>Ga0302320_10011187_pt1 | contig 19058 bp, 11 predicted proteins | sample Bog_T0_3_FD_202130 | JGI IMG/M metagenome (GOLD analysis project Ga0302320, IMG submission 202130) | Peat permafrost microbial communities from Stordalen Mire near Abisko, Sweden - Bog_T0_3 | ecosystem: Environmental > Terrestrial > Soil > Wetlands > Peat | place: Sweden: Abisko, Stordalen Mire...
AAGCGTAATGCTGCTGATGTTCAAAGCTACTGTAGTGCTGGTATCAGTCAGAGTGGAGGATTGAGCCGCGCTGGTCGATCCGACGGCGACCGATCCAAAACTGAGTGACGAAGGCAGCAGCGTAGCTGTGGGCGATGCTCCGCCAGTGCCGGTTCCGGTAAGGCTTACGGTCTGTGGACTGCCCGTAGCGTTGTCATTCACGTTCAAAGTGGCGGAGCGCGATCCGCTGGCAGTCGGCGAGAAAGTAATCGTCACCAGACAAGTCGCGAGAGGGTTGATGCTTCCGGAACTGGGGCAGGTGCTGGCCGAGGAGATTTTGAAATCCCCTGGATTCGCCCCGGTAAGCGTAATGCTCGTGATGCTCAAAGCCAAAGTCGTACTGGTATCGGTCAACGTAGAGCTTTGAGCCGCGCTGGTCGAGCCCACCGCGACTGAGCCAAAGCTCAACGACGAAGGCAGCAGAGTCGCCGTTGGTCCTGTGCTGGCCGCGCCCGTTCCGGTCAGGCTGATGGTTTGCTTGCCGGCGCTGGTATTGTCGGTGACGGTTAAAGTCGCCGAACGGGATCCCGTCGCGGTCGGCGTGAACGTGATCGTTACAAGGCATGTGCCGAGCGGATTGACCGACCCCGAACTTGGGCACGTACTGGCCGAACTAATCTGGAAATCTCCGGGATTGGCGCCGCTCAGCGCGATGCTCGAAATATTGAGAGCCACAGTGCTGCTGGTATCGGTAAGCGTGGAACTCTTTGCGGCGCTCGTCGTGCCCACCGTCACGGACCCAAAGCTTTGCGATGCCGGCAGAAGCGTGGCCGTAGCGAGCGCCACCGTACCCGTTCCGGTCAAGCTGACGGTTTGACTTCCTGCACTCGTGTTGTCGTTGACGGTGAGAGTTGCCGAACGCGATCCGCTGGCCGTGGGTGAGAACGTGACGGTCACGACGCACTTCGCCAGCGGATTGATCGTTCCGGGATTCGGGCAGGTGCTGGCCGAAGTGATCTTGAAATCGCCGGGATTGGCCCCCGTCAATGTGATGCTGGAAATATTCAACGCGACCGTGCTGCTGGTATCAGTCAGCGTGGAGCTCTTGGCTGCGCTTGTACTTCCCACCGCGACCGAGCCAAAACTTAGCGTCGCAGGCAATAGGGTTGCAGTTGCGTTGGTCACGGTCCCAGTGCCCGTAAGGCTCACGGTTTGCGAGCCAGCGCTGGTGTTGTCGCTCACGGTCAGCGTGGCCGAACGGGAACCGCTCGCGGTCGGAGAGAACGTAATGGCCACGAGGCACGTAGCCAACGGCTGAATGGTTCCTGAAGTAGGGCAAGTGCTGGCGGAGGAAATCGTGAAATCTCCCGGATTCGCTCCACTGAGCGCGATGCTGCTGATGTTCAGCGCGACGGTGGTGCTGGTATCCGTTAGGGTGGAGGATTGGGCGGCGCTGGTGGAACCAACGGCGATCGATCCGAAGCCGAGCGTCGCCGGAAGCAGCGTGGCCGTAGCCAGGGATGTGCCCGAACCGGTGCCGGTCAAGCTTACGGTTTGCGAACCTGCGCTGGTGTTGTCATTCACTGTAAGAGTTGCGGAGCGCGAACCAGTAGCCGTTGGCGAGAATGTGATGGTCACCAGGCACGTGGCCAGCGGCTGAATCGTTCCAGAGTTGGGGCAAGTGCTGGCGGAAGCAATCTTGAAGTCTCCCGGATTCGCGCCCGTCAAAGTAATGCTGCTGATAGCCAAATCGATCGTGGTACTGGTATCGGTGAGCGTTGAACTCTGAGCCGCGCTGGTCGAGCCAACTGCGACCGACCCGAAGCTTAGCGACGAGGGCAATAGCGTGGCCGTTGCATCGGTTCCGGTAGCGCCTACTCCCGTCAGGCTGATGGTCTGTTTCCCGCTGCTGGTGTTGTCGTTGACCGTCAGCGTGGCCGAACGCGACCCGGTCGCGGTGGGCGAGAACGTCACAGTGATCAGACACGTGCCTAAAGGCTGAACTGTACCAGAGCTGGGGCAGGTGGTGGCCGGGGTGATCTGAAAATCCCCAGGATTCGCGCCGGTCAGCGTGATGCTGGTGATATTCACGGCGGACGTGAGACTGGTATCGGTCAGCGTGGAGGTCTTGGCCGCACTGGTCACGCCGATATCGACCGATCCGAAACTCATCGATGCGGGCAATAGTGTAACTGTCGGGGCCGCGACTCCGGTTCCCGTGAGGGTCACGAGCTGAGGGCTGGTGGGGTCAGCGTCGGTGAAGGTTAGCAGGCCGGTAAAGATGCCGGCCGAGTTTGGTTTGAAAGTGACCGAGACTGTGCAACTCGCGCCCGCGCCCAAGCTGCTACCGCAGGTCTTGCTGCTGACCGTAAATACGGGCAAGTTGGAGACGATGCTGGTAATCGCGGTGGATTTGGTCCCGTAGTTGGTGAGCGTGACAGTCTGCGCCGCGCTCGTTGTGTTGATGGTCTGATTGCCGTACGACAACAGGATGCTGTTCAGGCGGAAGCCCAGAGTCGGCACCGTAACCTGTGCCGTCACCATCTTAGTGAGGTTACCGCTGTTGGCGACCACGGTGACCGGATAGGTTCCCGGCGGCGTGGTGATACCCGCAGTAATCGTGAGAGCTGACGATGCCGCATTACCGCCCGACAGAGGAATCGTGGTCGGGCTGAAGGACGAACTCATTCCGGTAATGCCTTGGAGTCCATCCACCAACAAACTGAGGGTGCCGGTAAACGAGAGTGGAGTTCCCGTCAGATTAAATATTGCCTGACCTACTGGATTCGTAGTCAACGCAACGTTGTCGATATTCAGCCAGTAATCCGGCATGTCGGGAAGGATCGTGCTGCAAGCCGAACCGGGATTGCCGCTGGGCGCGGCAAAAGTTGAATTCGTATCTTGTCCAGTCGTACTTTGCCAGCCTGCGAAGGTCAACAGAGTGTTAACGGCGGGCACGGGCACAACAAATTCCGTGGTCGAGTTACTGGCGTTCCACCAAGTATTGTTATTGGAATCGAAGTTCTTCGTGAACGTGGTCCAGTCGGAACCGTTCAGAGTGGCGTCCTGAAAAAGCTCCTGCGTCGAGCCCACACCCTCGATGACGTTGCCGGTGTTGGTGAGGCTGCTGGTAATGAGATTGATGTTCTGCCCGGTTTGCCAGTTCGTGATTTCGATTCCGCCCGGCGTGCCAAAAACCACGATCTGCGACGGCGGATTGTTAATGATGGTGCTATTCGTAATGGATACATTGGTGGAGTTGCGAATGGCCAGGCCGCCCGCGCCTAGCAGCACATTTCCATTGCAAAGATTGCTGGAAGTGATCGACAGGGGGCCTTCGTTTTTTTCGCTGAAAACGCTGCCCACCAGATTGTTAGTTGAGGTCAGGTTGGTGGCGGTGTCGTTTTCGTTGTCCGTATCCCAGTGCACGCCGTAGGTCTGGTTGTAGGCAAACGTTATGCCGTTGATGGTATCGGAGTGCGCCTGGAAGGGATGGCTTCCGCCGACGTTACACGCGTAGTAGCCGCCCTGCGCGCCGCGCCAGTTGTTGAAATTCGCGGTGTCGTTCGTCCATAAGCCATTGAGGGTTTGGAATTCCTGAAAGCCACTATCTCCGTTGTGGTTGGAGACCGTGTTCTGCACCGTGAAGTTCGTAAACGGATTCGAGAACGACAAGCCCTGTCCGTTGTTCCATTGAATCGTCACGGTATCGATCAGCACGTTGCTGCCGGCTCCGCCGATGGCAACGGCGGCGCTGGCGCGGCAGGAGTTCGCGTACTGGAAGGTCAGTCCGCGAAGCACAATGTTGGAAACGCCGGCCAGCGTCCAAAGCGCCGACTGGGTGCCGGTTTCGATAGTGGCCGTATTTACGTTCGTCCCGCTGGGCGGATCCAGATAAACCAGGCCATGTGTCTGATCCACGTAGAAACTGCCCGGCTCTAACTCAGCCGTGCTCAGAACCTGCGTCATGACCGTATCGTTGACCGCCAGAAGTTCCTGCTGCAGCACGATGCTCTGCGCCGTCGGGCATCCCGAAACCTGGGCGCAAGTGGGAAAGTCATAAGCCCAGTTCGTCGTGTAAACCCCGGTAAGATTCGAGTCCGCGGTCCATCCGGTCAGCACGGTTGCGCCGTCGATGAAGACCGTACCGTTGGTGACAGCCTGGAAAGTAATCGGCAGGCTGGTGGTCAAGTCCGAGGCGTTCATGGTGACGCTTTCCCGATAGGTTCCGGGCTGTATATTTACCTGGGTGCCGATCCCGGCCTGATTATTGGCCTCGGCCACGCTCACGCCTTTGTTGATGGTTTTGTAGGGATTGCCAATCGTCCCATTGCCGTTGGTGTCGCTGCCGGTCGGAGAAATATAAATAAATGCCGTCTCCAGCCCTTCGTTAATGTTGGCTTGTCCCCACGAACTGGCGCAGAGTGCAGTGAGGATGGCGAGGCAGACGAGTAGGGACTGGCGAACGACAGCGTGGGATCTCATAAGATGTCCTTTGTTTCAGGAAAATTGTGAGCGCTGCCGAAACTGGGGGAGGTCTAGCAGGCTATTGGAGTTTAGCAAGGGCGTTTGTGAGAGTCAACGCCTTGTTGGAAGCGGCGTTTGGAGGATTTCCACTGTAAACATCCCCGCCCAGGTGTGCAAAAAACTGTCATTCGTTCGGAGTAACCAGGTCCTCTGTATTCAATAGGGCCCGATAATTCCGGCGATGGCGCGAGACCGGGGGGGAGCTGCCTGAGCATCCTTGGTATCGAGCACATCCAGATACTTCAATCCTGACCCCGTGTTGAACAGAACGACAACGTCGTCAGGACTGAAGAATCCACGGGCGAGAAGTTTTTGATACGCGACCAGGGAAGCCGCCCCTTCCGGTGCGGCAAAAACTCCTTCGACCTTCGCCCAATGGCGAGTGGCTTCGAGGATTTCCGCATCGCTGGCAGCCAATGCCAGCCCTCCACTTTTTTTCAGAATGTCGAGAATCAGATAGTCGCCATAGGGTTTCGGCACCCGCAGCCCGGAGGCTAGGGTTGCGGCGTTCGGCCACATCTCAGACGACGCCTTCCCTTCGTCCCACGCCTTAACGATTGGCGCGCATCCGGCTGACTGCACGCTGATCATGTTGGGACGCTCCGACCCAATGAAACCTAACTCCTCTAGTTCGTCGAACGCCTTCCACATGCCCAGCAAACCCACTCCGCCGCCGGTCGGATAGATAATCCCCTGGGGAAGCTTCCATTCCAACTGCTCCGCGACTTCGTACCCCATGGTCTTCTTGCCTTCGACGCGGTAAGGCTCTTTGGTCGTAGAAACATCGAACCAGCCGTCTTTTTCCCAGGACTCGGAAGCTTTCAGCTCGGCAACTCTTTTTGCGCAATCGGAGATCAGTCCATCCACCAGCGTGACTTGCGCCCCGTAGTAATAACATTCGATGCGGTTGGCCATGGGCACATCCTTCGGCATGAAGATATGGGCCTCAATCCTGGCCGCCGCAGCGTAGGCGGCGAGCGCGCTGGCTGCGTTCCCTGCTGATGGAATTGCCAGCTTCTGCAAACCAAAATGCCGCGCCATGGTGACCGCGGCCGACAGTCCGCGCGCCTTGAACGAGCCGGTGGGATTCAAGCCTTCATCTTTGATAAAGACGTTGGGATACTCCCGGCTGCGCAGCATGGGAGTGAAGCCTTCGCCGAGCGAGACTGGCGCAGCCTCGGGCAAAACAGCGTCGTAGCGCCACATGGTGGGCGCGAGCGGCAACAGGGATGCGGGAGAAAAAGTTTTCTTTATGGCCTCAAGATCGTAACGCGCGTAAAGAATGCCGCCATCTTTTGGGCAAACGGATTGGGGCCGGTCGGCAGGATAATGTTCTCCGCAACGGGTGCATTCGAGGTGTGTGAGGCGCGGCACCGGAAAAGTCTATCAGGTAGCGTCGGCTAAACCTTAAACACAGGGGACACAGGGTTTCACGGGAGGAAATAAAAAGCCGCCGACTTTCGCCGGCGGCTCAGTGTCCCTACTTCGCGCTTCGTTTAGCCGACTTCTTCGAAGGCGGCACTATGCCTTTTTCGGGCTGCTCTTTCTCGATTGCATCTGTGAGTTTATGCAGCGGCTTGTCCCCGGCGGATGAGAACTGCGGACCATCCTCGGCCACCTTCAGGTTTTGCGCCGTATACATCGACTCATTGAAAGTCGATCCCGACTTCGCCGCCGCGACGGCAAATACTCCGTGCGGAACGCCGTTGGTAAAGGCCGTTGCAATGTAGTCGCCCACCATCAGTCCGTTTTGCGAATTGGGCAACCATCCCAGCTGCATCGGTCCGGAAAGCTTTACCGCGGCGTTCCAGGTCGTGCCGCCGTTGTGCGACGAAATGTATCCCACAAACAGTTTGCAGGTGGCTTGCGTGCAACTGCTCTGCTGGTAGAAGTAATAATGAATTGCCACGTGAGCGGTCGCGCCCGAGGTCGTTGGATCGATGCCGATGCCGGGAATGAAATGATCCACCACGCTGGTGGTGGGATCGATCGGAACCCGGGTTACCGCTGACCAGTGAATGCCGTCACTCGATGTGCTGTAGACCAGATCGTTGGTCGAACATTTGCTGCGGAAGCGGCAATCCTCCCATACCACCCAAACCGAGCCCGCGCCATCCACTGCCGCCGAAGGCAGAGGCCCGCTGCGAATGCCACCGGCGTCGCTGTGCGCCTGAATGTTTGCCACCGTAACTGGAGCTGACCAGCTTGCTCCACCGTTAGTCGAAGTGAATGCCGAAATTCCGTTGGTTTCAATCGGCACTACGACAGTTCCATTGGGCTGTACCAGCGGCTGTCCGCCAATGCCTGCGGCTCGATTCGCGGTCTGGGTGGCCGCGCCCCAGGTCAGCCCGCCATCGCTCGAAGTGCTCATCAAAATTCCGTCGCCAGTATCGGGATTGTCCCATTCCACGTAGCAATTTCCGTAGAACGGGCTGGCCGAATAGCTGTCGCAGGCAATCCAATTTTTGTCGGAGCTGATTACGTTCGGGCCGACGTTCACTGGATTCTCCCAGGTGAAACCTCCGTCGGTCGAGCGGCTCACCACGACTGCAGGTGTCGAGGAGCTTCCGATCGGCAAGGTCGCGATAATCCATACCCCATGTTTCGCGTCATAGGCCACGGCCGGGTCGCTCGCCGCACTGTATGGGCCGCCGCCGTTTCCAGTAGTCAATCCGGGCAGGAATCCGTGACTCCAGGTGCTGCCGCCGTCGGTCGAAGTAGCCCAGCCAATCGCCGTACCTCCGCCGCCGACGATCCGCCCCGTCTGAAAGGCAGCCACCTCGGTCGTGCCGAATGCCAGCACATGCGGCTCAACTTCCGTGGCGTGTTGCCCGGGAGGAACCGTGAAAGGATCGGAGCTGATCTGAGTAAGAGTGACGGTCGGAGCATCTTGCGCAAACAAGCCGCCCGAGGCGAGCGAAAGGCCCGTAAATGCCAGGCATGCTAACAGAGAGAGTCCACTGCAACGACGAGAGAGCATTCGATTCATCAGGATATCCTTCGACGGAGAATGACTTTCACAGAGTCTCTTCCCTGAATGGCAGGGCATTCGTGGGATCAACGGTGCGCGGTAGTAGTTACCGTGCCGCTGAACATATCGCGGAATCTGAAGCCCTGTCAATGTGAAGAGATTTGCAACCTCGAGATTTCAGCATCAGTGGGGGTCACTTCTTTCGAACAGAACTGCAACGTCGTCCCTGTAGGTCGAATGCCACGCCGGCGTTTCTAACAGGATGTTCGCGAGCGCGGATTTTTTGGGCGCGAGCACAAAGCGGGCAGGATGCTGTTGCAGAAACTCGTCCCATCCTGGCTCAACCCGTACCATCTTTAAATACGATTTTACGAAGGCCTCGCCGTAGAAGTCGTGCCGGTCATCCACGACCACGCGCACCCGCGGATAAAGCCGGTATATCAGATAACCTCCCCAGGCATCGGTGCTTACAATTTTGATGTCGGCTTCATGCTTCTCTAAATAGTCGACCGCGCCTACGGGAAATTGTTTCGGGCTGAAGTGGGCATCCATGAGTTGTCTCGCTCCCAGGGTGCCGCCATGCAGTGCGATCCATCCCGTAAGAGCGATGGCTGCTATTGGCCAGAGGTGGCCGCGCAAGCTGAAGTCGATGGCCTGCATTCTGGCAAAAAGAGGATCAGTCTCGACATTCTCCGAGGAAACTTTCCCTCGTCGTTCGAGGAATCGATCGACCGCGTCCGAAAGCCACGGAGCAATCACCAGCACCAGTAACACCGACGACACAGGGATATTCCGCGTGGCATAAAGGCCTGAATACACCGCGAATAAGATAATCAAACCGCCACTCACTTCCACTTCTCTTCTCTTGGATGCGAGCGCTACCAGCGCCAGCAGCAACAGTGCCGCGAAACACTTCTGTGCCACATAATGAAAGTTGGGAGAAAGAAACTCGTCGATGTGGTCCATCAAGAAACGGTTTGACAGATATCGATAGATGTGAATGTGCAATTGAAATCCGTAGGGATTAACCAACGTTGCGGCTGCGCTCAACAAGCCTATCCGGGTCAGAACTCGAACCCGTCGCCCTGCTTGGATCTTGCGTAAAGCATCGTCGAACTTCTCCGGCTTCAGCCGCGTCCACTGCCATAGCGCGTCGCACCAATAAATTCCTAACAGCACGAAGCCGACAAGAAATCCTCCGTGGACGTTCACCCAAGCCAGCATCAGCAGTGGCAAGAACCAAAGCATCCTGCGCGAACGGAATAAAGAAGCCGAATTTCTCTTCCCGGATGAATCCAATACCCAAAACCAGATCAGCGTAAACAGCCAGCTTACGACGTGCGGCCTTGCCAGAAAATGCACCATCGATGCCGACGCCGCCAGCAAAACCAGCACCAGCGCCAACACCACGTGGACTCCGCGCCGCAGCAGCAAGCGCAGCGTCCCGCCAAATACCGCCGCAATGACTACGGCGGTGAACCAAACCACTCCGTTTAATCCCGCCACGCTATCCAGCCATCCGGCAAACACGTCATACAGCCACTCCCAGGCAAACCAGGGTTGCCCCGCTTGCGTTGAAAAGGGATCGACATGGGGGATCCCATGCGACGCCAGAATCATTTGCCCGGTGCGGATATGCCAGCCGATCCCAGCATCGCCCAGCAACCTTACCGACAGCGCCGTGAATGCCAAAACGCACATCTGCGCCACGAAAAACGAATCGCCAATCGACGGCAAAAGCCACCGCACCCACGCCGGACGCAACTCTGCCGCCGAACTTCTGGAGTCGATTGCCATCGCGCTGAATCTTATAGAGTGGGACTTATGAACGGCAAGGCCGCACATCCCGCAGAACAGTTGACTCCTCGCGTCGTAATAATAGGCGCAGGCTTCGGCGGGCTGAATGCAGTTCAGTCTCTGGCCAGCGCGCCCGTGAACATTACCGTCGTCGATCGCAAGAATCATCACACCTTCCAGCCGCTGCTTTATCAGGTTGCCACCGCCGGACTTTCGCCCAGCGAGATCGCCTCGCCCATTCGCTCAATTCTGAGCGACCATAAAAATATCGAAGTGCTCATGGCCGAAGTGGCTGGCTTTGACCTCGAACGGCGCGTAGTACAAACCGCGGATATGGAAATTCCCTACGATTACCTCATTGTCGCCGCCGGCGCCAGCCACGCTTATTTCGGCCACGACGAATGGCAGCCTCTCGCGCCCGGACTGAAAACCATCGAAGACGCGATCGAAATCCGCCGCCGCGTCCTTCTCGCTTTTGAGCTCGCGGAACGCCGCGCCAGCGCTGGTGAAGGGGATGTGCCGTTGCATTTTGTGGTCGTCGGCGGAGGACCAACTGGAGTGGAACTCGCCGGCACTCTCGCCGAGATCTGCCGTCATGCTCTCGCCCAGGATTTCCGCGCCATCGATCCGCGGCGCGCGCGCATTCATCTCGTCGAAGGCGGCCCGCATGTATTGCCGGCATACTCGGAAGATCTTTCGCGCAGCGCGCTCGAACAACTCAAACGCCTCGGCGTCGAAGTCTCGACTTCGACCATGGTCACGCAGATCGAGCCCGGAGTAATTTCCGTGGGCGATACGCACATGAAGGCGGATGTGATCCTATGGGCCGCTGGCGTGGCCGCATCCGCGCTCGGCAAAAAACTCGGCGTTCCGGTCGATCGCGCGGGACGTGTGCTGGTCCATTCCGATCTCAGTATTCCAAATCATCCCGAAGTGTTCGTCATCGGAGATCTCGCCGCCTTGAACGACGCATCGGGCAAATTGCTTCCCGGCGTTGCGCCTGTGGCCATTCTCGAAGGCCGCTACACCGCAAAGGTAATCCGCAAAGAAATCAAAACTGGTGCGTCATCCCGTCCCCCATTTCACTACTACGACAAGGGCAGCCTGGCTACCATCGGACGAGCGGCCGCGGTCGCCCAGTTCGGCAAAATTCACATTTCCGGGTTCTTGGCATGGCTGGCATGGCTGTTCATTCATATCCTTTTTCTGATTGGATTCCGCAACCGCCTGCTGGTCTTTATTCAGTGGGCATGGTCATATTTCACCTACGAGCGCGGCGCCCGGTTGATTACCGGAAGTACCAGGATTCCGGGCTGGACGGAACCGCGTTCGCGTGTTTCCAGCGCAAGCGACGAACAAGAAATCTCGCTCATGATTCACAAATAGGAGTAACAATATCTTCAAAGGCGGCTGCGGTTCATGAAAAGCAATATTATCTCGCGCACCTTCTTCGCGCTCATCTTCGCCTTCATGGTAGCGGTCTTTCTTAGTTCGCCATCCACCGCCCAGATTCTTAAAGTCCAGCTCAATGACACAATTCAGCCCGTCACTGAGGAATACATTTCTCGCGCCATCGACGAAGCCGCCCGTCGCAACGATCAAGCTATATTGATCGAGATCAATACTCCTGGAGGCCTCGTTGAATCCACCCGCCACATCATCGAGAAGATCACCAGTTCGCGCGTTCCCGTAATTCTTTACGTGGCTCCCACAGGCGCACGCGCAGGCTCGGCGGGAATCTTCATCCTTGAAGCCGCCGACGTCGCGGCCATGGCTCCCGGAACCAATGCTGGCGCGGCTCATCCCGTTTTAATCGGACCCCTTGCACCCAAGGTTGACGACGAGATGAAGCGCAAACTTGAGAACGATACCGCCGCGCTCATGCGCTCCGTCGCCGCCAAGCGCGGCCGCAACGTCGAGGTCGCCGTCAGCGCAGTGCTCGAATCCAAAGCGTTCACTGAACAGGAAGCGCTCTCGCAACACCTGATCGATTACGTCGCCAACAGTGAGCAGGATCTTTTCCGCCAGATGGAGAGCAAGCCCTTCAAGCGCTTCAACGGTGAGTCAGCCACCCTTGCGCTCGCCGGCCAAGCCATCGTGCCCTTCGGCATGACTTTAAAAGAAGAGATTCTCGATTTCCTGATGGATCCGAACATCTCTTTCATCTTTCTAGCCATTGGCGCGCTCGCGCTGTATGCGGAATTCAATCATCCCGGCGCGGTCGTTCCCGGAACTGTTGGCGTCGTCTTCATCCTGATCGCAGCCTTCGCTTTGAACTTGCTGCCGACGCGCTTTGCCGCGCTCAGCCTGATTCTGGCTGCCTTCGCGTTATTCGCCGCGGAAGCTAAGTTCGCCAGCCACGGCGTACTCACTGTGGGTGGCATCGCATTGCTGACGCTCGGTGGATTGCTTCTCGTCGATTCGCCTATCCCCGAAATGCGCGTCCACCTCCTCACTGCGCTTGCAGTCAGCATTCCGCTCGGTGTAATCACTGCATTTCTGATGTCGATCGCGCTCAAAGCCAGACGAAATAAAGTGGTCACCGGAGCGCAAGGATTAATCGGGGAAACCGGCGTCGCGCAAACTGCACTTTCTCCGCGCGGAAAAGTATTTGTGCACGGCGAAATCTGGGACGCGGTTTCGTTCTCGGAATTAGCCGCTGGCCAATCCGTTATAGTGAGGCGGATCAACGGGTTACTGCTGGAAGTGGAACCAGTTTCCGTGAAGCAATCGCCGCTGGCGCCAGCAATTCCTTGACTGACCCGCACCAGCGCGAGCAACTATCACCCCCCGAATTCCTCTCCCGCCCCCGCCCCGTGCGCTACAATCCGCCTTAGGGCATACCCTGCTCCCGGCGTGAGGCTCACATGGAGATTTTTGGTTTCGGCATAGGTTTCATCACCATTGCGGTCGTCGTTTTTGCGCTCTATGCGTTAAGTTCCATCAAGATTCTGGCGGAGTACGAGCGTGGCGTCATCTTCCGCCTTGGCCGCCTTTTGAGCACGGCCAAGGGCCCAGGCGTTGCTTTCGTCTTCGCGCCTCTCGACCGCATGGTGCGAGTTTCGCTTCGCCAGGAAGCGCTCGAGGTTCCGCCGCAAGACATCATCACGCGCGACAACGTCACGCTGAAGGTCAACGCAGTCATTTTTCTGCGCGTGATCGATCCCAATAAAGCCGTCGTCGAAGTTTCCAACTACGTCTACCAGACTTCGCAATTCGCCCAGACTACTCTTCGCTCCGTGCTTGGCGAGCAGGAGCTCGACGAACTGCTTTCGCACCGCGAGAAAATTAACCTGCGCCTGCAAAGCATTCTCGACCAGCACACTTCGCCCTGGGGCGTGAAGGTAACGAATGTGGAAGTAAAGCAAGTCGACATGCCGGAATCCATGCTGCGCGCTATGGCCAAGCAAGCCGAAGCCGAACGCGAGAAACGCTCCAAGATTATTCATGCTGAGGGCGAATTCTCTGCGGCCCAGCGCCTGGTGGATGCCGCTCACCTGCTGGCCACCGAGCCGGTCAGCGTGCAACTCCGCTACCTGCAAACGTTGACAGAAATCGGCGTTGAGAAAAACACGACGGTGATCTTCCCCGTCCCCGTGGACTTTTTCTCAGGCCTGCAGAAGCTTCTCGGCAAAGGCGATGACGTGAAACCAGCCGCCTGACCTTAAGTTAGTTGCATTGATCTGAAAAAGCGATGACTCTGAAAGAGCGGTAAACGTAGAGAAAGGCGCTGTAAGCGCCGCGTAATTAGTAACAATCGATGCGGGCTTTGGCCCCGCGAGGGACATTTCGTGGATTCCGCTCAAGACACTGAAATCACATTAGGCACCGCAAAATTGCTCGGCCTCTTCTTCGGCCTGGTCATCGTCTGCGCCGTTTTCTTCGCGCTTGGCTACACCCTGGGCCGGAAAACCGACGCCGCGCTCCCGACCACGCCGGGCAGCCCGGCAGCGACTTCATCCAACGCAACTAAGCCGGCGGGATCCGCGACCCAAACCGCGCCTCCCATGACCTTTTACAAAGCCGTCGAACAAAAAGATGCCAACGCTCAACTAACTCCGGCAGCCTCCAACGAGCCGACACCCACGGCTTCTGCGACCGAGAGCCAACCGACGCCGTCTTCCAGCGGTGCTCCGCCGGTACAATCGGCCACGTCGCCTGATCCCATGACGCTCCCCACCAGCGGCTATTTCGTGCAAGTTGCCGCCGTCAGCAAACCGGATGATGCGCAAGCTCTGGTCGACGCACTCAAGAAAAAAGAATATGCCGCCTTCGTCGCCAATTCGACCGACAAATTATTTCGCGTGCAGATAGGCCCATTCGCCGACATTAAAGAAGCGGAAGCAACTCGCGGCCGCCTCATCAACGATGGCTACAGCCCGATCTTGAAAAAATAAACCGAGAGAAGCCTTTCGCCCGATGAAGCCCGATCCACTGTTGAACCGTCGCGTCGTCTTTAAGTTGCATGGCATGGACCCGCTGCATTCCGTCATCCTCAAACAGGATTCCACGGGTTACTGGATTCGCGGCGGCACGCTCGCGCCTCACCTCGACACCTCGACTTGCTCTCTGCCTGAGAATGATGTGCGTTATCTCGAATTCACCCGCATCGAATGGCTCCGCGCCACCCGCCAGCGTCCTTGATGAGTTCTGATTGAGATCTTCCAAAGAGCCCGCCCACTTGATGCAGATGTGGGGACAACCGCCTAAGCCTGCCCCGAGCGAAGCCCAAGGGGCTGTCCGGTCGAGCCAAGCTCGACAGCGTTTCCCAAACCGCCCAATGCACTCTCCGTTTCCATATTGACATCCATCGATCCACGCGCTATTCATAATCCCCATGACAACAACGTCTCTCGACCTCACGCTCAACGCCGTCGCGGATCCCACCCGCCGCCGAATACTCCACGCGCTCAAGCAATCGGGCTCCGTCGCAACTTCGATGATGGGGAAATCCGGACTCTGTGCCGGCGACATCGAAGAGCGCGTCAAGCTGTCGCAACCCACGATCTCGCATCACATGGCGATCCTCACGAAAGCCGGATTAGTCGATGCCGTGAAGCAAGGCCAGTGGCGCTGGTATCGCCGCAATGAAAAAGCTCTTCGCCGTCTGGTGAAGAGCTTGCGCGCACAGTTGTAATTGGAAATCTCTAGTCCGCTGAGGCCGACGCGGCCAACGCTTTCTGCAACAACCGTCTCGCTTGCGAAAGCAGTTCTACAACTTCGAAAGGTTTCACCAGATAAGGGACATTATTTTCTTGCAGGAAGTTGCGATCGTCGCCCTGCTCTACGCCGTTCGAAAACGTAAACAGGATGTGTCTCTCCATGTTCGGGCAATTCTGCTGCACCCAGCGGTAGGCCTCTTTTGCGTTCCAGTCAGCGGGCATTTTCCCGCTCATGATCACGGCATCAAACGGTTCGGAAAGCAAACGCGTTTTCACGTCCTCGCTGCGTGTCGCCGTCACCACCGCGGCCCCCGCGCCAGTCAGCACGTCACGTTCAAATTCCAGCACGGCCTCTTCTTCTTCAACCAACAGAACCCGGCCCTGAATGGCGCCCTCGCGCTTCGGCACCGCCACCGGCGCGGCTTCGACCACCGATCCAGCGGCAGTCGACATGGGCAGCCGTACTTCGATCACCGCTCCGCCCTCAGCGGCATTGTGCGCGGTAATATCGCCGCCGTGTTCCTTTACGATGCCGTAGCAGATACTCAGCCCCAATCCTGTTCCCTTACCTACATTTTTTGTGGTGTAGAACGGATCGAAAATTCGCTTTGGATCTTTAATCCCCGGCCCATCGTCGGCAAATTTTGTGCAGACGTCGTTGTCCTTGCCGTAAACACCGATCTTCAGTTTGCCCGAGCGTCCCGTTTCCAGCACCGCATCGACCGCGTTGTTAATGATGTTCAGGAAGACTTGCTCGATCTGGTGCGGATCGGCCACCACCATTGCCGGGCCCCGCCCAAAGTCTTTTTCGACAACAATATTGTTTACTTTCAGATCGTAATCGCGCAGTGCCAGTGTTTCTTCCAGCACCTTGCGGATGTCGACTTCGGACCGCTCCGGCTTTCGTTGCCGCGCAAACGACAGCAGATTCTGCACCACCCGATGCGTGCGCTGCGCCTGCTTGAACATCTTGGCGACATAATCTTGCGCGCGCTCGTTCAAGCCCTCACTCTCGAGCAACTGGGCATATCCCAAAATCGCAGTCAGCGGATTGTTCAACTCATGCGCCACGCCCGCAATCAACTGTCCCACGGCAGACATCTTTTCGCTCTGCAACAGCTGCTCCTGCGTGCGACGTAAATCCTCGTACGCCTTGCAGGTCTCTTCATAGAGACGAACTTTTTCAATCGTGGTGGCCAACTGACGGCTGATGGCCACCATCAGATTCTCTTCGCCGCTCGAGTACTCGTACTCCGCGTGGCTGCGCAGACCCATCATTCCAATCGGACTGTCCTTGCCCCAGAACAGCACCCAGATCCACGCGCCGTCGTGATCGGATCGGATAAAATCCGCCACTGCCCCTTTAAGGTGCGGCAGATATTCCGCCGTAATCACTTCCGCCCGCGAGCGCATCACCAGATCGCCGAAGCCCTCGGCAAAACTGATCTCAGCCGGACGCGATTTATCGCGGCTTCGTGGTCCCCAAGCCGCTCTGCGACGATATGTAGGCGCATCGGAATCGGAAAGATAAACGGCTCCACTTTCCGCCCCAAACAAAGAAACCACTTGCCGCAAGGTCAGATTTAAAATCTCATCCAGATCGAAAGATTGCGTCGCCACTACTGCCATCGCGTTCAGCGCATTCAACTCACGATTGCGCCGCCGCATTTCATCCTCCGCGCGCCGCTTTTCCGTAACGTCCAAAACAAATCCCTGCAAGCGCTCCAGATTTCCGGCGGCATCGCGCGTGGCAAAACTGCTTTCGGCCGCCAGCAGCAGAGTCCCGTTTTTGCGCCGCATGGTGACTTCGAAGTTGCGGACATAATTCTGCTGCTCAATTTCTCTATGGAACGCTTCCCGCTGCCCCGCATCCACTCGAATCTCTTCATCCAGATTCAAGGGCAGCAACTCGTCGCGTTTCTCGTATCCCAACATGCGCACAAAGGCATCGTTACAATCCAGCAACTGACCCTTCGGAGTAGCGACGTAGACCCCTTCCTGCACCTGGTCAAATAGCAGCCGGTATTTGTCTTCCGCCGAACGCCGCTCCGTAATGTCGCGAACAATGTGAATCGTTCCCTTCTGCGAGCTTCCCTGTTCCGCATACGAAGAGGTCGAAACCACAGAAAATCCGCCAAAGCACGGATCAGCGCCTTCGCTGATCTCTTCGCCTCCGCGCGCGCAATAAGGGCATCCAGTCCACGCCCCCGAGCTGCGCGGCAGAACCGCCTCGCAGCTGACCCCGATCACATCCGACGATGACAACTGCAATTGCTCGAGCAAAATCTGGTTCGCTTTAATAATCTTAAAATCCGCATCGTGCGCCAGGATGATGTCATGCACCGAGTCGAACGTGTTTCGCCACTGCCGTTGCGAGCGCAAAGCCTGTTCCAGCAGCCGGAAATTCTCCGTCGCAATTCCCAGCTGCCGCCCGTAGGTTTCGAGGAACTCTAGCTCTTCAAGGGTAAGTTTGATGGCTTCAGTCCTGCCCAGAATCATCAATCCGATGGCTGACTTCTTTCCCAGCACCGGAACCAGCACCACAAACTTCAATCGCCGCGATTTCAGAAGCTCCGCATCTTGCGGCGTTGCGCCCGCCCGGTGCCCGGCTATAGGCTTTCCGCGAGCGATAATCTGCGAAATCGTTTCCGTCAGTTCCGCTGCGGCTGCTTCTCGCACAAACTCTTTCGGAACTCCCACCGCATGGGTCACAACCAAATTGCCGTTTTCGACCGCACGAAACCAGGCGGCCTGGCTTCGAGTAAGACTCCGCAGATGGTCCAGCGCCTCTTCCGTAGCGCCGCCCTGCTGTTGTGCGAGCACAATGCTCTCGGTTAAAGCCCTGATCGCTTGCAGTCGCCGGCTCCGCGCTCGCGCTTCGCCAAAGACAATCAGTAACATCCCGAGGCCCAGCAGAATATCCGCCGTCACCAAGGCCGCCTGAGGAATTTCGTTGGTGTACGGAGGCCAGCTCAAATGCTCCGCCAACACGCAGCCGGACACCAGCCAGGTTCCCAGCTCCCAGCGGCCACGCCGCGCGCTCACCAGCGCAACCGCCGCAGTTACTTGAAGAATGAAGAGAGAAACTTCCAAAGCGAAACGGAGGGGCAGCGACCCAGGCCACAACAGCACCCGCGTGACCGCAAGTCCAGCCACGCATACCGTGATCACGGCCAACGGCGCTAACAAATTCCGCGCTCGGACATAAACCAGAATGGCTCCGGCTAACAGTCCAATTGCCAAAACAAAAGTTGCTTGCTCAGCCGCTGGAATATAGCGCGACGGAATCCCGAACGCAGCCCCACGCCATCCCACCAGCCGCGAACTTACCAGACTCGCCCAGCCCACCGACCATATAAAAAGATAGCGTTCGCGCAAGGCCGAGAGCACCACCAGCGACGCCGCCAGCATCAGCAGTAGCGCCCACTCTCCAGCCTTCAACGCAGAGAGCGCCGGCTGCACCGTATTGTTCCAGATTAGCCAGAGTGAAGTGATCATTCTGCAGAGCTAGCGTTGAGACGCAACCGTACCCTGCTTTTGAATATCACGTCCTATCCCTTTATTCATGCCTTTTCCGGACCATGCTGGTTACTTTCGGTACCTAGTGGGAAAGGCTAAATTTGCCGAGAGTATACTCACAGACAAAATATGGCCGACCGCATCCTGGTAGTTGATGACGAAGAAGCGATCCGCGAAATTGTGTGCGCCATTCTGGCCGCGGCCGGCTATAAATGGCAGCAAGCCAGTTCCGGCATGGAAGCCCTGGCTCTGCTGAACTCCGGCGAGAAGTTTGAGCTCATGCTTTCGGATCTCATGATGGCCGATCTGGATGGCATTGGCCTGCTCGAACGCACCAAGGAAAAATATCCCGACATGCCGGTCGTAATGGTCACGGCTGTCCACGACATTTCGGTCGCGCTCGCCGCCATCCGCAACGGCGCCTACGATTACTTGCTCAAACCTTTCGAGCGCGAACAGCTGCTCAACGCCGTAGGCCGCGCCCTCGAGAACCGCCGCCTCAAAGTTGAGAACCGGACCTACCAAACCAATTTGGAATCTCTCGTCGAAGCCCGCACCGACGAGCTTAAGCTCGCCAATGTTGATCTCGAGCGCTCCTACGACATCACTCTGCAGGCTCTCGGCGACGCGCTCGACTTAAAAGATGCCGAAACCGAAGGCCACTCCCGCCGCGTGACCGCCTTCACCATCGCCATCGCGCGCGCCATGGGCGTGCCTCGCGAACAAATTCTCGTCATCGCCCGCGGGGCCTTCCTGCACGACATCGGCAAAATGGCCATCCCCGACAACATTCTGCGCAAGCCCGGCAAGCTCGACGACAACGAACGCGCCATCATGAAAGAGCACTGCTATCACGGATACCAGATGCTCAAGAAAATTCCTTTCCTGACTGAAGCCTGCGACATCGTTTACTCGCACCAGGAGCACTACGACGGCACTGGGTATCCCCGCGGACTTAAGGGGGCGCAGATTCCGATCGGGGCGCGCATCTTCTCCGTAGCGGACACGCTCGACGCGATTATTTCCGATCGCCCTTATCGCCCCGCGCGCAGTCTTGCCGAGGCTCGCAAAGAAATTCAGGCCTGGTCGGGAAGGCAGTTCGA
>Ga0302320_10011188_pt1 | contig 19058 bp, 16 predicted proteins | sample Bog_T0_3_FD_202130 | JGI IMG/M metagenome (GOLD analysis project Ga0302320, IMG submission 202130) | Peat permafrost microbial communities from Stordalen Mire near Abisko, Sweden - Bog_T0_3 | ecosystem: Environmental > Terrestrial > Soil > Wetlands > Peat | place: Sweden: Abisko, Stordalen Mire...
TGGCCAGATACTTCTCAATGCCCGCCTTGGTGGTCGGCGCCGTGCTGTTGATCATCTCGGCGCGGAATTGCAGCCCGAATTCCCGGTCCTGCACCCAATGGCCTTCCGCCGTCACCCATTCCCCGGCGCTGACGGATGGCAGGGAACCGATCACCGCGACCAAGTCCCGGTGTCCCTTGGCCTTGACCTTGAGCACGGCCCAGCCGTTTTCCTCATTGAAGAAGGTGACGCGCTCGACCAGCCCGGAAAGGCTGTCGGCGTGTTTGGCTGGCGGCTGGTGTTGCAACCCGAACATTCTGTGAGGGGGCTCGGCCCTTGGCAAGCAGGGCGATCCATTTCGTCAAATTAGGCGTGCGTCATCGGAGGCGATGTTGTATCCATGCACTGCGCAAACCAAACCGTTACCGATATCTATGAGCCAAATCATCAGCACCGCACTATTCCACCAGTTGTCCGCGATATTTGAGGGCGGCCACCGGATTAAGCCGCGCTGCTGGGGTAGCAGTGGCGGAGTGAGCAAATTGCGCTGCTCCCAATAAAAATGAACAAAAAAGCCGACCCGTTGATTGCTGAAATCGAGAACCGCCTGATGCCCGGATCGTTTTTCCAACGCGACCGAGTGTTTGCTCTCACCACGGATTTGGACGAGCTGAGTGACCGGTTTGCCGGGTTGGCAAAGGAAGGCGAAGCCGGGAGAGCCATGCGGCTTTACGAAATACTCTTGGCGGGCATTTACGCTAAAATTGAGGAATGCGATGACGAGTGCTATTTGGCGATGACCTTTTCCAGAGCTTTCTGCGGCTGGATCAAGGCCAGGCAGGCCGCCGGACGTCCGGCGGAGGAAACCATCAGCCAGATTCTCAACTGGAAGAAAAACGACGACTACGGGTTCTGTTATCAGATCGAAAAGGAGGTGGTGAAAGCGCTGGACAAATCAGGACGCCAACTGTTCATCGCCCATTTCCTCAAGCTTGTTGAGAAGGCGATGGCGGGATTGTCGGATACACCGGCCAAAGCAATTTTCGAGTATGACAATGAGGTGCGTTTGCCAGCCATCATTCTCAAAGATATCCATGAGGCGCTGCAGGACGCGCCCGGCTACACCGCCCTGTGCGCTAAGTTGGGTTTCAGTCCGCTTGATTGCCAACGCCTGGCGGAAATGGAGATGTCCAAAAAACATTGGGCGAAGGCGCTTGAATGGGTGGAACGAGGAATCGGGATCGAACACGGACGAGACTGGAAGAATGAAGTCAGTCATTCACTGGAGCAGCTCCGGCCGGGGATATTGCGCAAGCTCGGGCGCAAGCAGGATGCGCTGGCCTCTGCCTGGGCTGGTTTCCAGCGGGACCCGAATGACCTGAGTTACGAGGAGTTGATGCGGTATGTCCCCCAACGCGAAAAATCTGCCTGGCGCGAGCGAGCATTCGCCGTGGCCGATAAAGCTGATCTTGGAAGTTGCATTTCTCTGTGCGTAAAGGCCAGGGAATGGACACGACTCGCCGGGAGAATCCAGTTGGCCAAGACGTCTGAACTGGAAAGCCTCAGTCATTACTGCACCGAACCGGCGGCGAAAGGACTGGCAAAGAATGCGCCCTTGGCGGCGGCCAAACTATATCGGGCACTGGGCCTGCGTATTGTCAACGCGGGCAAGAGCAAATATTACGGCGCCGCCTTGAACCATTTCGAGCAGGCCCGCGACCTGTATTGGGGCGCAGGCTGCGCTTCCGAGTGGGAGGAGTTGGTTCAGATCGTGCGGACCGCCCATTCGCGCAAGTCGGGATTCTTGTCCGCCTTCGATCAGATCGTCTCCGGGAAGTTTCGGCCGCCCCCCTCCTTTGCGGATCGCGCTCAGAAGCAGTGGAGAAAACTGGCGTCGTGATGAACTTTGGGAATGCTCAAAACACGCAAGGATAGGCGGCCGGGGCCAGGCCTTCCCACACCTGATCCAGATGGACGGCGAACTCCGACGCGTCGAGCGGCTTGCCCTCGCGCGGGGTGACGACTTTATACCAAGGTCTAAGGCTCACTGTGCCCAGCCCTTTTCCTTAAGTTGTGTCCACGCCAGTTCAATCTGCGCCGCATTGAAGATTTCCGCTTTCCGCTCATTCCAGCCCCGCACGGCGGATACCGTCTCGGCCAAATTGTCCTGGGCGCCCGGCGTTTCCTTCATGACCCAGTGAACCGTGGATAACAATTCCAACCCGAACGGCGTCTCAAATCCTTCAATCAAGCTTTGCACACGGTCGGCACGTTGCAAGGTTTCCGGATGCTCTGATTCCAAGAAGCGCACGGCTTGTTCAACCGCCGACGGGATGACCTCCACACTCGCATCGCGGCTGCGATCACCATAGCCACGTGTCAAAATGAACGGAGGCGCGTTTCTCCAAACCCTGGGACTTGAGTTGGTTGGGCGACCAATCGCAGCCCCACTCCATCAGCTTGGTCAGGTTCTCGATGTGGACGATGCGATAAATCGGGTGCCTTTCAAAATGCCAGTGCCTTCTTGCGGGTCAGCCTGCGGTTAAAAAGGCGTTTTACTTCGGCTTGGGAATCGTACAAGGCGGAGTGCGCTTGGACAAGTCGCCAAAAATGCTGGTCAAGTCCACCGCCAAACCATAAGGCCGGATTGAAAATGGCGCTCGTTTCCGCTTTCTCTCCGGACGGTCGGCGGATGACCTCGGACACCCATGAGGACACAATCAATGATCTGAACCGATTCGGGAAAAATCGGCCCGGTCAACATCTTGTTTGCTTTAAGCTTTCCGTTTTCATCGAGAGACTGCCTTCCGGCTGTCAGTGATTTACAATGATGCACTTTTCACCGGGAAACCGCATGGAAATTTCAACCCCGGTAAATTCAAACCGGCTGCTGCTGCGTCAGACAATGCAGCGAGCCGAAACCCCACACCAAATCCACCGCGTGGATGCCCGTCACCGGCCGGTCCTGGAACAATTCGCCCAGGATGCCCAGCGCCACCCGGTCGTTGGGGTCGTTGAACGTGGGCACAATCACCCCGGCGTTCCCAATGTAAAAATTCGCGTAGCTCGCCGGCAGCCGCACGCCGTCAAAATACAGCGGCGCGGGCATCGGCAGCGCCACCACTTCCGGCTTGCTGCCGTCCTCCAGCCGTAAATCCCCGATGCGTTCCCAGTTTTCCGCCAGCGGCTGGTGGTTCTCGTCTTGGACATTGCCTTCCTTCACCAGCACCAGCGTGCGGGGATTCACGAACCGGCAGATGTCGTCTATGTGCCCGTGGGTGTCGTCGCCCTTCGGCCCTTTGGCCAGCCAGAATATGTTCGTGGCGCCCAGATATTGCCGGAGCGTCGCCTCGATCTCCCGCCGGCCCAGCCCCGGATTGCGCACCTGGATTTTCGGGTCCAGATAACATTCCTCCGTCGAAAGCAGCGTGCCCCGGCCGTTCAACTCCACGCCCCCGCCTTCGATGACAAACGGCCGGCCGTTGCATTCGGCGTGGATCAACGGCTTGCCCAGCAACCGCGCCGCGGCTTCCGGCACCGTGGTGTCCTTCCGCCAGTTGTCATACTTGGCCCAGCCGTTGAAATGAAAATGCACAATCGCCGTTTCCGGCTTCGGGCGTTGGGGGGCGGGCTGCGGCCGGACAAAAATCGGCCCGGTGTCGCGCGTCCAGCCGCGGTTGGTCGGATGCGTGACAAACAGGATTTTCCGCAAATCCACCCCCACATGTTCGAGCACCTGGCAGGCAAAACTCTTGTCCGCGTCATGCCGGACCAGCAGCCGGATGTTCTCCCCGGCGGAGATTTTTCGGATCATCTCGGCATAAATCCACGGGATGACCTCAAATTTGCCCGGCCAGTCCTCGGTGTTGTGCGGCCAGCCCAGCCACGTCGCCTCATGCGCCTCCCATTCGGCGGGCATGACATAATCTGGTGCGGCCGGGACCGCGGTGGGCGCATTTTTGGGCGACGGCATAAAAGTCATCCCAAAATAGCGGTTTTCCCGGTGCAGTTCAACCGGCTTTGACGGGGATTTTTCATTTCTGAGTTGGCAAAGCCGCCGGCCTGCGTATTGTAAGGGGGATATTTTTCCAAATGGACATGACGCTCATGCCTGATAATCAGAACATTCAGATCAAGCCAAAGGCTTCCGCCAAGCAGCCGGCCCGGGGCGTTGTGGCTGAAGTGGGTTCGACGCAACTTAAAGAGCCTTCGGCAAGCTATTTTGTGCGCAATGTTGAAGTCCCGGACTTCTTCGGCCAATCAGCGGCCCGGGGGGAACGGCTCCCGGTGGATGATTCCCCAACCAACCCCTCACCCCGCCTGTTTTATTCCCATCCTCACGGAGAAATCTGGCTGGGGGATTCCATTTCGTGGCTGCGGAGCCTGGCGGCCGGGTCGGTGGACGTTGTGTTTGCCGACCCGCCCTACAACATCAAAAAGGCGGAGTGGGACACCTTTGAATCGCAACAAGCATATGTGGCGTGGTCCGTTCGCTGGATTGAACAGGCGGCCCGGGCCTTGAAACCGGCGGGGACGCTTTATATTTGCGGCTTTTCAGAAATCTTGGCGGATCTGAGGCTGCCGGCCGCGCAGTTTTTCAAAGGCTGCCGGTGGCTGGTCTGGCATTACAAAAACAAGGCCAATCTGGGGGATGATTGGGGGCGTTCGCATGAAAGCATTTTGCATTTCCGCAAGAGCCGCGAGTTCACCTTCAATGTGGACGATGTGCGGATTCCTTACGGCGAACACACGCTCAAATATCCGGCTCATCCGCAGGCCGAAACCAGTCAATACGGCAAAAGTGCGAACAAAGACCACATCTGGAATCCCCATCCTCGCGGGGCCAAGCCGAAAGACGTGCTGGAAATTCCGACGACGTGCAATGGGATGCATGAAAAAACGCCGCATCCGACCCAAAAGCCGGAGGAATTGCTGCGCAAGTTCGTGCTCGCTTCGTCCAGGCCGGGCGATCTGGTGATTGATCCATTTCTGGGCTCCGGCACGACGGCGGTGGTGGCCGAACAATTAAAACGGCGATGGTTGGGTTGCGACTCAAGCTTGGAATACTGCCGGTGGGCGGCCGACCGGCTGGATTTGGTTGAGGATTGGCCGGTTGAAAAATGGCTCCGTTACGATGAGCTAAACTCCCAAAGGAGAAAATCCATCAGATGAAGAAGGTGACTTTGGGCGACCTTCAGGAAAGTTTGGCCGACAAGTCCGGCTTCAAACAACTGGCGGACTATGCCAGCTTTTGTCTGGCGTATTTGAAGTTGGTGGAAAATGACCGGCCCACCCGAATTGTCTCGCCTTCACACGAACACTACATTTTTTACCAATACGGCAAAGCCCATCAGAACAAGATCACCCGCCCGCTTAACACCCGGTTATTTTTTGAATCGAGCGATAAATTCACTGACGCCTTTGAGAGATTTGTCGAATTTCTGGGTGATCTAAAAAGGTTGAAACAAGCCGCCGCCGGCGGCAAAGGCAAAAGTGCGTATTTAAAGTCCCGCGAAATCAATCGCGTGGTTTATTCTTTGCAACAGTCGGTTGGATGCATCGGCGATTCCTTTGAGAACGAAAATCAATCGCGCAAACGCATCGGCCAGCTTTTTGAGACCTTGGTGAAGCTTATCATCAAAGAGCTCGGCGTCACTTGCGAACCGCGTGTCATAAATCTTCCGATTCCGGGGTGTCCCGGTCGTGAAATGTCCTACGAGCTGGATTTGGTTTTCTCGCGCAGCCACGCCATTATTGCCTCCGAAACGAAACACCTTCACACGTCGGAAGTGGTCGGCTCGGTAAAAACCACCAGCAAAGACCGGATTGACAAAATTTTCCTCGACAAATTTCTGCTGACAAAACTCCTGGGGCGTGACATTCCAGTGATTGCAATTTTTCTGCACGACGTTCAACGTGCCAAACGAGGAGAGAGCATTTTTGGCATCAATTCCACATTCAAGACCAACCACTTCCTTGGTTACACCGTGGCTTTGAACAAATTGGACGGTGTTTATTACGTTGATCCCCGCCCGGATATGCTGACCAACGAACTGCTGCGGGAGCAAATCCGGGATTTTCAGAGTTTTGTCACCCGTGATTTGTGGATGCACGCCTGCGAATGAATAATTGCCTGTAAAATTCCCACTCCATGACACCCAACGACTTTTCTGACGCGCGGATTCTGGTCACCGGCGGGGCCGGGTTCATCGGCAGCGCGCTGGTTTGGGCCCTCAACCGGCGCGGCGGCGAGAACATTGTCGTCTGCGACCGCCTGGGCACGGATGAAAAATGGCGGAACCTGACGCCGCTGCGATTTGCCGATTATGTGGAGGCCGACGATCTGCTCCCGCGCCTGCAAAGCGGCGCGCTCGGCCGGTTCGATCTCGTCCTGCACCTCGGCGCCTGCTCCGCCACCACCGAACTGGACGCCGGCTACCTGATCCGCAACAACTACGAATTTACCAAGGACCTGGCCGTCTGGGCGCGGGCAAAACAGGCGCGGTTCGTCTATGCCTCCTCCGCCGCCACCTACGGCGACGGCTCGGCCGGCATGGCCGATGACGAAACCAAGCTGGATTCCCTGCGGCCCCTGAACATGTATGGCTATTCCAAGCACCTGTTTGACCTGCATGCCTGGCGCGCCGGATTTCTGCGCCAAATGGTGGGCCTGAAATATTTTAACGTGTTCGGCCCCAACGAGGATCACAAGGGCGACATGCGTTCGCTGGTGCACAAATCCACGGCGCAGGTCCGGGCCGAGGGGCTGATCCGCCTCTTTAAGAGTTACCGGCCGGATTACCGGGATGGCGAACAGCAGCGGGATTTTCTGTATGTGAAGGATGCCGTGGCCATGACCCTGCACCTGGCCGCCACCCCCGCCGCCGGCGGGCTGTATAACATTGGCAGCGGCGCGGCCCGCACCTGGCTGGATCTGGCCAGCGCCGTCTTTGCCGCGCTCGACCGGCCGCCGGACATCCGGTTCATCGAAATGCCGGCGGCCATCCGCGACAAGTACCAGTATTTCACCCAGGCCAACCTGTCGCGCCTGCGCGCCACCGGCTATGCCGCCCCCGTGACCCCGCTGGAAACGGCCGTCGCCGACTACGTCCGCCATTACCTGGTCCCCGACCGCCGGCTCGACCCCGCAGTGGCCTGACCCACGGGCCGGTTCAGCCACGCGCGAAAACCGATGGGGGCGGGGACGGACCGGCTTTTTTGTGGCGGCGGGCGTCCCGCCTGCCGTCTTGTCCGCCGTGGCTTTGGCGAAGGCGGAAGCTGGCGGCGTCTTGCCGCCGGATCCAACGCCCGGGTTTCAACCGGGCTCGCAAATAATTCAACCTTCCCGGGCGGGGGTGCGTTTTTCCGCCGGGCGGGACGCCTGGCGCTACGGCAGCCTGGATGCCGGCCGCCGGCCGCTGGTCGGGCACCGCGCCCGGAAATTTTTCCTGCCCCGCCTTTTCCGACTCGCCTATGATCCAACCTTGGCCGGCTCCGCCTCCCGTCCCTCCGGGGCGCCCGCCAGCAGGCGCCGGACCCGTTCCAGCACCTGTTGCGGAGAGATCAGGGTCAGACATTCATCCGTCCGGGGGGAGGCGCAGCGGTGCGACATGCACGGGGCGCAGGGCAGGTCCACCCGCAGCACCGCGTCCCGCCGGCCATACGGGCCGGTGCGCCGTGGTTCGGTGGGCCCGAAGAGGGCGACCATCGGTTTGCCCAGCGCGGCGGCCACATGCATCGGGCCCGTGTCGTTGGTCACCATCACGTCGCACCGCCGGACCCACTCGATCATTTCCGGCAACGTGGTCTGCCCGCACAAATTCAGGCAATGCGCCGGCGCGGCCCCGGCGATGGTGGCGCCGCGGGCCTGGTCGTCCGCCCCGCCCAAAATCGCAAACCGCGCCTCCGGCATTTCCCGGGCCGCCCGCCGGATCAACTCCGCGAAATATTCCGCCGGCCAGCGTTTGTTGTCCCAGCGCGCCCCCGGCTGCAGCGCCACCCAGCGGCCTTCCCCCGGCCACCGGGCCCGCACCGCCGCCGCCCGGGCCGGCCGTTCCGGCAGCCACCGGAAATTCCCGTGGACCGGCACCCCCAGCGCCGGCAGCACCGCCAGATACCAGTCCACCGCATGGGTGTGAAACGTCGCCCGCCGCACCGCCACGTCGTAAAACCCCCGCGCCCCTTCGCGCACCTCGTCCAGGCCGATGAGCTTGTCCCCGTTCGCCAGCCAGGCGAAGGCCCCGCTCCGGGCCAGGCATTGCAGGTCTATTACCCAGTCAAAATGCAGCGCCCGCGCCCGGCCGATGCTCCGGAGCATCTCCGGCCAGCCGGCCGGATGCGCCCAGCGCTTCCGTTCAAAAAGGATCAGCCCCGCCAGGTCTTCATCCCCGGCCAGCAGCGGGGCCAGCGCCGAATCAATCCACCAGTGGATCTCGCTGTCCGGTCGGTGCAGCTTGAGCAGCCGCAAGACCGGCAGGGCCTGGATGACATCGCCCAAGGAACTGGGCTTGAGGATCAGAATTCTCAATCATTACCGTCCAAATTCCAGCCGTTCCGCCAGCCGTTCCGGCAGCCCCGCCGCCCGGATCTTTTGCTGCGTCTTGGGGATGTCGTAATCCAGCCGCCGCAGTTCAATCGTCCCCGCGTCCAGGTCAAACACCACGTAAGCGGCCTTCGGATTGTTGTCCCGCGGCTGGCCCACCGCGCCCACATTCACAAAATACTTCTTGGTCGGGTCAATCTTGAACTTGGAATAAGTCCCCCCCCGCACGATGCTGTCGCGCATGAACGCCACCGGCACATGCGTGTGGCCAAAAAAGCACACCTGCGTGTTTTGATACGGAAAACTCGCCGCCGCCGCCAGCTTGTCAAACACATACCCCCACCGTTGCGGCGCGTCCAGCGTCGCATGCACAATGGTGAAATTGGCCACCATCCGCGAATATTTCAAGTCCCGCAGCCACTGCCGGTCCTCCACCGTCAATTGGTTCCGCGTCCAGTGCACCGCCTCGGCCGCGTGCGGGTTGAACCCCTCCAGATGATCCTCGCTCGAACAGTACTCATCGTGGTTCCCCTTCACGCAGGGAATGTTGAGATCCTGGACAATTTTCAGGCATTCCTTCGGATTCGCGTTGTAACCCACCACATCGCCCAGACAGACGATTTGCGTGATGTTTTGGGCTTTGATGTCCTCCAAAACCGTTCCCAACGCTTCCAAGTTGCCGTGTATATCTGCTATAATTGCGTATTTCATTCCTAACTCGTTCCTAACCGGTTATTTCAAAACCGCGAAATTCATTCATTGCGCCCCCCCAACATACCTCTTCATCGGTGATAAATCCAGCAAGTCCTTCCTCCCGGATCGCCGTCCGAAACGCCGCCAGTTCCTCCCGCCGCCCCTCGGCCGTCAGTGCCACCCGGCCGTCCGGCAAATTGCGGACCGCGCCCGTCACTTCAAACCCCGCCGCGAGCGTCTTTACGCTGTAACGAAACCCCACCCCCTGCACCCGTCCCCGATAAGTGACGGTCAGTCGGCAGCGCCCGGTCATTAACTCTGCTTGAGCCAAGGCTTGATGAAGCCAAAATCAAGGCTCCGATGCAATGTTTTTTGTTTCAATCGTTTCCGGCCCGGCGCAGCCCGGCACTGCCCCCGATAGGGGTGGGGACGGCTCGTCCCCACATCCGGCCATCGCCTCGTCCCCCCGGCCCTTCGGGTTTGCCGTCCAGCGATCTCCCCCCGGTGCCCCGCTTGCAGGCTTGGGCTCCACCCGACGTGGCGTTTGCTCACGTTCCGACTTTGTCGGTAGCCTTGCGGATGGATGCAGGCCGTCCGACATGTTCTTTGACATCGAAAAAGTGACGACTAACGGCCGGCGGGCGACCAACCGCCGCCGAAGTGGGCCGTGCCCGGACGGCAGGGTGAGAATTCATCTTCCCTGTAGGCCGTCCCGCGACGGCGGGATGAACCCGGCGCTTCCTGTAGGCCGTCCCGCGACTGCGGGATGACCCGGCGTTGCAAGCGCCTCAGCGCGAGCATAATTTCCCTCCTCAAGCCATTTTCAAGGTAAATCCAGTCTTCACCAAACAAGCAGGGTGAATCCGACCAAATCCAACCTTAGCCAGCCGGTCCCCTTGCCCTGGCTTGGACCCAGCCGGACCTGGTTTGCCGCGCTCCGGTGCCGTTCCTGGCACGTTAACGTTATCGGCGTCTTGCAAAGCGGTAGCTCCCCCCGCTTTGCGGCCGCAACCTGCAAAAATTAACTTAAACTGTTGTTCTACAACGTGTTACAACGCATATTCCGGGGAAAAATAACCAAAAACAACCAAAAACAACCAAAATCACAGTTTCGTTTTTTTAGGGCGTCCGGGGTCCCGCCCAGCCGCCGCCCCTCCGCCAAATTGGCGCACCCGTCCAACCCTGCCAACAAGCTCGGGATGCCCGGCAAGCTTGGGGGCGCAAACTGGCGTTGCCCCCGGAGGCGGTACGCCGACGCTCCTCCAAGCTTGACTCCTTCGCCCCTTCACCTTTAATTACAGTATATCTCATGAAAATGCTCACCTTCGCCTTGTTTCTGGCCGCCGCCACTGCCCTTCGCGCGGCCGGCACCTTCAACATCTATTGGACCGACATGGAGGGCGGCGCGGGCACGCTCATCGTCACCCCCGCCGGCGAATCCATCCTCATTGACACCGGCTTGGCCGGCCAACCCGGTCAGACCAACACCAGCGCGGAGCGCATCCATGCCGCCGCCGTCCTCGCCGGGGTCACCAAGATTGACCACCTCATTCTCACCCATTATCATGTGGATCATTTTGGCGGCGCGGCCGATCTGGCCAAACTCATGCCCATCGGCGAGGTTCTGGACAACGGCATTCCCGACCACGACCCCGACGGTGCCGCCAACAGCACTTGGTTTCTCAACAACATCCATCCCTACGGGGATTTCCAGGCCGGTCGCCGGTCGGTGATCATGCCCGGCCAATATGTCACCTTGAAACAAGCTGACGGCGCGGCGCCACTCACCCTTTACTGTGTAGGCTGCCGTAAACAATTCCCCACCCCGCCCTACCTGCCGTCCAACACCCCCACCAATCCGTTCTGCGCCGCACCGGTGGAATCACGGCCCGTGGACACCTCGGACAACATCAACAGCGTCGTGTTGTTGTTCAAGTTTGGCGCCTTCAAGCTGTTCATTGGCGGCGACCTGACGTGGAACATGGAGGGCCAGATGGTCACGCCCATCAACCCGGTGGGGACGGTGGACGTTTACCAGGTGGATCACCACGGCCTGAACCTGAGCAACAACCCGCTGCTGGTGCGCAGCCTGCAGCCGACGGTGTCGGTGATGAGCAACGGCCCGCACAAGGGGGCCAACCCGGAGACGTTGGCCACATTGCGAAGCGTGCCGTCCATCCAGACCATGTGGCAGATCCACCTGAACCTGCTGGGCGGATCGAAATTCAACACCGACCAGGAGTACATCGCCAATCTGCCGGAGAAATGCCAGGCCAACTACATCAAGTGCTCCGTGGAACCGGACGGCAAATCCTACACCGTCTCCATCCCGGCCACCGGCGTCTCCAAAACCTACGCCACCGTCCTGGACCGGCCCTACTGACCCGCCGCCGGACCGCGGGTGCGCAACCCGCATCTCGTTGACTTGTTGGAACCGCCCGGAATTCCACTGCCAACTCACTTCCGCCAAGACCATGATGAGCTCGGGGCACCGCGCTTTTGCGCGCCGGCTGCAGCCGGTTTTGGACGCGCGGAGAACCAGTTCAGTTCCTGCCGGCCATATTATTGGACAGTTTAAGCCGGTCCGAGATCGGCGCTCCGGGAAAGGCGGACGCATTTTGCCGATGCGGAGGTTTGACATTGGCCGCCGGTTCATTAGAATGACAGACCGAAAATAAAATAAGTTTATTATATGCCGCCCAAGTCGCCTGAAAAGGACAAGCCCGAAAAGCCCCCCGAGAAGCCCGCTGACAAGCCCGCTGACAAGCCCGCTGACAAGCCCGCTGAGAAAGCCGCAGTGGAGCCCCGGGCTCCTTCGCCGCATCAACGCGAACTGGACGCCGCCATTTCCAGCATCACCAAGACTTACGGCGAAGGTTCCATCATGCGCTTGGGCGACGCCCAATCACGCGTCAAAATCGGCGTGATCCCCACCGGGGCGCTGTCTGTGGACCTGGCTCTGGGGGTGGGCGGCATTCCGCGCGGCCGGGTGGTTGAGATTTTCGGACCGGAATCCTCCGGCAAAACCACCCTGATGCTGCATGTCATCGCCAACGCGCAAAAGGCCGGCGGTCTGGCCGCCTTTATTGACGCCGAACATGCGCTGGACCCCGCCTACGCCAAGAAGCTGGGCGTCAATTTGGATGATTTGCTCGTTTCCCAGCCGGACTCCGGCGAGGAAGCCCTCACCATTTGCGAGACCTTGGCGCGGTCCAATGCCTTGGATGTCATCGTCATTGATTCCGTCGCCGCCCTGGTGCCCAAGGCCGAGCTCGAAGGGGAGATGGGCATGGCCACCATGGGCATGCAGGCCCGCCTTATGTCCCAGGCCCTGCGCAAACTCACGGCGGTTTTGAGCAAATCCAAGACCACCTGCATCTTCACCAACCAGTTGCGTGAAAAAGTCGGGGTCATGTTTGGCAACCCGGAGACGACGCCCGGCGGCAAGGCCCTCAAATTTTACGCCAGCGTGCGCATTGACATCCGCCGCAAGGACACCCTCAAGGACGACGCCGGCAACGCCACCGGCAACCATGTGAAAGTCAAAATTGTCAAAAACAAGGTCGCCCCGCCGTTCTGCGAAGCCGAGTTTGACATCCTTTACAACCACGGCATCAACAAGGAAGGCAGCATCTTGGAAGTGGCCCTCGCCGACGGCGTCGCGGACAAGAAAGGCGCGTGGATTCAGTTCGAAGGCGAACTGATCGGGCAGGGCAAGGAGGCCGCACAAAAAGCCATGGCCGAAAAACCTGCGCTCGCCAAAAAAATTATGGATGCCATACTGGCCAAACGCGCCTTGACTGTCGCCGCATAATCAACCGAACCATTTAATTGAATGAGCAGCCCCTTGGAAACCGAATTGGATCTGGAAAAACTGTTTCTGCCCGTCTGGGCCCAGGAACAGCCCGCCGGCAACCGTTTTGAAAAATACACCGGCACGGAGGGCGACCGCCCCGAGCGCCGCGGCGGCCGGGGTGATTCCTTTGGCGACCGGCCCCGCCCCGGTGGCGGCGGCCAGCGTCCCGGGGGTGGCCAGCGTCCGGGTGGCGGTGGTGGTGGCGGCGGCCCCCGGTTTGGCGACCGCAAAGCTTCCGGTCCCCGCCGGGATGACCGTTTTGCCGACCGCGGCCCGCGGCGGGAACGCCCCGAGCCGCTCGCGCCCCTGCCGGACCTCGCCGTCACCTTTGTGCCGGTCGAAATTGGCGTGGATTCCCTCGCCAAGCAGATTCGGATGACCGGCCGCGCTTATCCGTTGTTTCAAATCGCCCAGCTCGTCTTGGACAAGCCGGAACGTTACTCCGTGCAACTCACGGTGAAAAAAAACGCCGACGGCACGCCCAAGCAGCCGCTGTTTGTGTGCGGCCTGGATGAAACCCCCTGGCTCAGCGAGGAAGAGGCGGTCGCCCACGTCCTGAAAAACCACTTCGCCACCTTTTACACCCCCGAACGCACCGCCACCGAACCGCCCAAGGGCGTCTATACCTTCGTTGCCCAGTGCGGGTTCAGCGGCGTCATTCTCGGCCCGCCCAATCATCACGACTATCAAAACCAGCTTCACAAGCTCCACACCGAGCGGTTCGCGCGCATGCCTTTCGAGGCCTTCAAGGCCCGGGTGAAAATTGTCCGCGACGAGGCCGTCGTCAAAAAATGGGTGGAGGACCAGAGTTTCAAGACGCAGTACATCTGCTTGAACGTCCCGGAACCGCTCCAACTGCCGTCGCTGGAGGAGGTGGAAAAACATTTCCGCGCCGTCCACAAGGACGCCATCATCAAGCCGGTGGAGACGCTCACCGTGGCCGGGGTGCCCAGCCGGGCCCTGCGTTGCCGCGAATTGCAGCGCTTGGTGCGGAGTGAATGGGAACAACACAAGCATTTCCCGCTGCCCGTGGCCACCAGCCTCAGCCGGTCCTTTGCCGCGCACGGCCTGCACTTCTTCAAGGTGAACAAAACCGTCACCCATGTGGCCGTAGCCCGGCCGCAATTCTTGGATCTGGATGCAAGCCCGGTTTCCGAGAGCATCAAGCGCATTGTCACCTACATTAACGAACACCCCAAATGCTCGCGCCGGAAAATGGTCGAAACCCTGGCCCCCGCGCCCGCCGCGCCGACCGTAATCGAAATCAAGCCGGACGCCCCCAAGGCCGCCGAACCCGCCGGCCAGGCCGAACCCACGCCGGAACAGTCCGCCCTGATCGCGGATTTGCACTGGCTGGTGCACCAGGGCCATGTGCTGGAATTTGCCGACGGTAAGTTGGAAACCGCCAAGAAGCCGCTGCCCAAGCCGCCCAAGCCGGAGCCCAAGCCCGCTGCGCCTGCCGCCGCACCGGCGGCCGGGGAAGGAACTGGATCTGCCGCGCCAGCCGTCACGCCGGAGGCTGGAACTGTGGTTGCCGATGTCCCGGTCGCGGAGACCGGAGAACCGTCCGCTGCACCGGTGGCCGGGACCGAGATCCCCTTGGTGGAGGCCCCGGTGTCGGCGGTGGAGTCCACGCCCGCTCCGGCGGCCGAACTCCCCGCACCGGTCACGGCCGCCGCCGTGGCGCCGGAAACGACCGCAGCCGCGCCGGCGATGGCGGAAAACGCCCCGGTCACGGAACCGGCGGCCGCCCCCGCGGCGGAGGCGCCCAATCAAACTGTTTCCGTGCCACCGGTTTCTTGATAGGATATACAGATGAGTTTTAATACGTTCGGTCTTTCCGAGAACATACTTAAAGGGGTCCAGGCCATGGGCTATGTCGAGCCCACCCCCATTCAACTGCGCACCATTCCCCTGGTGCTGGCCGGAAAGGACGTCATCGGCAGCGCGCAGACCGGCACCGGCAAAACCGCCGCGTTCGGCCTGCCCATTCTGTCCAAACTGGGCCGCCACCAGCCGCGCGGCCCGCGCGTCCTGATTCTGGAGCCCACCCGCGAACTGGCTGCCCAGGTGGAGACCGCCATGCACGATTACGCCCGCTTCACCGACATCAAAATCACCGTCGTCTATGGCGGCGTCGGCTACGGCCGGCAGACCGATGAACTGACCGCCGGAACGGACATTGTGGTGGCCACCCCGGGGCGACTGCTGGACCATCTGGAGCGCGGCACCGTCCGTCTGGATAAGGTGGAGTTTCTGGTGTTGGACGAAGCCGACCGGATGCTGGACATGGGGTTCCTGCCGGATGTCAAACATCTGGTGGAGAAGTGCCCGCGCCAGCGGCATTCCGCGCTGTTTTCCGCCACCATCCCGCCGCAGATTGAAACGCTCATTCAATGGGCGATGAACGCGCCGGAAACGGTGGAAATCGGCGCCCGCCGCACCCCGGCGGAAACCGTCAAGCACGTCATTTATCCCGTCTCCGACACGCAAAAATCCGACCTGTTGCTCGCCCTGCTGGACCAGGTGAAATACGATTCGGTGATTGTCTTTTGCCGCACCAAGCATGGCGCGGACCGGATTTCCGGCCTGCTCAAGAAGAACCGGCACGCCGTCTGTGTGCTGCATTCCAACCGCACCCAGAGCGAACGCGAACAGGCCCTCCAGGGCTTCCGGGACGGCCGGTTTGAAATGCTAGTCGCCACGGACATCGCCGCGCGCGGCCTGGACATCGCCGATGTCAGCCATGTGGTCAATTACGATGTGCCCCAGCATCCGGAGGATTACATCCACCGCATCGGCCGCACCGGCCGGGCGGAGCACAGCGGCGACGCGTTCACCATCATGACGGCGGAGGACGCCCCGCATGTGTTTGCCATCGAACGGTTCATCAGCCAGACGATCCCGCGCGTGAAACTGGAAGGATTTGATTACCGTTACACCGTGTTGTTTGAGCCGCCCAAGCCCGGCCAGGCCCCGGGCGGTTTCCCCGGCAAGGCCCGCGCCGTGCGCGTCCATGGCGGCTACCACTTCGCCCCCGGCGGCCGGCGGAGGTAAAACGGGACTGCCACCGCCTCCGGCTGCCGTCGCCCCAAAAAAACGAAACTGTTATTTTGGTTGTTTTTGGTTGTTTTTGGTTATTTTTTATCCCGCAATTGGTTGTAACCAATTGTATTTAAACAGCTTGTGTGATATTTTTCAAAAAACATTGAATGGAGCCGCTGCGGGCGCAGCCAACCGGATGGGCGTCGCCATCCTTGTCTTGTCGCCCCCGCCCGGCACAGGGATGATCCTCTGGGTCCCGCAGCGCAAAGCGGGAGGCGGTAAGTCCTTGCAGGATGCCTATTTAGGCCATTGGCTTTGAGCTCTGGGCTCTGGGCGCAAAACGGGAGGCGGTACGTCAGCGCAAGATGCCAACAAGGTGCAGAGAGGACTGGCGCACTCCGGGACGCTGCGCGCAAACCGGAAACCACCGGTCCCCGGTCGACCGGGCTGAGCTGATTTCCCCGCCAAAAATAATTCAAAATAGGCCCTCGACGTTTTGCCCAGACTGTCCTATTGTTCTATGACAGCAACGAAACACCATGAGGTTTCAAATTGATTTAAAAGCTGGCCGGCCGGTTGCTCCACAACCGCCGGACCCAATCCGCCCGGTCGCCGGGGGATTCACCTTGGTCGAGTTGCTCGTGGTGATTGCAATGATCACCGTTTTGGCGGCGCTCCTCGGGACGGCGCTCTCCAAGGGCAAGGACCTGGCCCATTCCGCGACTTGCAAGTCTCATTTGCACCAGATGGGACGGGCTTTGGAAATGTTTGTGAACGATCACGAGGGCAGGTATCCGTTCTGCAACGGTCTTCCGGATCCCGCGCTGGACGCAGCGGTTGGCCCGCAAAACACCCGGTTTTGGTGGGCGAAGCTGACCCCTTATTACCCGTTGAAATGGACGGACACGAAATATCACTGTCCGGGATACAAGGGCGTCATTGGCGGGATGGAGTTGGAGTTTGCCACCAATTACCCGCCTCACTCGATGCAGTATGTTGGTCCTCCTTTCGGCAGCCACGCGTACAACGCCAATGGGGTTTCCATGCCGGGTTTCGGCAGGCCTTTTGATCCGGATTTGGGATTGGGGTTGATTCCTTCTGGCAAATTGCTGAACCGCGAACCCCTCTTGGGGCGGGGGTTGATTGCCGAGTCTCAAGTCAAGATGCCCAGCGAGATGCTGGCGATTGGCGAATCCAGGTTCTTAAGTGTGGAAGCAAACGGGAGTCTCGGCGGGCCCGATCTGCTGAAGTGCGGTCTGCTGAACTGGAGAGGTCCGCACCATGGCGAATTGTTTGACCCGGCGCGCCACGGGAAGAATTATAATTTGCTCTTGGGCGATGGTCACATAGCGGCCATGAATCCCGGGGTGCTGTTTAATCCCACGAATTCCGCCGCAATGTGGAACTCCGATCACCAACCGCACCCCGAGTTGTGGGGGCCTTGAAAAATTAAAAATAATTGCTTGACGTTTTGGACGGACTGTCCTACAGTTCTATGACAGCAACGGAACACCATGATATTTCAAATTGATTTCAAGGCCGGCAAGCCGGTTTATCTGCAACTGGTGGACCAGATTCGTTACGCCGCCGCCGCCGGGCGGCTGCGGCCGGGCGAACCGCTGCCCTCCATCCGGCCGCTGGCCGAGGAGCTGCGCGTGAACCGCAACACCATCGCCAAGGCCTACGCCGAACTGGAGACCCAGGGCGTGATTGAGACCCTCCCCGGCAAGGGCTGTTTCCTGAAGGAAAACAGCTCGCCCTTCACCATGCCCGTCCGCCAGAAGCTGTTGCTCACGGAGATTGACGAAGCCGTGGTCATGGCGCACCACCTGCAGGTGGACCGCGACAAGTTTCTGGCGCTCGTGCAGGAGCGCCTGGATTACTTCGAACGCAAATCCAACCACTCCCCGGAGACCGAATGAACCAACCCCCATCCGCCATGACCAACAATGATCCGGTAATCGAACTCCAGCATCTCAGCCGCCGCTACGGCAAGACCGACGCGGTGAACGACCTCAGCCTGACCGTCCGCGCCGGCCGGTGTTACGGCTTTTTTGGGCGCAACGGCGCGGGCAAGACCACGACCATCAAATGCCTGCTCAACCTGCTCCGGCCCACCGGCGGGTCCGTGCGCGTGTTCGGCCGGGATCCGCAGACCGACGAGGTGGCGGTGAAATCCCGCCTGGCTTATGTGCCGGATGCGGTGGCGTTTTATCCGTGGATGACGGTGCGCGACACGCTGGAATACCTAGCCTCCTTCCGCCGCCATTGGAACCGGGCGCTGGAGGACGACCTGCTGGCGCGCTTCCAACTGGATCCGGCGAAAAAAACCAACGCGCTGTCCAAAGGCCAGCGCACCCAGCTCGCCCTCATCGGCGCGATCGCCCCGGAACCGGAGCTGCTGGTGCTGGACGAGCCCACCTCCGGCCTGGACCCGATTGTGCGCCGCGAGTTCATCGAGACGGTCATCGGCGCGTATCAATCCGGCGATCCCGAGCGGCGGACGGTGTTTGTGTCCACGCATCTCATCTCCGAATTCGAGGGGTTGATTGATGAATTTACGATCATTGACCAGGGTCGCGAGCTGCTCACCTTGGGGGCAGACGCGGCCCGGGACCGGTTCCGGAAAATCAGCGCCCGGTTTGCGGAGCCGCCGGCGGCGTCCGCGCTGACGGGGGCGCTGCGGGTGAAGCAATCAGGCCGGGAGGTGGAAATTCTGGCGGACGGGGAGAGCGAACGGCTGCTGGAAAAACTGCGGACCCTGCATCCGGAAGAACTGCGCTGCGAGGCGTTGACCCTGGAGGAGATTTTTGTGGCGACGGATTTATTGAAGAAAAGAACTATATGAAGTTTAAAAGCCTCCATCCGCCTGGGCGGGCTGTGCCGAGGGAAGAAACGTTGAGAGATCAGCGCCTCCTCTGCCCGGCCCTCTCCTCCATTAAG
>Ga0302320_10011190_pt1 | contig 19052 bp, 16 predicted proteins | sample Bog_T0_3_FD_202130 | JGI IMG/M metagenome (GOLD analysis project Ga0302320, IMG submission 202130) | Peat permafrost microbial communities from Stordalen Mire near Abisko, Sweden - Bog_T0_3 | ecosystem: Environmental > Terrestrial > Soil > Wetlands > Peat | place: Sweden: Abisko, Stordalen Mire...
TCGCAGGGAGTTTTCGGCCCTTTTTCGAGAGCGGTTTGGATGAGATTTGGACGAATTTCGTGAAATCTTCGGGTTAACCCGAAGATTGCGCACCGAGACAAAGGCCGGCCTGAATTCCGGCTCAGGAGCGAGCGCTCAGCGGTCGGGCTCCACCTTGGTGGGCTTTCCGTTCTGGACGGCATAGGTGCGGCCGTCCTGCACTTTGCGCACGATCCAATACTTGTCGTCATGCTTGATGCGAAGTGCGGTGTGGGCCCCCACCGGGAGCGCCAGCGCCAAGGCAAGCGCAAAGAACCGGGTGGATTGGGTCACGCCGGCTTCGCCGGGTGCCCGCACTGGCGCTTGATCGCAGCGGAGAGCTCGTTGAGCTTCATCGGCTTGGCGATGTAGTCGTCCATTCCCGCGGCTAGGCACCGGTCTCGGTCGGTCAGCAGGGCGTTCGCCGTGAGCGCTATGATCTTTGGAACCCGCCCCGCTGGCATCCGGGCGTGGATTTCGCGGCACGCCTCCAGGCCGTCCATCTCCGGCATTTGAAGGTCCATGAGGACCAGGTCGTACCCGTGCTTTTCAATCATTGCGACCGCCTGGACGCCATTCGAGGCGAGGTCGGCATGGTAGCCCAGGCGCGCCAGAAACCCCAGCGCCACCTTCTGGTTTACGATGTTGTCCTCGGCCAGGAGCACCTTCAGCGGCAGTTCAGGAGAGATCTTTTGGTCTCCCGCCAGTTCGACGGGTGCCTTCTTGCGTTCCTCGGCAAACAGGTGGATAACCTCCTGGAAGAAGGCGGCGTTCTTGATCGGCTTGGAGACGACGCCAACCGGCCTCGGATCCCTCGAAAGGAGGGGAACCCTTCCGTAGGGGACGAGGACCAGGGTCGGGCAGCGAAACCGCGCAAGCTCGTCGAGCGCGGAGGTGGCGGCGACGGCCGGCTGGTCCACGATCAGCAGCGCAGGCCGCGCCGTGAAGCTCCCCGCCGTTCCGCACGCGGCAGCGGCGCTCGGGGCGAAGAGCCCGTTGACGCCCCAGCCTGAAAGCAGGGATCGCAGCCGGGCCTTCGTCGTGGTGTTGCCCGAGACGCAAAGGACCGGGCCCGCCTTCAGGGATGCCGGCGGCGGCGGCATTTCGGGCGTGTCGGCCGGCGGTGTCGCCGGTTCGGTCACAATCGTGAATGTGAAGGTCGATCCCACGTCGACCGTGCTGTCCACCTTTACGCTGCCGCCCATCAGCTGGCAAAGCCTCTCGCAGATCGCCAGGCCAAGGCCCGTGCCGCCGTACCGCCTCGTTGTGGATGAGTCCACCTGGCTGAACGGCTTGAACAGCCTGTTCATCCGGTCCGGCGCTATTCCTATTCCGGTGTCGCGCACGATGAATTCCAGGCAGATGCGTCCGGCCGGCGCCGGTCCACTCCGCCGCACCTCGACCGAGACGGAGCCGCTCGGCGTGAATTTGACGCCATTGTTCACGAGATTCGAAACGACCTGCCAAAGCCTCGTGGCATCGCCCGTGATCCACGCCGGAACGTCCGCGGCCATGCTGTAGCCGATCTCCAGGTTCTTCTCGTTCGCCGCCTTGGCGACCAGGTCGAGGGCCTCCTCCAGGCACGGCGCCAGCCCGAAGGGCACGTTCTCGATCTCCAGCTTGCCGGATTCAACCTTCGAGAAGTCGAGAATCTCGTTCACGATGTCGAGCAGGGCGTCGCTGGAAGCGCGGATCGTGTCGATGTAATCGCGCTGCTTGGGCTCCAGCTCCGTGTCCATCATCAGGCTCGCCATGCCGATGATGCCGTTGAGGGGCGTCCGTATCTCGTGGGACATTGAGGCAAGGAATTCGCTCTTCGAGCGAGAAGCGGCGTCGGCCTCCGACTTGGCACGACGCAGCTGGTGCTCGGACTCGACGCGGGCCGTCACGTCCTGCACCGTGCCGATCAGCCGGACCGGGCGCCGTTCCGAGTCGAAGGTGACGCATTTGGCCCGGGTGTAGATCCAGCGCCAGTCCCCGGACCCCGATCGGACGCGGCTTTCGGAAACCACGGTCGCCTCGACCCCCTGGCGCAGCATCCTCAACCGGGAATCGAAGGCGGCCACATCGTCCGGATGCATGAGCGACTGCCACGTGTCGAAGGTCGCCGGCATTTTCGCGGGATCATAGCCCAGCATGACCCACAGGCCGGCGCTGTAAAAGACCCGCGCCGCCGGAACGTTCCACTCGAAGATGCCTATCTCGGTCGAATCCAGGGCAAGCCTCAGGCGCTCGTCGGAAACCTTGAGCCGATCCTCGACGCGGCGCCGCTCCTCGTTCTCAGCCTGCAGCCGCTGGTTCGAAAGCTCGGCCGCGCGCCGCCCCAGCGAGGCGCCGCGGCCCAGGCTGACGCTCAGCGCGAGCAGCGCAGTCAGGCTCAGGCCCGAGATCAGGGCCAGCGACGCCATCGGATGAAGATCCCGCGCCAGTTCAGTCGCCGAAGGCACGGCGGTCAGAAAGAGGCGCCGGTCGAAAAGCGGGTAAACCCGGTTCACCGTGTACAGTTCGCCCGGAGGCTTCACGGCGCCCCCTTCAAAGACCGCCTCGCCTGCGATTGACACCGAGAAATGGTAGTCGTCGCCGAGCTTCAATTGCTCGGCCGCGATCGCGGAAAAGAAAGTGTCGTAAAGAAACTCCGCCATCACGAAATCGGTCGCCTGCCCGGACTGCGCAACCGGGGTGACCAGCACAAATCCGGGCCCCCGGCGCCCATTGTAGCCCGAAATCTGGACGACGTCAGTCGTGGCGGAAATTGCCGTCCGGCCGTCCTTTTTCGCCTGCTCCATCGCGGCGAGCCGCGCCCCTGTCGCGGGCTGGTCGTACGTGCCGGCCGCCGCGCTGGCCGGGAAGACCCATCGAACGCGCCCCTCGGTATCCAGCGATTCGATTGAAACGCAACCGAGCGGGCTGGACTCGTTCATTTGCGCGGCGGCGTCCAGCTGCCGGGCCTCGCGCGTCTCGGAGGGCATGTCCGCCGCTTTTCGGCCGAAACGCTCGAAGGCGTTTAGCTGGTGTTCGATCGACGTGTCGGCCGCCTGCAGGAACTTGTCCATCGCCGCCTGGGTCCGGGTGTCGACGTACGCGATCTCGCGGTCCCTCAGTCCGATCCAAAGGGTCAGCGTCACCATGAGCGGCACGACGATGGCCGTCATGGACGCCCACGCCGCGGGTCCGGCCCCCCGGTCGTCCCGCCACGCCAGCATAAGCAGGCACAGGCCGAGCAACAGCAGGCCGGCCGCCGTCGTCGGCGAGATCGGAGCCCCGTCGCCCCAGTCGAAGACAGTCGTCTGGCCGGCCTGATAACCCAGGATCGCCGAGACGGCGGCGCCGACGAGGAGCGACCCGACGGCAGCCTCGCAAAAGACACCGAAGCGCGATTTCGGCTTCAATGCATGGAGCCAGAGGGGGATGCTTCCCAGCAGGACGCAGGACGCCGTCAGAATCGCAGTCTGGCCGCGCAGCCCGAACACGTCCCAGAACGGGTCGGGCAGGAACCCGGCGGTCGGCGCTCCGTTGCGGTCGAGCAGCCCGTAGGCAAGGGCCGGCACCGCCCAGATCATCGGAAGAAAACCAAGCCATTCCGCGGCGCGCCAGCCGATTAGCCGGGCCAGGACCACCAGACCGAGGAGGACGAATGCCGCGGCCTCGATCTGGCGCATGGGAGCGTACGCGGGCCACGCCTGCTTGAAGTTCAGCCACCATCCCGCCAGCTCGGACAGGCCGATTACCACAACGACACCAGCCGCCACGAACAGGACGCGCTCGAGCCACGAAGGGCGCGGCATTGTTGGCAGGGTTGGCATTACTTACTGAATGCTGTTTTGAAGCTGATAGACGGACTTTCAGCTCTTGATTGGCGTCGGGGATGTCGTTCCAAGTAGAAACCGAGGTTCCCCTTTCCCGCAATGCGGATTATTACCGATCCTTCAGGGGAGAGGGCGCCTGTATCGCCGGCGGCTGGTTCAGGTTGCGCAGCAGGTTGGCGGGGCCGTTGGCGAACATCCAGGTCGGCTTCTCGATCTTCCCGGTCAGCTGGACCTCGAATGCCTGCGCAAGCGGGGCGAGCATGGCGTCCATGAATTGCAGCGGCAGAGTCCTGCTTTCCTTGAAAGGGTTGATCCGGGCCTTGAAGTCCAGGTCGTGGCTGTCGATCGAGTAGCTGCCGTGCGCGGTTATCGCCGAATTGGCGCCGGTCACGTTGACTTCGGGGAAATCCAGACGCGTGCCGTTCAGCTTGAATGCGGCGTGCGCCATCGTGAAGCGAAGAGCGGTGAATCGCAGCAGGTCGGACAGCAGCCCGAGCACCCGCACTTCGCCGAGGCCGGCACCCTGAAGCTGGGCGGTGCCGCTGCCCTGGAAGGTCGAGGGATCCCCCAGCCGCCCATTGGCTGCCACGGCGGCGTCCAGCCTGACGCTGGCTTTCTCGTTCAGGAAGCTGCCAACCGCCGGCGCGGCCTTCAGAGACCGGGTGGCCGAGTAATTTCCGACGGCAAGAATCGCGCGGTCGAGCTGCGCGTCGCTCAGCGCCGCCTCAAACGAGAGCCTGCGCTCGGCGCCGCGCCCCCGGACGTTCGCCCTCCCCGTGGCCGCGCCTCCGGCAAATCCCGCCTTGATCTGCGAAATCGTCACGTCGTCGTCCTTCAAATCCACGGCAAAGGACGCGTCTTCTACTGGAAAATCGTTATAACGGAAAACGCCGGAGCTGCGCACCCCGATGTGGAGGACATGATGGGGTCCTCCCGGCGCCTTCGGTCCACTCAAATGCCCGGCGAGCTCAAGGTCGGGCGGCTGCGAGAACGCGTAGGGCGAAAGGAGGCTTGCGCCGCCGGACCCGAGCATCGGGGCGACCGCCGCGAGTTCCATGTTCGAGGTGCCGGCAAAGTCGATATTGTAAGATGAGGGCCCGGCGTCGACATCCAGCCCCCGCGTGAATGTCCCCCTGACGGCACCCCGCCCCTTCGTCACCTCCAGCCTGATTCCATCGTTGAATTGCGGCCGGGAGAAAAGGGTCAGCCGGACCCGGTCAAACGGAGCCCCTAGGACGACGATTCCCGGGCCGTCGACTGACAGGAAGATCCGCGCCTGCCTTCCGTCGATCCAGCAGCTGCGCAGATCGATGCTGGCGGAGGGCGGAACCTCGGGAAACCCAAAGTTGGAAAAGAAGCTCTGCCACCATGCGCCGTTGATCCACGGAGTGATGTCCAGGGGCCGCAGGCGTCCGTCCAGAAGAAACCGATATCGGCGGGTCGCCATCTCCTCCTCAAAGCTTCCCCGCGCAAAGTTCTCCCCTATCCGGGCGTAGGCCTCGGGCGCGTACAGGCGGCTTCCGTCGAACCGGAATCTTCCCCGCACCTCGTCAATCACCACGCCCCGCGCAAAAACCTGCGCCGCGTCGAGCCGTCCGGAGACCTCGCCGAATTTCCAGCCCGGATCGAACCGAAGGTCTCCTTCCACGCCGACCGATCGGGTGAGCCGGACAAAGGCACCCAGGTCGCGCTTGATCCGGGCGCCCACAAAGCCGACCGTCTCCGGCGCCACGGACGCATTGAATTTCGTCTGCGCAGTTCCGCGGACCGGATCGACGACGCCATCGAAGCCGACCGGTTCCCCCCAGAAAAGCGCCTTTCCGGACACCCGCACCGGGCCGGCCCGCAGAAGGTCCGGCCCCGTGGGAGCCAGAGCGACAACGGCGTCCCGGAATTCCAGGCCGTCGACGGTGCCGCCGGCGCATGAAAGGTCGGCCGATTTGATCGGAAGCCGCAGATCGCCCACTGCCCCCTTTCCCGCCTGTGAGCCCACCTCGACCCGCGCCTCGATGCCCTGCGCGGAGGCCTTGACTCCGGGCAGGTCGATGTCGGCCAGGGAAAGGAACACCTCGCCGGAATCGGGTGCCTCACCCAGGACGGACCACCGGCCGGTGGCGTGCAGCCTTCCCGCCCGGAGCGGGACCGGCGTCGACAGCCTCACCCCGTCGGCGATAAAGATCGTGCGGGCAGTAGTTCCGCGCCCCGCGGCGGGTTCGAGGCGGACGCGCAGGCCCGCCTGGTCGAAGGCGGAAATCGCCCCTATGGCGGCCGCGCACCGGCGGATCAGGGGGACATAATTGCGCGCAAAAAATTCAGCGACGGGCAGGGGGACGCCGCGGGGTCCGGGCAGGGCGCCCAGGCGGATCTTCCCCTGGATTGAAACCGCCAGGCTCCCGACATGGCAATGCAGGTACTCGATCGAGAAGGCGTCCCGGTCGGGGACGATGGCCGCGTCGAGGTCCTGGATGACGTCGTCCGCGCGCCCGGAGGCCGAAAGCATGGCGGGCACCCTCACGTTCATTCCAGTGACCCGTATCTCGAGCGGCTCAAAACGCCTCACCGCCAGGGCCCAGGGGTCTATGCGCGCGTAGATCGCGCGCGCCGTGGCAATCGGTTCCTCGAACCCGTCCAGGGTTAGCGCGGCGTTTTCGATGATGACGCGCCCCGACGGATCGAAAAGCGTGTGTCCAAAGGTGATGTGGACTCCGGACGCGGCGAGGCGCTCAAGGAGCGCCCTCTGCACGAAAGTGGGAACCTGCAACTCGTCCTTCGAGGCAATGTAGGCCTGCGCCAGGAGCAGCAGGGACAGGCCCAGCCAGAGCGTCCAGGACCCGAGGGTGAGCGCACCCTTCAGGGCCAGCCGCGCTCCCCCGGCACAAAGTTGGGAAAATGCGCGGGCCATCAGTTTCTCGCAGCCGGCAGGCCCGGATCGCGATTTCCGTAGATCAGCGCCCAAAGGGCATCTATCATCGGCTGCTCGAGAACAAAAACCGCCCCGGATTCCGCCGAGCCGGCGATCTGCTCGGCGCCGCCCGACCTCTCCGCGAGCATTATCGCGTGCGTGCCGGTCTGTTCGCTTGCGCCGGCCCCCGGCAGGGCGACCGTTGCCTGGAGGCGGTATCGCCACGGCCTGTCCTCCCCGGCGACCGGCACCTTGTCCGCAAAGCCGTCGCCGACGAAGCGGACCGCCCGCACCTGGCGCAACAAGTCGAGAACCGCCTGCACATCCTTCGGGGCCGCGCCGGAGGAAGCGTCCCAGCGGGCGACCGGTTTGTTGTCCCTCAGGTCTTCGATCTCGAGGCCGGTGATCCGCGCCGGCCCGGGCAGGCTGAAGACGAGGCGGTCTCGCCATGCGCGCAGCGCCACCGGGGTGTCGGTGAGAATCTGCGGATCGACCGCATAGACCGAGTGAGCGTTCGCCATCATCGCATATACATACCGGTCGTCGCGCTGGGCCGGCCGGCCGATCTCAAGGGTCAGCGGAGAGGCCGCGGGCCCGCCCCGGGACGACGCCTGCGCGGAGGGCTGTTCTGTGATCGTAACCGTGCGTTCCGGGCGGTTGAATCCCCAGTTCTCCAGGTCGCTCTCCTGCGGGGCGTCGCTCATGAACTTCTCGGCCGAGAGAAGGGCGATCGTGTCGAGCAGCCGCTGCACGGCGGCGCGATCGGCAGGCAGGGTCGCCGGACCCTGGGCGCCATCGCCCGGCAGGAGGATCTGCCAGCGCGCCTCGCTTGCGGGGGCTGCCCGCGCCGTGTCCGGATCCAGGCGCTGCAGCGTCAGCTCGGGCTGGTTGGGACCCTTGAGCGTGATCATCGTGGCCAGGCTCGGATCGACGTCGAGCACGTGCTTGTCGCGCAGCCGCTCCAGGGCATCGCGCAGCGAGACCATCAGCGAATCGGGCCCCTCATCGGGTATCTCGACGGTGAACCAGGGAGACCGGTCCATCGGCTTGCTCGAGTCCTCGAGCTGGGCGTAGTACGGGTGCGAGCCGGGCGCCGCCTTGCCCGGGGCCTGGGCCCCGATGTAAAGAGTCTCATACCTCGCGTTGCCATCGATCGTCACCTGCAACTGCGGGGCCGCCGGCACAGGGGCGTTGGGCGCCAGGAACCCCTTCACACTCAGGGAGTCCAGGTTGTTGATCGCCAGCTCGATCGCGTCCTTGCTGGCGCGGGCCGCGATGGGAGTGTAAAACGACCAGCGGGCTCCATCCCGCTGGACTATCACGCGGACTCCGGACTGCGGAGCCGTCTGCAGCACGTTGAGGGTCCGCGCCTCGTAGACCGGGATCGTCAGCACAGTCTCAGCGCGCAGCTTATCAAGGGACACGGAAAGGCTGTCCGCCAGATCCCGCCTGACGACATGGATCCGCGAGCCGTCCGGCGAGAGCAGGTAGAGGCGCTGGCCGTCCTTGGTCGCCTCCCCGATCGCGAGCCGCGTCGTGACCGGGGCCGCCCCGGTTGTGTCGGGTCCCCCGGAGGTGAAGGTCACCGTCAGTTTCGGCGACGAAAGGCCGTAGTCCGCCAGGGACTGGCCGTTCTTCACGACCGCAGGCACGCTGAAGCTCGTGTCGTGCTCGAGAAACTCCAGATCGCTCACAATCCGGTTGACCGCATTCGGATTGGCGCGCCATGCGATCGGCTTGGTCAGAAACCACTCCTCGCCCCGCCGCTCGAGGCTGAAGGAGCCTCCCGGCGCGGCGCTTTCCACATCGAGGGATCGGATGTCGGACGCCTCGGCTCCGAGGACGCGCTTCCTGACTTCGCGCGCCACGCTTTCGGTGCGCCAGCTCCGCTCGAACTGGAAGATGACAAAAAACAGGGCGACGTTCAGGAAGAGCAGAACGAGCGTGACTTTGGTGCGCATGGCTGAGGGCGGGACGATCTAGTCTAGCTGCGGCGGGTCCAGTATACGATCAGGCCCAGGAGCGCCGCGGCGCCGGGCAGAACGAACATGAGGCAGTACCGGAGATTCTGGAGCTCACGCGGACTGAGCAAAAGCTGAAAGCGCTCGATCGGCCGGGGCGGGATGGTGAGCTGCGTGTCCCGATCGGCCATCCAGTTGACAGCACCGATGACCAGGGGGAAGACGCCCTCATCGGCAATGCGGTGATTGTCGACCAGGTCGCCTGAGCCGAACACAATGAGCCGTCCGGTGCGGACGCTGTAGGGAAGGTTGCCGCGCGCGGCGACATGCTCGGCGGCGACGCCTATGCCGAGGCGGTCGGGCGGATCCATCGAATCCAGGGGCCTGACATCGACCATCGGATTCATGGCGATGGTGCCGCGCGCCGAAAAATTGACCTCTCCCCAGGCCGTCGGTGAAGAAGCGGCAAGCGTAACGACATCGAGCCCGTTGCCGGCGGCCCGGGTCATGTCCGGCCGCACGGTCCGCGCTGGGCCCAGCCGCAGGCGGGCCTTGTAGCTCGAATGCAGCAGCGCCTGCGTCACGGGATGAGCCGGCGCAAAGCTGCTGATGATCAAATCGCCGTCCTCCGTCATGTTTTCCGACCCGCTGTCGCGGAGCAGGTCGTTGTCCACCGTGACGCCCCAGTCGCGCAGCAGGCGGTCTAGGCCGTGCTCGTAGCCCGGCGCAAGAAGGAGAATCAGCCGGCCGTCGCCTGCGCCGAGGTATTGACGGAGCAGTTCCTGCTCAGCCGGCGAGAACCTCGTCTGGGGCTGCACGGAGACCAGGAGCGAGGCGTCCGCCGGTATCTGGGCGGTCGCGGACAGGTCGAGCAGCGGTGAATCGACGTCGAAATTGCGCTGTCGCAATAGGTCGCGCAGCGTCGACAGCCCGCGCACCGAATCGGGATCGTCCGGGCGCAGCTCCGAATGCCCGTAAAGGAAGTAGATCTTCTTCCGGGTCGCGCTGGCCACATCCAGGATCGCGGCCGTAATCGCCTGCTCGCCCAGGAAGGCGCTGCGCTCCTGGTCTTCGAAGCGGTACAGTTCGTCGATCTTCAGCATCTGGTGGTAGGGCGGCTGGAGGACAAAGACCGCATTGGGCTCCTCGACGCCGAGTTGCTGCGCCATCCGCCGCGCAAGGTCCACGTCGATGTATTCGACGGTGATCCGGCCCCCGGAGGGATTCGACTCGGACACGCTTTCGTATTCGCGCAGGAGCCCCCGCAGGTCGGCGGGCGCCATGTCCTCGCCTTCGGTCACGATGATTCGCACGGGGCTGGAAAGCTCCCTCACATAGGCGATCGACTCGGGCGAGAGCGTGAAGCGCCGGTAGCGCGTGAGGTCGAACCTCCACGGATCGCCCCCGCCCGCGCTGTTGTTGGCGAGGTAGTTGAGGCCCGCGAAAAGCGTCAGGATCAGGATCGCCTGAAGAATGAGGTTGGCCGTGCGTATCCATCTCGCGGCTCGGAAATTATCGCTCAAGGACATTGCGTTTGGTCCCGAAATCAGCCGTGAAGCAGCTTGGCCTCCACGCCGAGGATGCTGAAAAGCAGGGCCAGCACCGTGCCGCTCAGATAGAACAAAAGCTGGCGCAGATCGACGACCCCCCGCGAAAAGTCCTCATAGTGCCGGAAGACCTGGGCGTAATTGACGGCGGCCTTGACCGGGTGGAGAAGGTCGCTTTTGAGCCACGCGGCGTCCCCAAGGTACGAGCCGCCGAAGATCAGGCCGAAAAGCATCGCAAAGCAAAGGATGCTCGCGACCGCCTGGTTTCGGGATACGGCGCTCGCGAGCACGCCGATCGCGATGAACAAAAGGCCCGAAACGGCTATGAAGACGTACCCGCCGATCATCGGCCCGTAATCAAGGAGCCGGGCGTCGCCCGCGAACCGGCGCAGGATCCAGAAGAACCCTGCGGTCGAGCCCCAAAGCATCGCGTAAAGGGCATAGGCGGCCCCGTACTTGCCGAGGACGACCTCCGTTGTCGTGACCGGCGTGGTCAGCAGCGTCTCGATCGTCCCCAGCCGCCTCTCCTCGGCGAGGCACTTCATTGTGAGCAGCGGCACCATGAAGAGCACCGGCAGGTAAAACTGCTTGAAGAACACGTCGGCCGGCGAGGCCGCCTGCGGCGCCTGGCTGTACGTTTCAAGGATGTCGGTGAAGACAAACCCCATGAGGGAAAGGAAAATCACCGAGGCGATGTAGGTGCTCGGAGTGACGAGCAGCATCCGGATCTCGTGGCTGAGAATCGTCAGAAAGTGTTTCATCGTTTGTCGATCGCATCCCAGCTCCGGCGCGTGGCCGCCAGGAAAACATCCTCCAGGGTCGGGTTGGCCCGGCTGAAGGCGCGAACACGCATCTGCTTGGCGAGAAGCGCCTGAAGGATCGGCTCGCCCAGTTCATCGTCCCTTTCGATCGTGAGAGTCACCGTCCTGAATCCGTCCCCGTCGGGATCGGTCTGCGCGGCCACGCGCAGGGCCGGGTCCACGAGGCCGAGCGCCTCTTCGAGGCGGGACGGCTCGCCGGCGACGACAAGCTCGTAGCGGCTGCGCCCCAGGATCTCCCGCCTCAGGGCGGCTGGCGTTCCCTGGGCGACAATCCGGCCCTGGTTGATGATCAGCACCCGGTCGCACGTCATTTCGATTTCAGGCAGGATGTGGCTCGAAATGATGACCGTCATCCGGCCGCGCAGGCTCGCGATCAGGTCGCGCACGATGAGGATCTGGTGGGGGTCGAGCCCGATTGTCGGCTCATCCATGATGATCACCGGCGGCTCGGCGAGGATCGCCTCGGCGATCCCGACGCGCTGGCGGTAGCCCTTCGAAAGCTGGCCTATGATCTTGTGGCGGACCCGCTTCAGGTCGCAGACTTCGAGCACCTCGTCGATCCGCGGCCCGAGCTTGCGTCTGGGGACCTCCTTCAGCCGCCCCCGGTAGTAAAGGTACTCGCTGACGCGCATGTCCTCCGGGAGAGGATTGTTCTCCGGCATGTAGCCCACCCGCCGCTTGATGGCCTCGGACTGGGTGGTCACCGGAAAGCCGCAGATCATCACGCCGCCCGAGGTCGCCGGCACGTAGCCCGTGAGAATGCGCATCGTCGTCGACTTCCCGGCGCCGTTCGGTCCGAGGAACCCCATGATTTCGCCGCGGGCGACGGTGAAACTGACGTCATTCACCGCCCTGACGCCGGCGAATGTCTTCACAAGGTGGGAGACGGCGATTGCTGTCGGGAGTTGGTCAGGAATGGATACCACGGGCGCTGAGGGACTGCCTTATCGTAATTTACCCCCTGATTGCGTGTCACTTCTCAAGTGTGACCTCGCCCGCCCTGAATCTTTGAGTGCGGCCGCCCTCGTCGCGCAATAGAAGGGCCCCCTCGTCGTCGATTCCGACGACCGTGCCCGGATGCCGCCGCCCTCCCTCGAGCACCGTCGCGCGGCAGCCCCGCAGGACGTCGAAGCGGTTCCACAGGTCGGCGAACGACTTCTCGTGCTCACCCTCGGTGAACGCCTGGTAGGCAAGGATCACTCGGCCGGCAATGGCGGCCGCAAGCCGGTTGAAATCGATCTCGCCTCCCGCAAGTTCATTCAGGCAAACGGCCCGCCTGGCCAGATCCGCGGGCCATCCGCTTTGGGGACCGTTGACATTGAGGCCCAGCCCGAAGATCAGGTCGCGAATCCGGTCCGCATCGATGCGGGCCTCGGTCAGCATGCCTCCCGCCTTGCGGCCGTCGAAAACGATGTCGTTCGGCCACTTCAACCCGGGCGTCAGCTTGGCGAAATTGGCGATCAGTTCGCAGATATTGACCCCCATCCACAGGGTGAAGGTCTGCATGCGCTCGGGCGGCACTCGCGGGCGGAAGGCAAAGCTCGCATAAAGGTTGCCCGGCGATTCGCTGTGCCAGGCCCGGCCGAAGCGCCCGCGGCCACGCGTCTGCCGCTTGGCGAAGACCGCAAACGGGGCCGCCTTTCCGGCGGCGAGTTGCCGGGCTGCCTCGTCGTTTGTGCTGTCCACCTCGTCCAGCACGCTCAGTGTGAATCCCCTCGGCCGGACCTTGAGCTGCATGTCGATCAGCGTCGGATGAAGGCCGTCCGGACGGGAGACAAGTCGGTAGCCCAACGCCCGCTTAGCCTCGAATCCGAAACCCTGGGCACGCAGCTTTTCCATGTGGTGCCAGATGGCCACGCGGCTCATGCCTATCTTCGAGGCGAGGGCGGACCCCGAAACCCACCCGGTTTCCCGGGCGAGCATTTCCCGCAGGATCATGTTTTCAGGGGTTGGCATGGACCGGCCTTGGCAGGCTGATTAAAAGCTACACGGACCTTCGCCGCCAGCGATTTTGCTGACAGCCGGGCGACGCACTATTTTGGCGGGAGCCCACCCCAGTCTATTGGACGCAGGAACGTGTCCTGGGACTCTTTCTTGATGAACTCGCTCTCGGCGGAATCACCTCCCCGCCCGATCGAGATCGCGGATTCGTTGAGAGCTGAAATATTCTGCAGGCGCCGGTCCTCGAGGTACATCTCCTTCGCGATGCCGCGGTTCATCGCGTTCAGCCAGGCAAAGGGCGTCAGCGCAAGGCCGGGATAGTTCTTCATCCCGATGTCGGCCATGCCCGTCTGCGAGACCAGGTCCGGTTCCTTCAAGACAGCCTGCCGGGCCGTCCGAACGTAATAGGCGGGCAACCGGACGATTTCGTTCTGCGGCTTGTCCACGTCGCGCAGGTCCACGTCCTGATCCGCCGGTTTTGCAGGAACCGGCTTTGGCGGATCATATTTGGGCAGTCCCGCAATGATAAGGGCCGCGGTGGATGGCTGCGGCTCACCCTGTCCGGTCGGTTTCGCGCCCGCGCCAGTCCCGATTGCGGCTCCGCCCGCCTGCTGGGACTGCGACGGATTCGCATCCGGTCGGGGTGCATTAGCAAACACCGAATTTGCAGGTACTTGCGAATCATCAATGGGGGTCGGAACAGGTGGAGGCGGTGGTTGCGACTGGGCCGCAGAGTCTTCGGCCTTCGCCAATGCGACCAATGAGCCCAAGAGGGTCACCGTTGCCAGAAGAAGCAGGGGTCGGCGGAGGTGATTCATGTCAGGATGGTTAGTAATTGGGCCGGTCCAAGAGTTCCACCTAACCTATTGCCTAATCTGGCCTTCACCATCGATTACGAACTTGTAGGAGCACAGTTCCCTCAGGCCCACGGGGCCCCTGGCGTGCAGGCGGTCCGTGCTTATCCCGATCTCCGCGCCGTAACCGAACTCGAAACCGTCGTTGAAACGGGTGCTCGCGTTCCACAGGACGACCGCGCTGTCCACGCCAGCCTGAAACCGGCGCGCTGCGGCCTCGTCCGAAGTGACAATCGCATCCGTATGAGCCGAACCGTCGCGGTTCACGATCGCGATCGCCGCATCGACCGAATCGACGACCCGCACCGCCATGACGAGATCGAGAAACTCCGTTGTGAAATCCGGCGGCATGGCCGCCTTGTGCGCGATCCGGGCGCGGGCTAGGATGTCCGCACTCGCGGGATCGCAGCGCAATTCGACACCCTTTGCCACGAGGCCTCCGGCCAGGCGCGGCAGCAGCGTGCCGGCGGCCTCCGCATGGACGAGGAGTTGTTCGGCGGCGTTGCACACCCCGGGCCGCTGCGTCTTGGCGTTGATGACCAGCCGCTCGGCCATCTCAGGATCGGCGGCCCGGTCGACGTAAAGGAAACACACGCCCTGGTAATGCTTGATGACCGGGATCGTGCTGTTCTCCGCGACAAATCGGATCAGCGCCTCGCCTCCGCGAGGGATGATGCAGTGGACGAGCGAGTCGAGCTTGAGAAGCGCATGGAGGGCGGCGCGGTCCGTCGTCGGGATCAGCTGGACGGCGTCAACCGGCACACCGGGCGTTTCGCCCAGCGCCTTCCGGATAAGCTCCGCCAGGGCCGCGTTCGTCTGGAAGATCTCCTTGCCGCCCCTGAGGATGGCGGCATTGCCGGACTTCAGGCATAGGATTGCGCAATCGACCGTGACATTGGGGCGCGCCTCATAAATGACGCCTATGACGCCGATCGGAACGCTCAACTTCCGGATCTTGAGTCCGTTCGGCCGCGCCCACTCCTCAAGGACCCGGCCCACCGGATCGGGCAACTGCGCCACCTGGCGCACCGACTCAGCCAGATGCCCCAGCCGGGACGGGCTCAGCGTCATCCGGTCGACCTGGGCCTTGCCCAGGCCGTTGGCGCCGGATGATTCGAGGTCCCGCCGATTGGCGTCCAACAGCGCTTGATGCGATCCGTCAATGAGATCCGCCAGCCGGTTCAGCGCCGCGTTCTTGGCGGCAGCGGGCGCGATCGCCAGCGCAAGCGAGGCGGCGCGCGCGCGTTCGGCGATCGATCTGACCATCTGTTCCAATTCGGCGGGCATGACGTTTCCCAATAATCGCAAAAAGCCCCCAAAAGGGCAAATCTTTGTCAGGACGGTTGCACGGGTGGTTTGCAACCCTTGGTGCCATCCAGACACCAGGGGTACCGATCCCCGATGGAGGCGCATTTTGACCCATCCTCCCTCGCTTATTCGGAGATGCCGTTCATCTTGCGACTTTTTGGCGTTCGCCGTGTTATAGATACAACTGATTTCCGACACCCAATGAAGATCCTCATCGTTTTACTTCTCTGGGCCGTTCTCCTGGCCGTCTGCTGGCCGCTCGCGCTCCTGTTTCTCGTCGTCTGGCCCGTGCTCTGGCTTCTTTCCATTCCATTTCGGATCGTGGGCGTCGTCATGGAGGCCCTCCTGGCCCTGGTGCGCGCCATCCTGTTCCTGCCGGCCCGCCTTCTCGGAGCCCGGCATTCCTGAGGCTCGACACCCCGGCCGCTCATCACGAGCGAATGAATCCCGCGCTCGCACAGGGCCCGGTGCGCAGCTCACGGCAACCCCGCTCCATTTCTTGACCTTATCATGGACATGGACAGTTTACTGTCCATATGAAGGCCATCACCTACACAGCGGCTCGGGAGAACCTGGCGTCGACGATGAATTGCGTCTGCGAAGACCACGATCCGGTCGTCATCACCCGGAACCGCGACCAGGCCGTCGTCATGCTCTCATTGGAAGACTACGAGTCGCTCCAGGAGACCGCCTACCTCCTGCGGTCTCCGGCCAATGCCCGCAGGCTCCTCGGATCGATTGCCTCCCTTGAAAAGGGCAAGGGCGTCAAGAAGAGCCTCAAGTCGCTCGCCGGATGAACATTCTGTTCTCGCGCCAGGGATGGGAGGATTACGTCCATTGGCAGCAGACCGACATGAAGATGGTCGGGAAGACCAACGAGCTGCTCAAAGACATCTCAAGAAATCCACATTCCGGAATTGGAAAACCGGAGCCCCTGAAGCACGCGCTGGGCGGGTATTGGTCACGCCGCATGACCGATGAGCATCGGTTGGTGTACAGAGTTGAGGGCCCGACGATCAAGGTCGCCCAGGCGCGGTATCATTATTAATCGAAGAGCTTCCCGCGGCGGAAGCACGCCACGGATACCGCCATCACGGCCGCGGTGATTCCGACAAGGATTCCGATCTTCGGGAGCACCTGGACGAGCGTGTGCCCCGCCCAGAGGACATCCGAGAAGCCCTCGACCGACCAGTAGACGATCGTGAGCTTGCTGACGCGCTGGATGTAATCGGGCATCAGGCTCACGGGAAACCAGGCGCCGCCGACGGCGCTCATCGTGATGACGACAAAAGTCGCTAGGCCGCTTGCCGCGGCGGAATTCGGCGAAACGGACGCAATCAGGAGGCCGAAGGCGGAACAGGCAGCAGCAGCAGCCACGCCTACGGCGAGGAGCGCCGCCGCATGGCTGAAGATATCCAGGTGGAACAGGAAGTGACCGGCCAGGAAAAGGGCCGCGATCTGCACGATTCCGAGCATCATGCCGAAAAGGAACCGCGCCCAGATGATGTGGGCAGGACGCACGGGCGCCGATAGGAGCCGCACGAAAATGCCCGTGTTCTTCTCCTCGAACAGCGTCGCGGCCGAGTTGCTCACGGCAAACAGGAGGAACATGACGGCGTAGCCGCCGACGGTCCGCGCGGCCATCGGATTTGACAGCTCTTTGCCGGCCACCTGCTCGGTGTCGATCTTCACGATCTTCGAGAATACGTCCACCGACCCCGCGGATTTCTTCGCCTGATCCTGGTCCTCCGAGGCCGTCCCACCGGAGGCGGACAGGGCGCCCAGCCCGTAGTCGGCGCGGTTCAGGCGTTTGAGAATCTTGTCGCGGTCGAGGTTGAAGTACTTGGAATACACGCCCGCCAGTTCTCCATTGAAGCCCTCGAGCGCGGGCGCGCCGATATACCGGCTCATCGCCCCGCGCATCGATTCGCCGAGAAGCTCCGGCACGTGGGAGAAGATCGTCTTCTGGACCATGCCGTTCACCGTCTGGGATTCGATCTCATTGCGCGGATTGGTGAGAAACTTCAGCCGGATGCCAAAGCTGTCCTTTGGCAGGAGGTCCGGGGGCAGGATGAGGGCAAAGCGGTAATCGTCGTCATTCATGCCGCGCCGCGCGTCGGATTCGGTGAGCGGGCGCGTGCTGCCATCCCTGTTCCGGAACGAGTCGATGACGCGGAATGTCTTCTCCGCCTTCAGGGCGTCCACAAGCCTGCCGGCGGCCGGATCGGTGCTCGCGTTGACCACGGCGAGCGGGATCCCGGTCGGGCCGGCGTCGGATTTCTTGTACAGGCCGAACACGTGGCCAAAGACATAAATGATCGCGATCGGCACGAGGAAGGTAAGGCTAACCGCGGTCCTCGATCGGGAGAAGACCAGCAGGCTCTTGCGCAGGAGTATGAGAATTTGTGACATGGCTGTGATGGGCGGAGATTGCCGGATCAGGCGTCGCGCAGCTTTCGCCCGGTAAGGTGGAGGAAGACCGCTTCGAGTGTCGGCCGCTCGCTTTTGAAAAGGCGCGGTGAAAGGCCGAGCGACTCGGTCAGGGCGAAGAAGGCGGACAGCGGATAACCGGCGCCCGGACGAAACCGGCACGTGCCTTCCACGGCCAGCGTCTCTCCGTGGGGCAAAAGGCGTTCGACGAGCGGCTTGGTCGCCGGAATCACGGGAAAGGTGACCTCGTCCTCGAAAGGCAGCCGGGTGAGCAGTTCATCCAGGGTGCCCAGCCCGAGTATCCTGCCGTGGTCGATGATTCCGATCCTCGAGCAGAGCCTCTCAGCCTCCTCCATGTAGTGGGTGGAGTAGACTATCGTGACGCCTTCGCGGTTGATGCGTTCGAGGTAATCGAAGATCGCGTTCCTCGATTGCGGATCGACGCCTACGGTGGGCTCGTCGCACAGGAGCAGCTTGGGCCTGTGGAGAAGGGCCGCGACCAGGTTGAGCCGCCGTTGCATCCCTCCCGAAAACGTCTTCACAATCGAGCTCCGGCGGTCCCCAAGCTGGGCCGCCGCAAGCGCCTCGTCCACCCGCGCGCGGAGCACCTCGCCCCGCAGCCCCTGGAGTTCCCCGAAGATGCGGAGATTTTCCTCAGCGGTGAGATCCTGGAACAGGGCGATCGACTGGGGCACGAGGCCGAGCCTGCGCCGCGCCCTGGCCCCGCCTGCGGAGAGCGGCTCCCCGTCGAGGATCAAGGCGCCGCTGTCGGGGGAGCGCAGGCCCGCGACAAGCGACATGAGGGTCGACTTGCCCGCGCCATTGGGCCCGAGCAGCCCGAAGAACTCGCCTTCGGCGATCTCCAGTGAAATGTCGTCGAGCGCGGTCAGGGTGCCAAACCGCTTGGTTACGGATTTTATGGTCAGCATGGGATGAGTTGGGGCGCCGCGCTTGAAACCGGGCGCCGGAATGATGGGTTACGGAAGTTCATGGGGAAATTCCCGCCGCCGCTCAGGCCGGTCGCTCGATGATTGCCTGCAGCGCGGCCACGTGGGACGCGAAGGCGCGGCGGCCGGGCGCTGTGGCCGAGACAAACGTCTTGGGATGCCTGGCGACAAAGGCCTTGTCCAAGGCGATGTACCCCTTCTCCTCGAGGGTCGCCAAATGCGCGCCGAGGTTTCCGTCGGTCAACCCAAGGCTTTTCTTGAGAAAGGCGAAATCGACCTTCTCTGTCGCCTTCAGCTGGCTGAGGGCCGCCATGATCTGCAGCCGGGCCGGTTGGTGAATGACTGTGTCGAGGCTGTCCATGGGGGTCCTTTCAGCGCAGGATGTACCGAAGGTAGAATCCCGTCCCGATGAGCGTTCCCCCGCCGAAGATCGCGAAAAGCCAATAGAAGATCGGCGCGAAGAACCACAGGCCGCCGAGGAGAAAGACGGTGACAAGGATGCCGGTCCAAAGCAGGC
>Ga0302320_10011191_pt1 | contig 19050 bp, 7 predicted proteins | sample Bog_T0_3_FD_202130 | JGI IMG/M metagenome (GOLD analysis project Ga0302320, IMG submission 202130) | Peat permafrost microbial communities from Stordalen Mire near Abisko, Sweden - Bog_T0_3 | ecosystem: Environmental > Terrestrial > Soil > Wetlands > Peat | place: Sweden: Abisko, Stordalen Mire...
ACCAAGCTCGGACCCGAAGAGATCACGCGCGACATTCCCAATGTGGGAGAGGAAGCGCTGAAGGATCTCGACGAGAACGGCATCATTCGCATCGGCGCTGAGGTTCGACCTGAGGACATCCTCGTCGGCAAGGTCGCTCCCAAGGGTCAGGTTGAGATGACCGCTGAGGAGCGGCTCATCATCGCCATCTTCGGAAAGAAGGCGGAAGAAACCCGCGACGTGTCCCTGCGCCTGCCTCACGGCGAGAAGGGAACCGTTGTCGATGTCAAAGTCTTCAGCCGATACAAGTATCTCAGTCCCAGCATCAACTATATTTACAAGGAATCCAAGAAGCGCGAGCGCCTTGTGTGCGACCGCACCGACGAACCCCTGCTCCAGATTCCCGGCGACGAGCTGCCGGCCGGCACCAACATGACGGTTCAGGTCTACACCGCCCAGAAGCGCAAGCTGATGGTGGGCGACAAGATGGCAGGCCGCCATGGCAACAAGGGCGTCATTTCCAAGGTGCTGCCCCTTGAAGACATGCCGTTCCTGCTCGATGGCACCCCGGTGGACATCGTGCTGAATCCGCTCGGCGTTCCCAGCCGCATGAACATCGGTCAGATCCTTGAGACCCACCTCGGGTATGTCGCCAAGCACCTTGGCCTTGAGTACAAGTGCCCGGCCTTTGAGGGCGCGACCGAGAAGGAAATCATTGGCGAGATGGAAGGACTGGCTGAGCAGATGCGGCTGCGAGCCCTCAAGGGCTACGTGAACGGAGAGCTTGGCATCGGCGCTCCGCTGGATGCCGACGACCGGATCGAAGGCGCGTTCGCCAAAATCGAAGCGCGGCTGAAAGAGCTCGGCGAGATCAAGCTGGAAAAGGTCAGCCGGATCGTGGCCGGCCTTCCCGTTCACAACACCGAAGAGCTCATGAACATCGACTTCGAGTCATGGCAGCCCGAGGAAGAAGAGATTGAGGAGCCAGCCTGCGCGGCCGACGAAGCGGTCTACAAGTCGATTCTTGACAAGATTGAGCGCAACGTCTTCAAGCGGGCGGGCATTGAGCCTCGGAGCTGCAAGTCGCGTCTGCGAGACGGTCTCACCGGAGATGAGGTTCCGAACCCGATCACCGTAGGCACCATCTACATGCTGAAGCTTGAGCACTTGGCGGATGAAAAGATCCATGCCCGGTCCATCGGCCCGTACTCGCTCGTCACGCAGCAGCCTTTGGGTGGTAAAGCCCAGTTTGGCGGCCAGCGCTTCGGCGAAATGGAAGTCTGGGCCTTGGAGGCCTACGGCGCCGCCTACACCCTGCAGGAACTGCTGACCATCAAGTCCGATGACGTGATGGGCCGCGTGAAGGCTTATGAGGCGATTGTCAAGGGAGAGAATATCGCCGAACCCGGGATTCCGGAAAGCTTCAAGATTCTCGTCAACGAGCTTCGCTCACTGTGCCTCAAGGTGGCGGTGGAAGACGCGAACAACAAGGAGCTTCCGCTGAAGGATCTGGATGAACTCGGTGGCGGCGACGACATGCGCCTTGCAAGAAGCGTGGGTTTCTTTAACTAGTGAGCACTACCGACTCGTGCCCGTTGCGAAGGGCCGTGGGGAAGCACCCGCTTCTCCCCGGCGCTTCGTTGTTGTGCACCACGCGTTTGATTGAGATTGGGAGACATAGATAACTAATGCCAGACGTCAATGTGTTTGACAAAATTCGCATCGGCATCGCTAGCGGCGAAGACATCCTTTCTTGGACGCACGGCGAGGTCAAAAAGCCAGAGACCATCAACTATCGGACCTTCCGGCCCGAGCGCGATGGGTTGTTTTGCGAGAAGATCTTCGGACCGGTCAAGGATTGGGAATGCTCCTGTGGTCGCTACAAGAAGATCAAGTACAAGGGCATCGTTTGCGAGCGTTGCGGCGTGGAAGTCACCCGCTCTAAGGTTCGCCGCGAGCGCATGGGCCATGTGGAACTTGCAGCGCCCGTCTGCCACATTTGGTACCTCAAGGGCGTCCCGTCTCCCCTCTCCCTGATTCTCGATATATCTCCCCGCCTGCTTGAGAAGGTCATCTACTTCGCCAGCTTCATTATCATCGACATCAACAAAGAGCAGGTCGATGAACTGCTGCCCGAAATTCGGCGCGGTGTGGAGCATGAGAAGGCGGCGATTCTTCAGCAGATGCGCGAACTTGAAGAGGAGTCCCTTGGCCGGTTCGCCACCGAACTGATCGAGAACCCCGACGACTACTTCGACGAGTCTTTCGTGCGTGAGCGGGCAAAAGCAGTCAATGACCGCATCAAGGCCGAGTACCGGGACGCGGACGATCGCCTCAAGGATTTGGACATCGCGGTTGAATTCCTCGGAAAGCTGGAGAAGAACCAGCTGATCGATGAAGACAAGTACCGCGCGGTCTCCAAGCTTCTCGACAGTGTCGGCCACCGCATGAACAAGGACCTCCGAGCCCTTGTGCGCGCCAACATTGGCGCAGAGGCGATCAAGGAACTTCTGGGCCGCGTGGACCTTGAGCGACTTGCCCGTGAGCTTCGACAAGAGATTGTCATGACTCAGAGCCAGCGCCGCGCCCGAGCGATCAAGCGCCTGGAAGTGGTTGAGGCCCTCATTTCAAGCCGCAGCCGGCCCGAGTGGATGATCCTCGACATCGTGCCCGTCATCTCTCCCGAGCTTCGCCCAATGGTACAGCTCGATGGCGGTCGCTTTGCGACTTCTGACCTCAACGATCTCTACCGGCGCATCATTAACCGCAACAACCGGTTGAAGAGGATCATCGAGATCCACGCACCCGAGTCGATCATCAACCACGAGAAGCGCCTCCTGCAGGAAGCAGTGGACGCTCTGATCGATAACGGACGCCGGGCTCGCCCGGTCGTGGGCAGCAACTCCCGACCCCTGAAGTCGCTCAGCGACATGCTCAAGGGTAAGGAAGGCCGCTTCCGCAAGAACTTGCTCGGTAAGCGCGTGGACTACTCGGGACGATCCGTTATCGTTGTGGGTCCGCACCTTAAATTGCACCAGTGCGGCTTGCCCAAGGAAATGGCGTTGGAGCTCTTCAAGCCCTTCGTGATGAAGACCCTTGTCGAGCGCAAGATCACCCAGAACATCAAGACCGCCAAGCGGATGATTGACCGCATGCACCCAAGCGTTTGGGATGGTCTTGAAGAAGTGATCAAGGAGCATCCGGTCCTCCTGAACCGTGCGCCAACCCTTCACCGTTTGGGCATCCAGGCTTTTGAGCCGATCTTGGTGGACGGCAAGGCGATCCAGGTTCACCCCTTGGTGTGCCACGCCTACAATGCCGACTTTGACGGCGACCAGATGGCAGTCCATGTGCCGCTGAGCACCCAGGCCCAAGCCGAAGCGCGCGTCCTTATGCTCTCGACCCAGAATCTGTTCTCCCCTGCCGATGGTCACCCGACCTGCGCGCCGGTGCAGGACATCATTCTGGGCAACTACGCCCTGACCATGGTGAGCCACGAGGGACGCGCCAAACTTGAAGAGCAGATTCGCCTTCATAAGGAGAATCCGGAGAAGAACCCGGCGCCTTACACTTATGGCGGCGCCGATGAGGTGGCCTGGTACCTAGAGACCCCGGTTCTGGATCAGCGCATCCCCATCAACGATCCGATCTTGGTTCGCATCAAGCGGCCCATCTTTCGGCCCGAGGGCGAAGTGGACTTCCGCGATGCCGCGACCGGCATCGAGTACCACAACGTCACCAAGGTTGACGAAGGCGGGGAAGAGTACACGGAGCTTGAGGCTTACGAGCAGGAGTTCGAGGATGTGCTGGTCACCGCGACCCCCGGCCAGGTTCTTTTCAACCAGATCTTGCCCTATCCTCTGCGCAACAGCGACGAGTTCTTGAAGATGGAACTCGGCAAGAAGCAGTTATCCGAGGCGATCGTCACCTGCCATCGGCGGGTCGGCATCGGCGGCACCATCAAGTTCCTTGACGACGTGAAGGACATGGGCTTCAAGTGGGCCACCCGCTACGGCCTTTCGGTTGCGATTACCGACATGGATCCGCCGGAGCGACGCGAAGAGATGATTAAGGACGCCGATGACCGGTCGACCCAGATCACCCAGCGCTTCCGCCGCGGCATGATGACCTATAACGAGATGACTTCCCAGCTCATCAAGCTGTGGACGGAAACATACGACGCGATTGGAAAGGAGATCGTCAACGGTCTGAAGCAGTTCAACCCGATGTCGATCATCACCGTTTCCGGTGCCCGTGGCTCGGTCAAGCAGTTGGCCCAGCTCGCCGGTATGCGCGGCCTCATGTTCAACCAGTTCAACGAGGTTATCTACGAGTTGCCAGTCAAGAGCTCCTTCCACAAGGGCCTCTCGATGCTGGAGTACTTCGTGACGACCCACGGCGCCCGTAAGGGTTTGGCCGACACCGCCCTGCGCACCGCCGACGCCGGTTACCTGACCCGACGTCTTTGCGATGTTGCCCAGGATGTGATCGTGAACGCTCCCGATTGCGGTACCACCGATGGCGTGTACGCCCATCGCCTTAGCGATGAGGGCGAGGTCATCGAGCACATCGGCGATCGCATTCTCGGGCGGGTCGCGCTCGGTTCCATCTCCGATCCCGAGACCGGCGAGGTGGTGGTCGAGTTCGATCAGATCATCGACAAGGACACCTCCAAGCGCATCACCAAGATCGAGAATCGGTTCTTTGCCGAGTACACCGCGGCCGAAGACAAGGATTCCGTGTTCACCAAATATGAAGCCGCCGGCTTCAGCCAAAACGAGCATGGCGATCTCTGCGTCGGCATCCGGAGCCCGCTGACCTGCGAATTGGTCCAGGGCATCTGCGCCAAGTGCTATGGCATGGACCTCTCCACGCTCAAACTGGTCGAGGTGGGCGTGGCCGTTGGCATCATCGCCGCCCAGTCCATCGGCGAGCCGGGTACTCAGCTCACCATGCGGACGTTCCACACCGGAGGTGTGGCCGGTTCGGCCACCATCGCCCGTACCAACCAGTACAAGACCGGTAAGTTCATCCGCCAGTTCATGGAGGACTTCGCGACCGCAACGGAGACCGACCTCAAACAGTTCGATCCCACCAAGTTGCTGGAATCTCAGGAACTTGCGGTGAAGAGCATCTTCCAAAAGGGATCGGAAGCACCGCTGACGATCAATCAGGAAGAGCCGGTCAAGAAGAAGACCGAACGCCAGACCAAGGCCGCCCAAAAGGCCCTTGAGAAGGCCGACAACGACTCCCGAAAGCTGTGGGAGCGGTCTCGCAAAACCTTCTTCTATGCCTGGACGGGTGAATCCAGCGGCATCGTCCGCGTCGAAGAGATCTTCGAGGCGCGGCGTCAGCCCCGTGGAAAGGCGATCATCTGCCCGGTCACCGGAACGGTCAAGCAGATTCAGGTCAGCCAGTACGGACGCTGGGTCATCGTTGAGGCAACCGTCCCGACCCTCTCCCCGCTGAAGGACGCCTATGTGGCAGACGCTCAGAAGTGGCCGCTGACCGAAGGCAAAGTGGATCCTTCACTGGAGCGCTCGGTTGGCCAGAAGCTGAACGCGGCGACCCTCGCCACCCTGCGCAAGCACAACGTCGAGCATGTGACTATCCTCTACCCGATCTTGGTCCCGCCGCTCGGCAACCTGCCAGTCGCGGTCGGAAGTCGGGTGATCAAGGGCGACCCCCTCACAGAAGGGCCCCGCGATCCCCATGAGGTGCTTGAGCTTGCCGGCGCCGCCGCCGTTCACGACTACTTCATCGAGAACCTGCAGAGCGTTTACAAGGCTCAAGGTGTGGATATCAACGACAAGCACGTCGAAGTCATCATCCGCCAGATGCTGCGTAAGCGGCAGGTCAAGGAGCCGGGCGATACTCCGTTCCTGCCTGGCCAGATCGTGGACCGCTTCACGTTCCTTCGTGAGAACGACCGTGTGCGGACCCTGATTCACTCCGGCAAGAAGATCAAGTACGTCGATCCGATCACTGGTGAGAACGTCGAGCGCGATCCCAAGGAAGCCACCGCGACCTGGATTCTCCTCGGTATCACCGAGGCCTCCCTCGCGACCGACTCGTTCCTCTCTGCGGCCTCCTTCCAAAAGACCACCCGAGTCCTTACTGAAGCGGCGGTCCGTGGAAAGAAGGACCACTTGGTCGGACTGAAGGAGAACGTGATCATCGGCCGTCTCATCCCGAGCGGCACCGGCGTGAAGCAGTACCGCGACGTCGCGGTGGACGTGCAGCGCGGCCCAGCGTGGGCCGAGCAGAGCCTCACCGCTCTGGTCGAAGCCTCCGGCGGGCCAGACGACGACATCCTGAGCTCCCTCCAATTCCCCAGCCTCGCCGATATGGCGGCGGAAGAGGGCCTGGAAGAGTTCGGCGAGTTCCCCGACGAGAGCGAACAGCTTCCGTAGTCGTCGGGCCTTGTTCATGAAAAGCGGGCTCGGCCTTCGGCCGAGCCCGCTTTCTTGTTCTGGGCTACCCAGCTAGGTGCGCAGTTTCAGATCCGTTCTTAAGCGAACCGAGCCCTTCCCGAAAACGGCGAGAAGACCAGGGGAGGGCTTGGTTTTGATATTCGCGGATTTTAGCCCGAGCTACGCTTCCACCGGATGACTCACGAAGGAAAAGGCACCCTCGTCATAACCGACGGTCACCTCGGAGCCTTCTCCGACATCGCCTCGTAAGATCGCCTGCGCCAGCGGGTTCATGATCTCCCTCTGGATGGCCCGCTTCAGCGGACGGGCGCCATAGACTGGGTCGTAACCGGCCGTGGCGATCTGGTGGGCGGCGGCGTCGCTGAGGGTAAGCGTAATGCGCCGTTCCGCCAGGCGTTTGGTGAGGCCCGCGAGTTGGATCACCACGATCTGCTTGATTTCATTGATGCCGAGCGAACGGAACACCAGGATGTCGTCCAAGCGGTTGATGAACTCGGGCCGGAAGTGGGTCCGGACCTCGTCAAGCACCGCCCGCTTGACTGCTTCGAAGTCCCCTTCTGACGTCAGCGGGTCACCGTAGAACTGCGAGCCAAGGTTGCTGGTGAGAATCACCACCGTGTTCTTGAAATCGACGGTGCGGCCCTGACCGTCGGTCAGGCGGCCATCGTCTAAGAGCTGCAGGAGCACGTTGAAGACCTCAGGGTGGGCCTTCTCGACTTCGTCGAGCAGGATCACCGCGTAGGGACGTCGGCGCACCACTTCGGTGAGTTGGCCGCCCTCTTCGTAGCCAACATAGCCAGGCGGTGCTCCGATCAGGCGCGCCACCGAGTGGCGCTCCTGGTATTCGCTCATGTCGATGCGCACCAGCGCCTTCTCGTCGTTGAACAGCAGCTCGGCCAAGGCTTTGGCAGTCTCGGTCTTGCCGACTCCCGTGGGGCCCAGGAATAGGAACGAGCCGATAGGTCGGTTGGGATCGGCAAGGCCACTACGCGAGCGGCGCACGGCATCGCTCAGGGTTCGAATCGCCTCATCCTGGCCAACGACACGCTTCTCCAGCACCTCTTCCATGACGAGGAGCTTTTGCATTTCACCCTGCAGCAAGCGGCTAACCGGAATGCCGGTCCACTTGCTGACGATCTCGGCGATATCCTCGCTGTCGACCTCTTCTTTCAGCATTTTGCCGCCTTCCTGCACGCGGGCTAAAGCGTCCGACGCCTCTTCCAGCTTCTTCTGAACCTGTGTCATCCTGCCATATTGAATCTCTGCGGCTTTGCCGTAGTCAAGGTCTCGCTGAGCCTGCTCAAGCTGGCTGCGCAAGCTGTCCATCTCCTGCTTGAAGCTGCGTACCGCCTCAATCTTCTCCTTTTCTTGTTGCCAGGCGGCGCGAAGGCCAGTCGAATTCTCGCTGAGCTCAGCGAGACGCTGCTCGGTCGCTTGGAGGCGCGCCTTGCTGGCGACATCGTCCTCTTTACGAAGCGCTTCGCGATCAATCGTGAGCTGGGTGATCTGGCGCTCGACCTCGTCAATCGCGGTTGGCACCGAATCGATTTCCATCTTCAGACGGCTGGCCGCCTCATCCATAAGGTCGATCGCCTTGTCGGGCAGGTATCGATCCGTGATGTACCGCGAAGAAAGGGTTGCCGCTGCCACCAGGGCGGAATCCGTAATGCGGACGCCGTGGTGGATCTCGTAGCGCTCTTTGAGGCCGCGCAGAATGGAGATGGTCTCCTCAACCGACGGTTCTCCCACCAGTACGGTTTGGAACCTTCGCTCCAACGCCTTGTCCTTCTCCACATACTGGCGGTATTCGTTAAGGGTGGTGGCGCCCACACAGCGCAACTCGCCGCGGGCCAACATCGGCTTCAACATGTTGGCGGCATCCATAGAGCCCTCGGCCCTTCCGGCGCCAACCAACGTGTGAAGCTCGTCAATAAAGAGGATGATGCGGCCCTCGGTCTTCTTGATATCCTCAAGCACCGCTTTCAGACGCTCTTCGAAATCGCCGCGGAACTTGGCGCCGGCCACGAGGGCGCCCAAATCGAGGGTGATTACCGACTTGTCACGCAGACCCTCGGGCACGTCTCCAGCCACGATGCGCTGGGCCAGGCCTTCTACCACCGCGGTCTTGCCAACGCCCGGTTCACCGATAAGCACCGGGTTGTTCTTCGTGCGCCGACTGAGGACCTGGATGACGCGGCGGATTTCCTCATCGCGACCAATAACGGGGTCCAGCTTGTTCTGTCGAGCGCGCTCCGTCAAATCGATGCCGTACTTTTCAAGCGCCTTATATCGATCCTCGGCATTAGGATCGGTGACCTTGCGGCCCCCGCGCAGCTCGTCAATGGCGGTCTGAAGATCGTCCACCTTCACACCTCGCGAACGCAACGCCTTACCCACGGCGCCCGGCTCCTCGGCCAGCGCTAAGAGAATGTGTTCGGTCGAGACATATTCGTCCCCCATCTTGTCGGCTTTATCAAAAGCGTCGTTGAACACCTTTTGCAGGCGACCGGCAATGCTTGCTCCATAGCTCGCGCCTCCGGAGACCTTGGCCATGCGGCCCAGTTCGCCCTCGAGGTCGCGGCCAATCGCGTCGGGATCTGCGCCTAGCTTCTCGAGCAAGGGCCGGGCAACCCCTCCTTCCTGCCTCAACAGGGCAAGGGCCAAGTGCTCGGCGTCCACCGACTGGTGCTGGTGCTGCACCGCTAGCGCTTGCGCTTCCTGGAACGCTTCTTGAGCTTTCAGAGTCAGTTTGTCGAATCGCATATGAGTGTATAGGGCTCAAGTCATTTGACTTGCATTTCATTAATACGTCAGACGCGCTCAATGGGTTCCGCCGATTTTCGAAAGGAGCCGGGGGCCACCGGAAGCATGCGTTGAGGGCGTTCCCGGATTCATCTCACCCATTCGGGGCAATCGTCGCCGCCTTACGTGCCCCCAACCGGTACGAAGAAGAATCCAGCCACCTTGTTGGTGGCATCGAACACGACCTTGGCGTCGAGCGAGCCTCTATCGAAAGCGCAGGTGACATAAACAACGTCAAAGCCAGACACCTTTCCCGTGCGGGTAGCACCCATCGATTTGAATTGGCCCTCTTGCTTGGTCAGGGTCTGAACGAGCTGGTTGACCGTGCCTGCGGTAAGCCCCTGCCTCACGGTATCGGTCTCTAGAGGCTCCAGCGAACTGGCGTCCCCGCTCAGTAATTTCGTGGTAAAGCCTTGGGCAATGGCAACCTGCGGTGACCCTTGAGGTGCGCATCCAGTTACGCCAAAGCCAAAGATGGTACAGGTCGCCACAACTCGGCCGAACGTATGTCGATTCATGTTTCAGTAGTCCTCGTACTGAATACGGACCAGCCGCTTGAAGCGCTGCAAGCAGGTAACTGTCTCCTGGCGACGAGGCTCCATCCTTGATTGTCGGCGTCGCATGACAGTTAAAATATGTAAGGAATCATTATGACGAAGGACGAGAATGCGAAGGGCCTGGCAGCACTGGCTTGCCACCCCAATCCCTCAACGGCGAAGACTCTTGGTCATTCTGAGCCTGAAAATGGTGGTTGGCGAGAAGGAAGTGCTACGGCCACGTTGAAATAGGCAGTCAAATAGGATAATAAAACGAGAAAATTGGTTCACCCATTTTAGCATCTGTTTGATATCATGATCCTGCAGATTCTCCTCTCGCGGGGAAAGTCGAGAGGTCGGCAAAGCTGCCGACCTTGGCGGAAAAGCACTCCCGCCGCCCTAGCGGGCCCTCTGCAAGCAATGAGGCTTCAAGGCGCGTCGCCACATATTTTTGCCGGAGGCAAGCCTGATGCAGTACCCCAAGTCTCAAGGACTCTATGACGGACGACATGAACACGATGCGTGTGGCATCGGCATGGTTGCCCACATCAAGGGCCGCAAGTCTTTCCGCGTGATTCGCGATGGGTTGGAGATCCTTCGGCGACTCGATCATCGCGGCGCGATTGGCGCTGATCCCCTCCAGGGCGATGGCTCGGGCGCATTGATCCAAATTCCGGACGCGCTATATCGCGAGGAGATGGCTACCCAGGGTGTCACGTTGCCGCCAGCCGGCGAATACGGCGTTGCGATGCTGTTCTTGCCCAACAAAGCGGATGACGAGGTGGTCTGCAAACGGACCGTCGAGACGGTACTCGCCGACGAGGGCTTTGAGTGGATCGGGTGGCGACGGGTTCCCTTGCGCCGAGACATCCCCATGTCAGAAGCGGTGAAGACTCATGAACCGGAGATTTGGCAGGCCTTCGTCGCCCTTAAAACACAGAGCGACCAAGACACCCTTGAGAGGAAGCTCTTCGTGGCTCGTAAGGTCTTGGAACACACGGTGCAAAGCCTCGAACTGATGACGGGCTATCAGTTCTACATTCCCTCCATGTCGAGCCGGACCGTGGTTTACAAAGGCCTGTTGCTGGCCGACCAGGTAGGCGAATACTACTGCGACCTCTCGGATGAGCGGTGTACCAGTGCCTTGATCATTATTCACCAACGGTTCTCGACCAACACGTTCCCCTCCTGGGACCGCGCTCACCCATTTCGCTATGTCGCCCATAACGGCGAGATCAACACCATTCGGAGCAACGAAAACTGGTTCCGAGCGCGGGAGCAGGGCACGACGTCGGACCTGCTTGGCGACGACCTAGATCGCCTCTGGCCCCTCATGGATCCTGGCGAGAGCGATTCCGCCCGCTTCGACCATGCCTTGGAAGTGATGCTTATGGCTGGCTATTCCCTTGAGCAGGCGCTGATGCTGATGGTTCCAGAAGCCTGGGAGGGCCATCCCGAGATGGAGCCCAATCGCCGCGCATTCTACGAGTACCACTCCTCAAGCATGGAGCCTTGGGATGGTCCCGCCGCCCTCGTGTTCACCGATGGGCGTAAGGTAGGAGCCACCCTGGACCGTAATGGCCTCAGGCCGGCCCGGTTCCTGGTCACCGATGAGGATTACATCGTCCTCGCCTCAGAGGCGGGTGTTTACACCGTGCCTGAAGAGCGCATTGTCAAGAAATGGCGTCTGCAGCCGGGTCGCATGCTCCTCGTCGATCTTGAACAGGGACGCCTGGTAGGGGACGAGGAGCTCAAGAGCCGGGTTGCCGGGGCCAAGCCTTATCGCGAGATCGTCAAGAATCTCACCACCAAGCTTGACGATCTGCCGCCGGTTGAGAAGCGCGAAGACACCGCGTCGATCGGCACGTTGCGGCAGATTCAGAGCGTGTTTGGCTACACCCGAGAGGATTTGAAATTCCTCATGCTGCCTATGGCGGAGAGCGGGGAAGAGGCGCTCGGTTCCATGGGTAACGACTCGCCGCTGGCAATCATGTCCCAACGGGCCAAGCCGCTCTACGGCTACTTCAAGCAGCAGTTTTCCCAAGTTACCAACCCGCCCATTGACCCCATCCGCGAGCAGTTGGTGATGTCCCTCGTCTCCTTTATCGGTCCGCGGCCCAATCTCCTGAATCCGAACGAGCAACCCCACGAAGTTCGCCTTGAGGTCACCCAGCCGATCCTCAATACGGCCGAGATGGCTAAGCTGCGGGACATCGAAAAACTCACCGATGGCCGCTTCACATCCATCACCCTTGATATCTGCTTCCCGGTGGATGCCGACGATGAGGAGGTCGAAGAAGCGCTCGGCGAACTATGCCGCCGGGCCGCCCAAGAGGCGGTGAAGGGCACGATGATCCTGATTCTTTCCGACCGGTGCGCGTCGCCAGATCGAGTGCCGTTTCCTGCCCTGCTAGCGGTTTCCGCCGTCCACCAGCACTTGGTTCAGACCGGCCTGCGCACTCGAATCGGACTCGTTACGGAGACCGGATCTGCCCGCGAGGTGCATCACTTCGCCTTACTGATGGGCTTTGGCTGCGGCGCTGTCCATCCATATCTCGCACTCGAGACCGCCAAGAGCTTTGCCCCCGATGCGGCGACCGCCAAGAAATATGAAAAGAACTTCATCAAGGCGGTGGGCAAGGGACTGCTTAAGGTGATGTCCAAGATGGGCATCTCCACCTACCTTTCCTATGTCGGCTCTCAGATCTTCGAGGCGGTTGGTCTAAATGGCGACCTTGTGGATCGGTACTTCGCCGGGACCACCACCCAAATCGAGGGCATTGGCTTCTCGGAGATCATTGGGGAGGCGCGCGAAATCCACCGCACCGCTTGGGAACGACCGGATTTGGACGAAGGGGGCGAGTATGCTTGGCGCGCCCAAGGCGAGCACCACAATTGGAGTCCCGATGCGATCGCGAAGCTCCAACACGCCACCCGGTCCGGCAAGTACGAAACCTTCAAAGAGTTCACCAAGCTTGCCAATGACGAGACCACCCGCAACACCTTGCGGGGTCTGTTGCGATTTGCGCCGGTGGCTGCGCCGATTGACATCGCTCTAGTGGAACCAGCTACTGAAATCGTCAAGCGGTTCGTCACCGGGGCCATGTCCCTCGGCTCCATCTCGACCGAGGCACACACGTCACTTGCCATCGCAATGAATCGCATTGGCGGTCGGTCAAATACCGGTGAGGGTGGCGAAGACCCCGCCCGCTTTGCCAAGATCGACAAGCTAACGATGCTGAGCGAGGTCATCGGGGCCGGCCGGGTTGAACGCGACTATGAACTGCAACCCAACGATAGCCTTAGATCGGCCATTAAGCAGATTGCCTCCGGGCGATTCGGCGCTACCGCTGAGTACCTCGTGAATGCCGACCAGATCCAAATCAAGATGGCGCAAGGCGCGAAGCCCGGCGAGGGGGGGCAGCTTCCCGGACACAAGGTCTCTGAGTACATCGGCTATTTGCGGCATTCGGTACCCGGCGTCGGCCTCATTTCACCGCCGCCCCATCACGACATCTATTCCATCGAAGACCTCGCCCAGCTTATCTACGACCTGAGATCGGTGAACCCCCAAGGGTCGGTCAGTGTGAAGCTGGTGGCCGAGGTTGGCGTGGGAACGGTGGCAGCAGGAGTCGTCAAGGCCAAGGCCGACCACGTGGTTATTGCCGGCCATGACGGGGGCACCGGCGCGTCACCCCTGTCCAGTATCAAGCACGCCGGAACACCATGGGAGTTGGGGCTCGCTGAGACCCAGCAGACCCTGATGATCAACCGACTTCGCGGTCGGGTTCGGCTGCAGGTCGATGGCCAGCTGAAGACGGGGCGGGACGTCGCAATCGGTGCGATGCTTGGGGCCGATGAGTTTGGTTTTGCAAGCGCTCCGCTCGTGGTCCAAGGCTGCTTGATGATGCGCAAGTGCCATTTGAACACCTGCCCGGTGGGCATTGCCACCCAGGACCCGCGGCTGCGCAAACACTTCTCCGGTCAGCCCGAGTATGTGGTCAACTACTTCTTCTTCGTCGCCGAGGAAGTACGCGAGATCATGGCTTCGATGGGCATCGCCAAGTTCGACGATCTCATTGGCAGATCGGACCTGCTTGCCGCGCGCGATGATATCGATTCGGAGAAGCGGCGTCATATCGACATCTCCAGGGTGCTGCACAACCCTGACATCAAGGGCGAGCCACGCCGCAATCTTGGACCCAAGGGCATCAGCCTGAAGGACGTGCCGGATCGCAAATTCGTGAGGCAATCCAAGGCAGCCTTGGAGCGATTTGAGCCCGTTGTCATCAGAGAGACGGTTCGCAATGTCGATCGGGCCCTCGGCACGCTTCTTTCGGGCGAGGTTGCGCGTCGGCACGGCCACCAGGGTTTGCCACCCGGCACTATCCGGCTTCAACTCAAGGGAACCGCCGGCCAGAGCCTGGGCGCGTTCCTCGCCCGGGGGATCGTGCTCGAACTGGAAGGTGAGGCCAACGACTATGTCGGCAAGGGGCTGAGCGGGGGAACGATTATCGTGAGGCCGCCTGCCCTATTCAAGGGCGCCGCCGAAGAGAACGTGGTCGTGGGCAACACGGTGCTCTATGGAGCAATCGAAGGGGAGTGCTTCTTCTGCGGGGTCGCCGGTGAGCGCTTTGCGGTGCGCAACTCGGGGGCGGTGACGGTGGTTGAAGGAGTGGGCGATCACGGATGCGAATACATGACGGGCGGCACGGTCGTCGTCCTTGGCCGCACGGGCCGCAATTTCGCCGCTGGCATGTCGGGTGGAGTGGCCTACGTCTTGAACGAGGACGGCGGCTTTGCTGGTCGATGCAACATGGCGATGGTGGGCCTTGAAGTCGTGGATGGGGACAGCCACGATGAGGATAGCGAAGCCTACGAGTTGCATCGCCTGCTGACGAAGCACCGAGATCTCACTGGCTCCAAACAAGCGGAGAAAGTGCTTGCGGCTTTCGAAGACTACCAAGGTCTGTTTGTGAAGGTGATGCCCAACGACTATCGGAGGGTGCTTGAGGAGCGAGCGGCGAAGTCCGCTGAAATGGTGGGGGCAAGAGGATGAGAAAGGCAACGGGATTTTTGGAATACGAGCGATTGCCCGAGTCCTACGAGAGGGCCGATTTGAGAATCGGGCACTCGCGGGAGTTCGTGCGAGCCCTCTCCACTGGGGACGCCCGCCTTCAGGCGGTGCGGTGCATGGACTGTGGCATTCCGTTTTGCAGCAGTGGCTGTCCGGTCAACAATATCATTCCCGACTTTAACGACCTCGTGTTTAACGATCAATGGAAGACCGCCATCGATCGGTTGCACCTCACCAATAACTTTCCTGAATTCACCGGCCGAGTCTGCCCCGCCCCGTGTGAGGCTGCTTGCACCCTCAATATCCACCGCGACCCGGTGGGCATCAAATCGATTGAGCGGGCAATCATCGACAATGCCTGGGAACAAGGTTACGTGGTGGCCCAGCCTCCGAAGATCAAGACCGGGAAACGGGTCGCGATCATCGGCTCCGGTCCTGCCGGCATGGCGTGTGCACAACAACTTGCTCGGGCGGGCCACGAGGTGACGGTTTACGAAAAGAATCCCGCTCTGGGCGGTCTCTTGACCTACGGCATCCCCGATTTCAAGCTGGAGAAGAGTGTGGTGATGCGACGCATTCACCAAATGCAGGAGGAGGGCGTGGTGTTCAAGGCGGGCGTCGCCGTTGGCCCCAAGGTGACCGAGGTGGGTTACATCGACCATTCCGAGGCGACCTTGAGCGCGCAGGAGCTGGAGAGCGAGTTTGATGCGGTGGTCTTGGCGGTGGGCTCGGAGAGCCCCCGCGATCTGCCGGTACCTGGGAGGGAACTTGCCGGTGTGCACTTCGCCATGGAATTCCTTGTGCAGCAGAACCGGCGGGTTGCCGGCATTGAGGCGGCTGCACCGATTTCCGCCGAGGGGAAAAACGTCGTCGTCATCGGTGGCGGCGATACCGGTGCGGACTGCGTCGGCACCTCCAATCGCCAGCGGGCCAACTCCGTGACCCAACTCGAAGTGATGCCCAAGCCGCCGGCTGAGGAGGTCAAGGACCTGACTTGGCCCTACTGGCCCTACCGTTTGCGCACGTCTTCCAGCCACGAAGAAGGCTGCGAGCGTGACTGGGCCGTCCAGACAAAGCAGTTTGTGGGAGAGAACGGCACCCTTAAGGCTCTTGAGGCGGTGCGAGTCAACCTTGTGAACGGCAGGTTTGAAGTGATGCAAGGCACCGAGTTTCAGATTCCCGCTGATCTGGTATTGCTCGCGATGGGGTTCACCAACCCCACCGCTAAGCTCCTGGACGCTTTTGGAGTGGAGAAGGATAGTCGGGGCAACGCCCAAGCCGAATTTGGCGCCTACCGCACCTCTAACCCCAAGGTATTCGCCGCCGGCGACGTTCGCCGAGGCCAGTCCCTCGTGGTCTGGGCGATCCGCGAGGGCCGGGACTGTGCGGCCGCCGTGGATGCCTGGCTACGCTAGGGCCTTGGCGGGCGGCCATTTGGCGCCGCAGGTGATCGTGGGTCGCTCGCTGGGCTCGGGGACTGCCATAACATACCAAGGACCGGAGGGCCGAGATACTGCACTGGGTTTCAAGAGGATCGCGGCATACGCAAGCGAGCAATGGTTGCGCACTATCCGGGATGTGGGGCCGCGGCGTGCCAGAAATGACTTGGCTTTGACTTAGATGATGATTACTTCTGGTCGGCTATCCCATGCGATCAGAATGGAGAAAGAATGACGTCACACGTTGGGAGCAACGGCGTCTTAACGATGGCGTCAAGACAGGAACAATGAGCGCAATGAAGGGTTGGATATTCGCGGGTCTCTTAACTGCCTTGCTGCTGGCCGGATGTGGTGGAAACTCCGGCGGCGATCTGAACGGAAACAGCGGAAACAATGGCAACGTTGGTGGTGGAGGCGGCGGCGGCGTCACCGGCACCGCACTGACTCCGGTCTTTCTCACCGATGACCCAACCACCGCCTACTCGGCGGTTTGGGTGACCATCCGATCGGTCACTTTGAATCCGGGAAGTTCAGCCGTTTACAGCGATCCTACGGGAACAACCGTCAACCTGCGAACTCTTCGAGACACCACCGGCGCGCTGTTTCAATATCTCAGCTCGGCGACCTTGGGTGCGGGGCCTTATACGTCCGCGACGGTGGTCTTAGATTCGACGCTTACGATGGTGCCCACCGGCTCAACTTCCGGGCAGACTTACACCTTCGCCGGCGCTTCGAACGGCGTCGTTAGCCTCCCGTTCACCTTGAAGCAATCGGTGACCCCTGGCAACTACGTAGTGGTCGACTTTGACTTGTCCCAGTGGACAGTGAACGGCTCAACCGTTACCCCCGTGCTGACCGACGGCTCCCAGAGCGGCGACTCAAACCCAAGTCGCCACGTGGCGTGCGGCGTCACCGGCCTGGTTAGCGCCCTAACCGGGACCGCTCCTGTCCAGGCGTTCACTCTGACTTTCGGCGCCAGTTCCAGCGACACCCTTTCGGTGTCGACCTCAGCGACCACCACCATCTTCAATGCAGATGGTTCGTCGGCGCCTATGCTGGCGAATGGCGACAAGGTGACGGTGGATGGAAAATGGGACCCGACGAACAATCTCTTCGCGGCGAGCCAAGTGCGCATCCTTCCTGCAAAGACCGTAGGGAGCGGTGGCGGCACGCCTCCCATTCTGGTTGGCGCAAACGGAATCGCCTCTAACGTCAGCAGCAGCACCTACGCCTTCGACCTTACGATCAATCAAGTATTTGGCGCTCAGCCTGGCGGCTCGATCGTCCACATTGGGGTCGCGCCCTCCGCCAAGTTCTTTGGCAAGGGTGGCTTGTCTATTTCCGAATCCGAGTTCTTTACGTTGCTCAACGGTGCAACGAGTGTTGAAGTGGCCGGCACAATCAACTCGAGTACGCAAACACTGACCGCCGTCTTGCTGCAGGTGTTCAACACGTCGCAGCCCGCCACAGTAGATGCCGGGGGGCAGGCGACGAACGTCAGCTCGACCAACAGCTCGTTTGACATCACGCTGAACGACTTTGAGGGATTCGCCGGTCATCCCGGCCAGAGCGTCAGCGTGGTCACGAATAGTTCCACCACGTTCACCGGTCCCGACGATACGCCATTGACCTCGGTTCAATTCTTCGATGATCTTGGGAATAACCCGAACGCTCTCGTGTTTGCCAGCGGCACATTTGATACGCCGTCGCAGACGATTACGGCAACGTCCGTGAGCTATGCCCCCGCCAAGACCGTGCCTTGGGCAGTGATTGCCGGGACGGTGGCCAGCTTTAGCGCAACGGCGGACACCCTAAGTCTGTCTACCCAGAGTTGGCAGGATTGCAATGCCTCATCGGGTGCGCTTGTGCCAATCACCGTCAATTCCACGACGACCTATAATGACTCCAAGGGCATTTCCATCACTGAGTCGGCATTTTTCGCCGACGTCAGGAAGGGTGCCATCGTCACCGCCACGGGCTCCCTCATTCCGGGCGCTGGCCTTACTGCTACGAACCTACGAATTGGTCCAGATCCATTGGGGCATACGAGCGCCGCAACCACGCCCCCGCCCGGCGCGGTTCCCGGGCCCGCTGCCGGCGCGCGATCTGCCTAAGGGATGTTATGTTTGTCCATGTTCCCGCACGTTCTACTGGCCTTTGTCATCGATTAAAAGCGTGTCATTCAAGCCGACGGTCTTGCTCTTGTCCGAACCATCGAATGTATAGTCCACCCGCAGCTTTGTCGGTGGAGTGACTTTCAGCCAGCCGTCCTGACCTTGCTGCATTGATTGGGTTTCGCCGTTTCCGTATTTGTAATAGACGGTAACCTTCCCATCTCCAGTCATCTTTGTGACTAAGGTGTTGCCCTGTTGGAAGCCCTTGATCGTACTCGTGACATCGCCCGCGCCACCCTCACCACCGAGATTCAATCCCGGCTCCAAGATGTCGGCTCTGACGATTTTCAGCTTCATCTTGCCTTTGTAGGGGTCTCCGAAGACTGCGTCGGTTGCGGCGACGCTCAGTTTGCCGTCTTTCACCATGGCGCGCACCTTGTCAGTCACGTCCAGCACCAAGCCGTTTGCCAGGTCACCATAATCTGCCTTTCGGATGACAAGCCGAGCGGCAGGCGGTGTCGTGTTCACGGTGGCAGGGCTTGGCACGCCGGCGTTTGACGCTCCCGGAGAACAACCAGCAGCAATGCCAATCACGAGCAGTGTAAGAGCAATTTGAGTTGCAGGAGCAGGTCTATGCATCGCGCAACTATACCGTTGGAATGCCCGTCG
>Ga0302320_10011193_pt1 | contig 19046 bp, 8 predicted proteins | sample Bog_T0_3_FD_202130 | JGI IMG/M metagenome (GOLD analysis project Ga0302320, IMG submission 202130) | Peat permafrost microbial communities from Stordalen Mire near Abisko, Sweden - Bog_T0_3 | ecosystem: Environmental > Terrestrial > Soil > Wetlands > Peat | place: Sweden: Abisko, Stordalen Mire...
TGGTAAAATCCTTGTTGGCCCCAAATTGGCCCCACGTCGGGACATCTGTTTCCGCAAGTGCTTGAAAACAAGAATAGGCGCGTAGCTCAGTTGGTTAGAGCGCTACCTTGACACGGTAGAGGTCAGGAGTTCGAGTCTCCTCGTGCCTACCATTCTTTTTCTCCTGAGGTTTCTAACGGCGAACACAAGTTCCACTTTTTGACCCGCTTCGAGAATCCGGAGGTCCACGTTTCGCTGCTGCCTGGCATCCAAACTCCGTGACTTGGGCTGGCCTGAAGCGCGCTCTCAAATGCACCTACAACGGAGTGCAGCTCAACCGCACGCTCCAAATGGCTGCGGCCCTTTCTTACTATTTAGTGCTTTCGATATTTCCTTCCTTGATTCTTTTCTTCGCGGCCCTCGCCTCGCTCCCGTTTCCTAACCTATACACCCGGGTCTTCACGCTAATATTCACTCTTATCCCCGCCCAGACGGTTCCCATGGTTGAATCCGTGCTCCTCGACGTTCTGGGCACAAACCACCGGGCCTGGCTTTCATTCGGCACCATCGGAACAGCTTGGATTGCCTCCAGCGCCTTCGACGCGATGATTGAAGCGCTTGACGTGGCCTACGATGTGGAAGATTCCCGCCCGTTCTGGAAGACGAGACTTCTGGCCCTCGGCTTGGCCGCGACCTCTGGAGGCTTGCTGCTTTCGGGGCTAACCGTAATGATCCTCGGACCGCGCTTCGGCCTTTGGTTGGCTGCGAAGGTCCCGGCGACACATCAGTTCGCAACTCTCTGGCCCGTCTTTCACTGGCTGGCCGCCATCACCATGGCCTTGCTGGCGGTGGAGCTGATGTACTTTTTGGCGCCCAACGTGAAACAGCGCTTTCTGGCGACGCTGCCCGGAGCGGTACTCGCGGTTCTCTGCTGGATAAGCTTCTCGTATTTATTGGGATTTTATTTTCGGAACTTCGCAAATTTCAGCCGCACCTATGGGACGCTCGCGGGTTTCATCGCGTTCATGACGTGGTTCTACTGGAATTCGTTCGCCTTGCTGCTGGGCGCGGAACTGAACGCCGAACTGGCCAGGGAAAGCGTTAAGGGTTCGCTGCCGGCAAAAAAACCTTCGTCGGTTCCGCAAAAATTCCAACGCGCGGCTTGAAACCTGCGGCCCGCAGCGTAACCTGCGAAGATGGGAGCCGGTGGCGCAGTAAAGATCGGACGACAAAGGTCAAAACTTGGTGTGGAAGCGGCCGTCGACGGTGACCCCACCCAGTTGATCGCGCGCCACACTTACCGACCACCTCTTATTGATCTGGTAATCGCCTTGCACAATTTCCTCGCCCGGCTGAGAGACGTCCGTAGAAAAGGTGAATAGGAAATTCTTGGTCACGCGCTGCTGTATGCCGACGCGAGTGGATGGATCTTGACTGTTTCCTCCGGCTGAGGGATCGATCTCCAGACTCGAAATTCCCGCCAGCTTTTGCAGGCTGCCGCCGACCTGGCCCAAAGCCTGCGAAGCGAGCATCGAATCCGTGCTCTGGCTTTGTGCCGCGAGTTCGGAACTGGTCTTTCCGCGGGCAATCAAGTTGATAATGTCGGCCGTCGCCAGCGGAGGATCCGAGGAATAAGACGTGGTAAGCGAATCGAACGGACCGCGCAAGTTGAGAGTCAGATTATATTGCTCGATGGTTGTCGACACCGAAACATCCAGATTGGGCCGGGTTTCGTTCGGGTCGGCGAGCGTGATGATGCCGCGCTGCAATTGATAGCGGACATTGCGATAAAACAACTCGCCGGAGGTTAAATCCGTGCGTCCGGTGATCACCGGATTCGCCGCACTTCCACTTACATTGAGCGCCGCGCTCCCTTCCAAACTGATTTGCGAACTGGTCGCGCTCAAATTTTCTTTCGACTGCACGGCAACCTGCAGCCTGATGCTATCCGTGAAACCTGGCACGGCGGGCACCGCGGTATTGCCGCTGAATTGATCGCCGAAGGAAGCAAGATCGAAATCCGGCGTGAACGACAACGCATCGACCAGTACGCGTCCCTGCAAAATCGACGCGTTCATGTTGCCAGTCCATGCCAGATTGCCATCCAGTACATATCGCAGGCCATCGGGATAGCGCAGCCGTACGGAACTCGCTTGCAACGCAAGGTTGAATTGCGGCGAGGGACGATAGGTCATTGAGCCGCCCAGCGAAACATTTCCGCCGCCGACCTGCGCCGTCAAATTCGAAATCTGGACACGTTCATTATTCAAGTCGAGCGTGCCGTTCAACTTGTCGATGCCCAACGGGGCGGCATCCGTTGCGAACGCAATATTCTGTAAATGAATCTGGCCCGAAACCTGCGGACTCGCCGCCGACCCGGTGGCGCGAACTTCCAGCGCAATGGTCCCCGAGCTTTGCAAGTCGGGAGAAAAGATGCGAAAAATCTTCGCATCGAGCGAACCGTTCGCCGCCAGTGTCGCAGCGCCGGCGCCCCCGATTGGAACGCTGCCTTGCACGCGAAGCGAAGTGTCCGTTCCGCGGATCTCCGATGGTTGCAGCGTCAGGACTGAGTGCGCGTAGTCGGCCCGGATCGGGCTGGCAGCGCCGATCTGCAGTGATTGATAGCTGGCCGTCAAAGTTGGAATAACCAGATGCGCCTCCAGCAGGTTCTTGTTCTTCAACGGCCCTTTCAGCGTGGCATGCAGTTCGGTTTGCCCGGTGAATCCTTCCGGCACGCGACTCCAGAACGCAGCCAGCAGACCTTCGATGGGAACCGCGCTGGTATCGAGGGAAGCCTCGGTCTGGTAATCGCCGGAGATATCTACGTGCCCGCGGGCATGGATGGTGGCTTGCGCCACCTGCGAGTCGAGAGACAAATCCGCCTGCCGGTTGGCGATGCGAAGATCGGCGCTGACTCCAAGAATCGACTTATCCTGCACCTGTAATTTCGGCAGCTTGATGCTGGCCGTGAGTTGCGGATTGTCGATCGTCCCTTCTCCGTTCGCCGCGATCGTCACCGTTCCCTGCATGCCTAGATTTTTCTGTTGCACGGTCTGCAATTTTTGCAGAACGATTGCAGGCGCGTCGAGATGAACTGTGTAAGCCTTTGTCTGGAGCGCGTAACTCAGATTCGCATCCAACGAACCCGCGTCGGTGGCCAGGTGGGCATCGGATAGGACCGCGCCTTTATCGCCATGGAACGTGAACTTGAGAGATTTCAGCGGTTCGTCGTATGCCCGCGCATTCGTAATCTCAATCGATCCCGATCCGCGCGGATCGTTCTCTGAACCATTCACGTAAATATTCGCAGCAACCTCACCGCTCACGGGATACTGCACGTTCGCCAGATGCTGCAAGTCCGAAACCTGTATTTGCCGCACCGATAAGTGGGCCTGGATCGGGCTCGTAGGAAAATAGGACCAATGGCGCAGCGCGATCGTTGCGTCGAAGGAAGCCTGCCCGCGGTGCGCATTCATGAGAGCGCCATTTGAAATAATGATGCGGGTTGGATCAGCTTGCAAAGAAAGATTCGCGTTCTTCCACTCGCTGCCTTGCACTTGCAGATTCTGCGCACTGACCTGCGCGGAAATCTCGGGCTTTTGCATCGAGCCTTGCACCGTGGCATTCACGGTCGCGGAACCGCCAACCAGCGGTCCACTGGCTGGAGTGGAGCGGAAAGCCGAGGCCAGATCCGCGAGCTGTTGCAGATTGCTGCTCTGCGCTTGAATTTGCAGGCGCGAATGAGTGCTGACTTGACCCTCCGCCGTGAGGCTCGCCGCAGGAATATGCAGGGAAGTCTGATGCAGCGTCAACACACTCGTGCGACCGTCGTACCGCGCATGGATCGCGCCATCAACCGGAATGTTTCTTGCGGAAGTCTTGCCGGCGTCCGTCTGCGGGCTGCGTGCTTCCGCACTGCGCAGTACAGCGTCCACCCGCGCGCGAATATTGCTTACGCTTCCGGTCCACGAAGCGTCCGCCGTGCCATCCAGCTTTCCGGTGACAGAAAACTGCCCTAGCTCTGCTCTGGCAAAGCTGCGTTGGGCCGCACTCAGCGAGATGCCGTGCACGCCGGCCTGCAGGTGAGCCGCCGGCGTGCCCTCAAGATCATCCACACTCAGATTACCGGCAATACTTCCCCCGAGCGTTTCTGCCGCAATGTTTTTGGCACGCAGCGAGCCATGGACAACTTCATACTGTCCGTGAAACTTGCGAACCTCTAACCGTGTGTTCGAAACCACCGCGGCGAGGACTTCAGATCCAGCTTCGCCATCGATCTCAATACTTTTTAGAAACGATTGGTTCCCCGCATTCTGATAATGGAAATTCCCCTTCAGCGCGATATCACCACTTGGCTTTTCTTCCGGCGACAACTCCGCAAAATCCTCCGCATGCAGCACGATGTCGTATGTCCCCTGAGCCGCGGGCGCGCTGTAATTTGTAACGTCTGCGGCGAGCTCAATCGTTGAAGAAGCGACGCTGACGGCGGCCGACTCCAGCCGAAACAAAGTCGGCGTGGCCGTGAAGCTTGCGTTAAACGCGTGCGGCATCGGCGCATATTTGTCGTATCGCAGATGGCCGTTGTCATACGCAATCGAACCGCTGTAGCGCCTGGCTGAAGTTTCGAACTTCACGTCTGTTCTTAAATCATGGAGGTCCGCATCCAACGGGGTCTTGCGGTCGTTGTAGTTGACCTCTCCACTGCTCAATTCAAAGTGCCCCACCGCCAGATCGAAAACATTGTTCGAACTTCCAGCAGGCTGAGGCGGTGCATCGGGAATATTGCTGTTACCGTTTTTATCCACCTGCATATGAACTACGGGACGCTCAACCAGCAATGCCCTTAGATTGATTTGCCGGTGTACGACAGACAAGATTTTCAATCCGACCGTGAGCTTGTCGACTGCGAGCAGAGGGGGTGCGTCCGGACCTTCTTTGCCATGAACCACAACGCCGTAAAGATGAGCGGTCAAACTGCGCAAATCAAAATCGAATGCGCGAATTTCCGTGCGTCCACCGGTCGATTGATCGACTTGCGCAATTATTTTTCGAATCGCGAATTCCTGGAAGCCGCCGCTTTGCAGATAGAAATATCCGCCGACCGCTGCGAGCAGCATCAGTGCCAACAAGCCGGCCAACGTCCATCGCGCGATCTTTTTCCAATTCATACTGGCTCCAACACCTACCGCCTCATGCCCTAAAACGACTGTCCCAGCGTGATGTAATACTGCGTCGCACTAATCCCCGGCACCGGATTCAGATTGCGCCCTACGTCAATGCGAACCGGCCCAATCGGAGTTGCATATCTCAACCCAAGTCCGACTGTGTTGCTGTAATTGTTAACGAAGTTCGGCAGGCTGATCGCGCTGTACACGTTGCCCCCGTCGTAAAAAACCACTCCGCCCAGGGCTTTATTCATATGAAGCGGAAAGCGAACTTCCGAGTTCAGGATGAAAAGTTCGCGCCCTCCTACCGGCACAGTAATGTTCACGCATCCCGTCTGCTGCGCTAAAACGTTGCAGAAGGGGACGATGCGCTGCGGGCCAGCCTCATCGATCGGAAAGCCTCGAAGCGAAGAACCGCCACCGGAAAAATATAACTGGCTGGTCGGAACGAAACTGCCGGCGAAAGATTTCGCCAATCCCAGCCGAATGCTGTTCGCAAAAACTACGGCGTGGAGCTGCTCGTAAAAAGCATACTGGCCCGTAAGCTTGGCGAAATTCGCACTCGAACCCAGCGACGCCGGCGTGACTCCCAGGTTGATCGTGCTGAAGCTGCCACGGTGCGCGTCGAGGGGTTTGTCGCGTGTATCGCGCAACAGCGTTGCCGAGACTGTAGATAAGTGAACATTCGTATCCTGCGGCAGCACCAGTTCAGGCACCAGCAAATGGGACAACACGGTCTTATTGAAGTCGTAACGGATTTGCAGGCGCGTACTATTCTTGCGATTCAATAGCCGCTCGAGCTGAAAGGAAAGATCACCCAGGCTGGCGGAGAACAGTGGGTTCTCGCTCGTACGCTCCAGCGAAAACGTAGAGAGAGAACTCCACTGCGAACCGAAGAAACGAGGCTGCGCGTAGGTCGTCTGCGCGCGCTGATCCAGTTGAGAAAGCACCAGCGAACCACTCCAGGTTTCCGCCATCCCCCTCATGTTGCGGCGAGAAAATTGGATCGATCCCAGCGGACTGGCGAAGGTCGATTGGCTGGCCGCGACCTGATTACTCCCCAGCCCAACCACCGGCCCGCCGGGAACGGCAACGGTGCCGGTCGGAACGTTTCCGCCCCGGTGGGAAACTTCAAACCCAAAACCGTAAGTGATTTCGTTGCGTTTTTCTTCGTGGTTCTCCACCACGATTGATTCTTCCGTTTGGTCCGTAATCGGCCTCTTTGGCCCCACACTGGACCAGTCGAAAATGTTCAAGTCGTAAAGCCGGCTCTCCGCTTCCAGCAGGTCTCCGCGCCGGATGGGCTGTTCGCTGGGAAGCTTGGCTGTTTTCTCAATCAGATCGAGACTGGTTCTGTTTTGTCCCAGATAAATAACGTCCCGGACCCGGACCATCTGATTCTCGGTGATGCGATAAGTGACTTCGACGCGATGCGGATCATGCGCGTCCCGCTTCGCCACAGCTTTGACTTCCGCATTCAGATAGCCGCGATTCAGGTAAGTCGCGGAGATGCGGTTTCTGTCGTCCGCCAGCTTGCGCGGTGAGTACGGAGCACCGGCATGCAACTCGAATCCCGAAGCCGGCGTCAGTTGCGCGGCCGGAATACTTTTATTTCCGGCCAATGCGACATCGCTTACTAGTGTCTGCGTTCCTTCCTGGATGTTGAATACGACTTCGATCCTGGGATCGTGCACCACAATCTGCGGAGTCACCTTGGCATCTTCGTATCCACGGTCTCGATAGAGGGCCTGCACGTTGCTCGCGCTCCGATTCGCCAGTTTCTGGCTCACGCTGCCGTGCGACCACAAATAGATGTGCGCTTTCTGCACTGTCACTACGGCTGACAATTCCTTCGCGTCAATCTGATGGTTCCCCTGAAATACGATGCTGGCGACTTTGTGTTTCGTGCCTTTATCTATTTCGTAGACCAGCGAGATCTTTCCCGGCTGCTTGTCAAACGTCGTTTTAACTTGCGCGTTGAAGTAGCCTTTCTTTTGAAAAAAGTCGATCAGGTTTTGCTCGCCTTCCCGCACCAGGTCGCTGTCGATGCTGCGTTCCGAATAGATGGGAATTAACTTTTTGATCTGCCGTCGCGATAGAAATGACAGCGCCGAGAGCCTGGCACCGGTCACCTGCACCGTGACCAGCGGACCCACTTCCACTTGGAATGACACGTCCACCCGATTGGTCTCCGGATGATATTGCGGAGCCACCTCTTTGACACTGCTGGATAACCTGTTTTGCGACGCCAGCGTTTGCGTGATCAGTTTGGTGGCCGAGGTCACGCGTTCGGGACTGTAAGGTTTCCCCGGCTTGAGCAAGCCGCCGGTCAGACGCGCGTGCAGAGACCGAACGGAATGAAGCAGCCGCGAAGTCTCGCTGGGATCGGTTCCCTGAAAGTTCACTTCGGCGATTCTCGCTTGCTTACCCAGACTCACGGTAAAAGTGACGCTCACCAACTGGTGGGCGTCATCGATTTGCGGGTCGACCTGGATCGCCGCCTTGAAATATCCGTTGTGCTGAAAGAAAATTCGCAGGGCTTTCTCGGAAGCGGCGATGCGCGAGGGGTCGTACGAATCTTGTTCGTGAAGATCCGCAACCTGAAGCAGCCGCGTATAAGAAAAGACTTTGTTCGCGCCCGGAAAATTCACCATCCCCAGGTAGTAGGCCGGTTCCAGCAGAAAATCCAGCCGCAGTCCGGATGGATCCGGAACTACTTCCACTTCAACTTTAGGAAATTCCCCACTGCGCTGCAGCGCCGCAATGCTGGTTTCGACCTTGGATTGAGAATACGGCTGCCCGGGCTGCTGCTCAATGAGGTGCCGAAAGCTTTCTACATCGCGATGAGGATTGCCGATCAGATCGATAGCGCCGACATTTTGTCCGTCATAAATCGGCTGCGGACCCTGCACTGCAAGTTGAGCCCATGCCCCAGCGGTAAAAAGTAATAGCAGCGCGATCCGCAAAGGCACAGGCCACCAAATTTCCCTTTCCATTTAATTTATAGCCGGCCCCTCCGCGATTTTCGCGCCCAGAACCGCCAGCACTGAATCAGTTCAGATGAGTTTTGATGACCCTGGGGTTGCCGATGTAGAAAAGGCGCGAGCCCCATGGGACCGGCCGTGCGCTATGGGGAGCCGCTCCATCTCAGGTTGAAGCGAAATGGCTTTTCGTCACATCAAACCGGCTCAGTAGAACGGCTTCCGGCTTGACCCACCGTTTGCTATGTTACATACTCTACTAAATCGGTTTAGAGAAGTTTGTGAATCCGTCCGTCCGGTTCGATCTCGTCATCTGTGACGCCGCTAGGTGAGTAAAAATGCGCATCGCCCTTCGTCTAATTTTGTGGATCCCCCTGCTTTGCCTGCCTGCTCTGGCCCAGGGCGACTATTTCAATCACATCGTCTTTGACAACAGCATCACTCCCGACAACTACTATTACAGCGACGGACGCTCAATTTTCCCCAGCACTCTGGACTTGAGAGACGGCCGCCTTCCCGTCGACACCAAAACTTTCTTTACCCCGCCGAATGCCTTGCGCCTGCAGTGGCATTCCGGAGCGGGCGGAAGTTGGGACGCCGAAGTTCGCGCCGTGACCATCCGAAATCGCGCGGTCGATTTTCGGGGCGACACCCTCTTCCTTTGGTTCTATTCGCCACAACCGATTCCCGCCGCCGACCTACCTTTGCTTCAGCTTCTGGATTCCGAAAACAATTTCACATCTCCACTGCCCCTCGCCAGTTTCACCGGAGATTTGCCCGCTGGGCAATGGGTGCAAGTTCGTGTTCCTTTAAATAAATTTTCCACTCTTTCCTATCGAACCTTTCACGCCAACCGCCTGCATAGCGTTTATTTTATGCAAGGCGCTGTCGATGACGCCACGCGCACTCTTTTTGTCGATGAGATCAAAGTTGACACCGATGCCGAACCCCAACCCGACACCGCAACCGATGTCAGCGAACTGGCTGCGCCCATGAACGTCAAGGCGCAAGGATATGAGCGGCACGTCGATATCAGTTGGGAACCGGTTCCCAACCAACCCGCCGTGAGTTACATGGTTTACCGCGCTCTCGACGGAAAAGATTTTCAACCCATCGGACTCCAGATTGACGGCGTCAATCGCTTTACCGACTATCTTGGCGTGCCTCCCCACCGCGCCGTTTACAAAGTTCGAACTGTCGATCAGGCCTATCGCCAGTCGCCTTTTTCCGACGAAGTCAGCGCGTCAACCCGCGAGATGACGGACGACGAACTACTCACCATGTTGCAGGAAGCTTGTTTCCATTACTACTGGGAAGCCGGCTCTCACCCCACCGCCGGCGCCATTCTGGAAAACGTTCCCGGCGATCACCGCATCGTCGCTACCGGAGCCACTGGATTCGGCGTCATGGCTCTCATCGTCGGCGTTGATCGAGGTTTCATCACCCACGAGCAAGGCATCGAACGGCTCACAAAGATCGTTACGTTCCTCGAGAAATCTCCGCGCTATCACGGGGCCTGGTCGCACTTCATGGATGGCGACACCGCACAAACCCTCCCCGTCTTCGGTATCTTCGACAACGGCGGAGACATTGTCGAAACTGCTTTTCTGATGGAAGGACTCCTCGCCGCACGGCAATATTTCAGCGGTCCGGGAATTGAAGAGAGCAGTCTGTACGACCGCATCACCGAGTTGTGGCGCACCGTCGAATGGGATTGGTACCGGCAAAATCCCAGCAATGACGCGCTGGTTTGGCACTGGTCGCCGCAGTGGTCCTGGTACATCAACCACCGGCTCACCGGCTTCAACGAAGTGATGATCGCGTATCTGCTCGCCATCGCATCTCCCACGCACGCCGTTCCTGCCGATCTCTATTACTCCGGATGGGCGGGCCAGTCGCGGGCTGCGATTCAATACCGCGCTGGCTGGTCCGGCACCAACGAAGGCGACCGCTATCTAAATGGCAACACGTATTACGGAATCAAGCTCGATGTGGGCGTGGGCACGGGCGGCCCTCTTTTCTTCACGCAATATTCTTATATGGGATTCGATCCCCACGCCGCCCGCGACCGCTATACCAACTATTTTGATAACAATCGCAATATCGCTCTTATTAATTACAACTATTGCGTGGAAAATCCCGGGCACTTTAAGGGCTACGGGCCCGGCACCTGGGGACTTACAGCCAGCGACGATCAACTCGGCTATTCCCCGCATTCACCCGATCCCGCTGACGACAACGGAACCATCACGCCGACAGGAGCCCTGGGTTCGTTCCCCTATACTCCCGAGCAGTCGATGGCCGCTCTGAAACATTTCTATCGCGATTTAGGCAATCGCGTGTGGGACGTCTACGGTCCGCGCGACGCCTTTAATCTCACGCACAACTGGTATTCGCCCACTTACATGGGACTCGATCAGGCGCCCATCGCAGTCATGGTGGAAAACTATCGCACTGGGTTGATTTGGAAACTCTTCATGTCGAATCCGGAAATTCAGACGATGCTCACCACCGTCGGATTCACCGCGAAGGATCAAAGCGTCGCCGGCCAAACTGATAAGAAAGTGGACCCGTCGAAAATCGAACCGGCGAAATTAGAACCGCCTCCGCAGTAGGAGCTTTATGGGCGCCGCTTCTTTTTCGAGTCTCGTGTGGCCGCCCCAGCGGTTGATTCGCGGGTCATAATCTCGGGCTCCACCGTAATTTGCCCCGGCCTTGAACCCTGCCCCGGGCGCGCAATCCGGTCCAGCAGCGTCTCCGCCGCAATCTTCCCCATCTTGTGCAGCGGCTGCCGCACCGTGGTCAGGGCCGGATTCTGGAACGCCGCACTCTCAATATCATCGAACCCAATCACCGAAACATCGTCCGGCACACGCAGACCATTCTCGCGCAAAGCGCGGATCGCGCCGATCGCAGAAATATCGTTAAACGCAAACAGTGCGGTGAACGGCTCTTTGCGCGCCATCAATCTGCGCGTCACGTCATAACCCAACCGGGGAGAAGTCAGGTCCCCCTCCAGTTGAATCGTTAACTTGGCATTCATCTCCAACTTGAGCTGGGCGGCCGCGTTGCGCAAGGCATCCCAGCGCACCTGCGTATCGGAACTGAATTCCTGACCTTTAATAAAAGCGATACGCCGGTGCCCCAATTTTGCCAGATGCTCGAGCGCCAGCCACGCCGCCCGCTCGTGATCCAAAACAATATTCGTGACTCCCTTCAACTGGGTATGTCCAGAGACCGTCACCACGGGGACCGGCAAATCGTCGTGAGTCCAGGGCGTATCGACTGCGATCAGGCCATCGACCGACCGTCCCAAAAGCAGCCGGGGATACTCGTCAATCAGATCGGGCCGATGCCGGTGGCTGGCCACAAAATAAAAATATCCTTCCTGCAACAGCAGATCTTCGATGCCGCTCATCACCATGGACGCATATCCGTCGCTCACTTCCGGAACGATCACGCCGACGGTGAAACTGCGCTGCGCGCGCAGGGACCGCGCAAAAAAATTAGGCCGGTAGTTGAACTTGCTGGCCGCCGCATAGATGCGCTCTTTCGTGGCCTGCGGAATAGAATCCGCCACGGCCGACCGGTTCATCACCAAAGAAACGGTGGCCGGGGAGAGCTCCAGATAATCGGCAAGCGACTTCAGACTTACTTTCGCGTTCGATCGCGGGCTTTTTTTGGCCGTGGGCTTCTTGGCGGGCATCCTGCGAAGTTTCGCATGAACCTGATGCGCAGGCAAACTTTGCGGCCAGCTTCGGCGCTCTCCACGCGCGCCTTTCCGGATTTCGTAAGAAAACGGGAACCTGGGTGTTTACAAATCGAAGCGAGATAGTAATGCCGCCTCCGCTCAGACAACACCAAATCGTAGGCAACGGGTGCTATACCCTCGCCCAAGTCAAGGAGACTAAAATGACGACTCGCCGCACTCGGAGCATCCGAGTCTTACTACTTATCTTTACTTTCCAGCTTTACATTAGCGCAAAGGTGGACGCCCTTAATCAATCCACCCACCGCCGCTCTCGCTACAGCTTGCTCCTCACCGATGAAACGGTCCTGGCGCAGGGGATGAGAGCCACCACTGGCTTTGGGACGGGTACTTGGTATCGGCTAACTCCCAGCACTGCAGGCAGTTATGTCAAAAGGGGTGACGGAATCTCAGTGCAGTTAATACGACATTTTCTGGTTGCAACAACATCGGGCCCACAGCAGATTCCTCATCTGCGAAGATCGCGGGTTCGGAAACAAAATTCATTCAAGACTGCCATCCAAAACTCCATTCAAAACCGCCATTTAAAAGTCCCATACAAAACTTTACTTTTCTGTGGCCGTTCGGGGCCAAGACTGCATCCTAGGTTCGAGAAAATCTACGCCTATGAAGATTATTCACAAACCCTCTCCCTTTCTATTGGCAGCAGCATTGATTGCGATGTTCGGACTCGCGTCGTGCAACAACAATCAGACACCGGCGAATACGGCTCCGGCGGACCAGTCGCAGACGCAACCGGCGGCTGCTCCAGACCAGTCGCAGCAGGACCCTGCGGCGGCGGCGAATTTGGCGCCGGCGAGCGAGACGCAGGCTGCGCCGAGCCAGAGTAACGACAACTCCGGCTCCGACGATTACGACAACGAAGATTCGGATTACGGGCAGCCGGCGCTGCAGGCTTCCGACGCGCCGCCGGAGCTGCCGGAGTATTCGCAACCGGATTGTCCGGGCGATGGATATTTGTGGACTCCGGGATATTGGAGTTACGGTTCGCAGGGATATTTCTGGGTGCCGGGCGCGTGGACGCGTCCGCCCGAGGTTGGGCTCTTGTGGACACCCGGCTGGTGGGGATTTAACGGGGGGCGATATCGCTTCCACTATGGATTCTGGGGTCGGCATGTGGGCTACTACGGTGGCGTAAATTACGGATTCGGATACGTGGGAGCCGGCTACCAGGGCGGATATTGGAACGGCAACCGTTTCGATTACAACCGCTCGGTAAACAACGTGAACATCACCAACGTTCAGGTTTACAACCGCACGGTCACGAATACCGTGATCATTAACAATACAACGGTGAACCTCACGAACAGCCGTGCGAGTTATAACGGACCGGGCGGCGTGACGCGGCGGCCATTGCCGGCGGAGGTTGCGGCGGTGCACGAGCAGCGGGTTCCACCGATGAATACGCAGATTCAGATGCAGAAGCAAGCGTCGCAAAACCGGGCGCAATTTGCTTCGGTAAACAAGGGGAAGCCTGCGGAGGTGGCAGCGCCGAAACCGCTTGCTGCCGGGAAGCCGATCGCTCCAGTGATTGCGGCGCGCGCGACGCCAGCGCCGCGGCCCGGTGCCGAACCGAATCGTGCAGAGCCGAACCGGGGTGAACCCAATAAAATGGCTCCGGAGCCAGGCCGAAGTGCAGCGCCAGCGCCGGGGCGTCCTGCGGAAAATGCACGTCCCGCCGAACCGGCCAGGAACGCTCCGCCTGCCAAGGCGAATGAGCCTGCGCGAAGTGCGCAGCCGTCGCGGCCTGCGGAACCAATGAAGAACAATACGCAGCCGGCCCGTCCGGCGGAGAAGTCAGCCCCGGCGGCAGAGCGGAAGGCGTCGCCGGCTCCGATGGAACATCCGGTGAAGCCATCGCAGCCGACAACGCGTCAGCAGCCGAAGCCTGCGGAAGGCCGGCCTGCTCCGAAACCGGAGAACAAGCCGGCCGCTCAGCCCAGACCAGAGGCAAGGGCACCTGCGGCGAAGGCGGAGCCGCATCCCGCTCCGAAGCCGAAGAATGCGCCCCCACCGAAAAAGGAAGAAGAGAAGAAAAAGCCGGAGTAGTCGAGGTTGTTTCGGATCGCGGGCCGTGCGAAAGCGCGGCCCGTTTCCTTTTGGAGTTGGGGTGGCGAGTGTTTCCGATCTTCCCTTCTCTGCAAATACACTTACTTTGAAGAGTCATGACCGAATCTTTAGCAGAATTGTTCCTGGCGAACTTTCGGGCGCATAGCGATGAGCGCGCGTACGGACAACGACGCGGTTACCGCATGGAGTGGTTTACCTACGGGCAAGTCCTGGAAATGGCATTTCAGATCGCCGAGGAAATGGAGAAACGAGGGATCGCCAAAGGCGATCGCGTGATGTTGTGGGGCGAGAATTCTGCACAGTGGGTGGGTGGATTTTTTGCATGTGTGTTGAGCGGTGTGGTGGTGGTTCCGATGGACGATGCAGCTCCGCCGGAATTCGCGCGGAGGGTGGCGCGGCAGGTGGAGGCGAAGGGGTGGATTTGCTCGAGAAAGCACGCGAAGCATTTGGGGGACGAGAAAGAAATTCCGGTGATGATTTTTGAGGAAGTCAAAATCCCCGCCCCTTCGACCAGCTCAGGGCAAGGACGCGGCACCCAATATCCTGAGATCAACCGCGGTGACATTGTGCAGATTGTTTTTACCTCGGGGACGACGGCGGAGCCGAAGGGCGTGGTGATCACGCACGCGAATGTGTTGGCCAATATCGCGCCATTAGAGCGCGAGATGCAGCGGTACCTGAAATATGAGCGCTGGGTGCATCCCGTGCGATTTTTGAATCTGCTGCCGCTGAGCCATGTGTTTGGACAATTCCTGGGAATGTTTTTGCCGCCGCTGCTGGGCGGGACAGTGATTTTTCAGGCGGAGTTGAAACCATCGGAAATTGTCACCACCATTCGACGCGAGCGCATATCGGTGCTGGTGAGCGTGCCGCGCGTTTTGCAATCGCTGAAACACAAAATTGAGCGCGATGTGGAAGACCAAGGGAAGGCAGAAAATTTCCAGCGGCGTTTTCGCGAGGCGAAAGAAAAGCATTTTCTGCAACGCTGGTGGATTTTTCGCGACATACGCCGGCAGTTGGGATGGAAGTTCTGGGCATTCATTTGCGGCGGCGCGGCGCTCGATGCGGAGACCGAAGAGTTCTGGGGACGGCTGGGCTACGCGGCGATTCAAGGATACGGACTGACGGAGACAACTTCGCTGATCAGCGTGAATCATCCGTTCAAGTTGGGGAAGGGGTCGATCGGGAAAGTGCTGCCAGGGCGGGAAGTGAAGCTGGCAAAGGATGGCGAAATTTTGATTCGAGGCGGCGGAGTGGCCGCAGGCTATTGGAGTGGCGGTGGGCGCCACGAAGCGGTGCATGAGGACGGCTGGTATCGCACGGGAGATGTGGGCGCGCTCGATGAGGCGGGTAATCTTTATTTCAAAGGGCGCAAAAAAGATGTGATCGTGACTCCGGCGGGCTTGAATATTTATCCGGAGGATTTGGAAGCGGCGCTGCGGCGGCAACCGGAAGTGAAAGATTGTGTGGTGGTGGGGATTGAGCGCGGAGGAAATGCGGAGCCGTGTGCGGTGTTGATTGTGGGTGACGAGTCGCGGCTCGCAGGAGTAGTGGAGCGGGCGAACCAGGAGTTGGCGGAATTTCAGCGAGTGGGGATGTGGGTGCGCTGGCCGCAGGAGGATTTTCCGCGGACGAGTACGCAGAAGCCGCGCCGGAACGTGATTGCGGAATTTGCGGCGAAGGAAATTCTGGGCGAGAAGCAAGCTGGGAGTGTGGAAGAAAATCCGGTGATGGAGTTGATTGAGAAAATCACGGGACGCAAAGCTTCGGGGGTGAGGGGCGCGGGCGCGCTGGATGCGGAGCTGGGGTTGAGCTCGCTGGATCGTGTGGAGTTGATCAGCGCGCTGGAGGACCGATATCAGGTGGACCTCGGCGAGACACGGTTCAGCGCAGTGCGGACTGTGGGCGATGTGGAGCGTATGTTGCGCGGAGAAGCAGTGGCGAGCGTGGAGTACCACTATCCGCGATGGGTATTGCGGTGGCCAGTGACCTGGGTGCGATGGGTTACGCGTAGTTTTTTGATCAGGCCGGCGATGAGGTTGCTGGGCTGGCCGCGGATTGAAGGTCGGGAGAATTTGCGCGGCGTCAGCGGACCGGTGCTGGTGATTTGCAATCACATTTCCGATGTGGATTTTGCTTTTGTCCTTGAAGCACTGCCGGCACGGTTGCGGAATCGTGTGGCGATCGCAACGCGCGGCGAAGCCTTGGAGGCGTTGCATACGCCGGAGGCGGGAAGAAGTTTTATCCGGAAAAGTTATGATCGCATGAAATGGGTGCTGGGAGTTTCTTTGCTCAATTTATTTCCGCTGCCGCGCGAGGCCGGATTCCGGCAAAGTTTTGCGTATGCGGGGGAGGCCGTCGATCGCGGTTATAACGTGCTTGTCTTTCCGGAAGGGAAGTACACGGTGGATGGGAAGATCGATGCTTTTAGAACGGGGATCGGGCTGCTGACGAAAGATCTGGGGATTCCAGTTCTGCCGGTAAGAATTTCGGGACTGTATGCGTTGAAGCAGGCGGGTAAGAGGTGGGCTGGGCCGGGAAAGGTCCGAGTGGAAATAGGAAAGCCTGTGAGATTTGCGGAAGCAAGCGATCCAGGGGACATTGCGCGGGAACTGCAGAGGGTTGTGGAAGCTTTATAGACTGAGAAGAGTTGCGCAAAATCAAAGTCCCCGACCTTCCGACCGGCTCAGGGCAGGATCTGTTGCTGCAAAAGCTGCAGGAACAAGGACGGGGAATCCATTCGCCTAATGAGCTGTCTGGGAGCGATTGTTTCTTTGGGCCCTCCGCCGGAATTATCCGGCACTCCCACATGCGATGCACTTAGTGCGGTAACGGCTCTTTCATGTTTGTGAGTGCATATGCGAGGACGGCCATGGCTGCGGCATTCTCGCGCAGTTCCGCGGGAACAACTTTGTCGAGCGTGTCGGCGGCGGTGTGATGGTAATTGAAATAGTTGCGGCCATCTTGTAAAAGGCCGAAGGCAGGAACTCCGGCGTCGGACATGGGGGCGATGTCGGCTCCGGGGGGATAGGGAGTGGGCTGCAACACGGTCGCGCCAATGCTTTGGAGAACAGTTTGAACCGGGCGCAGAGCTTCGGCTGCGGCTGGAATGGTTTTCATGTCGAAGCCGAGCGGGTGGGCTGCGCCGGAATCGCTTTCGATGGCGGCGACATGGTGCGGGAAGTCGGCGGCGAATTCTGCGGTGTAGGCGCGGCTGCCGGAGCCTCCGGTTTCTTCATCCATCCAGGCGATGACGCGGAGGGTGCGGGCGGGGCGCAGGTGCAGACGCTGCAAAACTTCGGCGGTCTGCATGGCAACGACAACGCCAGCTCCGTCATCGATCGCGCCAGTTCCGAGATCCCAGGAATCGAGATGGCCGGAGACGACGACGACCTGCTCGGGATGTTCGGAGCCTTTCAGGTCGGCAATGACGTTGTAGCTGGTTTCGTCCGCAAGTTTCTGGGGCGTCAGAGTAAGGTGCATGCGGACTTTGCCTTGCGCGGCAAGGTGGGCGATGAGGTCGGCGTCTTCGGAGGTGACGGCGGCGGCGGGGATTCCGGCGGGAAAGCTGAAACCGGTGTGCGGAAGGCGGTAATCGGCGCCGCCGACGGAGCGCACGAGAGCGGCGACTGCGCCTAGATCGGCGGCGGCTTTGGCTCCGGCGCCGCGGTAGCGGACGGCTTCCCCATAGGCGGCGAAGGCGAGTCCAGCGGCGGCTTTTTGCTTGTCGAAAATTTCGTTGAAGAGAACGATTTTTCCGGCGACTTTGTCGCGGCCGAGCGCGGTGAGTTCTTCGAAGGTGTCGACGGTGATTACGTCGGCGGTCAGGCCATCGGCCGGCGTTGAGGAACTTCCGCCGAGCGCGGTGAGGACGATCTTCTGCGTGGTGTTCGGGACCATTCCCGGGTATTCGACCAGAGCGGCGGTTTCGGCTCCGCGCACCCAGTGCGGAACGATGACGGGCTCGAGGCGGACTTCGAGACCAAGCTTGCGGGCTTCGTCGGCGACGTAGCGGGCGGCGGCTGTGGCTTGCGGCGAGCCGGTGGGCCGGGGTCCGATATTTTCGGTGAGGTGGGCCAGTTGGTGGTAGGCATAATCGTCATTGAGGGCGGCGGCCTTGATGGCGGAGAGTTGCTGCAGAAGCAGAGGCGGGAAGTTCTGCTGATTTGATGGAGAGGCTTGCGGTGCGGACATCATCGTCGTTACCGGGGATGGCTTCTGGCCGGGGGCTTGCGCGTTCGCAGGAGCGAGAAGAAACGCAGCCAGCGATGCGACGGCCAGGGGTCTGAGGATTGAGCGGAGAAAGTGGTTCATAGATGCAGGCAGTGTATCTGAGAGAGGGACTGCGCGAAAGTTGCTGGCGGAGATTCGGACCGCTTCCCAGGAGAGGAAGATTTATGGAACAAGTACAGTCTGGACCCGATGGGTGGGAGGGCGGCAGATCGCTAGCGTGAGGGTATGGAGAAAAAAGAGATTAACAATCCGAAGATGACCTTGAATTTTCTGATTTGGGTGGGCGGGGTATTTATGCTGCTGATGTTTGCGTTTCTGGCGCATTTTGTGTGGAGAGTGATTTAGCGAGGGTGGGTTCGCCGGCAAGCTCCGGGCTTCGCCCGGCGGAGAGCCGAGGGCGGCCTGTCCCCACATGTTCCAACATTCTTCGCGACAAAAAAGCGGCCCCATTTCTGGGGCCACCATTCAAGAGGTCAGTTTTTGGAAGGGTGTCAGGAAAGGCGATGGAAGTAGCCCGTCCGATTCTTGGACCGGCACTTCGGGAAATGGTGACTGGAAAAGTTGAAGGTCATTACTTTTGGTTTGCGGCCTCTTAGTACATTGGGATTAAGCATGTGGCGAGCCAAAGGGTGCTTCCACCTGGGGCGGACTTCCACTAATCTGTAAACGATTGAGGGCGATTGGCTTAGCGCGGAATCGCGCTTCTGGCGTGCGTTTCGGGCGCATCCGTTGACGGAATGAAAGTGCATAAGGGTGCATATTGAGTGCACGGGCCTTTGCCGAGGTTCGGTTTGGAGCGATGAGCTAATTGTCCGACAGGCGCTGAGGAACGTTGATCCCTGAAGGTCC
>Ga0302320_10011198_pt1 | contig 19039 bp, 12 predicted proteins | sample Bog_T0_3_FD_202130 | JGI IMG/M metagenome (GOLD analysis project Ga0302320, IMG submission 202130) | Peat permafrost microbial communities from Stordalen Mire near Abisko, Sweden - Bog_T0_3 | ecosystem: Environmental > Terrestrial > Soil > Wetlands > Peat | place: Sweden: Abisko, Stordalen Mire...
ATCGAGCGCGGCGACTATATGTAAGTGTGAGTGTGTGAGTGTGAGTGTGAGTGTGAAGTGTGTGAGTGTGAGTGTGAGTGTGAGTGTGAGTGTGAGTGTGAAGTGTGCGACGCTCCGCGACTTCCCTTCGTCTGCGTGACGAAATGTCGTCGTCGTCACTTCGTCACGCAGCGCCGCCCGGCGCACGCCGCACCAAGACCCTAACAAATTTAACCTCTTTGATTTCAGCAGCCCACGGCTTTGCTCTGGTCGGCGCAAAAGTTTGGCACGTGCCGTGCTTTATCACAGGCATGGCGCAGGATGGGCCGGCAAGTGTTGAGAATCTCAGTAGAAGAAAAATCGGATGCAGTGGTTCTGAAATTGGAAGGCCGGCTCGCCGGACCAGAGGTGGCCGAACTTGGCCGGCTGTGGGAAGAACAGGCTCCGGCAATCGCGCGGAAAAAACTGTCGCTCGATCTACGGCAGACCACGTATGCCGATGCCGGCGGAATTCGCATTTTGAAAACCATCTACTCTCAAACCGGAGCCGCAATCCTCAGCGGCACACCATGGACCCAGTATCTTGCGGAAGAAATAGCCAGCAAGAACTTTCACCCAGCGGGCACGGAGGTCTGAAATGCAGGCAACACACGAAACCACAATCCAGGCGAATGTTCCTTCTTATCGGAATGGCGAATTCTTCAAGGCGTTGCCGGCCGAAGCTCTGACCGATCTCGAGCACCTGCTCGCGCCCTCCAATTATCCCGCGGGCATGATTCTCTTTTGCGAAACGCAACCGGCCTCGGGCATCTACGTGGTACTGGAAGGCGAGGTCAAGCTTTCCATCAATTCGCCCGACGGACGCCGCCTGAGCTTCCGCATCGCGAGAGCGGGCGAAGTGCTGGGCCTGTCATCGGCACTGTCTGGCGGCGCATACGAAATGACGGCGGACACGCTGTATCCGGCCAAGATCGCGCACATTTCGCAGCAGGTCTTTTTGCAATTTCTTTCTCGGCACCCGGCAGTCTATCAAGCGGTGGCGGGCGAGATGGTGCGTACCTACCACACCGCCTGCGAGCAACTGCGCATGGTAGGTCTGTCGACCTCGGTGCCTGAGCGCCTGGCGAAGTTGCTGCTGGGGTGGAGCGACGAATCCGGCCAGAAGCCGGAGCGGGAGTCGCGTTGCCGCCTCTCGCTGACGCACGAGCAGATCGGCGAATTCATCGGCGCTTCGCGCGAGACCGTAACGCGCACCTTGAGCTCATTCAAGACCCGTCACCTGGTGGCGCAGCACGGATGCACGCTGACCATCCCCAGCCGCGTGGCTTTGGAGAGTTACGCGCGCGGGTAGATTCGAAGACTTCATCCGCCTGAAAGACAATTGGGCTGGCCGTTTATTGGAATCGTGCGATGTGGAAGGCAGAGCGCGGATCCGGTGGACGGCCAAATTTTTGGGGGACAACAGCTTCCGAATTCTGCGTGTGTTGCTTTCATGGGGCGTCCCAAAGATCAACAGCGAAGTTTAAAAAGAACAACCGCAGATCCTTCGACTTCGTTTGCCGCGAAAAGCGCGGCAAACTCCGCTCAGGATGACAACTCAAATAATCAACCAACTCTTTAGTCAGCAGACACTAATGTCTCTTCGTCTGCCGCAATGCCAACTGCGCCGCGTGATAGCCGCACATGCCGTGGACGCCGCCGCCGGGTGGCGTTGACGCCGAGCATAGATAGAGATTGCGCGCGCTGGTGGCGTAACTGCGCCAAGTGGGACGAAAGATCATCTGGCGCAGCGACAATGCGCCGCCTGCGATGTCGCCGCCGAGAAGATTCGCGTCGAAACTCTCAAGCGTGGCGGGCGTGGAAACGTGGCGCGACAGAATGCAATCGCGAAAACCGGGAGCGAAGCGCTCGATCTGCGCGTCAATACGGTTTTCCATCTGGGCGCGCTGCGCGCTATCAAACGTCGCCCCGTTGGGCACGTGGCAATAGGCCCATAGCACATGTTTGCCCTCGGGCGCGCGCGATGGATCGAACAGCGTAGGCTGGGCAGCGAGCACGAAGGGCCGTTCCGCGCATAGATGGTGCGCGACGGCGAATTCCGAAGCGGCAATCTCCTGGAACGTTCCGCCGAGGTGAACCGTGATGGCGCGACGGCACTCCGGTGCGCGCCACGGCACCGGCGCTGAAAGCGCGTAGTCAATTTTGAATGCGCCCGGCCCGGGTTGGAATTGCTCAAACGCGCGCCGGTAGCCGTTAGAGAGACGGTCGCCGGCAATCGCCACGAGTTGCCGCGGCGCAGTATCGAAGAACACCAGCTCACTGTCGGCTTCGAGTTCTTTGAACGCCGCCGCGTCGATGCGTCGCGACGTGTGCACCGTGCCTCCCAGCGACTTGAGGTAGCCGGTCAGCGCCTGCGCAATGGCGCGCGCGCCGCCACGCGGAATCGGCCAACCCACGGCGTGAATGGTGATGCCGAACATCCATCCGACGGTTGCGCTCAGCGGTTCGTCAAAGCTCAGGCAGGAGTGGGCCGCCAATCCCGCAAAGATTGCGCGCGTGCGTGGATTCGCAAAGTGGCTCTTCGCGAAACCTTGCGCGGATTGAAGCGCGCTCAGACCGAACTTCGCCATGCGGAATGGATGGGTGGGAAAACGCAGAAGCGGCCCCAGACTGTCCTCGGCAAATTCCGGCCAACGATCGGCAGCGGGCTGCATCAGGTCTCGCCACGCTCTGCCGTCTTCGCCAAGGGCGCGTTCGGTTTCGGCCAGATCGCGCTCGAGGACCACAGCGGTTCCGTCATCGAGTGGATGCGCGAGCGGCGCTTGGCCGTGAATCCACTCCAATCCAAACTTCGCGAGGGGAAGCGTACGGAAAAACGGTGACCCCGCCGCGAATGGATGCACGGCAGAACCAAAGTCGTGGAGGAATCCCGGCAGCGTGAGCGGCAATGTGCGAGTTGCGCCGCCGGGCTCCTGTTCGGCCTCGTAGACGTGGACATGCACGCCTGCCTGCGCGAGCACAATCGCGGCAGCCAGCCCGTTGGGGCCCGATCCGATTATGCTGGCGCGGGTCATTGCTTCATTGTCCTCCAGTGCACCGCCCCTGACTCTTGCTAATCGTGCGGTGGCAACTCTTGGGGCCACTCGACCGCGGCAATGCGGCCGTCGGCTGTGATTGTCAGCTCCGGCGCGTAGAGGCCGAGCGATTCGCGCCGCCACCAGTCGCCGGTGCTGCGCTTCTCTTCGAGCGACGTAAACCAGTACTGCCACAGCACCGCGCGCACGTAGCGTGGCGGCAACTGCGGAAAAGGATTGCCGCGGAAGAGCGACAGGACATCGCGGCCGCCCAGCAGCAGCCGCTCCTCTGTGAGCGGAACGATTTCGTTATCGCGCCAGTCGCCCAGTGACGCGAACCACAGGTTCCAGTCGAAGCGCGGCTGGTAGGGCGCATAGATGCGCGGCGCTTCGTTGAGCGCCTGCGGTTTGTTGCGGAACTTGTACGCAATCCAGTTGACGCCGTCGTTCGAACCCTGAAACTCGATCTCGTAGCGGCCGCGCGTCATCACGGCGAAGAGGCCGTACTGGTTGGCGATGCGCAACGGCTCGAGCGCCTCGATGGGCTGAAGCGGCAGATGCACGCTGCGAAACGGAATGGCGATCATCTCCGCAGTGGTGTCATAGGCGATCCATGTCAGCAGGAACGCCGTTACGGACATTCGCGTGATCCGCCAGTAAAATGCGGGCCGGCTCTGCGTTGAGAATCGCCGATGTCCGGATTCGCGCGCCGCGCTTGTCTCCGCCGCTGCGCGAGAATCGCCCGCCGCAAAGAGAGAGATTGGCTGATCGTCGTTTGATTCGAGCCGCAGCTCCGGAGCCGGCTCCGGCTCAAGCGGGCGGAAGCACGCGGGCACGAAGCGCATGAGGAACCTGTCGTCGAGCAGCAGGAAGCCGAGCACAAGCACCAGGTAGTTCAGGAACGTGTAATTGGCGGTGAGAATCACGCCGATCTCCCACGGCGTGACGATGCAGAAGCAGATCAGGCGCACGCGCCGCGGGAAGAACAACATGAAGACGATGCCGAGTTCGAGCGCGAGCGTGCCGGCGACGCTGGCCGCGTGGAAGCAGTGGGGCAAATGTTCGGCGTACCAGCCGACCCACGTGGGCAGCGGGCCGTTCTGGTAGTACTCGTCCATGGCCGTGAAGTTGCGCCACTCGGGATCGCCGCTCGCGAGCTTGACCATGCCGGATTCGAAGTAGATGCGGAACCACTCATATTGCAGAAGGAACCAACCGGCGCGCGCGGGCGGATGGCTCGCGGCCCAACCCGGCATCAGCCCCGGCGGCGCGAGGAACAGCGAGAGAAATCCAGCTTCGAGCAGCATGCCGTCCGATTGATAGCTCGAGAACACGCCGGACGCGCCGACAAACGAGAGGAAACAGACGAAGCAAACGAAGAAGCTGAGACGCGGCCAAAGGTTGCAGAATGCGGCGATGGATGCGAGCAGGCCGATCCACGTGACCGCCATGAGCGTCGCCGAGCTCGCCGAAATCCAGTAGAGCGAGGGCGCATACCAGAAGCGCAACCCGCCAAGCTGTTGCGCGATGGCGGCCAGATACTGCTGGGCGGGCAGGATTCCCTCGGGACCGATGAGGCCCTTGATCTGAAACAGCAACGAGAAGAATGCGGAGAAGTAGATGAGGGCAAGCGCACGCAGAAAGATCCATCGCGGAACCAGGCGGCCGCGCGGGCCACTGCGCGAATCAAACAACCATCGGAAGCCGTCGATGATTTTGCGCCAAGCCATGTCTCGATCAGAATACCGGCTGGCCGGTGCTCCGGCCTAAACGAATGCGCGCTGTGTAGCGCGCGTTAGCCCAACGCCGCAGCCAGCAGCGCGGGCTTTTCTTGGGCGAGCGTCAGCATCAGTTCGCCGAAGAGCGTGTTGGCCCATGCAAACCACGAGCGCGAGAACATGGACGGATCGTCCTTGCGAAACGACTCGTGCATGAAGCCTGTGCCGGCCGTGGTCGAGCGCAGCCGGCGCAGGCATTGACGAATCTCCGCGTCGTCGGTCGAGGTGAACGCGCGATACATGATCGACATGGGCCAGATGGAGTTGAGCCCGATGTGCGGGCCGCCCACGCCCTCGGCCGCAGTGCCGCGAAAGAAATACGGATTGGCATCGCTGAGCGCGAAGTTGCGCGTGCGCTGATACAGGGCGTCGCCGACCGGGCAGATGCCGAGATACGCCAGCGTCACCAGGCCCGGAGCGTTGGCGTCGTCCATCAGCAGTTGGCCGCCGTAGCCGTCCACTTCATACGCCCAGATCTCGCCAAGTTGCGGATGGTTCACGCGCCCATGCTGCGCGGTTGCCCGCGCCACCTCATCGCTCAACGCGGAGGCACGCGCCGCAAGCGTTGTGTCCTGCGCGGCATGTGCGGCCAGTTCCGCAAGCTGCCCCAGGGCCTTCGCCGCGAAGAGATTCGCCGGCACGAAGAGCGGATAGATGCAGGCATCGTCCGACGGACGGAACATGCTGAAGATCATGCCGTGGGGCCGCGCCGGATTGCCGAAGCCCGAAAGCCCTTGCGTGTCGTAAGGCGACTGGGCCTTGCGCTGGAAGCTGTACGGGCCGGGCGACTGCTTGCGCTGCTGCTCGGTAAAGGTGCGCAGAATGGCATCCGCCGCAGCGCGCCATTGCGCATCGAATGGGCCGGCGTCGCCCGTGGCTTGCCAGTAGCCATGCGCCAGCCGAATTGGGAAGCAGAGCGAATCGATCTCCCACTTGCGCTCGGCCACGCCGGGGTGATTCTCCGTGCGATCGTTCACCGCCCAGGAGAGCGGCGGATCGGTGGTGTCGCGCGTGAACGCATTGGCGTAGGGGTCGAGGAGAATCATGCGCGCCTGGCGGCGGACCACGCCTTCGAGCAGTGTGCGCAGCCGCGCGTCTTTGCGCGCCAGGCGCAGATACGGCCACACCTGCGCGGAAGAGTCGCGCAGCCACATGGCATCGATGTCGCCGGTGACCACGTAGGTATCGGGATGCTTGTCGAATTCGCCGGGATAGACCGTGGTGTCGAGTGTATTGGGCAGGCAATTCTCGACCAACACACGCAGGGCCGGGTCGGCAATCTGGCGCTGCAACGTGACGATGGCGTCTTCCACCGCCGGTGAGGTGAACTTGCGGTCGGCTACGGGCGGACGCGCATGAGGCAGGTTCGGGAGTGCAGTTCCCTGCTCCGCAATTGCTCGTATTGTTCCCGTCTGCATCAGGCCCCATGCGCCCGCGCCCAGAAGCACCTGACGCCGTGTCGGGCGCCGTGTCGTCAAGTCATTTTTCATAGCGCAGCAGGCTCCTTCGAAATTCACAAATCATCGGGCACGCAAACAATCGCGGCAAATCCCGCGCCGTTCGATTATAGTTTCAATGATTGCCCCGTAACCGGTCTCTCGCGGGGATTTCTGTGAGGTGGTTCCCGATGCGTCGCATTGTTTTCGCTGGATTGCTTTGCTTTTTCTCGAGCCTTGCGTTTTGCGCCGCGCCGTCGGCTCTCTTTTATATGACCGACGCGCCCGATTCCGTGCGGTCGTTCCTGGCCCACTCAGGCAAGATCGATGTGCTGGTGCCGGCCTGGTACAACGTGGATGAGAACGGGCTCGTGACCGGCGCGCCGAACAAGACGGTTCTGGCGGCGGCGCAAAGCCAGGGGCTGCCGGTGATGCCGATCGTCGCGCTCTTCGGCAAGGCCAAGTTTCACAATCTCGCCGGTAACGAGGCGGCGCAAAAGCGCATGAACGAGGCCCTGCTGCGCGATGCAAAGCTGCATGGCTACGTGGGCTTCCAGATCGATTTCGAACATGTCGATTATCTTGACCGGGAATTGCTGACAGCAGTGGTGGCGCGCTCAGCCGAAGCGATGCACGGCGCGGGCCTCAAGCTGACCATCGCCACCGTGCCCAATGCGCCCGGCTATCCCGGCAATGGCGGATTTTCCAAGTGGATGTACACGGACTGGCGCGGCGCGTACGATCTTGCCGCGCTCGCCAAGTCAGTGGACCTGATTTGCCTGATGACCTACGACGAGCACACACGCTGGACCATGCCGGGCCCGGTTGCCGGATGGCAATGGACCGTTGATAACCTGGATTACGCGCTGCAGTTTGTGCCCAAAGAAAAGCTCTCGCTGGGGATTCCGCTCTACGGATATCACTGGTACACCGGAGCGCCCATTACGGATAAGGCCACCGGCGATGACCGGCCCAACTTGACGGGCGAGTCGATCAAGGCGGCGGATGCACTCGAACTCGCCTCCGAGTTTGCCGCCAAGCCCGCATGGGATGCGACCGACCACGCGGCATTCTTTTGGTTTTACCGCGATCAGTTGCGCGAATGGGTTTTCTATACCGATCAGCACACATTCGGCGACCGCTATCAATTGGCGGCGGATCGAGGGCTGGAGGGTTTCTGCTCGTGGTCGCTAGGCCAGGAGGATGCCGACATCTGGACGGTGCTTCCGGATCGGAAGGCGAGTCACTGAGCGGGTTCGCGAGACGTCAGGAATTCTTGAAACCGTCCACATCCTTGAAGTCGACCACGTAAACGGAATGATCGGCCAGCGTAATCTCGGCGCCGAGAACCGATCCCGTTGAAGTGACTTCGACGATACGGAGATCCTTGACCGGGTTCAATTCCTCCGGCGTCCAGGCGGTATCGTCGGTCTTGTGCATCATGGCGGTGATCATCAACTCCATCGCAGGATTTTTGGCGGTGCGTTTGCGGTGGACGTATAGCACCGTGCTCTCGTCCGCCTCGGCATTGAATCCGCGATGCACCTGATTATCAATCTCGTCCCAGCCGGAGTAAGCGATGAGCGCCACCTGGCGACCGGGAACGGAGGCGGTGATGCCGCGTTCCCTGCCCGACTCGAAGGCGCGCACTACGGCGCTTTCCCCCTTCATGTGGGGCAGACCATAGTGGCCAAGGGTGAGTTCGTGCTCGAAGGCGAGACGGCAGCGGTCCACGCGCACCACGCCGCCGGGCACGGTGATCTCGGCCAGGTCGATGAGGTATCCGACGCCGTTGTTCGGCGGCTTGCGCATGATCAATTGCCGGTAGAGCACTCCATTGCGGACACCGTTGAAGAGAATGCTCTGCGAAGTTACGTAGCCGCTGCTCTTCGATGCCGTGTTATCGACCTTGAGGCCGGTGAGGTAGAAATTGATGTCGGCGCCGCGTAAATCGCGCGGATCGAGGCTGCGGAAGCTGTACTCCTGCGATGTGCCACCCTTGGGATTGTGGTTTTCCCAGGGGAAATGCGTATTGAACACCAGCTTGGAATAGTTGTGATCGTCGTCGTACACCTTGCCGGAGACGATCTCCGAACTGCCGCTGCTGCCATGGTTGACGAGGACGATGCCTGGTTTCTCGAGAACCGTTCTCTTTGACTTCCTGCCGAGCTCCACCCACATGCCGTCGTTCTCTTTGGCCGTCCAGAAAGGCGCGTCCTCCGGCAAGGCGAGACAGATGAACGGCAAGAACATGATGAACGGGCTGGCCGGGCAACTGTAGCTCTGGATGGCGTATTCGCGATGGCCGTAAAAGCCCAGACTGGGGATGTCGTTCTGGTAAAAATCTGCGCGGCCGGTGAACTGAAGGATCGATCCGGAGCACAAACGGCGCGCCCATCCCGGATCGAAGGGCGGCTTGGTCGCGAGCAGGAAGGACGCGGGAAAACCGCCGGAGATCCAGGAACGATAGCAGATGCTGCGCGCCCACATGTTGATGAAGCCGTTGCGTCCGAAAAAATTGACGTAGGTTTGAAACAGCTCAGCGAAGCTCTTCTCAAGCACGGAGGCGATCTCCGGATAGTGCTCGCGGCCGAAATTCTGGCTCCAGATTGTACCGTAGACCACAAACAGACTAATCGTGTAGTAGTTGTAGCTCTGCTCCAGGTACCAGCCGTTGCCTGCATGGTAGGACACAATCCACATCAGGTGGCTCTTGAGCAGGTCGTCGTCGATTGGATAACCGTGTTTCTTGAGGAAGGAGAGCGCACAAATATTGAAGAGCCGCCAGTTGTTCTGCGTGGTCCGGTGATGCGCCCACTTGGAGATGGTGACGGCCATCGCGTCGCGCTGCTGTTGGGTGAGGTGCGGCCACAACACATCGGGCATCAGCAGGAGCGTCTTGGTCAATCCGCCGATCTCGCATGTAAACTGACGGGTCGCGTCGGATAAGTCAGCGGGCAGCGGCAAGCTGTTCGCGTGTCCGGGCGTGAGCGCATTGTAGAAATGATGGCAATAGTAATCGCGCAATTTGATGTTGCCGATGCAGATTTCGGGATCGACGTGGATGAGCGGCGCGGCGAGGTTGAAAGTCCTCTCCAACGCCTCGAACTCGAAGGAGCGATACCGCCATTCCGGGTCATCCGGCTGGGGATAGGACTTGCCCGGCACCAGGGGAAAAACAATAGGCGAATCAAAAGACTTTACGTGCCGGAACGCCCGGCCGAGAACATATTGAGCACACTCGATATAGTGCTCCCTGGTCATTCCCGTCATGGGGCTGAGTTCCAGGTCCGGATTGCTGACGACAAAAGCGTCTTGTGCCAGGTTTGGTTGGATCGTAGCGGCAGAGCTTGTCATAGTTTGTTTGTGACTCAAATTATACCAATTCCCAACTTGCGACTCATAAGGTAAAGCATTTCTCGGTGAAAACTACACTAGTCCCTGCGCAAATGCTATGCGCCCAGAGTGCATTGCGTAAAGCCGCAGCCCGGCGCCTACAGCTCGACCGCCGGGATTTTTACCTTTCTTCCCTCGGCGCAGGACGTGTAAATGCTCCGCACCAGTTGCAGTGCGCGATAGCCGTCGATGCCCGACGACGCCGGCGCCCGGCCGGCTTTGCACGCCTCGCCAAAATCGGCAAGCTGGCGTTCGAATGGAGTGAGCGAAATCGCCATGGGATCGGAGGCGCCCGACTTTGCCGCGAGCGCGAGCGGCGGCGGCTCACCCTCGTCGTCGCGCACATCCCACGTGGTGAGTTGGTCGCCGGATACAATCGCGCTGCCCCTGGCGCCGTGGATCTCGATGCGCTCCGGGTAGCCAGGCCACAGTGCGGTCGCAGCCTGGATCACGCCCAGCGCGCCTGATGCGTAATGCATCACGGCGCACACCAGGTCTTCCGATTCGATTTTGTGAAGGACGCCCAGCCGCCAGTAGCCAAAGACTTCGTCGACCGCTCCCATCAGGTACAGCAGCACATCCACCTGGTGGATGGCCTGACTGATGAGGGCGCCGCCGCCCTCGCCGGCCCAGCTTCCCTTCACCGGCCGCGCGTAATACTCGCCGGTGCGGTACCACTTCACGTAGGCGTCGGCCTGCAAGATGGCGCCCAGCCGCCCCGCGGCGAGCGCGCGCTTGAGAAACAGCGTGGAATCGTCGAAGCGGTGCTGGCTGACCACGCCGAGTTGAATGCCCGCCGCGCGCGCCACTGCGATCATGGGCGCCGCCGTCTCCAGATCCACGGCCATCGGCTTTTGCACCAGCACGTGCTTGCCGTACTTTGCGCCCAGCTCCACCGCGGCCAGCCGGTAGCCGGGAAAGGTGCACAGGTCGATAAAGTCGACGTCCGATCGCCGGCTCAGCAGCTCTGGAGTGGCGACAAACTCGGCGCCGCACGCCGCGGCGAATTTACGGCCCTTCTCTTCATTGCCATTGGTGCATGCCGTAATTCGATAGCCGATGTTCTTGTAGGCCTGCGCGTGCTTCCAGGCGATGGCGCCCGTGCCGATGACTCCCACTCTCATGGCTGTTTTTCTCCCCGATGACTCTCGGCCCGCATCCTGCGGTCTCTAGAAAATCTAGGCGCGCACCGGCTCGAGTTCTGCCTTGGCATACACGCCGCCACGCACACTGCCTGGAGCGAAGTCGGTTTGCCCAAAGAGAACTTTATGCAGGACCAGGGCCGCGGCGCCGCGCAGGCGCGCGGCATCGCCATCTATAGCCGCCGCTACACGCGGCGTGTGCGGCGTAAACGACCGGCCAATCAACTGGCTTTCCAGAAGGGGTCTGATGCGCGGCCACAACGCCGTGCAGTCGCCCACAATAATGATGACTTCGGGCGACAGGCCGGCAACCAGCATGGCCAGCCCCCGCGCCAGATAGGTCATCATCTTATCGATAGAACGCAGCGCGCGCAGATCGCCGGCCAGGGCGAGATTGAGCAGCTCCTGGAATGTTGTAATCGTGCTCTCCGGCGCCAGCTCATGGTAATAGCGGAGACCCGCGCGGTTGGAGGCAAAGACTTCCCAACATCCCGCATTGCCGCAGCCGCACATGGGCCCTGACTCATCCAGCGTCATGTGGCCGAATTCGCCTGCCATGTCATCCCTGCCCCGCACCACGCTCCCATCCAACAGCATTCCCACGCCGATGCCTTCTGAAACAGAAACCACCAGCATGTTGGCGGCGTCGTAGAAGTTCCCGAACCAGCGCTCCGAGAACAGGCAGGCGTTGGCGGCGTTCTCCATCTCGATCGGAGTTTCCAAAACCCTCTGTAGCTCTTGGTGCAGATCGATCTGGCCCCAGGGCGCGTTCGGCGAGAACAACAGCCGGTGCGTCTTCTGGTCCACACGGCCTGAAACGCTCACGCCCAACCCAAGGAAGGTTTGGTCCCCGAATTCCGCCTTCAGCGCATGCGCCGCCTGGGCGATTTGCGCAATTGCCGTCCTTGCCTCATCGGCCGTGGAGCCGGACCTGAGCTCGTAGAAGACCGTGTCCCGGCCCAGGATCTTGCCGTTGATGTCTACGACGGCGAGATTGGCCTTACCCGGCCGCAGGTCGATGGCCAGCATGACGCGGCGGTCGTTCAGCGTGACAAAGGTGGGCCGCCGCCCGCGCGGCAACCGGCCCAAAGTCCCCGGCAGTACCCAGCCCTCGTCGATTAGCTGGCCGATGATGACGGAAACCGTGCTGGGCTGCAGCCCTGTGAGCCGCGCCAGATCGGCCCGGCTTACTGGCTGGTGCAGATGGATGGCGTGCAGAACAATGTCGCGGTTGATCTCACGCGCGGTCTCGCTGGAGGCCACGACCCGGCGGGGTCGAGCCGACTTGTCAGTTACGCGCTGGTCAGTTTGGGACATGATGAACGGCTTTCGATTGCGCCTGGCCGCGTGAGAGATAACGTTTTCCAGGGCGATTTCTTGCGAACGGCCCGCGCCGCCAGATTTGTCAACACCCGGCCTTCCGCAACTTGTTCAGCAACCAATATATCGAACTGGACCGGTGATTGGCAGGGGAACTTCAGGCTCCGGACGGCCGCAGGAATCCGTGCAAAAAGCAAATGCGGCAGCCCCGGAAGGAGCTGCCGCGAAGCCATGCAGAGGAAAGGTTCGAAGTTACACCGACCGCATCGCGAGTCTTAGCTCGCAATCAATGTTCTGCCCCGCAGTGCGAGCCGGGGACAGGCGAGCCAAATTCCGATGGCTTGATCCAGGTCATGGCAGAGTCGGTACAACGGTGCGGAAGGAAGCCCCGAAGTTGCCATTGCCGCTGCTGCCGGTATAGGTTCCCGCGATTTTCTCAATGACCGCGGCTCCAGCAGTGAGGCCAGCCGCATAGTTGACGTTCACGACCCTGGAGCTGCCCGGAGCGATGTTGCCAATGGAGAAAGGTAGCGGACCTGTCGGCATCGTCGTCCCTTCCGACGTTCCGAGACTGGCGCTGGTCAGCTGAACGTTCTGCGCCGTGCCCGTGCCAACGTTGCTTACCGTGAGCGTGGAAAGCACCGTGCCGTCGCCTTCTGCAAAATGCGCCGGCGAGACGATCAGTTGCACCGTGCCGGCGACAGCCGGCGGAGTGAGAACGATGGTTGTCATGGACCGCGCCGGCAGAATTGCCGTCAGCGTTGTTCCGCTCACGGTTGCCGCACCGGAAGTCTGCGCAACCGTCGCGGTTAAAGGAGCCTGCGGGTAAGTCGGGTAGGCGGAGTCGCCCGTGAGAGCCCCATCGGTGACGTAGGCGGTAGGCACCCAGTTTGCCGTCGCAGCATCGAGCGTGATGTTGAGTGTCTCGGTTCCGCTGGTAATGTTGTTGACGAGGTTGATCACTTTCGTCCCGTCGGGGTTAATGAAGGCGGTGGGGACGACACAACTGCCCACGCCCGAGGCGATCGTTGTGCAAGCAGGGGACGTAGTGGTCATCGTAACCTGGTATGCGCCCGGATGCACAAAACGGGCGAAGTGGGCGAATGAATTGAGGCGCGCGGAAATGATAAAGCTGGTGGCAGCGGAGGTGGCGCCCATTTGGATCATGGCCCCGGTGGTGGATGTGGAAGCTGGGTACCAATAGATATAGGCGTCGACTTTGCCCTTGTTGAGCGCGTTGGAGATATCGTTGGCGAGCCACATGCCGTCGTTGTAATTGTTTGACGTTCCGGCATAGACCTTGTCCCAGTAGGGATTCCAGGCAACCGGGGACTGCGGACCGTACTCGCTCATCCAGTTGTGCTTCGCCGGCGTCCCGGTATTCAGCACAAAACTGGCGACCCCGCCGTACTCGTGCGCCGAGTAGATATCCACGTAGGAGTTAGCGGTCGAGTTGTTGACGACCGTCGTGTTATACGTGTTCGCCGGCGTCCAGTTGTAGTAATCGCAGCAGATCAGATTTACATTGAGCCCCGAAGCGCGCAGGATCGGACCGTATCCATCCAGAAAGGTGACCGCCTCGGCCGCCGTGGGCGTCATGGAAGCGTAGCTGCTCGTGTTGGTATTCGGCTCATTGACCCAGCTCAGGTCGGTGATGGGAATGCCGTCCAACTCGTAGTCTTTGACGAACTGGATGAGGTAGTTGGCATACGCAGCGCGGCAGTCGGAGAATCCCGCGGTGGTGCAGTGATTGCCACTCGTATTGGTCGCGCTGGTGCCGTCGCAGACAGTTCCTCCGGAATCAATGTTGTTATTGGTCTTCATGTAGCCGGGCGCGCCCCAGGAATCGGCGTAGAAGCGCTTGACACCGTACTTCACGGCCTGCTGGCCCAACCAGATCTCGCCACCGTCGTTGTTGTCCCATGTATAGGTGGGCGTTGCGCTGCACGAGGCCGGCGCGGTAGGCACAATCACGAGGTCTGTGTCGATGCCCATGCGGAATATGCTGAGGCCCGCTCCGGAAACAGGATTCAAAAGCAGGTCGGCGACCTGAGCTGGGATCGTACCGGTGGCCGAATCGATCACGCCGCCTCTTCCAAATGTGTCGTTGAGGCCGAAGCCATCGATCTGCTGTAGTTTTGAGGTGAAATTGACGGTGCCAGAAAGTTGTGCCTGCGCGGCGGAGGCGAGCATGAGCGCGACAACAGGCAAGGTGACGAGCTGACAAACGAATGTCCTGGACTTCATCCTTGTATTCCTCCTACGGAATGGTTCGAACGGTTGCGTGGCCCGGGTCGTGCAAGGTCACATGGAGTGGAACGTGGTTTACAGATCGAAGGTGTCCTTAGTTGTCTACTCCAAAAGCACTGGGAACGGTGTTGGGAGCTATCAGCTTCCAGGACACAAATCTTCGTAGACGACAGACCGAATTGCACAATTTCTCAGAAAGCGGCCGCAAACATGGATTCATTCGCGAGGCGAACTATATGGCGATAAGTAGATAATTGTCAAGAGAAAATCGATTTATTTGACAGGGACCCGGCTTGTCTTATCGGTCGAGGGACCCTTGCAGGCTCCAGAAGCCCCGATCCTATAGGAAGTTGTGCACCCCGTGGGCGTCGACATTTCACGGGGCAATTCATGTGCTCAAAAAAACAGCGGCAGCCCCGGAAGGAGCTGCCGCGAAGCCATGCCGAGGTACGGTTCGCGATTTGATTACACGACCCGCCCTGTCCAATTTTTGGGATCCACCTCAGCCCGCCTCGGCTCCGGGGGAGGGTAATCCCCCGGAGCCTGAGACGACGGCGTCAGCGTATATAGTTTGGAAGATCGCCATTCCAACCAATAGGAATTGAATAGCCGTACTGCATTTTCTGGTATTCGCCGGCAAAGTAACTATCCAGGTAGGAATGTCCCTGAATGAATCTGTCCGGATTCATGGCGCCGTAGTAGCCCGAATCGGCTTTGAGCGAACCGTCGAACAGTACATAGGCTCCCTGCCATCCTGCACCGCTCTGGCCCCAGTTGATGGCGTGATTCATGTACGGTGCGAACTTGGTGGCCAGTTTGTACATCAGCGAGTACTCATAACCAAGACCGTCGGACTCTCTGACATTGAGCGCTGCGGGAGCGGTTTGGGCGCCGCCAGGAGCGCCGGTCCCTACCAAAAGGTCGAATTCCGAGAAGGAAATACCGGTAAGGAGATGCTGGTCGACGAGCGAGGCAAACAGGGCCAAAGCAGTTTGGTTATCGCTTGCGTCGGTCGCATAAACCGAGTCGTGTGTCTCGCTGCCGATGAGTTCGATAAGGTTCCTTCCGTCATACAGCGGATCGGAAAGCCATGCGGTGTTCAGCGCCTTAACCATGTTGTACGCAGTTCTCGCTTTGGTGTAGGTGGTATAGCTGTAATCGTTGTAGGCCAGTAGCGGTGGATTGGCCTGGATATAGGCGTCGATGCTGCCGTTGGTGTCGTGCCCATCGAGCTTCATGTACTGGGGCAGGCTGGCGTAGTTGGCTTTGAAAGCCGCAGCCATCTGGGCGTTGGGGGCCGCGATGTGCGCGAATTTGAAGAGCAGGTAAACGTAATTCTGCGTGATGTCGCCGCCCATTTGATTGTCCGACATGGCCACCAGCCAGTTGGTGTTTTGCAGGCTTGCTTGCCAACTGTTCGGATCCGCGGGGATGTTGATGCTGGGGGAGCTTGTCCCGATCTCTTCGTTGAGGATGTCCCAATCGTTGAAAGGGATCACTCCGCGGGAGACGCTCGAACCATAGAACGCCGATGTGGTCAGGAAGTGCCGCATCAAATACACGATGTGGTTGAACTGCACTCTACAGGCCATGGCTGGGGTGACCGGGACCGTGGTTGTAACGCCGGTGCCCAAGCTGTAGAAATCCGGAGTTCCGTTATACCCCTCTGGAAGCGTCGCCGGGATCATCTGGATCATCCAGTTTGGGGCCTCGTCGTACCATGCCATCACATGGCCGTGAATCTTGTACTCTCCGGGAGTTCCGGCATCCCTGATCTGTTGATAAGCGCTGTCAGGGAAACTGAATTGAGCTAAGCCAGTCGAGTTTGCGCCGGCCAGGGCCGCGCCGGTAGTGCTTGTCAGCCAGCTCGGGCCGTTGGGCTGCGTGAATGAGGCCTTCAGATTGTTACCGTCGACAAAAAGGTTATAGTCATAGGCGGCGATTCCCGTCGGTGTTCCGGTTCCGAGCGTGCCGGCTATGAACAGGCCATCTCCCGTGTTGTAGACACTGTTAATAGGAGCTACGGCATTGTAGGCACTTGGGTTGACTACGTTGGGAAGCGGTTGGAGGTTGGGATTGGGTTCTTGTATTACCATATTCTGGACAAAAACTTCGGCCGTTTCCGCCGGTTGGCTTACCTCGCCATGGAGTTCGAAAATCAATTTCGAGGATGTGCCGGTATTGAGGACAATGCTCACGTGGGTCTTGTACCAGGTATCGCCGTTGTAGATGGCGGACCACTGGGGGTTAAGGGGGGGGTAGGCATAACCCCTCAGGTAGATTTCTGCGTTGGCGGCTCTTCCGTTGTTTTCGGTATCCCACCTCATGAGTTTGCCTTGGTCGCTCATGGAATAGTACACATCGAACTCAAGCGTTGAGCCCGCGGGGACAGTGACCGTCGGCGACAGCGGAGATTGCATGCTGATTCCGCCGAACTGGGTTACTCCCGCATATTTGTAATTGATCTGGAGCACTTTCGGTTGACCTGCGGAATCCGCAAAAGGATACGGAACCCATGCGAACGTGCTGCCATCGTAGATAGGGTTGGTTTTGGAGGGGATACGGCTGTCAAGCGGCGTAGTGTTAAAGGTCCACACATTGGTGGGCGAGGTAAGTACTAGAGGTGTTTGACCGGGGCCTGGATCGAGACGGAAATAGGGATCTGTACCGTTCGATTTGATCTTCGCAGGGAAAGCCGTTACTGCGCTTTGAAGATTGGTTAAGGCTTGTGCGTTCCAGCTAATAAGTGCAAGGCGCCCGGCCTGAAGCGGGGTATCGAGACCTTGGAAGTCGGCGAGGGTCACCCAGGGCCAAGCCTGGTTCACATCCGATCCGTTGCCGGCATGGCTAACCTGGAGCGGAAATTGCGCGTTGCCGGCTTCTAAAGTTACGGCTTGTGCAATGAGGCTCTGCAGTTGAGCTATGAGTGCGCTCGACGGGGGCAGCACCCCGCGGAGCGACACCGCGAATGTGCCACCGGTGTAGGTTCCGGCGTAACGCTCAACGACCGCGGTGCCGGTAGCGCCAGTACTCGCCGGGAATGAGAACACGGCCGATACAACTCCGCCGGCCGCAATGGCGCCGACGGACTTCGGCAAAGGTGTCCCGACAGCGCTTCCCAACGATGCGGTTGAAAACACAACGTTTTGTGCCGTGCTCGTGCCGGTGTTGTTGATGTTGACCGTGGCCTGGTAACTGCCATCGCCAAGCTGGGCTATCGTAGCGGTGGTGACCAGAGTCACGGTTGCCCGCGCAAGAGCCGCCCCGAATACTGAGAATAGTATGACGATTGCGAGGGGGATGGAGACGTTGATTAGGCGATCTTTACCTTTCATCTTGCTTTCCTCTTCCTTAAGGCAACTTCTAAAGTCTCGTTTCAGAGTCGCCCAGTTCTTAGATTTCGTTTTTTGTCGACTGTGAGTCCTCGTTCCAACAAAGATAAGGGCCCAAGTGCATTTCAGATTCTCAAGCTCTGCTTCCGCGTGATCTCGATTGTGGTTTGGAAACAGAATTCGGAAACGCCGTTTCTGGTGATGTTGCGAGATTCGCCTGCCGGGACAAAGCAAAATGCGGCAGCCCCGGTCGGAGCTGCCGCAAATTCAAGTCGAAGCCAAGCGTAGATCTTCTCTTGAGCGTCAGCTCGCCATAGACTCTCTGCGGCGGATCACAAATGCCAGGCCGATCAAACCGGTCACGAACAGCAAAGTGCTCGAGGGCTCCGGCGTAACGACCAAATCGAATGGCTGGGTTACGTCAATGGTCGGCGTGGCGCTTGAGTAGGCTTCAATCGTAAACGAACCTGCGTAATCTCCCGGGGGTGTGTCCGCGGGTACGGTGACGCTGAACAGCGCGTCAGAGTAACTCTGGCCCGGAGTGAGATCCACCGGCCAGTTCAGCAAGTAGTAGGTGTCGTCGACGGTCAGCGCTGTAAGGTTGTTCGAGTCGCCCAATAGATATACGTCGCCCGTGTTGTCGGCGGGAGCCGTAACGGTGGCATCGAACCAGATCATTGTTCCCTGTGCGGTGTATTCCGTTGGACTGGTGATGGTGAAGTTGAGCGAGTCAGCCCGTGCGACCATAGACCACAGCAGACCGGCTGCCGCAATCGTAGGTAGAGTGAGCTTTAAGATATTTCGCATGTCTTTCTCCTGACTTACTTGTTTGTCGTCAAAATGCTGACGGTTTGGCTCATGTTATGGCAGTGTTGGAACGATGGCGCGGTATGAAGCCCCGAAGTTGCCATTGCCGCTGCTGCTGGTATAGGTTCCTGCGATCTTTTCGATGACCGTGGCGCCAGGCGTCTGGCCTGCCGCGTAGTTGACGTTCACGATCTTGGAGCCGCCTGGAGCGATGTTGCCGATGCTGAAAGGAAGCGTGCCGGTGGGCATCGTGGTTCCCGCCGACGTTCCCAGGCTGGCGCTGGTCACTGTCACGTTTTGCGCCGTACCGGTGCCGCTGTTTTTCACAGTGAGGGTGGCGAGAACAGTGCCATCGGCTTGAGCAAGATGCGTCGGCGTTACCACCAGCTCCACCGTGCCGGCGACAACAGGCGGAGTCAGAACGATGGTTGTAAATGACCGCGCCGGGAAGCTTGCAGTCAGCGTCGTTGCGCTCACAGTTGCCACACCGGGGGTGAGAGCGATGGCGGTGCTCATGGGCTCGGG
>Ga0302320_10011201_pt1 | contig 19035 bp, 19 predicted proteins | sample Bog_T0_3_FD_202130 | JGI IMG/M metagenome (GOLD analysis project Ga0302320, IMG submission 202130) | Peat permafrost microbial communities from Stordalen Mire near Abisko, Sweden - Bog_T0_3 | ecosystem: Environmental > Terrestrial > Soil > Wetlands > Peat | place: Sweden: Abisko, Stordalen Mire...
AAAATCAAAGCCACGAATAAGGCGTTCAAGGACGAGTGGGTCTTCGACATCACCGTTCGAGACGGCAAGCTGACGAGGATCCAGGAGTACATCGACACGCAAGCACTGGCGCGGGCCTCCGAGATGGTCGCAAGCCCCAGGCCCTGACGCATCGACACCGATCCTACACTTCATCATTGTTACCGGCGGCACCTATGATGCCCAGACCAGACAAGATGGCCCCGTTTAATTTTCTTGGAGGAGTTGCGGGTGACCCATCCATCGCGCAGCTTTATCACGCGATGGGTGGGATAGCTCGAACCCCAATCGTGGGCATCGATCATACCGCAGATTACTCCCCGTGCAGGGAACGCCATTCCTCCGAACAGGCCGCGCCCTGAAGGCTGGAAGCTGATTGCTGACTCGCTGACTCGCCGACCTGCTGACCTGCTGACTTGCTGACTTGCTGACTCGCTGACCCGCGACAGCAGCCCCGCTCTTCGCGGCTTGCCCCAAAAAGAGATCGGCTCCATCCGCAAGGGATGAGGCCGATGAGCGATGAGGCCGATCTCTTTTTGTGAAGCAGTTGCCAATTACATCTTGGCGAACACAATGACCAGCGTGAACAGGGTGAGGGACTCGATCAGCGCCAGACCGAGAACCAGGAAGGTGAAGATGCCGGCGCGTGCGCCGGGGTTGCGCGCGAGCGCCTCAACCGCGGAGCCCACTGCATGACCCTGACCAAGGCCGCAAAGGCCGGCCGCAAGGCCCATGCCCAAACCTGCGCCGATCGGAACCAGACTGATGGCCGTCGAGCCGCCATCGGCAAACACCGGAACGGCAAAGCACAGCACCGCCAGCGTCATAAAAACGAACTGTAGTTTCTTCATAACTCTCCAGCTTCCCTTTGGATTGGCCGCCAGTGGGTGGTTGAAGCTCACCGTGCTGGCCCCCTCACGCTTGCGGCCTACCGTTGCTCCGGAGCGGAAGCGCTCTCCGGCGGAATCTTGTTTTGAGCTTCTGGCTGCTAGCTTCTAGCCTCTAGCTTTTTTCTTGCGAGAGCCTAGAACTATGCCAGTTCTTCAACAATCAATCTAGTAGCTAGCAGTTAAGCACTGCTCTTAATACGGAATCTCAATTCAGCTTCTAGCTTCTAGCTCCTAGCTTTTTCTTGCGAGAGCCAAGCACAATGCCGGTTCTCCAACTATCGAGCTAGAAGCTAGCAGCTAGTAGCTACAAGCTGCCTTTTAGTGCTCGTGCGCCACTGCCAGCGAAAGATAAATCATGGTCAGCAGCATGAAAACGAATGCCTGAATCAGCGAAACGAAAAGGTGCAGTCCCAAAAAGATGGCCGGAATGCCGATGGGGATCAGCGAGAAGAACACCAGCGTCACCAGGTCACCGGCAAACATGTTGGCGTAAAGACGGACGCTGAGCGACATGACGCGCGCCAGGTGCGAGATGCACTCGATGGGGAAGATGAGCCACGCCATCCACCAAACCGGCCCCGCAAAGTGCTTGATGTAGCCAACCACGCCCTGCTCGCGAAAGCCGTAAAAGTTGTAGTAGATGAAGGTGGGCACGGCCAGTCCCAGCGTCACCATGATCGAGGTGGTAGGCGCCTCAATGCCGGGGATGAGGCCCAGCAGGTTGTTGCACAACACGAACAGAAAGATGCACGTGACGTACGCCTGATAGCGCTGGTAGCCGTGTCCGATCACTTGTTCGGCCTGGTCGCCGATGGTCTCGTGGATCATCTCGGCGATATGCTGCACCGGCCCGGGATTCTCGACCGACAGTGTGAGCCGCACGATTGCGAAAAACGCAACGAGCCCGACCACAACCAGCAGCTCAAGCGCAAACGCGTTGTTGATCGCGGTAGCCGGGGTGGCGTTGATTCCCACCATGTGCAAAATGGCAGCAACAATGCCGCCGAACAACTGATTCAGCAATCGGGTCAGCGCAAGAGATTCGGCCATGAACCTTTCAGTCTTTCGCCCTGGCGCGCGCATCGCGGCGTCCGCTTAAGGGCCCTTTCATCAAGATTTCCCGTGATCGATCTCGCCGGTCCCGGTCAGCCCCGCAAAAGCTGGATCGCTTCCCAGCCAATCGTCAGAACCGCCAGGCTCAGTCCGCACAGAAGCGCGGCAACCGAACCATGGAAACACTTCAGGCTACCATAAATAACCCCGGCAAAGACGGTGAGCCTGAGCACAAAGAAGACGATCACCACGCCCGATCCTGCCGGCGTCCTTTTCTGGTCCAGCCGTGCGTTAATGGCGCGCACCAGCCGCTGCCACTCCACAATGCTCGCCGCGGAGATTGCCGTGCCCGTCGCCAGCATCGCCCCGTTCCGCCAGCCCCCGCCAATCCACACAACAACTGACGCTATCGCGCCCAGAATCAGCGTGATGCGCAGCGCGCGCCGCAGCATTTCGTCCAGATCTTCGTGGGTAAGATCTACGATCGGGTGGGTTTCCTGGCTCATGGTTCGCTGTTCGGGCTTCCCTTTCCGGAGCTTGGTTCCGTTTTGTCTGCCGTATCGGTTTTTTTCTCGGTCGCTATCGCCGTCTGGATCACATAAAACAATCCCGTCACGCATCCAAACAGCACTCCGGCAATCTCAATCCACTTGATGTGCGTTGCGCGGGCAAGCCACCAACCCCCGGCCCAGCAGATGAGCACCGCCGACGGCAAGACGAAGGCGATCTGCATCAGCTTTTCCGCTTCAACCAGCGCCATAAAGCCGCTCGAAGAGCCGTCCTGGTCTTTCTTTTTCGGGATGGCTTTGTGGAAGGGCATTCATCGTGGTTATACACGATTGGCCGTGCCGCAGGCGAAACCGAGGGCCGGTTTGGTGCCGCAACCGGCAGCGCCGCGCATTTCATGGCAAACGCTTAGGATTGGGGGATGCTTCTGTTTACTTCGGATTGCGGATTGCTTCTGTTTTGAAAGGGCATGGCTTCAGCCGTGCCGTAAGCACATCTTGATGAGTGTCTCCGGCCTTTAGGCACTGAGGTGTGTATTTCATCCCAAAAACATCCCTCAGCGGCTAAAAGCCGGTCGGTCTTTCGCGCATCTTTCGGCCCGGCTGAAGCCGGGCCCTTTCAAAGCTGCTCCTGTCGATAATTCGAAATCCAAATACGATTGCCCTGCATGGCTTCCCGGCACGCACTCAACCGTCTCTCGCCTGCAACGCTATACTGAGCATTGGCAACAACAGACGTTCACAGACAAGGAAACACCGTGTTCGATTCGGAATTTGAGCGCAGTCTCTTCGATCTGCGCAAGTCAAAGCTGGCAGAGATCGAGAAGCTCGGCCAGGCCGCCTACCCCAACCAGTTCCCTGCCTCGCACACCATTCCCGAGGCGCGGGCCAAGTGGGGCGAGGCAACGGCCGAGCAGCTTGATGCCGACCGTCCCACCGTCGCCATCGCCGGGCGCATTATGGCCATCCGCGCCCAGGGCAAAGCCGGCTTCGCCACCCTCCAGCAGCAGGGCGAGCGCATGCAGATCTACGTCCGTCTCGACGCCGTCGGCGAGCAGGGCTTTGCTCTCTACAAGCTACTCGACATGGGCGACCACATCGGCGCGGCCGGCTACCTGTTCCGCACCCGCACCGGCGAGCTCACCGTCCACGTCGAGCGCATCACCTTCCTCTCCAAGGCCATGCTCGCGCTGCCTGAAAAGTTCCACGGCCTTGCCGATGTGGAACTGCGCTACCGCCAGCGCTACGTTGATCTGTTCGCCAACCTCGAGAGCCGCCAGGTCTTCGTCAAGCGCGCAAAAGCGCTCAAGGCCATGCGCCGCTTCTTTGACGAGCGTGGCTATCTTGAAGTGGAAACGCCGATGATGCAGCAGATCGCCGGCGGCGCGGCGGCGCGGCCCTTCAAGACCCACCACAACGCGCTCGACCAGGACCTGTTCCTGCGCATCGCTCCCGAGCTTTACCTGAAGCGGCTGGTGGTGGGCGGCTTCGACCGCGTGTATGAGATCAACCGCAACTTCCGCAATGAGGGCGTGAGCACGCAGCACAATCCCGAGTTCACCATGCTGGAGTTCTATCAGGCCTACGCAAACTACCACGACCTGATGCAGATCACCGAGGAGCTGATCACCTTCGTCGCCAAAGAAGTGAACGGAACCACGGTCACCGAGTTCAACGGCAACACCATTGACCTGGGCAAGTGGCAGCGCTTCACCATGCGCGAGGCCATCCGCGAGTACTGGCCGGAGGAAGCAGGCGCAAAGCCGGCCGAAACCGCTTTTGAAAAGGCTGATGTGCTGCAAGTCCGCCTGCACGCCGCCATGAGCTCGCTTGAAAAATCAGCGGGCGAAACAACCCGCATTGCGCCGGAGCGCATTGCCGCGCTCAAAACCATCCTCGGCGCTGTCACCGCCGTCTACTACGATTCGATCAAAGGCGCGCCTCTCGGCAAGTCGATCTACAACCTGTTTGAGGCGGTCGTTGAGCCTTTCCTCATCCAGCCCACCATCATCTACGACTACCCGGTCGAGGTTTCGCCGCTATCCAAGGCCAAGCCCGACGACCCGGCCCATGTGGAACGCTTCGAGTTCTTCGCCGGCGGCTTCGAGTTGGGCAACGCCTTCAGCGAGCTCAACGATCCCGTTGAGCAGCACAAGCGTTTTGCCGAGCAGCTTGCCGAGCGCGACCGCGGCGACGACGAAGCGCACCAGATGGACGAGGACTACGTGCGCGCGCTGGCCTATGGCCTTCCGCCCACCGGCGGCGAGGGACTCGGTGTGGATCGCCTGGTGATGCTGCTCACCGGCTCCCGGTCCATTCGCGACGTGATCCTCTTCCCGCTGATGAGAACAGCAGGGAACAGGGATCAGGGATCAGGGATCGGGGAACCGGACACGGCAAACGTCGAGCCGCGAAAAGAGTCTTAGTAACAGGCGACAAATTGTCTGCAAATGGGCCCTGGGAGTGCGCAATTCAGCGCGCCCCTAAACCGCAGTCGCTCAAGAGCCACCATCGCTCGATAGAAAGAAGAGCCATGAAATCAAGCCTGTCCTCATGCGCCGTTGCTGCAGCATTGGCAGCGGCAATCGCTCTGCCGCCCGTGTTGTGCGCCCAGGGTTCCGGCGCGGCCTCGTCCAGCAGCTCCTCATCCAACGGCATCTCGTCGAGCAATTCCGGCCAACTGCCGGATGCACCCGCGCAGCAACGCCCATCGCCCTTTGGCGCGGCGCGTCCTGCGCAGGCAGGCAAATCCGCACCCCGCATGGTCACCGTGCTTGAAGACACCAATCTCGACCTTGAAGTAATCACCACCGTAAATAGCTATAAGGTCAAAGACGGAGATCCGGTCCTCTTCATGGTGAATGAGGACGTAATCGTCGACGGCATGCTGGCCATTCCGCGCGGCGCCACCGTGCATGGCACAGTTTTGCGTTACCGGCGTTCCGGCACATTAACCGGATCGCCCGACCTGACTCTCGCACTGAACTCGCTCGATCTTGGAGGGCGCAGCTACCGCCTCTATTCGCACCAGCTACGGGTGAAGGGCCTGAGCAAGACCCGGCCTACCGAAAGAAAGATCGTGACTGGAGCCGCCGTCGGCACTGTTGTCGGCAGCATCGGCGTGAGCTCGAAGAGCGGAGTCGTGGTATCCAGCAACCCCGGTGTTGCGCTTGCGGGAGCCGCTGTGGGCGCGGGCGTGGGCACGGCCGTTGCGGCCTTGTCTCCCTCGCCAGAGATCATCATCCCCTCGGAATCCGAGATTGAATTTACGCTGGCCGCCCCCGTCGCCATCTTCCCGGTCAGCGCTGCTGAAGCCGAGCGGCTGGGTAAGGGATTGACGCCCGGGGGTCCCATCCTTTACGTTCGCGGCGAAAATCCATAGCGCCGCGTACTAGCTTTTGCAGCCAGGAGCTGTCTGTTGAACATTCTTTTTGTGGGTGACATCTTTGGGAGCGCGGGCCGCAAGATTGTGCATGAGCACATCGGGCACGTGATCTCGGCCAATGCCGTCGATCTGGTCGTCATGAATGCCGAAAACGCGGCCGGCGGCTTCGGCGTGACTCCGCAGATTGCCGACGACCTGTTTGACCTGGGCGCGGACGTGCTGACCACTGGCAACCACGTCTGGGATAAGCGCGAGCTAATCGACTACTTCAACTCAGTGCCTGCCACAAGCCAGGAGCGCCCGCGCCGCGTGCTGCGGCCGGCAAATCTGCAAGCCGGCCTGCCCGGCTACGGCGTCTTTGAAGGCACAACCCGAGGCGGCGTGGATTATGCCGTAGTGCAGCTCATGGGCCGCGTTTTTATCGGCACCACCAACGATCCCTTTGCCGAGGCCGACGCTCTGCTCGCCTCGGTCAAAGCCCGCGTCATTGTTGTGGACTTCCACGCGGAAGCCACCAGCGAGAAGGTCGCCATGGGCTGGCACCTCGACGGGCGCGTCACCGCGGTTCTGGGCACCCACACCCACATTCCCACCGCCGACGAGCGCGTGCTGCCCGGCGGCACGGCCTACCAGACCGACGTAGGCATGAGCGGCCCCTACGACAGCGTTATCGGAGTTGAGAGAGACCTTGTGTTGCGCAAGTTCCGCACGGGTATGCCCGGCAAATTTGAAGCCGCCAAGGGCAATCCCAAAATGTGCGCCGCCCTGGTCACATGCGACCCCGCAACCGGCCGGGCGGAGCGGATTCAGCGCATCATGCTCGGCGAGTAGCTCCGCGCCGGATAACTCACCGAGGTCAGACTCACGCACCAAAAGAGAAAGGGCAGCCTATGTGGCTGCCCTTGTTCCCAGGAAAACATTCGCCGGCCAAAGCCTCTTGGCCGGCGGTCGATCAGTTAGCCGTATGGTGCGCGGCAGACGGCTTTGCGGTGTGATGCACCGGAGCGGCCTTCGCCTTCTCCGCCTGGATGAATCCCTCCCGCAGCATAATCTGCGCGGTCGCCGGGCGCGTCGACGTTGCAGGAACCGCAGTGTAGGTGTCGTAAGTAGCGTCCAGTTCATCCGCAGGCTGCAGCTTGTACTCAAAACCCGCCGCCGGAGCGTCCTTGCAGGTCACCGGTTCCTTCAGGCTCACGATAAAGTCCGCGGCCTTGTTGTCCTTGGCATCCTGCGTTACGGCAACGTCGATGGTTCCAACCGCCGGCACAACTTCAAGCTTGCGCAGATGCGCGTCGGTCATCACATCGCCGAGGGCATCCACGTCGGCCTTCACACCGTTCGCCGTAATGTAGTCCTGCGCTTCCTTCACCGTTGTGGGAGCAGCGGGCACCGCACTGCACGCCGCCGGAGTCGTCAGTTTGACAACGAACTCCTTCGGCTTTGCCGCGGCAGCAGCCCCCGTTGCGGTAATCTTCAGCACCGATGCCGGAGCGTCGATCACTACGCCCGGAACCGGCGTGGCCTGATTCTGCAGAACGGCCCAGAGTTTCTGCGCGTCGTCCTTTGAACCGTTGGCCAGAATAAACTCCTTGTCCTCCAGGTTCAGCTTGGTCAGGTCGGGAGTTGTAGCCAGCACGTTGTGCACAATCTCGGGCGGCGTGGGAGCGGGTGTGATGGTAAAGCTATCCGGCTTGTACAGTGAAGCCGCCGAAGCCGTCTTCAGAGCATCGATGCCGTCCAGATTGCCATGGTACCGCTTGTAGTAGTACTCCAGCTTGGGCTCAATCTGGCTCTTGTATGCATCGGGAGCAAAGCTCCATGTGCGCGCATAGAACCAGCAGGCCTGCACCAGATCCCTCGAGTCGCCCGGCTTGGCATAAGCTTCGGCAAGGTTCAGAGTATCCGCCAGGCCCGCGCTCTGCGTCTGCGGCAGCGTATACATGTTCAGCTCGGCCTTGTACTCTGCGATTGCTGCCTTGAAGTCCTTCTTTGATACCGCATCGTCCAGCGCGATCGTCGAGTGATAAAGCGGATACGCAAGATCGGTTCCCGTCTTCCAGTCGGCGTCCGATGTATCGGCCGGCTTGGGCACGGTCAGCCCCTTTTGCGCCAGCGCGGCGGCGTCATCGCAAACCTGCGGATCGCTGGTCTTTGCGCACTGGGGTTTCTTGAGGTAGACCGATAAGTAAATAGCATCCAGGTTGTTGGGATCGATCTGTAGCACACGGCTGGCGGCGCTCAATATGCCGTCGGTGTTTTTCAGTTGCCGGTACGTGCCGATGAGATCAACGAGCACAGCCTTCTTTACTACGCTCTGCGGGTAGGCGGTAAGAAAATCTTCCAGTGCCTTCGCTTTGGTCGCGTCGTCGGTCTGGGTGTTCGCTTGTTGGTATGCATTGTACTCGGCCGGATTCTGAATAGTGATCTGGCCTGAGTCCTGTGCGCGTAGCGTGGGCGCGGAGACGAGGCAAATGCTCGCCAAAACCATCACCTGTGCCAAGACTAGCTTCTTCATGCAGTGCTCCTGGGAGTTGCTTTAATCACAACCGACTACTCTCGCATGCAATGACGCGATGCGCAACCGTTCTTGTGACGGTCTTTTTATATGCAGAGATGCCGGATTAACCATACCACAGCCTCTGAAGAGGTGTTGCGAGGATTATAGAAACCGGCGCGCGCCCTGACAAGCCAAACTGCCACATTCAACAAAGCCAAACGTGTCTAAGGTACCCGCCGCCCCATTTCCCCTCGCTCCGCCGCAATCGTTTGTTCCACAATAACCACCTTCGCCGGGCATCCATTTCGCCGTAGGCAAGCTGCCGCGGCTCACGTCCCATCCTCCCGCAAAAGCCGCACCAGATCCGCCTGCTCGGCCAAAAATGCGTCGTGGCCATGCTCGCTCACCATCTCCCGATAGCCGGCACGCACTCCCGCCGCCTTTACCGCCGCGGCAAACTCCCGCACCGTATCGGCCGGGAAAAGCCAATCCGTACTGATGCCCACAAAACTCAACTCCGCTTTGATCCGTCCGAATGCCTCCGCCGCCGACCCGTAGCCGCGATGCGGATCCCACGTATCCATCATGCGCATAATCGCCAGATACGCATTGGCGTCAAACCGGTCCACAAACCGCTCGCCCTGGTAGTCAAGATAGCCGGCAATGTTGAACCGGCCGCCCGTCAATCCACCCCCATGCCCGTTCAGCGCCCAGGGGTCCTCGCCGGTGCGGTTGGGATCGCGGCCATAGCGCTCCTCAAACAGCCGTGCGGATTTGTAGCTGATCATGCCGATCTGCCGCGCCAGCGCCAACCCGCGCCGCGGCGGCCGCTGCGGCATATACCGGCCCTCTTTCCAGTCCGGGTCCTGCACAATCGCCTGCCGCTGCAGATGGTTCAGCGCCAGGCCCATGGCCCCCAGCGGAGCCACGCCAATCACCAGCGCCCGCCCCACCCGCTTGGGATGCTGAATCGACCACTCCAGCGCCTGCATGCCGCCAATCGACCCGCCCAACACCAACCGCAGTCGCTTGATGCCAAGCGAATCCAGCAGACGCCCCTGCGCCCGCACATTGTCGCGAATTGAGACGAGTGGGAAATCTGGCCCGAAGGCTTCGCCGGTTTCGGGATTTACTGAGCCCGGCCCCGTCGACCCGTAGCAGGAGCCAAGCAGATTGATGCAGATTGCAAAGTCGCGCTCCAGCGACAATACCGCGCCCGGAGCAAAAAGCTCAGGCCACCACGAACCCACCAGGGCCGAGCCGGAAAGTGCATGGCATACCAGAACGGCGTTGTCCCGCGCTGCATTCAACCGGCCGTAGACGGCGTAATGCAGCGTGGGACAGATGAGCTTCGAGCCGCATTCCAAGGGCAAGTCTTCGTTCAATACGAAGTCGCCCTCATACGTTGGCTCAATAATCTTTGAAGCCGGCGGCGAAGCGCCGCTCCGGTTATGCGAATCGATCATTTTTCAGCTTCTAGCCTCTAGCTCCTAGCTTCAAACCCCTTAATCTCAGACCGTATGAAGTCGTACCAGGACCGTGCGCCCCAAATCTCGACAAAACATTGAGACTGGTGCTCCAGATCTGACTCTCCCGAAAAGAGTGGGTGCCCCTGGTCTCGATTTTGAGACCTGGGAAACCACAAATCTTCGCGGTCACAGTACGAACTCCCAGAGTGGTGAGTCTGAAGTTCTTGCCATAAATTGCAATGAACAAACGCAGATCCTTCGCTCACCACCCCCGAACTGAAAGACGTTCGGGACCCCGTTCGCTCAGGATGACAGCGCCTTTTAAGATGCGAACATCAGACTCAGAACACTAGCCTCTCGCCTCCAGCCCTCTTCGCGCAAGCACAACCGCTGGTTCACCCACCGGCAAAGCTAGCGGCTAGAAGCTAGCAGCCAGAAGCTGTCTCTTACTATTTTGCCGCAACCGTTTCGGCCGCGCCCTTGAATGCGTGTCCGTTGGCCGTTTCAATCGCCTGATCCAGGTCCGCTATCAGGTCACGCACATCTTCAATGCCCACCGAGAGCCGCACCAGTTCCGGCGTCACGCCGGTCGAAGCCTGCTCCTCCACCGTAAGCTGCTGGTGCGTCGTGGAGGCTGGGTGAATCACCAGAGACTTTGCGTCGCCGATATTCGCCAGCAGCGAAAACACCTTCAGCGAGTTGATCAGCTTTTTGCCCGCATCGAATCCGCCCTTGATGCCGAACGTCAACAGCCCGCTCTGTCCGCTGGGAAGATACTTCCCGGCCCGCGCATGATAACGGCTCGACTCCAGCCCTGGGTAGTTCACCCAGTCCACGCCCGGATGCTGCTCCAAGTGCTTTGCCACGGCCAGCGCATTCTGCGAGTGCCGCTCCATGCGCAGATGCAACGTCTCAATTCCCTGCAGAATCAGGAAAGCGTTGAACGGCGAAAGCGCCGCGCCCGTATCGCGCAATCCCTGCACGCGCGCCTTCAAGATGAACGCCAGCGGCCCAAACGCCGCAGTGTACGACAAGCCGTGATACGAGGGGTCCGGCTCGGTAAACTCCTTGAACCGCCCTGAGGCCGCCCAGTCAAACTTGCCCGCGTCCACAAGCACGCCGCCAATCGACGTTCCATGCCCACCCAGATATTTGGTAGCGGAGTTCACCACAATGTCCGCGCCCCACTCGATGGGCCGCACCAGCGCCGGCGATGCGGCAGTGTTGTCCACAATCAGCGGCAGCTTGTGATCGTGCGCGATCTTGGCCAGCGTCTCAATGTCGGAGACATCGAGCTTGGGATTGCCCAGCGTCTCGGTGTAGATGGCACGCGTCTTGTCGTTGATCGCCGCGCGAATACCGTCGAAATCATCCGCATCCACAAATCGCACCGTAATGCCCAGCCGGCGCAGCGTGTGGCTGAACAACGTGTAGGTGCCGCCGTAGAGCGAGGTGGTTGAAACAATCTCCTCGCCGGCAGAGGCCAGTGTGGTAATGGCCAGCGTCTCCGCGGCCATGCCAGAGGCCGTCGCCAGCCCGGCCACGCCGCCCTCCAGTGCCGCAACACGCTTCTCCAGTACGTCGGTCGTGGGATTCATAATGCGCGTGTAGATGTTGCCGAACTCCTGCAGCCCAAAAAGCCGCGCCGCGTGGTCCGCATCGTTAAAGACGTACGAAGTGGTCTGGTAAATGGGCACGGCGCGCGATCCGGTCGCCGGATCGACCGTCTGGCCCGCATGGACGGCTAGGGTTGCAAATTGCTGCTTCGTTTCAGACTCGGACATTGATCGGCTCCTTCAAAGCTATTTGGTTGCGATAAAGACTGTTCGGTTGTGATCGACTGCGGTGGTTCGTTCACGGTGAACAAGAAAATGGCCCGCATCCTGTGTCAGGACCGGGCCGTTTTGCTTTTAGATCGGTTGCGTTAGCGCATTCGCCGTTCCCAAGCCACACGGACAGGCCCACACAGGCACATACACATGGCCATAGCCGCATTTCCGTGTTCCTTCAGGTTCAGCATGTCAGCAAGTATCGCGGCCCACCGCCGCGTCTGTCAAATGGATTCCGAATCAACCTGCACAGAATAGGCACTTTGTTGAACAAAGGTGGTATCGCGGGTGCTACCCTTCCGCCTTCCAAACATAAGCTCCCGGCTGCGCCAATCCAATGTGCGCCAGCACGCGGCAAACAAACTGCCGCGCCATCTCGGTCGAGTCCACGGGCTTGTTATAAAACGCCGGAATGCAGGGAAAAATGGTTGCTCCGGCCTCGGCCGCAAGCGTCATGTTGCGCAGATGGATGCGATTGAACGGCGTCTCGCGCACGCACAGCAGCAACGGCCTGCGCTCCTTCAGCGTCACATCGGCTGCGCGCGCAATCAGCGAGTTGGCCAGCCCGTTCGCAATCGCCGCCAGTGTCCCCATCGAGCACGGCAGCACGATCATCCCGTCGGAGGGATAGCTGCCTGAGGCAATCGCCGCGCCAATATCCGCGTCTGAAAGCTGCGTGGTCTTCGCCGCCGGCGCGCCAAGCAGTTTTTCCATCAGCCCGTTGCGACCGTTAACGCCAAGCTCCTCCGCCATCACCCGCAGCGAGTTCTCCGACGGAACAAAATGCACCCGCTCCACGCGCGCATCAGCTTCCAGCGCAAGCAGCATCTCGCGGCCAAACACCGCTCCCGAAGCACCCGTCAATGCAATCGTCAGATTCATCGCATTCTTTCCAGCTCTCAGCTTGTTCCTTTTTGACGCCGATGCCCAAAGAACAGTGTGACGCAGAAATCTAGACTTTCAGGCCCGTCCCACACTACTGCCTAATTCCGCACTATAGGCATGCGCCGTACTCCAGACTTACGCCGAACCGCATGCCGATGCCAAACTACAGGCTTATGCTGAATTACACCCCTACATTGAACAGCATGCCGATTCCAAACCACAGGCCTATGCCAACTGAAGCACCCGCGCCGGAGGCGCAGTGTTCATTAGCCCCGCGCTTCAGCGTGGGGTGGGGCGCATACCCAACAAATCGAGTCCCGTAGGGACGACGCCACCCAATCATCCAAAAACATAACGCTCATCGTATGCAACTCCACAGTTGCGTAACAGCGCGACAAACTCTTCCTCAAAACTGCGTTTGCGGTGGTGCTCTTCCTGGTTATGAATATAGAGTTTCACAGTCTCAATCTGCGAAGAACTGATGCTGAAGGCTCCGTACCCTTCCTGCCACACAAACCCCTGCCCCATCCATCGGGAGGAACTCCCCTTCAGCTTCTGGACTGCTTGAGCCAAGGTACAATCCGCTGGCAACAAAAAGAGCAAATGAACATGATTCGCCGTTCCTCCCGCGGCTACGAGCGACAAACCCTCGCCACGCGCAATACCGCCCAGGTAGGCATAGAGTTCATCCGTTCGTGCAGCAGGAATCAGCGGACGGCGATCTTTGGTGCTGAAGACGCAATGAATGAAATTGTTCGCGTACGTGTGAGACATTTACACCGTCCCTACGAGACTCCCGGTTTGTGGTCGCAACACTTTTCCCCACGCTGAAGCACGGGGCTAGTGACCATTGCGCCTCCGGCGCATGTGCGTGCTACGGTCAGATTCATCGCATACCTCTGAGCTGTCAGCTCTCAGCTCCCGGCCCTTAGCCCACAACGTATGCATTCGCACGGACAAGCTGATAGCTGAGAGCTGAAAGCTACCCTTCACTCCCCCAGCACCCGCTTAAAGATCGCATCCACATTGCCCAACTGGCGCGTGTAGTCGAACGTCTGCGCCAGCTTTTCCGCGCTCAGAATCGCGGTGATCTTCTCGTCGCGCGCAACCTCGTCGCGAAACACCAGATCCTCTTTCCACGCACGCATCGCATGTTCCTGCACCAGCCGGTACGCATCCTCGCGCAGCATTCCGCCCTCGGCCAAATCCAGCAGCAGTTGCCCGCTGAAGATCAGCCCGCCGGTCGACTCCAGATTCTTCTTCATCCGCTCCGGGTACACCAGCAGCCGGTCGATCAGGTCCGTCGTCTTCGCCAACAGATAATCCACCAGAATCGTCGAATCGGGAAAGATCACACGCTCCACCGACGAGTGCGAAATGTCGCGCTCGTGCCACAGCGGAATATTCTCGAACGCCGCCTGCGCATTGCTCCTGAGCACCCGCGCCAACCCGCTGATCTGCTCGCTGGTAATGGGATTCTTTTTGTGCGGCATCGCCGACGAGCCCTTCTGCTTCTCGCTGAAGTACTCCTGTGCCTCGCGCACTTCAGTCCGCTGCAGGTGGCGAACCTCCACGGCAATCTTGTCCATCGTACTGCCGATAATCGCCAGCGTTGAAATGTACGCAGCATGGCGGTCGCGCTGGATTACCTGTGTCGCCACCGGCGCAGGCTTCAGTCCCAGCCGCGCGCAGATCTTCTCTTCGTGCACCGGCTTCAAATGCCCAAACGTGCCCACGGCGCCAGACAGCTTGCCCACGCGCATGTCCTCTGCCGCCGCGTCGAACCGCGCCAGGTTGCGCTGCATCTCCGCGTACCAGTTCAGCAGCTTCAGCCCAAAGGTTGTCGGCTCCGCGTTGATGCCGTGCGTGCGTCCGATGGTTGGCGTGTGCTTGAACTCAATCGCGCGCCTCTTCAGCACCTCAAGCAGCGCCTGCAATCCGTTGCGGATCAGCTCCGATGCCTGTTTGATCTGCAGTGCCTGCGCCGTATCCACCACGTCGTTCGACGTAAGCCCGTAGTGCAGCCAGCGGGACTCGGCGCCCACCCCCTGCGCATGAAGGCTCTCTGAAACCGCGGTCGTAAACGCGATCACGTCGTGCTTCACCTCGGCCTCAATTGCGCGCACCCGCTCCGCATCCACAGTGGCCTTGGTGGCAATCGCCTCCGCCGCCGATGCGGGAATCACTCCATCCTCCGCCAGCACCGTGCTCGCCGCCGCTTCCACTTCAAGCCAGCAACCATACTTCGTCTCTTCGGTCCAGATCCGGCCCATCGCCGCACGCGTATAACGATCGATCACGTAACACTCCTTGAAATACTGCTGCTAGCTTCCTGAGTCCGAAATCCTTTTCCAAAGTAACTGTCATCCTGAGCGGAGTTTGGCGCGCCTTTTTGCGCCAAACGGAGTCGAAGGACCTGCGGTTGCATTTCGGAACTTATGCAACCGGCTTCAGACTCGCCACACGGGCACCACACAAGCACCACTGCCGCTTCACCAACTCTTGATTGTACGAGTGAGCCCGTCAGTCGCGAGGAATTCCCAGTCGCTTGTGCAGCTCATCCAGCAGCAGTCCGCGGCCCGGCGCGTATGGCTGAAACCATTCGCCATCGATCACCAGTTGCGGCACGGCCCGCTTGCCCACATGCCGCATCACTTCATCGGAGGCGGCCGCATCGGTATCCACATCGATCTCCGTAAACTCCACCCCATGCTCGCGGAGAAACTGCTTCGCCAGCCGGCAGTCGCGGCACCACGCGGTCGAATAAACCTGTACGGTCATGGAATTATTCTATCGCCCGCGCGCTGCTACCATCTGTGATCATGACCATCGATGAGATCAAGCAACTGCTCGGCCTTCAGCCGCACCCGGTCGAGGGCGGCTTCTACCGCCGCACCTACACAGCCCCGGCCACAGTCGATCTGTCCCGCGGCCCCCGCGCGCAAAGCACGGCCATCTACTACCTGCTCGAGCCGGAAACCTTCTCCGAGATGCACGTTCTCGCGTCCGACGAGATCTTCCACTTCTATCTCGGCGACCCCGTCCAGATGCTCCAGCTCTACCCCGACGGGCGCTCCGCGCTCTTTACTCTTGGACCGGACTTGTCGGCAGGCCAACAGGTCCAACTCGTCGTCCCCGCCGGCGTTTGGCAAGGTACGCGCCTCATCGGCCAGGGCAAGTTCGCGCTGCTCGGTTGCACCGTAACCCCCGGCTTCGACTTCGCCGACTACCGCAACGCAAGCGCCGAAGAGTTAATCGCCAAGTGGCCCGACCAAGCCGAACGCATCCGGCAATTAACGCGAAGTTAGTTTTTGGGACGCATGCAGTTGAACCGAAGCTGGGTGCCCCATCCATCGCGCAGTTTCATCGCGCAATGGGTGGGAAAGCACGAACTCAAGGTGCGGAACTACGCGGTCGAGGGCTAGAAAGAACTTACCGCCGCTCCCTGAAAAACCCACGCAGCAGCTCAGCCGATTCCTCCGCCAGAATCCCCTGCTCCACCTGCATCTGGTGATTCAGCCGCGGATGGTTCAGTACATCGAGCACCGACCCGCACGCTCCCGCCTTTGGATCGTCGGCGGCAAACACCAGCCGCTCCAGCCGCGCGTGCGTCATCGCTCCCGCGCACATCGCGCAAGACTCCAGCGTCACATACAGCGTGCATCCGTTCAGCCGGTAATTGCCCACTGCGGTGGCAGCGGCCCGCAGGGCCACAATCTCGGCGTGCGCCGTCGGGTCCACATCGCGCAGCACGCGGTTCTGTCCCCGCGCCACAATCGCGCCTTCGCGCACCACAACCGCGCCAATCGGCACCTCGCCGGCCTCGCCCGCCGCCCGCGCCTCGTCGAGCGCCGCCTGCATGAAATCGCGATCGGTCATTACGACCATCCTTCGCGCAGATGATTGAAGTTGATCACGTTCAACTTTCTCGATTCCAGGTAATTGCTCAAGGGGAAATCGATGGTCAGAATCACGCACGTCGTCGCCAGCTCGCACAGAGCGGCATCGGTCAAACCAAGAAAGATTGCCGGAGCTTGCACGATGGTCTTTGCGGAGGTCCACTTTTCCTCAAGCATCTTGACTTGACTCGAAAAATGGCTGGCCCAATCTTCTTTTCTCCATCGAGGAAGAGAGTTGGCCAAATTGGAGACCTCAGTAAGAACATGTGGCGTTGTATGTACAGAGGGAAAGAGTTTAAGTATTCGGTGAAGTAACTCGATATCTTCGCTGGAAAAGCTATTCAGACGTTTGAATGTGTTGACTAACTGGGAATCGAAGCTTGCACACCAATAAAGCAACAAAACATTTGCATCTAAGACGACAGACTTTCGGCTGTAACGCTTAAGCAGCGGATTTACAGCACATTTCATGCCGCCCGCTCTCGAAGCGCCACCAGCTTCCCTTCCGTGCCATCGACAACGACAATTTTGGCAATTCGCGCCATTGTTCGTGCACTGCGAATCCCATCCAGCAGTGCCTGAGGGCTGTAATTGGGATTGGGAACACTGAATGTAACAGCCCAGTTATCGCCTTCTTTCTCGATCTCTTCCAGACGAATAACTTGTTGATCACGGATTCCCTGTAGCTTCTTGGTTTTGGGACCGACTAATTTACCCTTGGGCACAGTATTGTCTGTCGCGACTATCGCGAGTTCTGGAAGCAGCTCCTTGAACTGCGCACGGGCAATCTGAATCACTTCCTTAATATCCAAGCTCATACCTGCTCCGTAATGACAATATTCATTCTACGACGAAACTGAATCGTTTGCCGCCGGCTGCTGCTGCGTCATACAGTGCAGCGTGCCCAATCCCCACACCAGATCCACCGCGTGAATCCCCACCACCTCGTGCTCAGGAAAACACTCCGCAATCAGATTCAACGCCACGCGATCGTTCGGGTCGTGAAACGTGGGCACCAGCACCAGCCCGTTGGCAATGTAGAAGTTCGCATAGCTGGCCGGCAGCCGCTGACCACTGAACACCACCGGCCGCGGCATCGGCAACTCCACAATCGTGTACTGCTTACCATCGCCGGTGCGCGCAGCCTTCAACCGCAGCAGATTCTCGGCGAGAGGCGCATGATTCGCGTCACGCACATCCGGCTCAACGCAGGTCGCAATCGTGTCCCGCGCAACAAAGCGCGTCATGTCGTCCACGTGCCCATGCGTGTCGTCGCCGGCAATGCCGTGCCCCAGCCATAGCACCTTATCGATGCCGAGATAGTCTGAGAAAACCCGCTCCAACTGCTCGCGGCTCACTCCAGGATTCCGCTGCTGCACTTCGCTCAGCAGGCACTCCTCGGTGGTCAGCAGCGTGCCCTGTCCGTTCGTATCGATCGATCCGCCTTCGAGCACCACGCGATGCGCCGCGCCGCCTTCGCGAGCAATCTCCGGCCTCCACTCCCGCATTCCCAGAAGGCCCGCCACGCGCTCCGGCAAGCGGTCGTCCTTCTCGCAGTTTTCGTATTTTGCCCAGCCGTTAAAGCGCCAGTTGGTCACGGCTACTTTGCCGCCGCCACCGCGCACAAAGATCGGCCCAGTGTCGCGCGTCCAGCTCCGGTCCGTCGGCCATGTGTGCAGGCCCACTTGCTCCAGGTCCGCGCCAGCGCGCTCCAGCATTCTGCGCACTCTCTGCGCCGCCCGCTTATCCTCAACCGCAATCTGCACCCGCTCGCGCTCAGCCAGCAGCCGCACAATCTCCGCATAAAGCCACGGTATCGGCTGAAACTTTCCCGGCCAGTCCTCGGGATTGTGCGGCCACGCCAGCCATGTGGCCTCGTGCGGCTCCCACTCCGCGGGCATGCGGTAGCCCATCGCGCGCGGCGTGCCTTCGTTCGCTGCCACCGGATTCATCGCGTCCCCATCCATCGCTTACCTTGTCTCTCCAATTTCAGAAAGGTCGTCGTTATCCATCTGCGCAATAGGATCGAGGAATCTCCGCGTAATCGGCGCGTATGCGTCGATGCGCCGGTCGCGCAAAAATGGCCAGTTGCGCCGCGTGTCTTCAATCAATCCCAGATCGATCTCGCCAATCAGAATCTCTTCCTTGTTGTGCGAAGCCTTGGCAATCACGCGCCCAAACGGATCGGCAAGAAAGCTGCCGCCCCAGAACTCAATGCCCGGCCCCTCGGTGCGCTGGCCCTGCACCTCGCCGTGCTCGAGCCCCACACGGTTCACTGCGGCAACGTACACGCCGTTGGCAATGGCATGAGCGCGCTGGATCGTCTGCCACGCGTCGTACTGCGCCTCGCCGAACTCCGCCTTCTCCGCCGGATGCCAACCAATCGCCGTTGGATAGAAAAGCACCTCCGCGCCCTGCAGCGCCGTCACCCGCGCGGCTTCTGGATACCACTGGTCCCAGCAAACCAGCGTGCCCACGCGCCCGCACTCCAGCTCCACCGACTGAAATCCCAGATCGCCCGGCGCAAAGTAGTACTTCTCAAAGTAGAGAGGATCGTCGGGAATATGCATCTTGCGATAAACGCCGGCAATCTTGCCCTGCGCG
>Ga0302320_10011203_pt1 | contig 19033 bp, 19 predicted proteins | sample Bog_T0_3_FD_202130 | JGI IMG/M metagenome (GOLD analysis project Ga0302320, IMG submission 202130) | Peat permafrost microbial communities from Stordalen Mire near Abisko, Sweden - Bog_T0_3 | ecosystem: Environmental > Terrestrial > Soil > Wetlands > Peat | place: Sweden: Abisko, Stordalen Mire...
ATTGGAATAAAGCCACCGCGAGCGTCGCCATAAACTTCGGTGGCAGCTATGATCCTATCGAACTCATCGCGGGGGAAGTAATCGGTGGGAACCGGGGTAGTCTTGATTTTGCTGAGCGACAGAGCGGGATTCTGGGTGACGTAGTTGCGGCGGAAGCAGTCCCAAAAGAAGCCGATGACGCGGTCCTGCTTCTTTACCCTGACGATGGCACCCTCGGTCCACGTGCTGCGGAAGGCGAGCAGGGCGTCAAGATCGACCTCATCGAGGTATTCGAGTCCCTGCACCCTTGTCCAGGGGAGGAACTGTTTCTCAAAGATTCTCTCGAGCTTCTTGATCGTGTCCGACTTGAGCCCTCGGCTGCGGGCGTCGGTCATGTAGGCATCGACGGCCTTCTGGACCGTAACTCTCGCCTTCTGCCGACCGGTGGACTGGGTGCCGCTTTGAGATGTGGAGGGCGCATTCACCTCAGGTGGGGCTGCGGCCGGTCCCGGCGAAATCGGAACGGAGGCTGTGGCCGTAGATTGCGGTTGAGCCGCCGAGGCGCGAAGAGGTGAGGGCGGTGCGGCAGGTGCCGTGATCGAGTCCGCGTGAAGACCGTCTAGCGGTAGCCCTCTCGACAGAGCCTCTTCCAGTTTTTCGCGGAACTGTTCGGCCTCGCCCCAAACCCTGGTCGAGGCACTCTTGCGGAAGCGCTCATGGTTGAACCTGCCTTCGACCCACTTGGGGCAGTTGCAGCGGTTGCAGAACCGGTCACGTTTGAATTTGCAGTCGGAAGAGTGACGGGTGAAGACGAACGAATCCATGAGGGCCTCCCACTTCAGCTGGAGTTTTGCTCGAACGCTGAAATGGGTCAAAAAATCGGGAGGCTTTTTGTCCCCGGTACAAAAAGGGTACAAAACGGTCACAAAAACGACCCGACTTTTAGGCCCTGATTGGTAAGTGCAAGAAAATAAAAAGCTTAAGTATGGTGGAGGCGGCGGGAGTCGAACCCGCCACTCACATTGAAAACACTCAACTTATTGATTCCGAGAATGCCAGCAATGCAGAGAATGCCACGATTTCCAAATCTGCTGTACAGCCACTGTACAATCATTGCCTGAAATTCCCAGAACTCCAACCCTCGGACTTCCCCGCTTGGTGCAAGAGCACTCTGAAGCGCCTCTGCAGTATTTCAGACGTAGGCCTGTGCAAGCCACGGGGAAATGGAGATGTAGCGAACCAGCCCACCCTTGATTTGCAGACAAAGTATGGAGAATTCTGCAGGGCCGGTAAGTAGACGCTTCTTTTCGGCGTGTAATTCGGCGAAGTTCCTCGCCAAAAACTGAAAGCGCAACCAACGTCCCGATAGTCGACTGGCCTCGCCGCTTCTGGGAACCCGGTCGTGGACAGAACGATCATTAGAATAGATCCTTGCGCCTCAGACACCTGGAGGCGAGGTTACCCGAGCACTTGAGGAGCGCTGCCCCCGATCAATTCCGTTACCATCGAACACGCGACCTCTGCCCTGCCGACCTCGTCCCAGACCTGTGCTTTTTCCTAAGTCTGGTGCGCCTTCCCCCTATCTTCTTAAAATTCAAAGATTTGAGGAAATCGAAAAACACAAGTGGCAGTTTTAGTGGCACTTCGTTTCTCAGAGCAAAAAACTCATTCAACCCAGCGACCGAGACCGGACCCCCTTCTCCGACTTGCTTAGTTAACATCTCGATTGCCCGTATTGCTCGATAGAACGGCTGACCGATCGGAGGCCAAGATACTGAGGGAAGAGTGGTACATCAACGACGTGTTCGAGCGTTTAGAGATGGTCGTCATGGCTTGCTGTCCAGACGGGCTTCAACAACCAACTGCAGTCGGGCTCAACACCTTCCTTGCTCTCTCTCGCATAGCAGAAGAGCTGATTTCGTCCTTCGAAAACGAAATCGGTTTCCAAGGATAGGGACTCGCACCTACAACACTTCGGCTAACAGCCGAATGGTAAAGGCTGGAGCATAAATGCAATCAATGGAGTAGAGAGCAGCCGAGAGGAGAAATCAGAGCCTTTTCGGCGCACAATTGGACCAAATTCTGGACAACGCTTCTTAACCGAGCCGGCTCTCCTCACCTGATCGTGGAGGAGCAGGAAAAAAGTGAAAGCTGCTTGCAACCGTATAGCAACCGGAGGCGCTGAGCCGCACACAATAATGCTGCGTTTGGGATCGCCAGAAAGTTGCTTAGCAGGCTCGATCCACTGAAGGAGAACATAATTGTACGCAGAACGGCCTATGCTCCGTTTGATCAGCTCGCTAAATACAGCAGACTACGGAGTTACTTGGTCATTTAGAAATTCGTTTCGGCGAACGAGTGTCCAGGTGCCGTCGGGGTCATAACTTTTCATGGCTGCCGCAAGATGCGTTGCTCTAGGACCTAGGTCTTTCTCGAAGATTCGGCCATCCTGGCTGACGATGAAGGCTTTTACGCCGGAAGATCGGTACGCAGCGGGAAAGGCTATGATGGCGAATCCACCGGTCATCTTTCCATTGACAATGTAATTGCGCGCGCCACCGTGCGCGTGGGGACCTTGCGCCGTGAGAATGCGGAAGAAGTAGCCATGGAACGGCTCGCGATCCGAAAGGTCGTAGCTGGCCTGGGCGAGATAGGGACCGATGGCATTGCTGTCGTTATCGCTGCCGTTGGCTGGAGAGAAAAGGCCGTCATGTTGACCTCGGCTGCAGGTGAGGCGCTGCGCGTATTTCTCGACGGCGTTCGTGCCCGCTTCCGCTGAATTCGTATAGTACTGATTTTCGGCGTCGAAGGTGCCACGTAGGGCGTCGATGGTGTTCATCTCGTTTTCGCCAATGCGGCGATATAGGATCTCGCGGCGGCCGAGGGAGCAATCGAAATGCCATGAGCCATCGCGCTCGACAATGGGGATAGGCAAGGGCCAATTTTCGGCGCCGACGTAGAGTGTGGTTTCGTTGTCGGGTTCTTTCACCAGCCGATGCATCTGCTCATATTTCTTGGCGAACTGATCGTCTTCGGCGTTGCGATCGGCAGAATTGTCAGTCCATTCGACAATGTCGAGAGCGTCGGAACCGAGGATAGCTAGCAGGCTGCTCTCGTCATGCTTTTTGGCGGCAATGTACAGAGCGTCGGCAGCCTCCTGCGCGGAAAGAAATGTTTTTCGCTGCGCCCGGGACCGCGGCGAGGATGCGGCCTGAGAAGCCGAGGTATGCACGGCGGGTGAATTCTGCGAGGACGTGCTCTGCGCTGGAGAGCGACCGGAAACAACGAGGAAGGTGCCGAGCAGCACAGCTGCCAGCGTCACCAACGAGGATCGCCAAATCTGCTTTACATTGCGCAACATAAATTCTTCCCCTTGCTGGAGTATTCCAAGGCCAATCAAAAGTCTTTCAAAACGCCTGAAGTACGGCCGAATAACCGGCGCCGAGCCGCGCTAACGTCGGCCGCCTCCGCCGTGGAAGCCGCCTCCGCCGTGGAAGCCGCCACCGCCGAACCCGCCGCCACCGAAGCCTCCGCCATGGAATCCGCCTCCGAAACTGCTCTGGCCACGGGCGGAAAACCCTCTGGTTGCGCCTCCATGATTGAGGCCGCTGAAGGCACCGGAGCGGATTCCGGGCGAGCGGCCGTCGAACCCGCGACCGCCGCGCTCGTCTACCCCGGAACGAGAACCAAAGCCAGGATCGCCGTGATAGAAGCGGTCGCGATCAAAGAAAGCCGGGCCACCGCGCCAGTAGGGTGCCCCATGCCAAAAGATTCCACGTCCCCACCAGTCCAAGCCCCAGTAAGGCCAGCCCCAGCCGAATCCCCAAAAGGGTCCGAGACCGAAACCGATACCGAAGTAAACTCCGGGGCCGTCCCACCACACGCCGGGAACATCTACCCAACCCGGCCAGGGAGCGATCGGATAACCGTAGACGAGCCAGGGATCGTATGCCGGCAGGTAGACGGTACGGGAGTCGGGATCTTTCGGGTCAATGGTGATGTAGCCGTGCTTATCAATCGCCTTAATCTGGTCGTTGCTTTTCAGCGCTCCGTGTTTCCTGGCTTCACGGCGCATCTCTTGAATCGCATTCATTACATCGGAAGGCTGATTGTAGTAGGCATCGCCGAGTTCAGAGGTCCAGGAGAGGTTTGAGGCCAGATTTCGAACCACTGGGGGAAAAGCCAACAAGGACTTGACAGCGGGAGCCCAGGACTGTTTGTCCGCATCGGACGCAATTTGCTCCGGCGTGAAATTCTGGTGCGCCGTTAGAAAATCATTGGCTCCAGCAATCTCCGATGGATAGCTTGACGCGGCCAGGATAGACGCGACGAGAGAGTCTGGGTACAGGGCGACTGGCGCGACCAGCTGCTGTAACTGTTCGGGGTTCTCCGTCTGGTAACGCTGCGCGGATGCAGGCACTTGCTGCGGGGGCGGTTGATTCTGTCCCGGCTCTTGCGCACCAGCACCGAACATTGCGCTCGCCGCGAAGGCAGTCAGACCGAGGATCAAGATGCATCGATTGGATCGTCTCATTTCATCACCAGCAGCGTTCTAATTTCGAAGACGCCGACATTTCCTCTTTGTGTGACGCTCTTCCGAAGAGAAACGAACGTGCATATCTCAAGGAAGTCTTGCCAGTGTTCCGTGGGCACTTCATAGCTCACGATCTTGTAGAATCCCCGCCCGGCTCTCGGGTGGATCGCAGCCGCAAAGGCTCGCATTCGCAAAATGGCTGACATCAGCAATGCAGCCACCAGTATCAACATGCGTAGAAATACGTTACGTCGTGTGACGATACCGCTTCGTCGCGCAGAGCCGACTGATTTTCAGATTGCGGAATATCCTCAAACTTACCGTCATGAAACATTGTCAATACTCCGCCTTCTCTCCCTTCGCGGGAACTGAGGTCGGGACGCCGGGAGTTCCGGCATAGGTGATCAGCAGTACTGTGGGTTCGCCACCTGACTCTCCTCGATGCACGTCGTCGACGGACTCCCCGACAGCCTGCCCCTGATGAACGACGAGAGTCTTGCCGCTGGCCTTGTCGCGCAGAGTGAGCGAGCCGGAGAGCACATAGACAACATTCGGGAACGGATGAGTATGCCACGGCAACGCGGTATGAGGTGCGATGGTCAGTCGGATCGTTGTGAGCTGAGGTTGACCCGTGGGATAGTGCGTGTAAGGCTTTCCATTCCAGGATTGAGTTGTCTGCAACAGGATTTCGCGTTGGCCGCTCGCTACGTTTTGAGGGCCGCTCTGAGCAAGGATGGCCGTCAGAAGTGCTCCAGCGATAATGGCAGCTATCCCTGCGATACGGAATTTAGAAATCATGTCGATCGTCTCCATGGTCGCTAGGCTGTCGTGCGGTTCCTTGCCGATCTCGACCTCTCAACGCCTAATGAGTGAGATTCGAAAATTGCAAAAAGCACTTGCTCGCCCTCCGGACCGATTCGCGTCAGGCTTCTCAGGTCAACGATAAGTTCGTGCCCCTCCAAGGTCATCTTTTGCCATTTCGCCAGCGATTACCAGTTCATCTCTGACTGAGCAATCAGTTTGCCAAACAACGGGTCCCCGCGAATAAATAGCCATCGATCTTGCCGCAGGCTTAGCAATGGCCCCTACACCTCCCCTACAAGAACTTCAGATGAATTGGCGCGGTAAAGCCACACTCCCGTGCCTTGGCGTGAGGGGCCGCCGATGCGTGCACGGGGTGATTCAGAGAGGTGTGCTGTCTACTGTTCGTCACGATCGAGACGAAGTGTCGAACTGCGAACAGCAATTTTGATATCGTACGCACCGGTTTTCGCAGTTCGAACGGATTTCCAGACACAACGAACTCACAGTCGTCGCAACGCAATTCGCACGCGGCTACTGCCGCAGAATGCAGTATTCATCCGCGTTTATGAATGCAACCGGTTTGCAACAAAATGAAGAGGTAGCGTGAATGTCCACGCTCCGACGCGTCTCAACGTGGACGACACTTGGATCCAATCACCATTCGTCTTCTGTCCCTTCTATGCTGAGAACACACGCTCGTCCGTCAGTTGGAAGAAAAGAAATCCTCGACAACAACGCGGTGAGGCTCACCGGGATTTGGCTATCAGCTTGCATAAGGCATATTGCCAAACAAGTACTATTCCGGCAAAACGGAAGCCCCCCAGCAAAAGCGGCACCTAAATAACCCGGAATACAGACTCGGAGGACCCTCGTGGAAACGGCATCGAATGAACCCGATTCTTACTCGCGATCTCAGTTGCAAGTGATTCGGTCAGCAGGAATCAACCATCTGGAAGAGGAGATGGACATGCAGATCATTACGCAGCCGCTCGGAGTTACTTGTTTGAGCATTTATTTGCTTGGTGCAGTGCTATGAGAGCTGTGTCGCTTGGTGCCGTTCAAACACAAAGTTATTCGTTTGATCGGAAGCTGATTCTTACTGAGCTGGAGCGTACGCTCGCCGCCGTAAGTGAGCCTGAGATCGTTGCTGCGCAAAGGATGATCCAGGCAGCCAACCGCCTATTCGTGATGGGCGCGGGACGCACCGGACTGGCGCTGAAGATGGCAGCCATGCGGCTGATGCATCTGGGCCTTGTAGTGCATGTCGCCGGCGAGGTAACCACTCCTGCGATCGGGCCGGGCGATCTGCTGCTGGTCGCTTCAGGGTCAGGCACGACGGCTGGCCCAGTGCATGCGGCAGAGGTTGCAGTGAAGACCAGAGCGCAGGTTTTGGCGCTGACTACGTCGCCCGGTTCGAAACTGGCCACGCTCGCGCAAGGCGTGGTCGTGATTCCGGCGGCAGCCAAGCAGGATCACGGCGGAGCCCTCTCTGAGCAGTATGCCGGGGCACTTTTCGAGCAAAGCACTCTGCTGATTATGGATGCGATTTTTCAGGCCATGTGGCGCGAGGGCGGCGCCAGCGCGGAGGATTTATGGAAGCGGCACGCAAATCTGGAATAAACTGACAGGCTCATTCGGAACCTTGTCTTTCTGTTGGAATCACTGGCTGATTCTTACGCTGGCCGGTTGTTCCCGTTGTCAACTTTGCAACACATGGAAAAGGAGTACTCGATGAAGCTACAACTTGCAATTGATCTACTTTCAGTACCGGATGCGCTGTCCTTGCTCCACAAGGTGGCGCCGTACGTGGATGTTATTGAGTTGGGAACACCACTGATCAAACAGGAAGGAATGAACGTAGTTACAGATATCAAGGCAGCCTATCCAGAAAAGCTGGTGTTTGCGGACATGAAGACGATGGATGCCGGCGAACTGGAAGCTGACATTGCGTTCAAGGCGGGCGCGGACATCATGACCGTGTTGGGCTTGGCCGGCGACAGCACGATTGTGGGAGCCGTAAAGGCCGGTAAGGAGCATGGAAAGGCCGTCGTGGCTGACATGATCGGTGTGGCCGACAAGCCCAAGCGGATGAAGGAACTGAAGGCCCTTGGCGTGAGCTGGGTCGAACTGCATTCGGGACTAGATGAGCAGGCGCAGGCGGGATATTCGATTGAGAAGCTGCTGGAAGTGGGCCGAAATGCTGAGATTCCGTTTTCGGTCGCGGGCGGGATCAATACAGAGCGGATCGAAGGTGTTGAATCCGCAGGCGCGACGATTGCGGTAGCGGGTGCGGCAATCTATGGAGCCAAGGACCCGGAAGTAGCTGCGAAGCGTCTTCGGGAAAAAATCAGACACTTGGGATAGGCGCGAACTTTGCATTGAAAGTGGCGATGGGGCGTGCATTGCTCTTTCGCCACTTTCCTTAAGGTGGATTATGTAGATACCATGATCTCGCCGGCCAGAGTCCTGCGGAGATCGAAACAGCGAGGCAACCATCTTCAATGAATCACTTGGGCTTCTCGCTCAAATCATTGACGACGAAGGATCGGTCCAATGGCGCTCCCGTCAACTTCATGCGCGAGCATGCAGTGCCACAGAACATTCGAGCAGCGCTCATAAGAATCGTGCAACCAGCCTAGGAATGAACCGAACTCCCAAGACTGCTGACGTGGCCGCGACCGGCAAACTCGAGGAGCCGATTCAGTCGCAGATTTCGTAAAGGATCGGCCCCTCTCTTGCAGTGAATCTGTCGTCCCTATCCGGCCAGGATCTCTACCGCGGCCTTCCGCCCACTCACCGCATTCAACTTCTGAATCGACTCCGCATCCAGCTTCAGCTTTGCCGCTTCTGCAAGGTCGGCTAGCTGCGGCTCATTCGTCGCGCTGGCAATCGGAGCCGTAATTCCGGGCTGCGCAAGCAGCCATGCTAACGCAACGCGCGCCGGAGTCGATCCGTGCGCATTCGCCACCTCATCCAGCGCTGCTACCACGGCGAAGCCCCAATCATTCAGGTACTTTTGCACCATCGATCCCCGTGCGGCCTTCTCCGTGTCCTGTTTGCTGCGATACTTACCGGTTAGAAAGCCTGCTGCCAGCGAAAAGTATGGAATCACACCCACATGGTACTTCTCCACCACCGGCAGAAGATCCGATTCGTAATCCTGGCGCTCCACCAGGTTGTAGTGCGGTTGCAATGAGATATAGCTTGCAAACCCGCGCTTGCGGCTCGTTTCCAGCGCTTCGGCCAAGCGCGCTCCACCGTAATTTGACGCGCCGATATACCGGACTTTCCCCTGCTTCACCAGTTTATCGAAGGCACCAAGCGTCTCTTCAATTGGGGTTTCCGAATCGTCCTTGTGAGCTTGATAAATGTCGATATAGTCGGTCTGCAATCGGAGCAGCGAATCCTCAACCGCCTGTCGGATATATGCAGCCTTCAGTCCCTTTTTGTCGGCCCCGATCTCCATGCCGACCTTGGTCGCCAGGATCACGTCCTTGCGCTTCCCTGTCTTCGCAAACCACTTGCCGATAATCGTCTCCGACTCGCCGCCCTTGTTTCCTGGAACCCAACGCGAATACACATCGGCAGTATCCACAAAGTTCAGTCCGACATCGAGCGCCGCGTCCAACTGCCGAAACGCCTCGGTCTCCGGCAGCGTCCACCCGTAGACGTTTCCTCCAAGACAGATTACTGGCACCTCAGGCCCGGCAAATCCAAGCTTTCGTTTTTCCATCAGTGAATCTCCTTTCTCCGTTAGAGGGGGAAAAAGCGTAGACGGCTGCAAATAACCTGCGCGTGAGCGACTGTCCCAAGCGCTCAGCTCGCTTGATGCCGCATGGGTCCCCGCTTCTACCGATGAGACATGGAGAACCACCAACCACGGTACAACCCTATCCACCCCAATTCAATAGATCGTCAACACAACGCAAGCCGCATTCAGATCCTTTTCGTCAGTCAAACCTTTCCAACATGCCTACTTCAGACGACGAATCGCACCCCATCAAGTCCTCTAGGCTTGTTGGCACTGGGCAGCTCGGTGCTTACAACAAGCAAGCGAGATACATCACGAAGGTACATATTGAGGACAACATGCTCAGGTTTCGCGGCCCTCGTTCCGATCTGGCGCGACTGCTTGCGTCGGGATGGATCAGCTCAACCATTCATTTTTCGCCGGCGCTTGATGCCTAGGGGACCCTGCGCTCTAGAAGATCGACCGAATGCCGCTTCAGCGGTGCTCGAATACAAGATAACGGAGGTTGTCGTCGTCCTTCCGACTCAGCCTGTGAGCTTCCAGTGCTATCGCGAAGGGCTCCGGTTCCCTGACACTCCATCTCCGATCGCCGATGAGCGCACCTCTTTTGACTCTTGGGCGTCGAGGTCGCCCAATGCGAACGCCGCAGTTGCGACCGCTGCAACGGTGATGACGAATGGTATGACCGGGGCAAGGATGTGCGCATGAACCGAGAGCAGGCCTCCGGCGGTAGCGCCGACGAGCAAAGAGACGAGCACGCCTGAAAGCCGCCGCCTCTCTTTTGCTGTCGCGGACCAGTTGGCGAGGTCTCCCGCAAGGAATATGACGGTTGCGGTCGCAGCAGTTGTATACACACCGTCCACATGAAGGCGTCGAACTGCGGCGCTCTGCATTCCCATTGCGAAACTCCACAAGCCGAGGAGAACCGGGATGACGACATTCGAAGGCCGGCCGCTAACTGCGAACCAGACGGCCAGAAAGATTGAATGCGCAATAAGCGATATGTTGAGCGCGACGGTCACCCGTGGAGACCAAATTCCATAGGCTTCAGAAGGCTTAACGATTCGAGTCGCGAAGTAGGCTCCCACCGCGAAGCCAGCCATCGCAACGAGGACGGCCACCATGCTGGGCCCATTGGCGCGCGCTGCCCCCAGCCCAAGAAACGCGACGTTCCCGGTCATGAAGGCCGAGAAAACCTTACCCAGATCAAGGAAGCTGACTGCGTCGACGGCTCCCGATGAAACTGCCAGCGCGTAGAGCAGCATGTCGCGAATCCTGAGTTTACGTTCTTGTTCATAGACACTTGTGTCAAGCTCGGTTTGCATTGCTTGAATCCTCCTCACTGTTGGTTGTTGGTCATAGACTGATCAGCCAGCGGCAAATTGCACCGCAAGCGCACGCCGATCAGTGGAGCCCTTTGCCGTACGGGGAAAGTCGTCCACGATGTAAATTCGCACAGGAACTTCGAAGGGACTGAGTTTCGTGCGGCAGTAGTCGCGTAATTCGCCCTCCGTTGCTTTTGTTCCCGGGCGCAGAATGACGGCCGCTTGGACGATCTCTCCGTAGATTGGCTCGGGCTCGCCGAACGATGCGGCTTCGAGCACTTTTCTGTTAGACAATAGGGCCGCGTCGATATCGCCTGGTGAAATCTTTTCTCCACCGCGGTTAATTATTTCCTTGAGCCTTCCTCTCAGAAAGAGGTAGCCATCCGTGTCTCTGTTGCCGAGATCGCCACTGCGGAACCATCCATCGACAAAGCTCGCGAGGTTCGCCTCAGGATTGTCGAGATATCCAGTCGTAACTGTTGCGCCGCGAACCCAGATTTCTCCGATGCTGCCAACGGCAGCGTCTTTTCCGTCTCCGGCGACAATTCGGATCTGGGCTCACGTGGGCAGGCCCACCGACGACGGCTTGTTGGCTGCATGAACGGGGAGTGGGTTGGACGAAACCTGATGAGAGGTCTCAGTCATCCCATAGGCAGAGATCATCGGTGCTCGAAATGTAGCGATCGTCGCCGCCGCGAGTTCTTCGTCAAGCGGGGCGCTGCAACTGCGAATGAAACGAAGCGCAATGAGAGAGTTGCTTGGATACTCCTGGGAAGCACGGTTCAAGAGAATGCGGTGAATGGTGGGCACTGCGGTGTACCAGGTTACACCGAGGCGGACAACATCTTCCCAAAACAGGTGAGCCGAGAACCCACCTGTGCTCGGGATATAGGCTCTGCCGCCACTCGCCAGAGTTGCAAGGAGTCCCGCCACCAGTCCGTGCCCATGAAACAGCGGCATGACGATGAGCGTCGCGTCTTGCGAGGATAAGTCATACACAGAGGAAATACTCTGGACCGATGCGACAATATTGCGGTGAGTCAAGGGAACAACCTTGGGGGCGGAGGTCGTTCCGGCGGTGAACATCAAGAGAGCGACATCCTCACTCGCGATGGGGGCACTCGTCTTCGCGGCCATATCAGATGTTGGGCTTTGCCCATTCTTATTCGCAATTCGCACCTCATAGGAGCCGCCGGAACTCTCGATACTCATGACCAACCGAGCTGCGCCTGCTTCGATGGAGCTTTTAAACTCCAACTTGTTTGCCAAATGTTTCGGTGTGAGGGCGGCATACGCGGACAGTTCCGACAGTCGTGCACCCAGTTCGGACAATGTGAGATCTGGGTTCAAAGGCGCGACACAAGCGCCCGAAGACACAACTGCGAGAAGACCCACCACGAATTCAACACAATTGTCGGAGATGAGCGCGACCGTATCGCCTGGCCTCAACCCTAGCCTGGATAGTTGCGCCATCGCTGATCGGATAAGAGCGTCGAGTTGGCTGTAGCTGATTACAGTTCTCAGATCTGAGGTCCCGACAGCGGTCCTGTTGGGTTGCTCCTGAACGTGCTTTGTGAGCAACACAGAGAGATTGCTCACACCTGATACTGCAGGATCCGCCACCGTAGTCGTGCTCATCACAATCTCCCCGTAACACAAATCTGGAATCCCGCAGGGATTTCCCTTTGCTATCCTCTATGTCCACGATGTAGTGGTCGCCTGGCTGCTTAACTCGCGTACTCGATGTTCGCGCATCCTGAACAAGAGGACGGCCAGAACCATACAGCCAGAGAATGCCGCGATTGATGCGGAAAGAAATATAGCCCCATAACCAAAATGCATAATCAGGTAACCGGCCAGAGGTTCTGTTGCCCCCATGGCTAAATCAAGGAACGCTGTGTACACGCCCAGCGTGGCTCCACGATTCTGCCCGGAAACCTCGCCAACCACCTCCACTCCAAGCGCTGGAAACACTAGTGCAAATCCACAACCGCTCAGGGCAGTCGCGGCCGTCGCCGCATCCGGAGTTTTCGCCATCCACAGGGCGAATAAACCGATGAACTCCACGAAGAGGGACACAATTGCCGGCAAGAATCCACCCCAGCGATTGATGGTGTTAGCGAGCAGTAGTCGAGTGGCAACGAAACCAATGCCAAACAGAACTAACGCGATTGCCGGATCGCTCCAGTGCTGTCGGGCAAAATACAATGTCAGGAATGAGGCGATAACACCGAATCCGACTGTGCCGAGAGCCAAGCCGAGTCCCATTGGCAGCACTCTCAGAAGCAATTTCGAGAAGCCCATGCGCGTTCCACCGACCACGGGCACTGCTGCAATGAAGAAAGCGAGTGTGAGATTCAACAACGATATTGCCAATACAGTGGCGCCTATCGCTGCGAACCCATAGTGGCGCTCGATCCAAATCCCCAGCGGAGCGCCAAGAGCCATGGCACTATAGGAAGCGATTCCGCTCCATGAAATAACCTGAGTAGCCTTTTCCGGCCCGACTCTACCCAGACCCCAAGTGATAGTTCCGGTAGCAATACTGCTCTCGCCATAACCCAGGACAACACGGCTCAGCAAAAGGACAGAAATGCAAAGGGCGACTCTATGTTGCAGAAATGCCGAGATTAGCAGTAAGGATCCGCTGACGAGAAAAGCCGCTTGGCCGGATAAAACGGTAGCCTTCGGTCCAGTGAGATCCGTCATTAGGCCAGCGCGCGGTCGGGTTAGAAGAGTGGATGCATACTGTGTGCCGACCACAATTCCTGCCCATACCGGCGTGAGACCCAACCTTAGGTGAACAAAGCTGGGCAAAATTGCCAGCAGTAGACCGATCACCAGATAGCCCAAGAACATCAAGAACGATGTCTGAACAATTCGAACCGTAACCGACTTTTCCATCTCTCTAAGAAGCGTTCTTCTCATTTTCAATCCAACTATCGTCTGAGGTCCGAGTGCTCGATAGGTGCAAGCTTCTCCCGAAGATTGTCCAGGCTTTGATGAATCGAGGTGCGAAGCCGGACAGTGCATCATTAACTCCTACTTCCCAGCACCGCCAATCTGGCTCTTCGGGTTCAGATTCTGGATGTGACCACTCTCAGTACCTGCCGTCGGATCGATCACGCAGTTGATGAGTGCAGGCTTGCCAGACGCGAGAGCATCGGTTAAGGCCTTGGTAAGGCCCTGCTGATCGGTTACGTGATAGCCTGTGCCGTCGAAAGCCTCGATGAATTTGTCATAACGCGCGGTCTTCATGAGGATGGTTGGTGAAGGATCTTTTCCTCCGCTCTTGTTTGTGTCGTCTCCGCGGTAGATGCCGCCGTTGTTAAAAATAACGATGACAATCGGCAGCGAATAGCGGCAAATGGTCTCGATCTCCATGCCGCTGAAACCGAAGGCGCTATCGCCCTCGACGGCAACAACTGGCTTGCCGCTCGTCACAGCCGCGCCGATGGCATAGCCCATACCGATCCCCATCACGCCCCAGGTTCCACTGTCGAGACGCTTGCGAGGCTCGTGCATGTCGATAATGTCGCGACCGAAGTCAAGCGTGTTGGCCCCTTCATTGACGACATAGATGTCCGGTCTGTCGGCGAGAACGTCGCGGACCGCACGAAGCGCGCTCGAGAAGTTCATGGGGCTGGGGTTGGCGTTGAGCCGGGCCGCCATGCGTTCGAAATTGTGCTGCTTGCGCTCCTCGATCGCTTTGATCCAGGCGGTTTGCGGTTGGATTTGTCCGGGCTTGAGCGTGGCCAGGAATGCAGACATGGCTGAGCCAATATCTGCAACGACAGGTGCGGCGATGGGCCGGTTGCTATCGATCTCTGTCGGGGAGATGTCGACCTGCACGAAACGCGCAGTTGGAGACCACTGCGGGGCTTTGCCGTGCGCAAGAAGCCAGTTCAGTCGTGCCCCGATCAGCATAACAACATCTGCTTGAGATAGAACCAAGGAGCGGGCCGCAGCCGCGGATTGGGGATGGTTATCAGGCAGCAGCCCTTTGGCCATGGACATCGGCAGATACGGAATGCCTGTCTTCTCAATAAATAACCGAATGTCGGCGTCAGCCTGTGCGTAGGCAGCGCCTTTGCCGAGAAGGATGAGCGGACGTTGTGCGCTCGCCAGCAAGTCGAGTGCGCGCTGGATCGATTCGGGAGAGGGAATATGCCGGGGTGCTGGATCGACAACGCGCACCAGAGATTTCTCGCCTGCATCGGCGTCGAGTGCTGCACCAAGAACATCTGAGGTCAAGTCCAAATAGACCCCACCTGGTCGCCCCGATACGGCAGCATGAATGGCACGCGCAACTCCAATACCGATATCCTCGGGCTTGTTTACCCGGAAGGCCGCCTTGGTGTAAGGTTTTGCCGCATTCATCTGATCAAGTTCTTCATAGTCGCCCTGCTGGAGATCGATGATTTCGCGGTCGCTCGATCCACTGATCTGGATCATGGGAAAGCCATTGGTGGTGGCATTGGCGAGCGCCACCAGGCCGTTCAAGAAGCCTGGGGCAGAGACGGTGAGACAAATCCCCGGCTTCTGGGTCAGATAACCCGCAATCGCCGCTGCATTTCCGGCCGATGCTTCATGCCGAAAGCTGATGAACCTTATTCCTTCTGCCTGGGCCAGTCGAGCCAGATCCGTGATCGGAATTCCCGGAACGCCATAAATCGTGTCGATTCCGTTGAGCTTCATGGCGTCGACTACAAGATGAAATCCGTCGGTTAAGGCAGATTTATGTCCATTGGATGATTCCAGTTCGCTGGGTGGCTTTGTTTCAGTCGCAATCATCGAGTACCTCATTTCGAATGTGTGATCGGTAAGTTTGCACAAGACTCAATTCTTTCTTGCAATGGGATTGATCTTTTGCCCGTTAGCCCATCAAAGACTCCAGATCAAAGCTCCACGAGCTGAAGCCCTACCCGCGGTCCACTTCTCAAGGCCGCCAGGAAATTTACCCTCTGCTGTCTCAGCTCGGGGTTTGCTCATGCGCCGAATTGGTCTCGAGTTCTGCGAGGCGCTTGCGCAAATTTCGCTCCTCGGCAAAGCGAGTCGTTTCGTCGCGAATCACGGCTAGGATTCCTTTCACCTCTCGTTGCGTCCCATACAGCAATCCGACCGTAAATGCGATCGACAAAGCTCGCCCGTCCTTGTGCACGGCTGGAACCCGCAGCACGTCGTGAGCGTAGCGTGTCTCCCCACTCGCCATGGTTTTGTCGTAACCTGCCCAATGACGCGCTCGCAAACGCTCGGGAATAATGAGATCGAGCGAGTTGCCGAGCGCCTCTGACTGGGTGAAACCGAAGAGACGCTCGGCGGCGGAATTCCATATCTTGATTGCGCCGCTCGAGTCGGCTACCACAATTGCGTCCCCGATCGCTTCGACGAGTTCTTCGCAATCAAACGGCGCTTGGACGAGCCCGTTCATCTCTTACTTCCGCTCGCTGCGAGAGCGGGTTCCGGAGAATCCCCATGGATTTCCTTGGCGCCGCTTGAGCTCTTCACCAAGACGTTTGCCTCGCGCATTCTGGCAATTTGATCTGGGCTGTATCCCAGGCTTGCCAGCACCTCGTCCGTATGCTCGCCCAGCAGCGGCGAACCCGTGATCACAGGCACGAAGTCCGAGAATTTAATCGGACTGCCCACCGTGAGATAAGGGCCCCGCTCCTTGTGCGGAACCTCAACAATCATCCCGCTCGCGCGCAGTGCCGGGTCATAGGCAATCTCCTTCATGCTGAGCACCGGCGCACAGGGGATCTCGTATCCCCGGAGCTTGTCGATGGCTTCGTACTTGGTTTTGTCAGCTAGCCAATTCTCGATTTCAGCGAAGATCTCGAAAATGTGCGGCTGGCGTGCGCGGGCTGTCGAATAGGCGGGATCGTTGTTCCACTCCGGCTTACCCAGAGCCTCACAGGTTCTCTTCCAGTTCTGCTCCTGGATGGTGAAGTAGATGTATGCATTTGGATCGGTTTCCCAACCCTTGCACTTCAGCACCCAGCCCGGCTGTCCACCGCCGCCCGCATTTCCGCCGCGAGGTACTGTGTCCCCAAACTTCCCGTTGGGATATTGCGGATACTCTTCCAGATAGCCCAGTCGCTCCAGTCGCAGTTGGTCGCGCAGTTTCACGCGACAGAGATTCAGAACGGCATCCTGCATGGCGACCGATACTCTCTGGCCCTTGCCGGATTTCTGCCGGCCGATCAAAGCGGCCAAAAGGCCAATTGCTAGGTGCATTCCGGTGTTGCTGTCGCCCAGCCCCGCGCCGCTGACCAAAGGGGGACCGTCCCAGAAGCCGGTGGTCGAAGCGGCGCCTCCGGCGCATTGCGCGACGTTGTCATAAACCTTTAGGTCAGAATATGGCGATTGGTCGTCGAAACCCTTAATCGTTCCGTAGATGAGTTTCGGATTGAGCTCTTGCAAGCGCTCCCATGAGAAACCCATCCGGTCCATGACACCGGGACCGAAGTTTTCCACCAACACGTCGGCCTTCCGGATCAGCTTTTCCAAAATCTCCTTGCCTTCGGGCGTCTTGGTGTTGAGAGCTAGAGACTTTTTGTTGCTATTGAGTTGAGTGAAGTAGAGCGCATCGACATTGGGAATGTCACGCAATTGGCGCCGCGTAATATCTCCTCCGTCGACCCGCTCGACTTTCAGTACGTCCGCGCCAAACCACGCAAGCTGTTGGTTGCATGCAGGTCCGGCCTGCACCTGCGTAAAGTCAATTATCTTGATTCCTTCAAGAGGTAAGCTCATGAGCAAAGTCTCCTTATTCAGTTGTGGGTTTCCGCGGAACGAGTCCAGGCGGCATCCAACCTGTACGCCACCTACTAAAGCATCCGCGATGCCAAACTCACAAACGAAGCTCGAGTTCTTATGGACACGATTCCTGTCAGCAACTTAGCTTTTCGACAGGACTTTGAGTGGCGAGATCTCCCCGCAGTTAGATCGATGTGCTGTCGGCCCATCGACAGAGCGGGTCGACAAATCGACAGAGGGACTCGATGCACAAGCTCATTGACTCGCCGACAAGTGGCGCGTTCACCTTTTTCACACGACTGTTTTTTGGGTTCCTGCCTGACAAGAGTGCCTTCTTTGATTCAGATACTAGAAATGACTAGCGCCGTTATAGCCCAAACGGGCAAGCACGAAGCGATCGGGATGAGCGGCGATACTGTGCTCTATGAAGGAAAGCCCGCGGCCCATGCCCACATGGTGGCGGGCGATCCGGACGGAACAACGCGTGCCGGACACCTTCTCGACGCGTATGTGTCCCCGACGCTTGCAGTGATGATCACCGTCGATCCGGTGGCGATGCAGAAGCGATTTGATCCGGAGACATATCTTACGTTGATCGATCCAGCTTTGAAGTAGTAGTTTCGTAGTCCTTCTTGCGCTCTGTGAGCCGGAAACGGTTTGGCATGGCGATTGCAGTCACTTTGAAAACAGGAGGAATGACCATGGCCAGACAATTTGAGAATCCCCAAGAGAGGAAATTGGAAGATAAGACCGTCTCGGATACTACAGCGCAGCAGAGGACGGAACGCCTGGCCGAAAAGGCGGCAGAGAAATCCTCGAAGGACGAACATCGCTACGACGAAAACCAAGGCGTTATTTCCAAATAAGAGTAGTCAGCTGACGCGGTGACGAGCACGACATCGCGCCTATGCACTTCCTAAAGGGCCGTGGCCTGCCTCTGGTTTAGGAAGAGGAGATATCATGCGATGGAAACAGATCGAGGATGAACCGAAGACCTTTGTTCTAGTCTTCGAGACCGGCGACGAGATCGCAAGCATGCTGCAACAGTTCGCGAACGGGCGGCGCTTGGGGGGGAGTAGTTTCAAAGCCATCGGCGCCCTTTCTCACGCGAAGCTCGGTTGGTTCAACTGGGAGACGAAAGAGTATGACGAGGCCTGCGTTCTCGACGAACAAGTGGAACTTCTTTCCCTCATTGGCGACGTCACTCTCAGGGACGGAGAGCCGCAGGTGCATGCGCACGTGGTAGTTGGAGGCTCGGACGGGACCGCCTACGGTGGGCACCTCCTTGAGGCTTACGTGCGTCCGACATGCGAATTGATTTTGACCGAGAGTCCGATTCATCTTCAGAAGAAACTCGATCCTGAATCAGGCATAGCGCTGATCCAGATCTAACAGGCGACAAGGAGCTCCTGATGCCATAACCGCCAGGACAATTTGAAAGAATGAGGTGGAACAGCCATGACTGCAGTGACTTTGATTTGTAGCTTTGTGGTGCGTACAGGAGTGGAAGGGCCAACTTAGAGCGCTGCTACAGGACATGTTAGCTCCCACCCGTTCCGAACCAGGATGTAAGGTCTATGACTTTTACGACTCAGACTGCAGGGGACGTCTCTTTCTCTACGAAACATCGGAAACTCATGCTGCGCTCGAAGAACATATGTCGACGCCCCACTTTAAGCGCCTGGAGAAAACCGGCGGAAGGCAAGTAAAAGAACCCTTCGAGATCAACTTCATAAACCAGGTTCTGACTGGCGCCCTCGGCGATCACCCAAAACCGGCCATAGATTATCACTTCAAAACCGGCCATAGAGAAACGGCCTAAGACATTGGCTCCGACGGGGGAAATTAGCCTCTGTTGGCATGGGTAATGTCTTGGAAAAA
>Ga0302320_10011205_pt1 | contig 19031 bp, 12 predicted proteins | sample Bog_T0_3_FD_202130 | JGI IMG/M metagenome (GOLD analysis project Ga0302320, IMG submission 202130) | Peat permafrost microbial communities from Stordalen Mire near Abisko, Sweden - Bog_T0_3 | ecosystem: Environmental > Terrestrial > Soil > Wetlands > Peat | place: Sweden: Abisko, Stordalen Mire...
AAGCCACCTTCGGTGGCAAGTTCTTCTTCAAGGACTGGATTGTTTCGCCCGGCACCTACATCATGTTCGACGAGAATCAATATCTGCTCGACGCCGGCCTCAGCTATTATTTTGACCACGGCAAAATGTACATCAACGCCTACTGCAACAATCTGACCAACCAACTGGTCTACATCTCGCAGAACTCGCAATGGAGCCTCCGGCGGTCCTACCTCTCGCTCGGAGTGAAATTCTAATTGGCCGCTTAGCGAAAGCCCGCTAACCCGAAGCTGCCCCCAGCTTCGGGTTAATTGTTGAGTCGGTAACTGGATGCGTTCTCTCCTCCCGCTTTTGGCATGCGCCACCGGTCTCGGGGCCGGGCTCCTTCCGGCTGCCCGGGCCGAGGCCGAATATCAAACGATCCCAGCGGCGGCGGCGGGTGAGCTCACCCCCGCCAACGGCTGGCCGGCGCGAGAGAGTTACGGCTCCTGGACCCGTTCGCTCGGCGGCCCGACCTCGAATCGGTTCTCGAGCTTGACCCAAATCAACCGGGCGACCATCGGACGCCTCAAGGTCGCCTGGATCTATCACTCCGGCGACGGTGCCGCCAACGTGCAGTGCAACCCGATCGTGGTCGGCGGGGTGATGTTTGCACCGACCTCGGGAAAAAATCTGGTGGCGCTCGATGCCGCCACCGGTCGCGAACTCTGGCGCACCCGGCCGATGCCCGAACCCGGCAACCGACTCGAGGACCACCCGGCCCGCCGTGGGCTCCTCTATTGGCCGGGCGAAGCCGGCGCGGCGCCGCGTCTGGTCTTTACCTGCGGGGATTGGATCTACGCGGTGGATCCCAAGACGGGAGCCCCGGTCGCGGGGTTCGGCACCGACGGACGGGTGGCCCTTCCCGTGGGCGGCACCGTCGCCGGCGCGGTCTGGCACCGCGTCTTGGTCGTCCCGGGCTACATCCGCGACGTCCTCGGCTACGACATCGTCACCGGCCGGCTGCTCTGGCGCTTCGCCACCATGCCGCAGGGGGCGGCCTTTGGGGCCAACACCTGGGAAGGCCACGAAGAGTATGGCGCCAATTGCTGGGGTGGCATGGCGTTGGACGAGTCCCGCGGCATCGCCTACGTCGCCACCGGCTCGCCCAAGCCCAACTATCTCGGCAACCGCCATCTCGGCGACAACCTCTTCGCCAACTGCGTCATCGCACTCGACGCCGCCACCGGCAAGCGCCTCTGGCACTTTCAGGAGATTCGCCACGACATCTGGGACCTGGATATCCCCGCCCCGCCCAATCTGGTGACGGTCATGCACGAGGGCCGGCGGGTCGACGCCGTCGCCCAGGTGACCAAGATCGGCAATACCCTTTTACTCGACCGGGTGAGCGGCAAGCCGCTTTTTCCCTTCCGCCTCCGCCGGGCGCCGGAAGCGTCCCTCCCGGGCGAGAAAACCGCGCCCTACCAGCCGGATGTGCAATGGCCCGAGCCGTTTGTCCGCCATCAATTCACTTTTTCTCCGGCGGATATCACGGACCGGACACCGGCGGCCCATGCCTTCGTGGTGCAGGAGATCGCCCATGCCAACCTGGGCTGGTTCACGCCCTTCAGCGCCGCCCGGCCCACGATCTATTACGGCATGCTGGGCGGGGGCGAATGGACGGGGGCGGCCTTCGATCCGGACAGCGGCCGACTCTACATCAGTTCCAATGAGCTGCCCTGGTCGGTCACCATCGCCCAGGACGACGACGCTCCGCCGCTTAAGCCCGCCACCCCGGGCGAGGTGATTTACCAGCAAATTTGCGCCGGATGCCACAGCCCGGAATTGCGCGGCATCGGCGTTGCCCCGCCCTTGCGCGGGCTGCGGCATCGCCTGAGCGACGCCGAGGTTGTGGCGCTGTGGAAAACCGGCCGCGGGGCCATGCCGCCGATTCCCTTAGCCGAGGCGCAGAAGAAGCCGCTGCTGGATTTTCTCATGGCCCGGGACCGGCCGCCGCTGCCGGCCGATCCCCACGCGCCGGTGCACTACATTTTCGCCAATTACCACAACGTGGTCGACAACGAGGGCTATCCCGGGATCAAGCCGCCGTGGGGCACCCTCAATTGCCTCGATCTGAACTCGGGGAAAATCCTCTGGCGGGTGCCGATGGGCGAATACCCCGCCCTCGCCGCCGCCGGCGGCCCCAAGACAGGAACGCCCAGTTTCGCCGGCGCCATGGTGACGGCCGGCGGCCTAGTCTTCTGCGCCGGCACGGCCGACAGCAAAATCCGCGCCTTCGACTCCCGGAGCGGGGCCGAACTCTGGTCGGCGGCCCTGCCTTATGTCGGCACCGCCCCGCCCGCCTCCTACCAAGTCGGCGGCCGGCAATTCATCGTCGTGACAGCGACCGGCGGCGGGAAGCTTTACGGGCACGGGCTGGCGGAGAATGGCGTGACCGGCGACGCCTACGTCGCCTTCGCCCTGGAGGAGAAGCAATGAGAGGCGCTGACTCAGTTCGCCGCCACCAGGGCCTGGCCCGCCGGCGCCTTGCCGTTGCGCCGCGCCGACTCTTCGTTGAGCAGGCGAATCCAGGCGCCCATATACTTGCCGTGATCGTGAAAGGTCCGGCCGCTGACCAGGTTGCCGTCGACGACGCACGGCTCGAACACGAAGATGCCGCCGCAGACCTCGACGTCGAAGCGGCATTTGCCCACGGCCGAAATGCGCCGGCCCTTCAGGCAGCCAGCCCGGGCCGGGATCTCGCAGCCGTGGCAGACGCTCGCGATCGGCTTGTTTTGCTCGAAGAACCAGCGGGTGATGCGGATCAAGTCCGGGTCGTCGCGAATGTATTCGGGGGCCCGTCCGCCGCTGAAGAAAATGCCGACATAATCGCTGGGATTGATCGCGGCAAAGGTGGTGTCCGCCTGGATGGTGTAGCCTTCCCATTCCTTGGTGATCGTCCAGCCCGGCTTAACCTCGTGCAGCACCATTTGGTAGAGACGCTTTTCCGGCGCCGCCACCACGGGCTGAAATCCCTCCTCCTCGAGTCGATAGAACGGATACAGCGTGTCCACCGTTTCGCTCGCATCGCCGACGATAATGAGGACCTTACCTTTGTCTTTCATAGGGGGTAACAATGGAGCTAGTCTCGGGCCGGAAAGCAAGATCGACCTGATCGCTCAACAATGAGCCTCGGATTTTTCTGGGGGTACTCAACCAAAATCCCTCTGGAAAACGCACAATTGGACAAACGCTCCGAGAGAACGACGGTGATCGCTCTGATCGATCTTAAATCGTGCCCCACTGCCGTCATTATCCCGTAGCCGTTAGCGACTAAGGTTTTGGGTGAGGCTCCAGGCCGCCGCCACCATGATGGAGATGCTCTCGCATCTTCTTATCGGCCAACGCGGGATCCCGTTTCATGATCACGCGCACCAATTGCTCGTGAAAATCCGCCGGATGGGGCGCCCGTTGCATCTTGATCCAGCGGGTGGTGAGGAGGCTGCGGATGCTGGAGCGCTTGATCGTGTTTTCGAGCGACTTAAAGCCAGTCGAGCGCGCCAATTTCAGGTGAAATTCGAGATGCAGCAGGCTCCCGTGCTGCACGTCCCGGTCGACCTCCCGCATCCAGCTGTCGATCGAACGGGCCTCATTCAACAACACGGTTAAGACTTCATTGGTCGCCCGTTCGGCCAGGAGCCGCACCACATGCCGCTCCACCGCCTCCCGCAGGACGAACTCTCCCAGCAGGCTTTCCTCGTTCAGGCTGATGACCCGCGTGCCGTACATCTCCTTGGTCTCGACCAACCCGTCGCTGGCCAAACGCGCCAGCGCCTCGTTCACGATCGAAAGGCTGACCCCGAATTTTTTGACGTAATCGCGCCGGACGAGATGCTCGCCCGGCTGAAACGAACCCGAGGTGATGAGCCGCTTCAGCTCGGAATAGACCCGCGACGATTTGGTCTGAAATGAATCGTCGTGGACGGTGGAATTCATGCTCAATTAACCCCTCCGATTTATTCGTCGGGGCCAAGAGTGTCAACGTTCGAGGGCCGACCTATTTGAATTTGAGCGAGTAGAGATCGGCTTCCCGCAGGGTGAAATGCAACCGCACCGGGCGGCCGGCCAGAGCGCTCACGTCGCGGCGGTTTTGCCAGGTGACGGTGCGGTTCAGGGTGTCACCGAAGAGATCATCGCAATCGGCGAGGCCAAAGCCAGGGATGGGCTGGCCGTCCGCGTCGAGAATCTCCACCTGGATGGAGCCGGCGGCGGTGGTGGCAAAGTTCAAAGTCAGCTTCGCACCGGCGAAGGTCAGGGGGGGCGTGGTGAATTCCCCGGCCGCCTGCTTGGCATGCAGGGAGGCGAACCCATCGACCCGCATGGTGTAGCGGCGCACCGTGCCGCCCGGCTTCCAGTGCCCTTCGTCCGCATAGCAGGAGAGTTCCGGCGGGGCGGAGGGATCGGCCGTCGGGGTCTCGAGCAGGCCCAGGCTTTGATAGCCGTCGCCATAGATCCAATTGTTGTCCCGCTCCGGCCCGGGCGGGATGAAGGTCTCATCCCAGCGGTGGAAGCTGTAGCCGTCCCGGCTGGTCATGAACTGCCCGTCCGTGATCACCGTGCCGTAGCGCGGCACCGACTTCATCCGATTGCGGCGGTGCGACGGGTCGGGCAGGGCATCCATCGCCGCCGGGGAGAAGGGCCGGTCGACATAGCGGGTGGGAAAGCCGACAAAGAGCTGCGGGGCGCGGTAGTAGGGCTCGACCTGATTAGTGTAGAGAGCTTCGTCCGGCGAGCCGGGGTACTTGAGCTGGACCGGCAGGGTCCAGGTGCGAAAATCTTTCGAGGTGGCGACCCGGATGTCGCGGATGCCGCTCGTGCCGTGGTGGCTGGAAGTCGTGTCTCTCCCGTCCTTCTCATGGAAGCCGCGGATATAGCACCAGTACTGCTGGCGCACCGGATCCCAGAAGGCGTTGTTCTGGGTGTCGAACATGCCCGCGGTGATGACCGGCCGATCCAAGATGCGGGTCCAATGCACGCCGTCAGGAGACTTGAGGGCGAAGAGCCCGCGCGGCTCGCCACCCGCGCTCATCGCCTTGTAGAGTTCGTCCGGTGGGCAATTCGGATTGGTGTCCTTGAAGGGAGTGAAATTATCCAGCTTCGGCGTGGTCCAGATGATATTGTTATGCTTGGAGCCGTGGTAGTCCACCAGCCCCAGGTCGGGCTTGACGAAGTGGATGCCGTCGACGCTCACGGCCATGCAGGCGTAAACGGCGGCGTTTTCATCGACGATCTTCAAGCCTTTGGCGTCCGTCAGCACCGTCGCCATGTAGTACATCCGGATCACGTCGCCCACCCGGAGAATCCGCTCGAAATCCGAGCCGCTGCCTTCCCAGGGGGCGTCGAAGGTCAGGACGGTTTCACGCGCGATGGGTTGATGGAGCAGAAATTCGAGCCCGTGGCGCTGCGCCACCAGCGTGGTGTCGACCAACAATTCCCGGCGGGAGCCGAGATCGAGGGCTCCGGTTTCGGCGGCGGGGGCGCGCGGAGCCAGAGCGGAGACGAGCACGGCGCCCAAGCCGAGGGCCAGGCCGCGGGGGGAGATCAGGCGGAAGAGGCGGCGGGTAATCATGGTGATAAAGGGGCGAAGGGGCCAAACGAGGCCGGGCGCTAGTCCTGAAACTTAAGGGAATAGAGATCGGCCTCGCGCAGCGCCAGCCGGATCCGAATCGGCTGGCCGGCCAAGGAACTGACGTCGCTGCGATTCTGCCAGGTCACGGTGCGGTCCAGCTTGTCGCCGAAGATCTCATCGGCCTCATTCCGGGTGAAGCCGGGGAGCGGCCGGCCCGCGGCGTCCTCGAGCTGGACCCAGATCGAGCCGGCCGCGGTGGTGGCAAAATTCAGGCTGAGGGTGCGGCCGGAGAAAACGATAGGCTTGGTCACCACCTCGCCCCTTGCCTGATTGGCGTGGAGCGAGACAAAGCCGTCGATTCGGATCGTGTAGCGGCGCAGGCTGTCGCCGTCCCGGCCCTCCTTCCACTCCCCCTCGTCGGCGTAAAAGGACAGCTCATTCTCCCCGCCGAAGTCCTCCGAGGGCGTCTCCAAAAGTCCGAGGCATTTGTAGCCGTCGCCATAGATCCAATTGTTGTCCCGCTGCGGCCCGGGCGGGAGAAAGGTCTCGTTCCAGCGGTGGAAGGCGTAGCCGTCCCGGCTGGTCATGAATTGGCCGTCGGTCACGGCCAGGCCAAAGCGCCGGGAGAATTTCATCCGCCGCTGGCGGTGCCCGGGATCGGGCAGGGCCGCCATCGCCGCCGGGGTGAAGTTCCTTTCCACGTAGCGGGTGGGGAAACCCACGAATATCTGCGGGGCACGATAGTAAGGCTCGACCTGGTTCGTATAGAGCGCCTCGTCCGGCGAGTCGATGAAGCGCAGAAACTTGGGCTGAGTCCAGGTGTGAAAATCGGCCGAGGTCGAAACGCGGATGTCGCGAATGCCGTCCGCCGTGTCGGTGGTGTCGGCTCCATTCCGATCATGGAAACCCCGGACATAGCACCAGTACTGCTGGCGCACCGGATCCCAGAAGGCGTTGTTCTGGGTGTCGAACCAGCCGAAGGTGATAATGGGCTGCTCAGAAATCCGGGACCAATGGATCCCGTCGGCCGATTTGAAGCCGTAGAGGGCCTTCTCGCCCCGGCTGGTCGCCTTGTAGCGCTCGCCCGCCAGGCATTTCGGATTGGTGTCCAGAAAGGGGGTGAAGTTGTCGAGCTTGGGCGCCGACCAAACGATATTGTTCTGTTTCGAGCCCTGAAACTCGAAGAGCCCGAGGTTCGGCCGGGTCCAATGGATGCCGTCCTGGCTCTCCGCCAAGCAGGCGTAGGTCGGCTGGTGGCTCAACCGGGTCCCGTTGGCCACCGTCAGCTTGGTCGCCATGTAGTACATCCGGATCCTGTCGCCCACTCGGATGATCCGCTCAAAGTCGGACCCGCTGCCCTCCCAGGGAGCGTCGAATTTCAGCACCAGCTCGCGCCGGACCGGGTTATGCAGCAGGAAGACCGCGTTCTGGCTTTGAGCGATGAGGAAGTCGTCGACGAAGAGCTCCCGGCGGTTCCCGAGCACGAGAGGCGCACTCTCCGCGCGAGCGAAGCTGACCCAGGCCCCGACGGCCAGGGCCGCGGCCGCGATTCTCGGCAGGAGACGGAAAGTCATGGCTCGAGAAAAACAGCAACGCGCGACCCGCGCAAGCCCGCCGCTAGGCCCCGGAGGACCGGCTTCGCCAGGCTCGCGTCAGCGCGAGGTGAACCAGGGCGGCGGCCCCGCAACTGCCGAGGCAGAGTTCCAGCACCCCCGACCACCCCTGCGCCGCGAACATCCAGGTGGCGCCGAACGAGCCCAGCGCGAAAAAGCCGAAGAGCCCGCCGACGTAGACGGCGTTCAGCCGGCTGCGCGCACTCGGCTCCAGCGAATAAATGACCGTCTGGTGGGAAACCATGGCGAGCTGGACGCCTAAATCGAAGGCGACAGCGGCCGCGACCAGGACCAGGAGCGAGCCGGGGAAGGCCAACATGGCGCCGAAGGACAGAGCAAGCAGCCCAATGCCTCCCCGGATGTTGAGCAGGGGGCCGTGCCGATCGGACAGTCGGCCGGCCCAAGGGGCCATCGCCGCACCGGCGAAACCGGCGAGGGCAAAAGCGCCGATTCGCCCGGGCGAGAGGTAAAAGGGCGCGCCGCCGAGATGAAAGGACAGCACGGTCCAAAAAGCGCTGAAGGTGAAGCCGATGCAGCCCTGACCGACCGTGCTGAGGGCGAGGAGCGGCCGGGTCCGCACCAATTGCGCCATGGAGAGCAGGAGCGCCGGATAGGTCGAGGCGTGAGCCTGGGCAACCGCCGGAACGCGGCGCCAGACCAGGAACGCCACCACCAGGGCCAAGCCCGCCGCCGCGAAAAACGGCGTCCGCCAGCCGCCCCAATCCGCCAGGGCTCCGCTGATCAGGCGGGAGCCGAGAATCCCCAGGAGCAGACCGCCCATGACGGTGCCGATCGCATGGCCCCGCCTCGCGGCCGGGCTCAACTCCGCCGCGAGCGGGATAAAATCCTGGGCCGCGGTGGCGAAGAGCCCGATCGCCAAACTGCCCGCGACCATCGTCCTCACCCCGGACGCCAGCCCGGTCGCGGCCAACGCCACGGCGACGAGCAGCAGCTTGGCCAGGATCAGCTTCTTCTTGGCGATGATGTCCCCGAGCGGCACGAGAAAAATAATGCCGGCGGCATAGCCCAGCTGGGTCACGGTGGTGACGAAGCCCATCTGCCGGGTGGAGGCATGCAGCGCCCCCGCCAACAGGTTTAGAATCGGCTGGGTCAGGTAGATCGTAGCAACGGTGACCGCCGTGCCGAGCGCCAGGAGGCGAAGGGGCGGGGTCAACGATTCTGACGAGGAGAAGGACGGTGGCCGCATGGGACGGGTGCAATTGTCACTCGTAAATTTTTGGTATCCAGCCATACTTAAGCAATGCTGAGGAACTTGCGACTGCGCGCCTATCTTGTCGGTCTCATCGCCCTGTTGGCCGTCAGCCCGCTGCCCGCCGATCCCGTGAGCCCGCCCGCCGCCGCCAAGCCGGCGGCCTCGCCCAAGCCGCAGATCCCCGGCAAAACCACCGCCGCCAAGCCCGGGGCTGCCGCCGGGGCGATTCGTCAGGAAGACCTCCTGCGGCACGTCAACCTGACCATCCGTTGGTACCGCGAGGTCCAGACCGGCGGCCAGCTGCTCAGCCAGCCGAGCGATGTCTTTTTCTGGACGACGCAGCGCACCCTCGCGACCGAGGCGCTCCAATCCGTTTTCGCGACCGCCCGGGCCGAGCTGCCGCTCGTGCCCCCGCCGCGACCGGCGCCAGCAGCGCCCAAGACCGCCGCCGCGACCGACCCCACCGCCGCCCAGCAGCGGCTGGCCCGGATGGCCGCCGACCGCATCGACCGGATCGAGGATCTGCAGACCAAGATCTACGCGGTCAACCAGGAGATCCAGGGCACGAGCGACGCCGCCACCCGCGCTACCCTGACGTCCAAGCGAGACGCGCTGCAGTCCGAAGTCGTCTTCCTGATCCGCCTCCGCGATACCCTGCAAAAAATGGGCGGCCTCCTCAACGCCCCCGGCGACATTTCCGGCACCGCCACCCTTTCCGGGCAGATCGACAGCCTGCAGCAATCGGTGGCCGATGAAGTCGGGGCCGCGACCCCGCCGGCCTCGACCGACATGGTCGTGACCAAGGGACTGGAATCCGGCGGCTTGATCGCCCGCACCCAGGCGCTCTTTCGGCTCCTCAAGTGCCAGCGGGGACTGGACGGGCTGCTCGCGGACACGGCCGAGCTGCAAACCCAGCTCGACGCCACCCAGGCCCCTTTGCGCGCCGCCATTCGAACCGTGGTGCAGGACGGCGACCACATCGGCGACACCCTGGAAACGGCCCCCGCCGGCGACCTGGCCGGCCTGGAACACCGCGTCGAGACGCTCACGGACCAATTCCAGGACCTGTCCGCCGCCCTGTTACCGCTCCGCCAGGAGGCGTCGGTCTTCGAGAAGAGCCAGCACAACCTGGAGCAATGGCGCGAAGCCGTGCACAAGCGGGAGACCGGCGTCGCCCGGGTCCTGGCGGAACGCAGCGGAACGATCATCGTGATGCTCGGGTTGGTCCTGGCCGTCTCCGAGGTCTGGCGGCGCATGACCATGCGGTATGTGACGGATCCCCGCCGGCGGAGGCAGTTCCTCTTCATCCGCCGGATGGTCACCGGCGGCCTCATGATCCTCGTCCTGCTCACCACCTTTGTCAGCGACTTCGGTTCCCTCGCCACCTTTGCGGGGTTTCTCACCGCCGGCATTGCGGTCGCCCTCCAGACCATCATCGCCTCGATGGCCGCCTATTTTTTCCTGCTCGGCCGCTACGGCCTCAAGGTCGGCGACCGGATCACGGCCGGCGGCGTCACCGGCGACGTCGAGGACGTCGGCCTGGTGCGCTTTTACCTCAAGGAGCTCTCCGCTTCGGGCGGGGAGATGCATCCCACCGGGCGGGTGGTGGTATTCCCCAATTCCGTGATTTTTCAGTCTACCCCGCTCTTCAAGCAGTTGCCCGGCACGGAATTCACCTGGCACGAGGCGGCGGTGACCCTGACCTCCGGCGGCAACGCCTCGCACGCGCGGGAAAAGGTCCTCGCAGCCGTCCTGGCCGCCTACGCGGAATACCGGCCGCTCCTCGAGGAGCCCCGGGCCAAGGCGGAAAAAGTCTCCGGGCTCAAGACCGACCTCCCCAAGCCCTACGCCCAATTGCGGGCGCACGACGATCTGCTCGAACTTTGCATCGGATATCCCGTCAACTTCCAGCAGGTGTCGGAGATCGATCAATTGGTCCTCAAGCACGTCACGGCCGCGATCGCGGAGGATCCGCTGTTGCAGCAGTCCGTCACCGGCCATCCGCGCACGGGCGTCGCGACCAAAAACTGACCACTGGCCGTGCAAGGGGCTGCCCGCATCGGCGGCGGGGCTGCGCTGGCGGTCCTGGTGCTCGCGGCCGCAGCGGGTGCGGTCTAGCCGCCTCCCGCCTCGTAAGGTTTTCGCGCCAGCGATTGATAAGTCGCCCGAAATGGAGTAAGTCATTCTTTTCTCCCTCAACCCTTAATCCCCCCCCATACCATGAAACGCTCCGCCTCCGCCATCTGGCAGGGAAATCTCAAGGAGGGCCGCGGCTCTCTCAGCTCCGACAGCGGCATCCTCAAGGCCACGCCGTATTCGTTCGCCACCCGCTTTGAATCCGCGCCGGGCACCAATCCGGAGGAACTGATCGCCGCCGCCCACGCCGGCTGCTTCAGCATGGCGCTCTCCGCCGAACTCGGCAAAGCCGGCTTCACGCCGGACAAGATCGAGACCAAGGCGACCCTCACCCTCGATTTCGTGGAGGGCAAACCGACCATCACGACCGTGCACCTGGACCTGAAGGCGAAGATCCCCGGAATCGACAAGGCGAAATTCGAGGCGATCGCCGCCGGCGCCAAAGCGGGCTGCCCCGTGTCGCGCGTGCTCAAAGCCGAAATCTCGCTGACGGCGACCTTGGAGGCCTAAGGCCCCTCGCGAGCCGGGCTCCGCCTACCGCAGCGGCTCCTCGATCCCGTTGCGCTCGTCGTAGAGCAGCGCCGGGTTCAATCCGTCGAGCACCAGCACAGCCTGGAGGGAGGAGGCGATCCGCCCGTCCTGCCATTGCCAGACGATTCGGCCCTGGGGATCGAATTCGAGCAGCTGCTGGCCGGCCTGGCCGTGTCCGGGGCCATGCCCTTGCCAATTGGCCACGACCACATCGCCGTTGGGCAGCAATTGGAAATCGGCATAAAAATAGGGATGGACGGAGGCGGGAACCTCAGCCGCCCCACCGAATTTTCGCAGGATCTTGCCCGCCGGGTCCCACTCGACCAGGAAGGCGCCGTAGCCGGCGGAGGCGAGGGTGCGCCCATCGGCCAGGCGCACCGCTTTCCAGGCGTGGCGGAAGCCGGGAACCGCCGCGCTCCAAATGAAATTTCCCGCCCCATCGCCTTCCGTGATCCGGTCGTTCATGCCGAAAAGAAAGGTGTGGCGGGCGGTTTGGCGCATCAAGCGGACGTAATGGCCCGGGTAAACCGTCGTGGCCTGCACGCGGTTTTGGGGGTCGAGTTCGACCACGCTCATGGCCGGCGCCGGGCCCGGGAGGACCGAGGCGAGCAGGGTGTTGCCGTTGGCCAGACGGCGGGCGGAGGAAACCTCGGCATAGGTGGCGAGATCGGATTCGCGATGGCCGTCGGCCAGGTCATAGACCGCCATGCCCCGATCATGGCTGAGTAGGATCCGGCCCTGTCCGATCAGCTGCAGGTCCCGCGGGTGGGGATGCCCGATCGGCACCCGCCAATTGCGGCTGGGGTCGAATTCGTCGATCCGGAGCAAATTGCCCAGACCCTCGTCGATCGCGATGACATCGTGGCGGAGGGCAGGCGCGGCGGCCGGCCGCTTCGACCCAGACAGGCGGTCGACTTCGATTCCCGCCAGGATAAAGGGCCCGACCCCTTTGGGATCGTCGGGCACGATCGGCTGCCGCAGGTAGTAGGCGTAGGTGCCGTCCTGGGGGTGGGCCAGGCCGGAGGCCTGGTTGACGCGGATCAGGCTGACGCTGCCGTCCCCGTTTTCCCGGATGAATTCCCGCACCAAGCCGTCGAAACCCCGCCGCGCCACCGCCACATATTCCGGGCCCAAGTAGCCCCGATTGACGCCCTTGGCGACGGCGTAGACGAACATGGCCGAACCCGAGGCCTCCAGGTAATTGCCGGCCCGGGAGCCCTGGTCGGTGACCTGATACCAGACCCCGCTCCGCGGATCCTGATAGCGGGCAATGCCGGCGGCGACCCGGTTCAGCAGGCCGATCAGCTCGGCCCGGCCGGGATGCTCCGGCGGGAAATAATCCAGAGAGTCGACCAGGGCCATGGCGTACCAGCCGAGTCCGCGGCTCCAGAAGGAGGGCGCGTGGCCCGTGGCCGGGTCGGCCCAGGCCATGCGCCGGCTTTCGTCCCAGCCATGATAGAAAAGGCCGGTGGCCGGATCGTAGGTATGCGCGGCAATGATATGGAACTGCTTCACCACCTCGTCGAAATCGGCGGACTCGTGAAAGATCTTCCCGTACTGGGCGAGATACGGCTCGGCCATGTAGAGACCGTCGAGCCACATTTGGTCGGGATAACGGGCCTTGTGCCAGAAGCCGCCCGCCCGGTTGCGCGGCTGGCCGGCCAATTGGCGGCGCAAGAGCTGCGCCGCCCGGAGGTAGACGGGCTCCCGGGTCCGCTCATAGAGCGCGAGCACGATCTTGCCGGGATTGACTTGGTCCTGGCTAAATTCCTCCAGCCGATAGGTGCGGATGTTCCCCTCCGGCGTCAGATAAGAGTCGATCACCGCGCGCGCATACCGGCCGTAGGCCGGATCGCCCGTGCGTTCGCCCAGGCGCCAGAGCGAAAGCAAGAAGACCGCCGGGCTATAGTCCCACGTGGCCCCGGGCGCGCCAAAGCTCAGCTGGCCGTCGGAGCGCTGCATCTGCGAGCGGGCCAGGCGGACCGACCACGCCAAGGGGCTCGGCTCCGCCGGGGCAGCGGGAGCAGCGCGCGCCCCTCCGACCAGGAGAGCCAGGGCGGCCAGAAGGCCGCGGCAGCAGGCGCCGGGCTGGAGCGGGCAAGGGCGCATGGCTCAGCCTAAGTGCGCCAGCGGCGCGGGGTCCATGTCGGCAAACTCCTGGTTCTCTCCGCCCATTCCCCAAATAAACATATAATTAAAGGTGCCGACGCCACAATGAACCGACCAGGGCGGCGAGAGGACCGCCTGCCGATCGCGCAGAACCAGGCTGCGCGTCGCCTCCGGGCTGCCGGCGAGATGGAAGACCACCTCCGCGGCCGGCAGATCGAAATAAAGGTACACTTCGGAGCGGCGCAGGTGGGTGTGGGGAGGCAGCGTGTTCCATAGGCTGCCCCGCTTGAGCATCGTGAGCCCCATCACCAGCTGACAGCTGGCGATGCCGCCGGGATGGATATATTTGTGGAGCGTGCGGCAGTTGGCCCGCTCGGGCGTCCCCAATTCCGTCCGCTCCGCTTCCTGGTGGCGGAGAAGCTGGGCCGGATGACTGGCATGGGCCGGATAGCTAAGCAGATAGAATTGCGCCGGCTGCGCCGGATCGACCGAGGCGAACGTGATGTCGCGGGTGCCCCGGCCCAGATACAGGCCGTCGAGCGGCCCGAGCGGGCAGGTCCGGCGGTCGAAAGCGACCGTGCCGGCCTGGCCGATATTGATTACGCCCAGCTCTCGCCGCTCCATAAAGCTGCCGGCTCGCAGCTCGGGCGGAGCCGGCAGCCGGCAGGCCTCTCCCAGTGGCACCACGCCGCCAAGGACCGTGCGATCGGTCTCCCAGTGCGCCAGGGAGATCTGACCGGGCCGGAAGAGGTCGGAGACGACGAAGGCCTGGCGCCATTCTTGATTGCTCCAATGCGCGCACTGCTCGCGACCGACGGCGTGGTGCCAATGCATGCGGTCAGAAGTGCAGTGTCAGCGATCCCACCACCCGGCTGGGCAAACCGACTTCCTGGTCAGCCGGCTGGTAAAACTTATTGCTCATATTGTCCCAATTGAACACGGCCGACAGCCGGCACTTCTGCCAGATCCAGTCATAGCCGACGGCGCTGTTATAGAGGGTGTAGCCCGGATAAATGAGATAGGGGTTGACGGCATTGCCGTTGGCCGGCCCGACATAATTGAAGCCCGCGCCCACCCAGAGTCCTTTGGCGGCCCCGACGGTGACGGTGTAGCGCGCCCAGGTGTTGGCCAGGGTCTTGGACGTGAAGGGCGGATGGGCCCCGAGATAGATGGCATCGCCGGCCGGTTCGACCAGGTTGCGGACGTCATCCTCGGACACACTGCCGAATACCTGCAGATTGTCCAAGGGCGACCAGGTGGTCTCGAACTCGAGGCCCTGGCTGCGGGTCTTCACCCCCTGGACGCTGGTGGCAATCGTGCCGGTGGAGAAGATGGTGTTGACGCTCTGGATTCCGTTCGACTGGTCGATCCGGTAGAGCGAGAGCGTGGTCGAGACGCGGCCGTGCAGAAAATCGGTCTTGTAGCCGACCTCCTCCCCCGCGCCGGTGATCGGCTTGTCCTGGCCGGTGATGACGGCCGTCTCCACCCCGTTGACCAGCTCCGGCGCGGTCAGGAACCCGCCGCTGAAGGTGTAGGAGGTGCTGTAGGAGGCATAGAGGAGCGAGTCCGGCGTCACCTTGTAGCCGGCTCCGACCTGGGGCGTCGTGTAGTGGGCCTTGAAACCCTGGCCGTAGACCGCCGCCGCCGTCGTCCCGAGAAAATTGGTCGAGATCGACTCCGACTGGTTGTAGCGGGCGCCGCCGATGACAAAGAGGCGATCGTGGAGGAACGAGGCGTTCATGACCCCGTAAACGGCCTGGTCGCTCGAATAGGCCAGCGTGTCCGGAGTCAGGCTGGTGTACTGGTTGGGCGAAATCGGCGTCGGACTCTGGTTGATGTAATACGTCGGACTGGAGGGATTCACATCCCAGGTCTGGTAGTAAGGCGACGCGGCCGTGGCGGTGTTAAGCCGGATGAGGTTGTAGTTCCACTGGGCGTCATAGAAGGCCCCGATGAGGGGCTTGAGCTGGCCCCAGGAAAAATCGTACTTGCCGGCCTCGTCGGTCTGCACGGTCTGGATATGCCCCCAGACCTCCTGGATGCGGGGCCGGCGCGCGATGATGGCGGGATTGCCGACCGCCGTACCGGCGCTGCTGGTCTGGTTCTGCAACGCCGCCGCGGGATTGGCCAGGATCTGCTGGCCGAAAGCCTGTTCCGCCGCGGTCTGAGCGGCCGCGCTGAGGGCGTTCCAGGCCGAGGACACAGCCCAGGAACCAGCCGCCCCGCCCGCTCCCGGCGTGTAAGTCAGGGAGCCCGGGGGTGCGAGGAAGACGTCCCCCACCCCGGTTTGATTGAAGCTCACATGGTTCGTGTTGTAGTCGAAGTTCACCCGGGCGAGCCAGTGCTCGCCCAGGGTGATGTCGAGCTCGGCGTCGACGGTTTCCAAGTCCGTCCGGCGCCAGTCGCTCGTATTGTCATAGTCAAAATTGTTCGGGAGGCCCGGATAGGGGCCGGCGAACCCGACGTCGGCCGCGTCCTTGAAACCCTGGGCCGCGTCGACGCCGACGGCACTGGTGAGGGCGGCACTGGGCGAAGGGCCGTAGGCGGGGCCGACTAAGGATTTGACCACACTGGCCGGCGTGGCCACGTCCATATTGGGCGGATAGACCGCGGCGGGATTTTCGTACCGGTAGAACGACTGGTAGTTCACCTTGAACGAGACGGCCTTGGCCGGATTCCACGTCAGGGTCGGCGCCAGGACGGTGGTCTTGGCGGTGTTCCTGATGTTCTCGAACTGGAGGCCGTTTTCATAGGCGCCGTTAAAGCGGAAGAGCAGGAGGTGCCCGAGGAGCGGCTGGTTCACGTCGACCGTGGCCCGATAATAGCTGTCGCTGCCGACCTGCGCGCCGGCGGTGAGGAAGGGATGATCCTGGGGCGACTTGGTGATATAGTTGACCGTGCCGCCCGGGTTGACCTGCCCATAAAGGAGGGCGGCCGGGCCCTTCACCACCTCAATGCGCTCGATGTTGACCGGGTCGACATAGACGTTGCCGCCGCCGCCCTCGCTGAAGCCGTTGCGCTCGGGCGTCTGCTGGAAGCCGCGGATGGTGAAGGAGTCGGCCCCGGCGTTGAACTCCTTGGCGCCGCTGGTCACGCCCGCGGCGTAACGCACCACATCATAGAGATCGGTGGCGCCGGTGTCCTCGATGAACTGCTGGGTGAAGGCGCTGATCGCGAACGGCAGGTCGGAGATGGGGGTGTCGACCCGCGTGGCCGAGACGGAATTGGCGGCGCGGTAGCCTTGGTCCTGCTGGGTCGTGACTTCGAAGGACGGCAATTGGACGATGGCCGCATCGGGGCTGGCGGGAACGGGGCTGGAGGCGGCGGCCTGGGCAGCCAAGCGGGGGGCGCCGGGCGCCAGCGCCAGAATACCGACCAGGATGGAGACAAGGCGAAGCGAGGGATAATGCAATCTCATGGGGGTAAGGGCCGAGGGGAGCGGCCAATAAAAAATTCACTAATGAACTTGATATTCAAGTGTGAATTCCTTTTACTTCTCTGCAACAGAAAAATTAACTCTTCCGCCATGCCGACCCCCGCGCCTCTTTCGGCCGCCGCCGACGCGCCGCCTTCCCCCAAGTACGTCATTCCCAATCTGCGCAACGCCTGCCAGGTGCTGAAGCTGCTCGGGCGGCAGAGCGAAGGCCTGAAGACGATCGAGGTGAGCCGGGCCTTGAAGATACCCATCACCAGCGCCCTGCGGATCCTCAACACCCTGCAGCTTGAATCCCTCGTGCGGAAGGCCAACGGGCGCTACGAACTCGGTCCCGCCCTGATCCAACTCGGCCACCTCTCGCTCCATCGAACGGAAATTCGCGCGACGGCCCTCCCGATCCTGGAGAAGCTTTCCCTCACCACCACCGAGACGTCGCACCTGGCCATCCTCTGTGACGACCGCGCCCTGATCGTGGCGGTGCAGGACAGCCCCCACCCGCTGCGGGCGGCCTCGCGGCCCGGCTTCCTCGCCGATCTGCATTGCAGCTCCACCGGCAAGGTCTTCCTCGCCTACCACCACGGCGGCACGCTGCCGCCGGCCGTGCTGGGGGAAAAGCGCGAACGCCGCACCCCCCACACTCAGGTGACGCCGGAAGCGATTCGCCGGGAGGCCCGCCTCACCCGCGCGCGCGGCTACGGCCTGGACAACGAGGAGTACTTTCTCGGCGTGCGCTGCCTGGCAGCGCCGGTGTTCGGTTCGAATGCCACGGTGGTGGCAGCGATCGGAATCACGGCCGCAGCCGTGCGCTTCACGGAAGCGAGCATCCCTGCCATGGCCGAAAAGGTCAAAGCGGCGGCGGCGGAATTATCGCGGCTGCTCGGGTACTCCGGCACGGGCGGGTCCTAATTCCCCGGGCCCGCCTTCGCACAGGCGGAGGACTCCGCTCAGCGGAATGTCGACCCAAGTCGGCCGGTTGGCCAGCTCGTAGCTGACTTCGTAAAGCGCCTTCTCCAACGCGAAGAAATGCAGGAGCGCCTCCACCTCGCGGGGGCCCGGCAGCGAAGCCACGCCGGCCATGGTCTGGAAATAGCTCGTGAGAAAGGCGGCGCATACCTCCCGGCGCCACTCTTCCGCCCGGGTGGCCAGGGCGGCTTGGGCGGTCGGCTGCATCTCGGCCATGCGGTGGGCCACGGTGGCGCTGGCATAGGCGAAGGAGCGCAGCAGGCCGGCCACGTCGAGCAGCGGGGAACTCTTGGCCCGGCGCTCGGTCATCGGCCGCAGCGGCTCCGCTTCGAAGTCGATGATGGCATAGTCGTTCTGGATGACCAGAATCTGCCCGAGGTGATAATCGCCGTGGACGCGGGTCTTCTGCGCCTCCAGCGTCCGGGGCAATAGCTGGGTCAGGAGCCGCTCCACCGTTGCCCGGCGCGCGAGCAGCTCGGCCGCCAGCGTCCGCGCCGCCTCGGGTAGGGCCGAGGCCCGCGCCTCCAGGGCTGCCAAAGCCGCCCGGGCCGTGGCTAGGGCGCGCTCTTCCCAGGCGCGGAGATCGCCCGGACTCACGGGTTCCGGCGCGAACTCCGGAGGGGCCGGCCCCGCCGGACAGAGGGCGGCGTGCAATTCGCCGGTGCGCTGGCCGAGTTTGGCCGCCAGCTCGAGATAGAGCGCGTGGGCGGTGTGCTCCGCCGAGGGCGGCGCGGCCGCGGCGGGCGGCGGCGCCTCCGCCGGCTTGGTGGCGCCCGGCGCCATGACCAGCGCCGGGTCCAGATACCGGTCCAGATAGTTGAGGGCCTGCGACCAGGCCTCGCCCTGGTTGCGGACGGCGGCGAAGAGGATGCCGAGCGGCCGGTCGCCCGCCGGGCCGCCGATCCAGTCGAAATGCCCCAAGAGCGGCGGCGTGTTCGGAAAATGCGCCACCTCGGTCAAATACCGCGTCATCTCCACTTCCGTGCTCGGGCCGATCGAGAGGCGGCGGTAGAGCTTGAGGACGGCGTATTCTTCAATCAGCAGCGAGGTGTTGGACTGTTCGCCGCCGATCCGCTTGACGCTGGGCGCCCCCGGCAGGGGCCGTTCCACCAAAGCAGTGGTGCGGGCAAAGACGATGGCCCCACCCTCGGCCACGGGCACCCGGCGCTCGGCGCGCATGGCCTCGACCAGGTCGAGCGCGAGCGCCGGATCGGCCGCGGCGTCGTAGAGCACGCCCTCGGCGCGGGCCCGGCGGGCCTGGGCGATGGTGTAGGGCAGGAGGCTCGCCACCCCTTCCGGATCGGTCTGGTCCCAGCGCACGGCGAGGGGCAGGCCGTAGAGCTGCTTCTCGCCTTCGCGCAAGGCCACCTCGACAACAGTCAAGAGCGCTGCGCCCAGCTCGGCGTGGCCCACGACGGTGGCACCCGCCGTCTGCCGGTCCTT
>Ga0302320_10011210_pt1 | contig 19022 bp, 14 predicted proteins | sample Bog_T0_3_FD_202130 | JGI IMG/M metagenome (GOLD analysis project Ga0302320, IMG submission 202130) | Peat permafrost microbial communities from Stordalen Mire near Abisko, Sweden - Bog_T0_3 | ecosystem: Environmental > Terrestrial > Soil > Wetlands > Peat | place: Sweden: Abisko, Stordalen Mire...
CGGCAGTGAACATCTCAAGCGCACGGATTTATGACATCGGTCAACTCGCCGCGCGCGTCTCCTCGGCATCCGACGAATGAACGGCCACCGCGCGCTCGATCGTCTCGGCAAGCCGAGCCAATTCGAACGGTTTGGCGAGGAATTCGTCGACGCCTGCGGCTTCGGCCGTGGCGCGATCCTCGGGCATGGCGTTGGCGGTCAGCGCGATGATTCCCGAAGGCGGCGTTTTGAATTCGCGTTCGAGGGCGCGAATGGCCCGCGTCGCCTCGTAGCCGTCGAGGCCAGGCATCTTGGCGTCCATCAACACGAGATCGAATCGCGGCGCCTCGCCGCGGATCGCTGCGCCGGCGAAACGCGTCGCTTCCAGACCATCGCGGGCCCGCGTGACGTCGAAACCGAGCCGCCGCAGCGCCTTCTGCGCGATGATCGCGTTGATGTCGTTGTCCTCCGCCAGCAGCGCTCGGGAGGCGCGAGAGGCGACGCGCGGCTTCGCAGCGGGTCGGGCGGGAGCCGCCGAGGGGAATTCGTTCGCCAGACGCTCGAATAACGACCTCGCGCGCACCGGCTTGACGAGCCAGCCATCGAAACCGCCGAGCGAATTTTGCCCGAAAGCACGGCGCTCGAATGGCGAGAACAGCACCAGACTCTTGGACGCGCCCGCCGCGCGCGCCGCTTCCGCAAGGCGATTGGTCGCCTCGACGCCCAAAGCGCAATCGACGATCACGAGATCGGGCGTCGCGCCGGTCCGCAATGCCTCAAGGCCGGCTTCCAGGCCTTCGGCGCGCCGGATCTCGGCCCCGGCTTCGCCAAGCAAAGTCGCCAGAGCCGGCGCTTCGAACGGCGAATCGGCGACGATCAGCGCGCGCCGTCCTTGGAGATCGACCGTATCCGGCTTGCGACCGTTGGCGGGCACCGCCACCGGCAAGGGGATGGAGAAGGCGAAGATCGAACCGCCGCCAGGATTGTCGTGGAGCGTCAGCTCGCCGCCCATCAGTTCGACCAGGCGTTTGGAAATCGCCAGCCCCAGTCCCGTGCCCTCGAAGTGGCGAGCGTTGGAAGGGTCGCCCTGCTCGAAATCCTCGAAGATTTTCCCCCGACGGTCTTCCGGAATGCCCGGGCCGGTGTCGACCACTTCGAAGGACAGGCGGCCGTCGTCGATCGAATGGACGGCGACGCCGACGCCGCCGTGCGAAGTGAACTTGACCGCGTTGCCGGCAAGATTGGTCAACGCCTGTCGCAGCCTCAGGCTGTCGCCGACGCCGAGCGCAGGAACGTCCGAGGCGATCGAGGCCGCGATTTCCAGGCCTTTTCGCTGCGCGGCCGGCGCCAGCAGTTCGACGATTTCCTCGACGAGCCGGCGCGGGTCGAACGGCTCCTCGACGAGTTCGAGCCGCCCGGCTTCGATCTTGGAGAAATCGAGAATCTGGTCGATGAGGTGGGAAAGCGCTGTGCCGGAAGCGCGAATCGCCTCGACGTAGCTCGCCGGCTCCGGATCGAGCCCCGCTTCGCGCAAAAGCTCGGCCATGCCGAGAATGCCATGCAGCGGCGTGCGGATTTCGTGGCTCATCGTCGCCAGAAAACGCGATTTCGCCACGCTCGCGGCCTCGGCGCGATCGCGCTCGGCCGAAGCCTCCTTGAGCCGCCAGACCTCGTCGCGCAGCGCTTCGTTCGACGCCTGGGCGCGATGCGCGACGTCCTCCCAATTTCGTCGGCGGCGCATCAGTTCGACGACCATGGCCAGCGCAAGCGCGAGAAAAGGGCCCGCCTGCAACGCAAGATCCCTGGTTTCAAACGGTATGTGGCCGAACGCGATCTCGAGCATTTCAATCATCTCGGGTCCGGCGGAAGCGCCGGTTTGGGTCATCATCGCCCGTCGCGGTTGAAAATCTCTTTCGCTCGTCGGCGAAAAAGCAGTCAATATCGTTTACGCCGCCGCCGAGGCCGTCCGATCTGCCCTGGAGCGGTAACTCAAGGCCTCCGCGATGTGGACACGCTTCACCGAATCGGCGCCATCGAGATCGGCGAGGGTTCGCGCCAGCTTCAACACCCGATGAAAGCCCCGCGCGGAAATACGCATGCATTCGGCCGCGTCCCGGAGCAGCGCCATCGCCCCGCCTTCGGGCGCGCCGATCGTCTCGATGACATTGGACGGCGCGGCGGCGTTGGAGAGGACATTGGGGAGCCCCAGCGCGCGGAACCGTTCGGTCTGAACGGCGCGGGCCGTCGCGACGCGGGCGGAAACTTCCGCCGATCCCTCGCTGGGCGTGGGCCGCAACAAATCCGCCGCCGAAACAGAGGGGACGTCGATCGTCAGATCGAAACGGTCGAGCAACGGCCCTGAGAGCCGGCTCTGATATTGCGCTGCGCAGCGCGAGGTCTGGCCGCGCGGGCAGGAATAGCCGGGCTCGTCGGCATTGCCGCAGCGGCACGGATTCATCGCGGCGACGAGCTGGAAGCGCGCGGGATAGACGATGCGATGATTGGCGCGCGCGATCGCGACCTCGCCGGTCTCGATCGGTTGGCGCAGGCTGTCGAGCGTCTGCGGCTGAAACTCCGGCAACTCGTCGAGGAACAGCACGCCGTGATGCGCGAGCGAGATTTCGCCCGGCTTGGCGTGCGTTCCGCCGCCGACCAATGCGGCCATCGAGGCGGAGTGATGCGGCGAACGGAATGGCCGTCGGTCGGTCAGCTCGCCATTCGCCAGCTTGCCGGCGATGGAATGGATCATCGACACTTCGAGCAATTCGCGCGGCGCCAAAGGCGGCAGGATCGAGGGCAGACGCTGGGCGAGCATCGACTTGCCGGCGCCGGGCGCTCCGCTCATCAGCAGATTGTGGCCGCCCGCGGCTGCGACCTCGAGCGCGCGCTTGGCGTTCTCCTGGCCCTTGATGTCGCGCAAGTCCGGTTGCGGCCCGCCACGAGCGCGCAAAGCCGGCGCGGGTCGGGCAAGCACCTGCGTGCCGCGAAAATGATTGGCAAGCTGGATGAGCGAGCGCGGAGCCAGAATGTCGAGTTCCGACGAAGCCCAAGCGGCTTCCGGCCCGCAGGCGGCTGGGCAGATCAGGCCAAGACCGCGCGCATTGGCCGCGATCGCCGCCGGCAGCACGCCGGCGACGGCGCTCACCGCGCCATCGAGCGCGAGTTCGCCCAGGACGGCGTAGCCATCGAGCGCATCGGCGGGAATGGCGCCGATCGCCGCCATGACCCCTAGCGCGATCGGCAAGTCGTAATGGCTGCCTTCCTTCGGCATGTCGGCCGGCGCGAGATTCACCGTGATGCGCTTGGCCGGCATCGAAAGGCCCGAGGCGATCAGCGCCGCCCGCACCCGCTCGCGCGATTCCCCCACCGCCTTGTCCCCGAGGCCGACGATGGTAAAGGCGACCGTCCCGCTGGAGATCTGAATTTGCACATCGACGGGCCGCGCCTCGACCCCCTCGAACGCTAATGTCGCAACGCGCGCAACCATCTCCGCCTCGCCCAAAAGGTCGAAAAAACAGTAGGAACATTTGCAGAACACAACGCAACTTGCAAGGGGTTTTTGAGTTGAGAGTTGGGCGACGTCGAAATGTCGAGGCGCAGATTGGCGAAACGCGAACCCCGGACGCATATTGCGGGAATGGCGACCCATCCTTCGATTGCTGACGATCCCTCCGAACTCCCCTGTGTCGAACAGGGGCGCAATGCGGCCGGCGTCCTCGCGACGCCATGCGCGAACAAAAGGAAGCCCGTTCTAGTCGTCCTCCGCATGCGGCTTTCTTTGCCGCGAATCGACCCGACAGCCGGACAGCCGGGGCCAACGACGAACAGCCATTCCGCCTCCCGCCCCTCACCCGCGACGCCGGACGAAAACGGCAAACGGCCTCCGAGGACATCCGCGCCCTCAGTTCGTCTTCGTCAAAAATCGGCGGCTGAAAGCGACCAACAATGGCGCCGAACGGGCCTGGCGCCCGCGCGCCGTCCGCATGACCCTGCAAGGCCTGTCCCGCAGTCGCGAACCCAATTTCGCCCGCAACGCTCAGGGGTGGGCCATTGCCTCTGATCAACCCGAATCGCATGCTCTTCATCGGCGCCTTGGGGGTCGTATATGGCGACATCGGGACGTCGCCGCTTTACACGGTTCGGCTTTGCTTCAACGCGCTCGGCGACGTCAGTCGGCCGGCGGTGTTTGGGGTATTGTCACTGATTGCCTGGACAGTCTGCATCATTGTCACGTCAAAATACATCTTCGTCATCATGCGCGCCGACAATTGCGACGAAGGCGGAATTCTCGCGCTCACCGCGCTGAGCTTGCGCGTACCGCGTCCGGGCACGAAATTGTCTTGGTGCGTGCTGACCGCCGGTCTCCTGGGCGCCGCATTGTTTTATGGCGACGGCGTCATCACGCCGGCGATTTCTGTCTTGAGCGCGGTTGAAGGATTGCAAGTCGCCACCGCCATCTTCAATCCATTCATCATTCCCATCACACTGGTGATCTTGTTTGCCTTATTTCAGTTTCAGCGTTTTGGCGCCGCCCGCATTGGCGGCAGCTTTGGTATCTTCATGACGATTTGGTTCAGCGTGATTGGATTGACAGGGGCAGTGCAAATCGCCAGGCAGCCGGACATTCTCTTGGCCCTCAACCCTGTCTATGGCATTGAACTTCTCGTTTCCAATCCCCGCAAAGGCCTCGCCTTGCTGGGCGCCGTGGTGCTGGCCGTGACCGGGGCCGAGGCGCTGTACGCAGATATGGGGCAATTTGGTAAGCGGCCGATCCGCATGGCCTGGCTCTCAATCGTGTTTCCAACGGTGATCCTGAACTATTTTGGCCAGGGCGGGTTGCTGCTGTTGGATCACGCCGCCCTGCGCAACCCCTTCTTTTCGCTCGTGCCCGAATGGGCTATCTACCCAATGGTCGGGCTCGCCACCATCGCCACGGTGATTGCCTCGCAAGCGATAATCTCCGGCGCGTTCTCGATGACGCAGCAGGCAATGTTGCTTGGCTATCTGCCGCGCTTCAAGATCGTCCACACGTCGTCAGAAAAGATTGGCCAGATTTTTGTGCCGGCGGTCAATTTTCTGCTGATGCTGTCGGTCATCGCCTTGGTGCTGGTGTTTCGCGGCTCGGACCGATTGGGCGGGGCTTACGGCATCGCCGTCACCGGGACGATGCTGCTGACCACGTTTCTGGCATTTGTCTACATGGTTGGCGGCGCGCATTGGCGCCTTTGGCTGGCGATCCCGGTATTCTCGGTCTTCCTGATCGTCGACATGATGTTTTTTTCCGCCAACACGATGAAAATTGCCGACGGCGGATGGTTTCCCATTGCCGTCGCCGCCGCCATTTTCACGATCATGGTCACCTGGTCACGCGGCAGCCAGGCATTGACGGCGGCGCGTTGGATGCAGGCGTCGAATCTGGATAAATTCCTCACTGCGTTGAAACCTGATGTTCCCCGCCGGGTTCCCGGGATCGCGGTCTTCATGGTGGCCAATAACAACTTGGTTCCACCTGCCTTGCTGGCGAACCTCGAGACCAATCATATCCTGCATGAGCGCATTCTGTTGATGCATGTGATCCCGCAAGACGTTCCCCATGTCCCGACGGACAAGCGGATCACTATCAGGGATCTCGGCCATGATTTTCATGCGGTCGAGGTGAAATTCGGCTTCATGGATGAACCGGATATTCCGGGCGCTCTGGCCGAGCTGCGGGCCACGTCTTTTGCACTGGTGTTGAATGAGATGTACTTCTTCGTTGGCCGGGTCAAAATCGTCCTGGACCCAGACGCCGGGTTTTGGAGCTGGCGCAAGCGGCTGTTCATTTTCATGCATCTCATCATGCTGTCCGCGACGGAATATTACCGCATCCCCTCCAGCCAGGTGATCGAAATCGGCGGGGAAACCAAGATTTGACGGCCAACACGGAGCGGCGATCTGTTGCGTGACGGTCCGGACTGAAGCCAGAGCGGAAAACCGCGGCTGTCGCGGCGAAGGCGTCGGGACCGTCGGGAGAGGCGCGGCGGACGAACGCGGCGAGATGACCTTGTCGCGAAGGTCTTCCGGCCGCCGACGCTGAACCGATAGAGGTAGCGCGAATAGGTGTTTTCCGGCGCTCCCCTCGCACGCGCTCATCCTCTAACGTCGTCGCCGCGCGTTCGGGTTTTTCGCGAGGAACATCCATGGCATTGGTGGGATCGTCTCCCCCCGGAAATCGTCGGTGGATATGGATCGCGGCGGCGGCGATCGTTATCGGCGCCTGCATCTGGTGGGCCTATTTCGAGGGCGTCGGGACACGGCACAAGACCGCGACCGCGACGCCGCCGATTGCGATCCCCGTCACCGTCGCGCAAGCCCGCCAAGCCGACTTTCCCGTCTATCTCACCGGACTGGGCGTCGTGGAGCCCTATGACACGGTGACCGTGAACAGCCGCGTCGACGGCGAGATCACGAAGGTCGACTTCAAACAGGGCCAGATGGTCAAGGAAGGCGATGTTCTCGCCGAAATCGATCCGCGGCCCTATCAGGCGAAGTTCGACGAGGCCGTGGCGAAGAAGAGCGCCGACGAGGCGACGCTGAAGAATGCGCAGCTCAATTTGCAACGCTACACGACGCTCAGCAAAGAGGACTTCTCGACCAAACAGCAACTCGACACGCAGCAGGCGACGGTCGATCAACTCACCGCGCAGATAAAGGGCGATCAGGCGGCGATCGACAACGCCCAAACGCAATTGAGCTACACGACGATACGATCTCCGCTGTCGGGCAAGACAAGCTTTCGCCTCGTCGATCCCGGCAACATCGTCCACGCGACCGCCACCACCGGTATCGTCACGATCGTCAAGTTGCAACCGATTTCGGTCGTCTTTACCGCGCCGGAGCAGGAGGTGAGCCGCATCAACCAAGCGCTGGCTGCGGGCGTCGTTCCGGTCTCGGCGATGAGTTCCGACGGGTTGACGACCCTGTCGCAGGGACATCTGGCTCTCGTGAACAACTCCGTCGACCAGGCCAGCGGCGACATCCGGATGAAAGCGACCTTCGCCAATACCGACGACGCGCTGTGGCCCGGGCTTTCGGTCTCCACCCGTCTGCGGGTCGAGACCTTGAAACAGGTGATCGTCGTGCCTCAGGACGCGGTCCAGCGCGGTCCCGCCGGACTTTACGCTTATGTCGTGGGATCGGGCGACAAAGTCGAGATGCGCCCAATCAAGGTAGGCCAGGAAGGCGACGGCCTGTCCGTGGTTTCGCAGGGGCTGACCCCCGGCGAAGCCGTGGTCACCGAGGGCCAGTATCGGTTGCGGGAAGGCTCGCTCGTGCAGCCCAACTCTCCCGCCGCGACGCCGAAGCCAGGCCATTCACCGCCGGAACCCGCGCCGTCGACCCCTGCCCCCGTCAAGGCGCCCTGACATGGCGCTCAGCATCTCCGAACCTTTCATCCGGCATCCGATCGCTACGTCGTTATTGATGGTCGGCATTCTGTTCGTCGGCATCGTCGCCTATCCAAACCTTCCCGTCGCGCCGCTGCCGCAGGTCGACTTCCCCACCCTGCAAGTCTCCGCCCAGCTTCCCGGCGCCAGCCCGGAAACCATGGCTTCCGCGGTGGCCCAACCCCTGGAAACCCAGTTCGCGCAGATTTCCGGCGTCTCACAGATGACCTCCATCAGCACGCTGGGTTCGACTTCGATCACGTTGCAGTTCGATCTTAGCCGCGCCATCGACGGCGCGGCCAGCGACGTACTCGAGGCCATCAACGCTGCGGGCGGCCAATTGCCCAAAACTCTGCCGTCGCCGCCCACGTTTCGCAAGGTGAACCCCGCCGACTCGCCCATTCTCCTGCTGGCGGCGACCTCGCAGGCGCTGCCCTTGACCGAGGTCGACGACAACGTCCAAACCAAGCTCGTGCAACAGATCAGTCAGGTGCCGGGCGTCGCGCAAGTCATCATCGGCGGCGAACAGACACCGGCTATCCGCATTCAACTCGATCCCGCCAAACTCGTGGCCAAGGGGCTTTCGCTCGAAGAGGTTCGCGCGCCGCTGTCCGTCGCGACCGTCGACGATCCCAAAGGAACGATCTACAGCGGCAATCGCGCGTTCACGATCTACGACAACGACCAGATCACCACGGTCAAGGCCTGGAACAAAGTCATCGTCGCCTACCGCAACGGCGGCGCGCTAAGGGTCAGCGACATTGGCCAGGCGGTCAGCGCCCCGCAAGACACCACGCAGGCCGCCTGGGCCGACGGCAAGCGCAGCGTTTTCCTGGTGATTTTCAAGCAGCCCGGCGCCAATGTCATCGACACCGTCGACAAGATCATGGCCGAGCTACCGCGCATAAAAGCGTCTATGCCGCCTGCCATCGACATCTTTACGCTGAGCGATCGCACCCAGACCATCCGTGCCTCCGTGCAGGACGTGCAGTTCACGCTGCTGCTGACCATCGTGCTCGTCGTCATGGTGATCTTCCTGTTTCTGCGCAGTGTATGGGCGACAGTCATACCGAGCGTGACGGTGCCGTTGGCGCTGCTGGGCGCCTGCGCGCTGATGTGGGCGGCGGGCTACACCTTGGACAATCTGTCGCTGATGGCGCTGACAATCTCGGTGGGATTTGTGGTAGACGATGCCATCGTGATGCTGGAGAACATCACGCGTTACCTCGAAGCGGGCGAGGAACCGCTGGCGGCCGCGCTGAAAGGTTCGCGCGAGATAGGCTTCACTATCATGTCGATCAGCATTTCGCTGGTCGCCGTCCTGATTCCGCTGCTGCTGATGAGCGGCATCATCGGCCGGTTGTTCCGCGAATTCTCGGTGACGCTGTCGATGACGATTCTGGTTTCGGCCATGGTTTCGCTGACGCTGACGCCGATGATGGCTTCATTGTTCCTGAAATCGGAGAAGCAGGTTCGGCATGGACGCCTGTACATTTGGAGCGAACGCGGCTTCGATGCGCTGCTCAAGGTTTATGAGAGGGGCCTTAACGTCGTGCTGGAATTCCGGTTCGTCACGTTGCTCGTTTTCTTCGGCGTCTTCGCCCTGACGATCTATCTGTTCGTCATCATCCCCAAGGGCTTCTTTCCGCAGCAGGATACCGGCCTGATCACCGGCATCTCCCAGGCGGCGCAGGACATTTCGGTCACCGACCTAATGCGCCACCAGGAGGCGCTAGGCGCGATCGTGCAGCGAGACCCCGGCGTAGCGCATGTCGCGATGGCGATCGGCGGCACAGGCAATCCCTCCAACACGGGCAGGATGTTCATCACGCTGAAACCGAGGGACCAACGCAACGCCAGCGCCGACCAGATCATAGCGCGATTGCGACCACAACTCGACAAGGTCCAAGGCGCGCAATTGTTTCTCCAGGCGTCCCAGGATGTGACGGTCGGAGGACGAAGCGCACGGACCCAATATCAATACACCCTTCAGGACAGCGATTTCGACGAACTCAATACATGGGCCCCCAAGATGCTCGCCAAGATGGGAAGCCTGCCGGAATTGCGCGACGTGGCCTCGGATCAGGAAGCCGCGGGAACGACGCTGACGCTGAACATCGACCGTGATCAAGCCTCGCGCTTCGGACTGACGGCGCAAACCATCGACGACACGCTGGACGACGCGTTCGGCCAGCGTCAAATCGCCCAATATTTTACCCAGCTGTCGAGCTACGAGGTCATCATGGAGGTTCTGCCGAGCCTGCAGAACGATCTCGCGACCCTCGATCAAATATTCCTGAAGACGACGGCGGGCGGCGAGGCGCCACTTTCGGCGTTCGCCAAATGGACTACGACCCAGGTTCAACCGCTAGCGATCAGTCATCAAGGACAGTTTCCGGCGACGACCATCAGCTTCAATCTCGCGTCGGGCGTCGCGCTAAGTGAAGCGACGGACGCGGTCCAGCGCGCGCAAAGCGAACTGAAGCTTCCCGCCACCGTTCTCTCCAGTTTTCAGGGCAACGCCCAGGCCTTCCAGGCCTCCCTTACCTCAGTGCCGTTGCTGATTGTCGGCGCCCTGGTCGTCGTCTATCTGATCCTGGGTATTCTTTATGAGAGCTACATTCATCCCTTGACGATTCTATCGACCCTGCCGTCGGCGGGCGTCGGCGCGCTCGCAACACTCATGCTGTTCCACATCGACTTCAGCCTGATCGCGCTGATCGGCATCATCCTGCTCATCGGCATCGTGAAGAAGAACGGCATCATGCTCGTCGATTTCGCCATGACGGCGGAGCGCGACGACCATCTGTCCGCGCGCGACGCGATTCACAAGGCGGCGCTGCTGCGCTTCCGGCCGATCATGATGACCACGATGGCCGCCATTCTGGGCGGCGTGCCGCTCATGCTGGGATCCGGCACCGGCTCGGAAATCCGACAGCCCCTGGGCTACGCCATGGTCGGCGGCCTCATCGTCAGTCAGGCCCTGACCCTGTTCACGACGCCGGTGATCTATATCTATCTCGACCAATTCGCGGATTGGCTCTCGAAATGGCGATCTCCGGCGCCCTCGCCATGATCATAACGCCCATCCACGTGGACTCGGCGATCCCGTTCGGCGCTGCCGTCGAGCCGCCGAGATCGTTGGCGCGGTTCGAAGCGGCGTCTGGCCCGGCGACACGGTGACGGCGCAAGCCGGCGCGGCCATCGGCCCGCTTCAGCTAAGTGTTTTCCTGGCCTGCCAAAGGAGGAGCGCCATGCCTAGAGGCGACAAGTCAAAATATACCGAAAAGCAAAAACGCACCGCGGACCAAATAGCCGAGAGTTACGAGCAACGCGGCTTGCCGGAAAACGAAGCCGAGGCGCGAGCTTGGGCCACGGTCAACAAAATTGACGGTGGAGGCAAGAAAAGTGGTTCGGGCCGACGCGTCAGCGCCGCCGGACGCAAGACCGAAACGGCCCTCTGAGAAATCGAAATCGTTCGAAGCTCGGGAGTCGAACGGCGAGCTTCCCGCGGGAGCGATTGATTGTCAAGAATGTGCGTTGGAGTTCACGCAGCGCTTCGGACGATTGTCAGGGACATCGGACCCACCCGGGGCGCGGCGTCCGACAAGAAGGCTACACCATTGTTGCGCTTCGCCTCCCCCTTCGCAACCAGACCCAGCGCGTCTTGCTTGCGAAGCGGTCATATGCGTGGAGTCGCCATACACGCCATGTTTCGATGAACAATGCCCCCGGGGCGCCCCGGCCAGATCGGGTTCCGGTCGACATCAATCACTTTCAGACGGCCGCCAGCGTTGATTGACCCATCGCCCTGGGGCATCTTCGTCATTCGGTTTTCTGAATCCGTATCATGGACGCGGCCGCCCTGCCGGCGAGACCCGGCGGGCGACCCTCCTAAACGCCAAAGTCAGGCCGTCAGGTCAGCTGGCGTATTTGTATTCCGGCGCCGCCTTCAGTTGATCGGCGTTCGTGTCCATCATGGCATGCCATTTCTTGTCGTCAGTATTGTAGGTGAGCTTGATCGAAGAGGGACGAACCGCGACGTAGTGATCCCCCATGCCGAGAAACCCGCCGACACCGACGATATAGGCCTTCACGCCATTCTGGCCGAAGGCGATGTCCTTGATCGATCCGATATCCTGCCTTTCGTTATTGTAGATGGACAACCCAATCATCTTCGAACTCAGATCGTCATTGGCGGGAATGGACGTGAACATTCCATCCGAGGCCGCCATAGCCGTTTGATCCGTCGCTCCCGGTGCGCTTTTGGCGTTGTCGGCGGTCGGGTCCGAGCTTGCGACGACGGCCAGCGAATTGGAGTCCAGGAACATCGTCACCGGATCGCCCGATTTGTCTTTCGCCTGCACGATGAACGAATCAGGCACAATCTTTATGTTGGTGAAGCCGGCCTGCTGCAGACTGATCGTCAGCTTCTGACGAATGCCCGCGCCGTCCGTTATTGGCGTGTTGGCCATTTTCGTCGTGACGGCGTCATCGGAATCCGACGAAGTGGCTGGGGACGCCGCAGCCTGTTTGTCGTTGGCCATCGGTGTGGCGGCGGGTGCGGTCTGCGCTATCGCGATCGAAGGCAAGCACATCAAAATCGCTGCGCCGGTCAATTGGAATCTCTTCATGAGCGTTCTCCATTGCAGTTCTGGCGGATCGTTTTTCCGTCAGCAGCAGGCATATCGGCCGACCGCGGCTGTAAGTAGGCTCGGATAATACGCGAACTCGGAAATCCACGGCCCTGCATCGAACCCTGCCGAGACTACAGATCGCCAGATGCGAGGCCGTCGCTCGCCATTCGGATCGCTTGCCTTGGGTGTTTTCCGGTCCTATGCGACGAACTTTCCTTGGCTATGTTGTCGATAACATCGGCGTGGGCGGCAAGAAGTTTCCGACGCGTTGCAACAACCGAGAAGGCTGCGATCATGGATACGAACACTCTGCTCATTATTGTAGTCCTCATATTCTTGTTCGGCGGATTCGGTTGGTATGGCCGCGGTCGATGGTTCTGAAACGAATTCGTTCGCCTCGCCAGCGAGCGACGTTGAATTAGGCGTTGGTCGCGACGCCGCTGACGCCGGCATCTCCGCGGACGCCGCTCGAGCGTGATTTCCGCTTGCCGCTCGCCGCTGTCGGTAGGGCGCCGAATCCAGACTCCGGTCGGCCCCGCGTCCGCGCCGCTTGGACCTGTTCCCTCACACTCCGGACAATCGTTGTGACTCTCTTTCTGATATCAACAGGATTGGGCGGCCTCGCAATGCTGGCCGTGGGATGCGATCTGATCATTCCCGTCAGTAGCGGAATTGCCAGTCTCTGTGATATCGCGGCCGTCCCCCTGCTCACCATTTTCTGCGCCGCGATGGACAATCAATAGGCAACCGCATCCCCGGAAATGAGGGCGATGCCCTATTTGTGACCTTGACAACCGGGAGAGTTTGGGTTGCGCGACCGACGCCACTTTAGGTTGACGTATCGATGGGCGTCGAAACCCGCAATGCCCTGACGACACGAAGATGCCGACGCTCGCATCTGCCCGTCCTCATCAATCTCCAAGCCATGTGGCGGCCCAGGGTCCCACTTGGACGCCGGGGGCGCCTAGGATAGACGGCCACGAATGCGTCGCTTGATGATGGATCACCAACCAACGGCATCGCAACACGACGCCACCGCCGGCGCGCATGGGCTGAGCGCGAGGAGCCCTGAGACGCCACTCCCGTAGGGCGCGCCGCCAATATGAAGGGAAGTCGGCCGAGGCAACGGATTCAGCCGTTGGCTCCAGCTATCGACGTCCGACCAGCCCCGGCCCTTGCCGGAAGTCGCAAATGGCGCATTTCGGTTCCCGACCGAATGATTGGACGTCGAACGGGGCGATCACAACCCCGCCACTCGCTGGCATCGACGGGGCCAACTTGCCCTCAAACCCTTCTAACCAACCACACTATGACCAGAACTACCAAAACCAGGCCAAGAACGCCCCCGAGTCCGGACCCACCGTAAGAGCCGTAGGCGTAATATCCGCCACCGCCGCCGAATATGAGAAATAGAATGAGCAAGAGCAACAACAGGTTCATATTTTTCGCTCCATAGTGTTGGTAATCGCCGGGGTTTAGGGGTCCGAAATTGTTTTGCTCAGCGTGGCGCTCACATCAGCAGTTTGGCGCGAGGCTCGCGGATCGCTCGCAATTCTCTGGCCAAATCTGCGTTCAGCAGATCGGCCCGTCCGTCGCGCGTCAACACCACGGCGGTCTTCTCTGCGTGCTGTACGGCCATTTGAACCCCTTCGCTGGCGGACTTGCAAGTCGCGACTCTGGCAGGCCGCCGCGGGCTCAAACTGGAGAGGAAATTCGCCTCTGGCGCCAAGCTAGCTTGCATAATGCGTCCAGATAAGAAAGGGGCGGATTCTACCCACGCGGCTCTCATTGTCATGCAGGTGGGATTGAGAATTCTCCCGATTCTTGCTTGCAGAGGGCTGCGACCATCAACCGACGCGGGCCGCCTCTCACAACTGAGAATGTCGCCGGACCCGGCCAGCGGTGCTTCACTTCAGCTTAAGCTGGCAAACTTCAGATGTCAGCGCGGCCCCTTCAGACGGAGAGAACTCGGGGTCCGCTCTCTCCACTAGCGCTGCATTTGCATCAAACGACCCATCGGCATCATGTTGGCGTTGAGGTTGGTCATGATCCAAAGCGAGCCGAACACCACCAGGCCGACGACGAGCAGTCCGAAGGCGAGCGCCAGGAAGTTGTTGGTTTGGTCGGGCGCGCTGCTGATGTGAAAGAAGAAAACCAGGTGGACTCCCATCTGCGCGATGGCGAGCACGCCCAGCAGCACGGGGACGCTCGGCGCCCATACCATATGGGTCTGCGCCGCCCAGAATGAGGAGAGCGTCAGCAGGACGGCGAGGACGAACCCGATCAGGTAGCGGCGCCAATCGCCGCCATCGCGCTCGACGCCAGGAGCTTTGTCGTCTCCGTTGGTTGCCTCGTTCGCGCTCATCGACGAACCCCGAGATAAACGACCGTGAATACGCCAATCCAGACGATGTCCAGCGCGTGCCAGAACAGGCTGCAACACAGCAAGCGACGCATCACCATCGGCGGGAAGCCAAGCGTCGCGACCTGCGCCATCATCACGACGAGCCAAATCAATCCGAGGCCGACATGCGCGCCATGCGCGCCAACGAGCGTGAAGAACGCGGAGAGAAACGCGCTTCGCGACGGGCCGGCGCCTTGCGAGATCATCCCGGTGAACTCGATGACTTCGATGCTGAGAAAGGCGACGCCGAGCGAAAAAGTCGCGGCGCCCCACAGATAGGTCCAAACGGCGTCGCGCCGCTCGAAGGCCAATGACAATAGGCCGCAGGTGAAGCTCGAAGTCAGCAGACAACCGGTCTCGATCAGGACGCGGTCGCGGTGAAACAATTGCGCGCCGTCCGCGCCTCCGGCGGTTGCGCCCGACAGCACCGTATAGGCCGCGAAGAAGGCCGAGAACATGACGATGTCGCTGAGCAGAAACAGCCAGAAGCCAAATCCGGCGACGACACGGGGAGAGGCTGGACCGAGTTCGGACGGGGATACGCCGCCCGCCAAGTCTTGTGTGGCCTCCGTCATGCGCGCTTCACCGGCGCGGCGCGATCCTGATCGGCGCGGGCGAGCAGGGCGGCGGGAATGGTCGTTTCGCTCTCGACGCGCCACGCGAAGGCGAGGAGCGCCACGACTATTCCGATGATCGCTACGCTCGCCAACCACCAGATGTGCCAGACCAGCGCGAAGCCCATCATCGCCGTGAAGAACGCCGTCACGAAGCCGAGCGGACTGTTGCGCGGCGCGCTTATGTCCTCATAGGCGGCGCTCTCCACAGCGCCGCCGTCGCGTTTCATCGTCCAATACGCGTCGGCGCCTTCCACCTTGGGCAATCGCGCGAAGTTCCAGGCCAGCGGCGGCGAAACTGTCGACCATTCAAGAGTGCGGCCGTTCCAGGGATCCCCGGTGAGATCGCGGCGGCTCTCGCGCCCGCGAATGCTGACCACGAGTTGGGCGACGGTGAGGACGATTCCGGCCAGAATGACGAGCGCGCCAACGAGCGCCACGATCAGCAAAGGACGCCATCCCGCGTCGGCGTAATGATTCATGCGCCTCGTCATGCCCATCAGCCCGAGCGCGTAAAGCGGCATGAAGGCGAGATAGAAGCCTATCAACCAGCACCAGAAGGCGGCCTTGCCAAGCCGGTCGTCGAGGGTGAAGCCGAAGGCTTTGGGAAACCAGTAATTGTAGCCCGCGAACGCGCCGAACAACACGCCGCCGATGACGACATTGTGGAAATGCGCGACCAGAAACAGGCTGTTGTGCAGAACGAAGTCAGCGGGCGGAATCGCAAGCAACACGCCGGTCATGCCGCCGATGACGAAGGTGGCCATGAAGCCAAGCGCCCAGAGCATGGGCGTGGGAAAGCGGATCTCGCCGCGAAACATCGTGAACAACCAATTGAATATCTTGACGCCGGTCGGCACGGCGATGATCATCGTCATGATTCCGAAGAAGCCGTTGACGTCGGCGCCGGCCCCCATGGTGAAGAAATGGTGCAGCCACACCATGAACGACAGCACGCATATCGCCATGGTGGCGATCACCATCGAACGGTAGCCAAAGATGGGTTTTCCCGAGAAGGTCGCGATGACTTCGGAGAACACTCCGAAAGCGGGCAGGATCAGGATATAGACCTCCGGGTGTCCCCATGCCCAGATCAGGTTGATGTACATCATGGCGTTGCCGCCGCCATCGTTGGTGAAGAAATGAAAGCCCAGATAGCGATCGAGCAGCAACATCGCGAAGGTGGCGGTCAGGATGGGAAAGGCGGCGATGATCAGCAAATTCGAGGCGAGCGCGGTCCAGCAGAATATCGGCATCCGCATGTAACCCATGCCGGGGGCGCGCAGCTTCAGGATCGTAGTCACGAGATTGATGCCTGTGAGCAGCGTGCCAACTCCGGATATTTGCAAGGCCCAAAGGTAATAGTCGACGCCCACGCCCGGCGAATAGGCGATCTCCGACAGCGGGGGGTAGGCGAGCCAACCGGTCTTTGCAAACTCCCCGATGACGAGCGACACGTTGACGAGCAGGACGCCGCTCGCCGTCAACCAGAAGCTGACTGAGTTCAACACTGGGAAAGCGACGTCACGAACGCCCAGCTGGAGCGGGAGTACGAAGTTCATCAGGCCGATGACGAAGGTCATAGCGACAAAGAAGATCATGATCGCGCCATGCGCCGAGAAGATTTGGTCGTAATGTTCGGGCGGCAGATAACCCTGCGCGTCGCCGGCGGCGAGCGCCTGTTGCGAGCGCATCATCAACGCGTCGACGAAGCCCCGCATCAGCATGACCAGCGCCAACAGGACATACATCACGCCGATGCGCTTGTGGTCGGTGCTGGTGATCCATTCATCCCATAGGTAGGGCCAGTGTCGGCCCCAGGTGACGAGCGCCAGGGCAAGGGCGACGGCGATGATCACGAGCACGGACGCCGCCATCGGGATCGGCTGGTTGAGCGGGATGGCCGCCCACGTGAGTTTGCCAAGCATCTCAGGGCCCCCGCGACGGGTCGGCGGCGACGTTCGGGGCGCTTCCCGCGACGATCGCTTCGAAAAGATCGGACGCAATGGTTCCGTAGGTGATCGGCGCGTCCGCCTGGCTCGGACGCGCGAGCGTCGCGAAGCGCGCGGCGTCGAGTTCGCCGCCGCCTTTGCGCGCCGCCGCGACCCATGCGCCGAAGCCCTCGGGCGGCACGGCCTGCATGACGAAGCCCATGTTGGAGAAACCGTCGCCGCTGAATTGCGCAGAGATGCCGGCGTATTCTCCGGGATTGTCCGCCATCAGGTAAAGCTCCGTCGCCATTCCCGCCATCGTGTAGATCTGGCTTCCGAGACTCGGGACGAAGAACGAATTCATGACGCTCGCCGAAGTGAGCCGCAGGCGGATTGGCGTCGCAACGGGGACAACCAGCCGATTGACGCTGGCGATTCCTTCGCTGGGCAAGATGAATAGCCACTTCCAATCGAGCGACACGACATCGACTTCCAACGGCTTGGCCTCGGAACGGATCGGCTTGCGCGGGTCGAGGTCGTGGGAGCCGATCCAGGCGATGCCGCTGAGAAACAAAATCACCAGCGTCGGAATGGACCAAACGACGAATTCGAGCGAGCCGGAATAGGACCAATCCGGCCAACGGACAGCGCGCGAATTGCCGGCGCGATATCGCCATGCAAACGCCAATGTCATCGCGATCACCGGCAGGATCACCGCCGACATGATCGCGGTGGCGTCTAGCAGGATGATCCGCTCCGCGCCGCCGATCGGTCCCTTCGGGTCGAGCACGCCCGAGCAGGAGGATAAGGCCAGCCCCGCGCAGCCGACGACGCTGAAACGACCAACCAAGCCTGTTACGGAACGCACGGCGTCTCCCAAGAGGAAGTTGATGGATGCAACCAAAGCAATCGCGCAGGGAACCTGATCGCCTCGAAGCGCATGGCGCGCGCCGCCGCCCCTGATTTCCCGGGAGCCTTCCGCGGAACCGTCCCCGCCGCTCCCTTGCCCTTCGCGCAGCCCGCCCGCTGGAGCGTAATGCAAGACGCTGCAGGAAACAGGTTCGGAATCTACTCATGAGCAGCAAGATTCGTATGCGTTCCGCTTGGTTCGTCAGGTCCATTATTCTCTTGCACAGCGCTGGGTACATTCCGAAGCTATCCGCTTTACGGGCGCTTACGCATGGTGGTTGCGGAGCCAAATACGATGTTTGATGGACGCCAACGCGTGGCGTCCACCCCTTACTTCGCGTGGCATTTCTGGGAGTGCGGCGGTTGCGGATTGGAATTGTCGGACTCGGCCGCATGGGCGGCAATATATGTCGCCGCTTGATGAAGGCGGGCCATTCGTGCGTCGTGTATGACGTCGACGCGAAGGCGCGCGAAGCGCTGGACGCGGCCGGAGCCGAGGCGGCCGGCTCGCTCGAGCTTCTGGTCAAATCGTGGCAAGACGGCCCGCGCGCGGTTTGGTTGATGCTGCCCGCCGGCGCCGTAACGGATCAGGCGGTCGCGACGCTCGAACACCTGATGCAGTCCGGCGACATCATCATCGACGGCGGAAATTCTTTTTACAAGGACGACATTCGTCGCGCCAAGAGCTTGGAAAAGAAGCAGATACGCTATGTCGATTGTGGAACCTCCGGCGGCGTCTGGGGCATTGATCGCGGTTATTGCATGATGATTGGCGGCCCCGCCGACGCAGTCGAAGCGCTGGATCCGATTTTTTCCGCGCTTGCGCCGGGGTTGGGCGATATCGCGCGAACCGTCGGTCACGGCGCCGTTGCTTCCCGGGCCGAACGCGGCTATATCCACGCGGGTCCGTCCGGCGCCGGTCATTTCGTCAAGATGGTCCACAACGGTATCGAATACGGATTGATGCAAGCCTACGCCGAAGGCTTCGACGTGCTTCGCAACAAGGCTTCGCTGGACCTGCCGGAGGGCGAGCGCTTCTCGCTCAATTTGCCGGAGGTCGCGGAAGTCTGGCGACGCGGCAGCGTGATCTCCTCCTGGCTGCTTGATCTCGGCGCCTCCGCGCT
>Ga0302320_10011212_pt1 | contig 19020 bp, 11 predicted proteins | sample Bog_T0_3_FD_202130 | JGI IMG/M metagenome (GOLD analysis project Ga0302320, IMG submission 202130) | Peat permafrost microbial communities from Stordalen Mire near Abisko, Sweden - Bog_T0_3 | ecosystem: Environmental > Terrestrial > Soil > Wetlands > Peat | place: Sweden: Abisko, Stordalen Mire...
TGAAGCTGGGGCGGGCGCCAGGGTCGATGGGAATTGGGGCGATGGAAGAAAACGTTGTCATTCAAGCCGGAGAATGTGCGCTCGCCATTCTGCCCCATCTTGGCGGCAAGATCGCGTCTCTGCGCGTCGGTGCCCATGAGCTTCTGCAGGCTCCGCTGGCCCCGTACGCCCCACGCACCCGTACCATAAGCTTCGATGCAGGCGACGCCAGCGGGTGGGATGAATGCCTTCCTTCAGTTGCAGCTTGCACCGTCGAAACCGTTGCCGGAACGGCATCGATTCCAGATCACGGGGACCTTTGGCGGGTTGGGTGGACGGCAGGCAGCGAAAAGGGATCAGGAAACAAGGAGCAGGGTGCGCCTGGCCGGGCTATATGCTTTCGCGGAGAATGTTTCTCGCTGCCGCTTTGTCTGGAGCGCACTCTAACGCTGAATGAGGCAGACAGTGGCTGGCGGCTCAGCCTGAACTATACGGTGACGAATACGGACAATGACCCGGTGCCTTGGTCCTGGGCGGCGCACCCTCTGTTTACTGCCGAAGCTGGAGATCGCATCGTTCTGCCTGCTTCAATCAACTCGCTGCGCCTGGAGGGTTCTGGGGGCAACCGGCTTGGAAACCGAGGAGACCAGATCATCTGGCCTCTGGCAACCTTGGCCGATGGCACACAGACAGACCTGAGCCTGGCCCAGCCTGCCATCTCGGGTATCGGCGACAAACTATTCGCCGGTCCGTTATCCGCATCCGAGAATTGTTGCTCGCTGGTTCGGGCCAAGCTGGGTTTGCAGATCAGTGTCAGCTTTGACCCGGCTGCGACGCCCTACCTAGGCCTGTGGATCTGTTACGGGGGCTGGCCGGAACGGCCTGGGCCGAAACAGATGTGCGTTGCTCTGGAGCCGGCCACTGCTCCCGTGGATTCATTGGCGCTGAGCGGACCGTGGTCGCGCGTCTTAGGCCCCGGCGAGTCTTTTTCGTGGCCAATGTTTGTTGAGATTCAATCCGTAGAAGGTGCTGACTGAAATGCATGATCCCGCCTTATTCCGTTCGCGACATCTCGCCCGTTTTCATGCCGAGCCACAGCTTTTTGCCGCGCCCGGCCGAGTGAATATCATTGGCGAGCACACCGACTATGCCGAAGGATTCGTCATGCCGGCGGCCATCAACTTCGCCACACTTGCGGCCATCTCGCCGCGTTCCGATGGCAAAATCGCAATCTACTCGGAGAATTTCGCGGAAGAGCGCCACTTCGAGGCCGGCGCAATCCCCGCCAAGTCCAGCCACCACTGGACCGACTATCCGCTCGGGGTGGTCGCAATTCTTGCCGGCGAGGGCCACTCAATCCCTGGATTCAGCCTGAGCCTCGCGGGGGACATTCCCCTGGGATCGGGATTGTCGAGCTCGGCTTCTGTCGAGGTTGCAACTGCGCTGGCTGTGCTCGGACTCATAGGGGCGAGCTACCCTGGGCCGGTGCTCGCGCGTCTTTGCCAGCGCGCGGAGAACGAGTTCGTCGGCGCCAATTGCGGCATCATGGACCAGTTCATCTCGGCCAATGGCGCCAAGGACCATGCGCTGCTTCTGGATTGCCGCGATTTGAGTTTCAAGTTGGCGCCGATCCCGTCTGACGTGGCGCTGGTGATTGCAAACACCATGGTCAAACACTCTGTCGCAGGAGGCGAATATACCTCCCGCCGTGCCGAGGTGGAGGCTGCGTGTGCCGTCATTGCCAGCCACCGGCCGGGGGTGCGGTTTCTGCGCGATGCAACCCTCGACGACCTTGCGCTTTGGGGAGGTGAAATGACTCCCAACGCGCTCAAGCGAGCGCGTCATGTGATTAGCGAGAATCTGCGCACCGTTGCGGCAGCTGAAGCCCTTACGAAGGGTGACCTGCCCTGCTTGGGCCGTCTCATGTCTGAGGCGCATGCCAGCTATAGCAAAGATTTTGAAGGGAGTTGCCTTGAAGCCGATGCCATGGTCTCTTTGGCGCAAGATCTGCCTGGACTGATTGGCGCCCGTCTCACAGGGGGCGGATTTGGGGGCTGCACCATCAATCTTGTTCACCAGAGCGATGCCCTGGACTTTGTGGAAGAGCTGGGCGGGCGTTACGCTGCCGAACTGGGGATTGTGCCCCAGATTCATATCTGCCAGGCCTCGGGAGGCGCTCACAAGCTGGCATAGACCATCCCTATGCATCCTTTATGGTTTGCAACCAAGGCGACGGGCGTCTGTTCATGGGATGGGACGAAATTCTTGAAAATGTGTGCCTTGTGAAAATGAGGGTGATTGGCACCGCAATTGGTAACGCCTCTGGCATCCTCCCGATTACGAACGAACGATGCGAGGAAGCGCTTTCCAGACCAGTTACTTGGTAAAATTGAATGAGTTTAGATCGATGAGGTCTGGGTGGGTTGATTTTGCCCCGTCGGCTTCACATCATTCAGATTCCCAGATCGTCGCTTCAATGATTGGAAGCGCCGTGGAGACGCAACAACCATGCAAGCGACATTTTTTAAACCGTTTTCATACGAATCCTTTCCCGCCGCAGGTGTGGTGGCGTACTTCTCGATGGAGATTGCCATCAATCCAGGCATGCCCACCTACTCTGGCGGCCTTGGCGTTCTGGCTGGAGATACTTTGCGCTCGGCCGCGGACCTTGGCGTTCCGCTGGTGGCTTTTTCGCTTGTTCATCGCAAGGGCTACTTTCAGCAGCATCTCGACCTGAATGGCGTGCAGAGCGAAGAGGTTCAGCAGTGGAATCCTTCAGATTTCTGCACGGAGGAGCCGGCACGAGTTACCGTTTCAGTCGAAGACCGTATCGTTACCGTGCGCTGTTGGCGCTATGACCTGGTTGGGCGTTACGGGCATATCGTGCCCATTTATCTTCTTGATACCGACGTAGAAGGCAATTCCGGGTGGGATCGAGGCCTGACCGATCACCTGTATGGGGGCGACACGAACTATCGCTTGCAGCAGGAGATTGTGCTGGGCATGGGTGGCGTTCGAATGGCGAAGGCACTCGCCTATAGGGTCAACGTTCATCACATGAATGAGGGCCACGCCGCACTGTTGACCCTGGCCTTGATCGAAAGCCAGTTGGGTGGCGGACCGCTGGCGGCGCCCACTGAAGCCGACTTGACCCTGGTTCGCCAGCAATGCGTATTTACGACTCACACGCCGGTTCCGGCGGGCCACGATCGATTCTCGACGGAGCAGACGATTCGGATTTTGGGCGGCGACCGGACCGCGCGCCTTGAAAGGCTGGGCTGCTTTCGCGACGGCATGCTCAACATGACGCTGCTGGCGCTGCGCTTTTCGCGTTATGCCAACGGCGTTGCCCTGCAACATGCTAAAGTCTCCCGCGCCATGTTTCCTGAGTTTGCGATCGACTCGATTACCAACGGCGTCCATGCGCCGACGTGGGTGTCTGAGCCGATTCAACAAATGCTCGATGCGAACTTTTCTTCGTGGCGGCGCGACAATCTCTATCTGCGCAACGCAATCGACCTGCCAGAGAAACAGATTCTTGCGGCACACGCTCGCGCCAAAGGGGAGCTGCTCGCCGAGGTTGCCGCCCGCACCGGGCAGGTTTTTGACCCGAATGTGCTGACCCTGGGCTTTGCTCGACGCGTAGCCACCTACAAGCGCGCTACCCTTTTGTTTACTGACCCCAAGCGATTGCTCGAGATCGCCACCGCCGCTGGCGGACTGCAGATAATCTATGCCGGCAAGGCGCATCCGCAAGATGAACCGGGCAAAGCATTGATCCATCAGGTCGTCGAAGATGCTGCAAAGCTTTCGAACAACCTGCTGCGCATTGTTTATCTCGAAAACTACGACTGGGGTTTGGGCGCGCTGCTGACGGCCGGTGTGGATGTTTGGGTGAACACGCCGAAGCGTCCGTATGAGGCTTCAGGCACGAGCGGGATGAAGGCCGCACTGAACGGCGTGCCGAGCCTGTCGATTCTTGACGGGTGGTGGATCGAGGGCTGCATTGAAGGATTCACCGGCTGGGCCATTGAAGACGGCGCCAACGATGAAGAGGAGGCAGCTTCACTCTATAAAAAGCTTGAAACCGCAGTGGTTCCTCTCTACCGTGAGACGCCCGAGAAGTGGGCTGCCCTTATGCGCACGACGCTGGCATTTAACGGCTCCTACTTCAACACCAACCGCATGGTGAAGCAGTACACGCGGAATTCTTATTACCCTGTAAAGCTGATTGAGCCTACCAAAGTGGAAGAGGCGGCGTTTGTGGGATGAGGAAGGACAGCTCCTAGCGGCATTTCCCCTGAATGAATATCAAGCTTGAACAGGCGTGCGGCTTTCGGTGGGCAAATGTACAGAGGCAGAGGGGAACGCTCCAGCAGGGGCTAAAGCCCGACCTTATTTTGTCGCATTTGCGGCGCGACTGAAGTCGTGCCCTTTCAAAACCACTCTAGTAGACCAGTTGCGAATATGGGCTAGGAGCTTGAGGCTAGAAGCTGTTTCAGTCTCCTGGAGCTTGCTCGAACTCCTTGGCGGTACTGAACAGCTCCGCCAGCCACCGCTTCACCCGGTCGAAGAAGAGATAGACCACGGGCGTGGTGAAGAGAGTAAGCGCCTGCGAGACCAGCAGGCCGCCGACGATGGTAATGCCCAGCGGCTTGCGCAACTCCGATCCGACCCCCATGCCGATGGCCAGCGGCAAGCCACCGAAGAGCGCGGCCATGGTGGTCATCATGATCGGCCGAAAGCGCAGCAAACAGGCCTGGTAGATGGCTTCAACGGGCGGCAAGCCCTCTTCACGCTCGGCCTGCAGGGCAAAGTCGATCATCATGATGGCATTCTTTTTCACGATACCTATGAGCAGGATGATGCCGATGAGGGCGATGATGCTCAACTCGGTGCCGGTGAGCAGGAGTGCGAGAATCGCGCCAACGCCGGCGGGCGGCAATGAAGAGAGGATCGTAAGCGGATGAATCAGACTCTCGTAAAGAATGCCGAGGACGATGTAGACCGCGACCAAAGCGGCGAGGATGAGATACGGCTCGTTCTTGAGCGAATCCTGGAAAGCCTGTGCGGTTCCCTGGAAAGTGGCGTGGATGGCGCTGGGCATGCCCATCTCGCTCTGTGCCTTTTCGAGGGCGGACACCGCATCGCCAAGGGCAACATTGGGCGCCAGGTTGAAGCTGAGCGTCACAGCGGGATACTGGCCCTGATGGTTGACCTGCAGCGCAGTTCGCTGCTGCTCATAGTGAGCAATGGTTGAAAGCGGCACCATCGCGCCTCCGGTGGAGGGTTTTGCAGCCGCTCCAGGAGCAATCCCCGAAGCTGCGGTCGGCAAGGCGCCGGTATTCGGCGTCGCAACGGTGGCGCCCGTCACATTGTTCGCCTTGATGTAGATGCCGTTAAGGGCATCGGGGCTCAGTTGGTATTTGGGATCGACCTCCATGACAACGAAGTACTGATTCAGCGGGGTGTACATCGTGGAGACTTCGCGTTGGCCGAAGGCGTCGTAGAGCGCTTGGTCGATGGAGGCAGCGGTGATGCCCAGGCGCGCAGCCGAATCGCGATCAATGACCAGGTTGGCGGCCAGACCCTGGTTCTGCTGGTCAGTTGAGGGATCGGTCAGATCGTGCATGGTGCGCATCCGGGCAAGCAGTTGCGGGGCCCAGGTGTTGAGTTCGTTCAGATTTTCGTCGGAGAGAGTGTACTGATATTGAGCGTCGGAGCCACGCCCCCCGATCTGGATGTCTTGCTGGGCCTGCAGGATGAGCGCGGCGCCGGGAACGCTGGTAAGCTTTCTGCGCAGGCGATTAATGACCGCATCGGCTGAGACACGGCCGGGCCTTTCGTTGAGAGGCTTGAGGGCAATAAACATGCGGCCCACATTGGAACTGCCGCCACCGGGACCATTGCCGCCCACAAAGGCAGTGACCGATAGAATTGCCGGATCGTCAAGCACCATCTGGGCCAAATCACGCTGCTTGCTCTCCATTGCCGGAAAGCTGATGTCCTGGGAAGCTCTTGTGGAGCCGCCCATGCGACCGGTGTCCTGCTGCGGGAAGAATCCCTTGGGCACGATCATGAAGAGATAACCGTTGAGCAGAACAGTGCCGACGGTGACCAGGAGCATGAGCGTCTGATGCCGCAGCACCCAGCGCAGGGCTTTGTTGTATTCGTAGTGCAGCCAAATGAAGATGCCTTCGCTGGCGCGGTAGATGCGGCCGTAGCGGCTCTCGTCGCGCGACTTGAGAAACTGCGCGCAGAGCATGGGCGTAGTGGTGAGCGACACAAGCAGTGAGACGGCAATGGCCACGCTCAGGGTCACGGCGAACTCGCGGAAGAGCTTGCCCACGATGCCGCCCATCAAGAGAATGGGGATGAAGACGGCGATCAGCGAGGTACTCATCGAGAGTACGGTGAAACCGATCTCTTTGGAGCCTTTCATGGCCGCGTCAAAGGGGTTCATCCCCATCTCGAGGTAGCGGGTGATATTTTCGATGACCACGATCGCGTCGTCGACCACGAACCCGGTGGAGATGGTAAGCGCCATCAGCGAAAGGTTGTCGATGGTGTACCCGAGCAGGTACATAACGCCGAAGGTGCCAACCAGCGAGAGGGGGACAGCGACCGACGGAATGATGGTGGCCCATACCTCGCGCAGGAAGAGGAAGACCACCAAAACCACGAGAACCACGCTGATGATGAGAGAGATTTCAACGTCATGCACGCTGGCGCGAATGGTGGTGGTGCGGTCGACAGCCACGGTGATGGTGATGGTGGGCGGGATGGCTGCTCGCAGGTGCGGCAATTCAGCCATAACGCTGTCCACTGTATCAATGACGTTGGCGCCCGGAATCTTGAAGATCACGAGCAGGATTGCGTCTTTGACCTGACCCGGAGGGGCGCCGGGCTGGTTGCTGCCCGAGACGCCGGCTGTACGGATATCGGAAACACTGTTTGTTATGGTTCCCAGGTCTGAAATCCGGACCGGCGCGCCCGTCTGGCTGTTGTAGCCGGCGATGATTGAGGCGTAGTCGCTGGCCTTAAATATCTGGTCGTTGTCGCTGATCTGCCAGCGTTGGTTTGCGTCTTGAAACGCGCCTTTTGGCCGGTTGGCGTTGGCGCCGGCAAGGGCGGTGCGAACGGCCTCGAGACCGACGCCGTTGCTGCCGAGTTGCATCGGGTTCAGCTCGACCCGGACGGCGGGGCTGGAGCTGCCTCCGACAAAGGTCTGGCCCACGCCTTTGATCTGGGAAATCTTCTGCGCGAGGATGGAGTTTGCCAGATCGTAGATCTGCGACTTGGGTATGACGTCGGAGTTCAGGGTGAGAATCAGAATCGGCGCCTCGGCTGGATTTGCCTTGCGATAGTTTGGATTCTGGGGGAGATACGAGGGCAACTGGCTGCGGGCCGCGTTGATAGAGGCCTGCACATCGCGGGCGGCGGCGTCGATGTCGCGATTGATGTCGAATTGCAGGTTCACCGATGCCGAGCCGAGTGAACTGGACGAGGTCATCTGGTTGACGCCGGCGATGCGTCCGAATTGACGCTCGAGGGGAGTGGCAACGGACGAGGCCATGGTCTCAGGGCTTGCGCCGGGCAGTCCCGCGCTCACACCGATGACCGGGAAGTCAACATCGGGCAACGAAGCAACGGGCAGGAGCGAATAGGCGACCGAACCAGCCAGCAGCAGAGCCAGACTGAGAAGCGATGTGGCGACCGGGCGCTGAATGAAGGGTGCGGAAAGATGCATCGGTCCTTCTCCTCAGTCGCCGGCGACGGGTTCTTGTTGAAGGCCAGTCGCGACGGCGCGGGGCTTGAGGCGCCGGGCCAATTTGTCGAAGTATAGATAGATGACCGGGACGGTGTAGAGCGTGAGGGCCTGTGACATGAGCAGGCCACCAACGATGGTGATGCCGAGCGGCTTGCGCAATTCTGCCCCAACGCCTCCGCCAAGTGCCAGCGGAAGGCCGCCGAGGAGCGCGGCCATGGTGGTCATCAAAATGGGCCTGAAACGCAGTTGGCACGCTTGGAAGATCGCAGCTTCGGCCGATTTGCCTTCGATGCGCTCTGCTTGCAGGGCAAAGTCAATCATCATAATGGCGTTTTTTTGGACGATACCTATTAGGAGGATGATGCCAATGAGCGCAATCACGCTGAATTCAGTGCGCGTGATGAGGAGGGCAAGAAGGGCGCCGACGCCGGCCGAGGGCAGCGACGAAATGATGGTAATGGGGTGAATATAGCTCTCGTAGAGCACGCCGAGCACGATGTAGACGGTGACCAGCGCAGCCAGAATCAAAATGGGCTCGTTGGCAAGCGAGGTCTGAAACGCGGCGGCCGTGCCCTGGAAGCTGGCGTTGATGGCAGCCGGCATCTGGATACGCTGCTCAATGCGATTGACGGCGTTGACGGCGTCGCCGAGGGCCTTGCCGGGCGCCAGGTTGAAGCTCACGACGGTAGAGGGAAACTGACCCTGGTGGCCGATGGATAGTTGCGCGCTGGATTGCTCCCAGTGGGCGATCATGCCGAGGGGAACCTGTGTTCCATTGCTGGACTTCACGTAGAGATTGTTGAGCGTCGTTGGATCGGTCTGGAAGTTCTGACCGACCTCCATCACTACGTGGTACTGGTTGAGCTGGGTGAAGATGGTGGAGACCTGGCGTTGGCCAAAGGCGTCGTAGAGGGTGTTATCCACGTCGGCCATGGCGATGCCGAGGCGCGCGGCGGTGTCGCGATCGATAACCAGCTTTGCGCCCAGGCCCTGGTCCTGGAGGTCGCTGGCAACATCGGTGACGACACTTTCTTTGCCGAGTTCGGTGACCATCAGCCGGGTGTACTTCGCCAGCTCGGTCTGGTCGGGATCTTCAAGGGAGTACTGAAACTCCGTGCGGCTGACGCGGTCTTCGACCGTCAAGTCCTGCAGGGGCTGGAGAAAAAGCTGAATGCCTTCAACGCTTTCTAGCTTGGGCTGCAACCGGCGAATGACTTCGGTGGCGGAGATCTTGCGAACTTCGAGCGGCTTAAGGTTGATCTGGATGCGGCCCGAGTTGAGGGTCGTGTTGGTTCCATCCACACCAATGAAGGACGAAATGTTGTCTACGGCTGGATCTTGAAGAAGGACATCGACAAGCTTCTGTTGACGCTCGGCCATGCTGGTGAAACTGACAGTCTGCGGCGCCTCGGAGATGCCGAGGATTACGCCTGTGTCCTGGACTGGGAAGAAGCCTTTGGGAATCACAACGAAGAGGAGGATTGTTCCCACCAGGGTGCCGATGGTGACCAGCAGCGTGGTGAAGCGATGGCGTAAGACAACTTCCAAGGTCCGGCCATACCAGGAGATCACCGAATTGAAGACATCCTCCGACCAATTGTAGAAGCGGCTTTGCTGAGCGTGCGACTTGTCTTTTAGAATGCGCGAGCACATCATGGGCGTGAGCGTGAGAGACACGAACGCGGAGACCAGGATGGTGACAGCGAGGGTGATGGCGAACTCGCGGAAGAGGCGTCCGACCACGTCGCTCATAAAAAGCAGTGGAATCAGCACCGCGATGAGCGAGACAGTGAGCGACATGATGGTGAAGCCGATCTGTTCGCTGCCCTTGAGGGCGGCTTGCATCGGGCTGTCGCCTTCTTCAATGAAGCGCGAGATGTTTTCGATCATCACGATGGCGTCGTCAACAACAAAGCCCGTGGAGATGGTGAGCGCCATCAGGGTTAGGTTGTTGAGCGAATAACCGAGCAGGTACATCACGCCGAATGTGCCGACGATGGAGAGCGGCACAGCGACGGAAGGAATGATGGTGGCGGCAAGGTTGCGCAGGAAGAGAAAGATCACCATGACGACCAGGGCAATGGTGAGCATGAGCTCGAATTCGACATCTCTCACGGAGGCGCGAATCGTGTTGGTACGGTCGGTGAGGACGCGCACCTGAACCGAGGCCGGCAGGCTGGTTCTCAGTTGTGGCAGCAGCTTTTGGATGCGGTCAACGACGGCGATGATATTCGCGCCCGGCTGGCGCTGGATATTCACGATGACAGCTGGCTGGCGGTCCATCCAGGCGGCCTGCTGTGAATTCTCGGCCGCATCGACGATGGTTGCCACATCGGAGGCGCGAACGGCAGCCCCGTTGCGATAGGCCACAATGACCGGCTTGTAGTCGGCGCTGGCAACCAATTGATCGTTGGCTCCGATGGTGTAAGACTGGCGATTGCCGTTGAGGGTTCCCTTGGCCTGATCGACGTTGGCCGCGGCTAACGCGGTACGCAGGTCTTCAAGGCTCAGCCCGTACGCAGCCAACTCGGACGGATTGGCTTGAATGCGCACAGATGGCTTCTGTCCGCCAGCTATCGAAACCAACCCGACGCCGGTAACCTGGGAGACTTTTTGCGCAAGGTTGGTATCCGCCGCGTCTTCAATCTTGTCGAGCGGCAATGAATCGGAGTAGAGCGCCAGGGTCATGATGGGCGCGTCCGCAGGATTCACCTTGCTGTAGATGGGCGGATTGGGTAGATCGACGGGGAGGAAGTTATTGCCCGCATTGATGGCAGCCTGAACTTCCTGTTCGGCAACGTCAATGTTCTCATCGAGGTTGAATTCGAGGGTGACGACCGAGCCTCCGCCGGAACTGACCGAGGTCATCTGTTTGAGCCCCGGCATCTGTCCGAATTGCCGCTCCAAAGGCGCCGTTACCGCGGATGCCATCACCTCTGGCCCTGCGCCGGGGTAAAAGGTGAGCACCTGGATGATTGGGTAGTCCACCTCGGGAAGTGCAGAAACCGGCAACTGCAAATAGCCCACAAACCCCGCCAGCAGGATCGCCGCCATGAGCAGCGAGGTGGCCACCGGGCGCAGAATAAAGGGCCGGGAAGGACTGAGGCTCACTGCTGTTCCCTCTTGTTGTGCTTGTGTTCGGTGGCTCCGTCGGCGGGCTGAGCCGATCCGGTTGAATCGGTGGACGGAGAGCCGCCATGACCCGACCCGCGACCTGATCCCTGACCACTTCCGCCTTGAGCAGGCCTCTGGTGCGCCATGCTCGGGATTACGATCTGCCCAGGGCGCAGCCGGTCCGCGCCATCGACAACAACGTTCTGCCCCTTTTGGAGGCCGCTATCCAGGATCGTCAACTGTCCCTCGGCCAATGCCACCTTTACTTGTTGAATCCTCGCTGTAGCTGTACCCTTCGCATCCGAATTGACCACCCAGACAAACGATCCCTGCAATCCAGACTGGATGGCCGCAGAGGGCACGACGATGGCGTTGGTCCGATTTTCAAGAACCAGATGGATGTTGACGAACTGGTTGGGGAACAGCGACTGGTCGCGGTTGTCGAAAACCGCCTTCAGCTTGTCGGTTCCGGTAGTCGTGTCAATCTGGTTGTCGGCCGTTAGCAGAAAGCCGGCGGCGAGCTTTTTCACGTCGTCGCGGTCGTACGCGTCCACGGGCAGTTTTCTCTCTGAACCGAGCTTTTGCAGCACCTCGGGGAGCAGGTTCTCTGGAAGCGTAAAGTAAACCGCGATCGGTTCGAACTGGTTAATGACCACCAGGTTGGTGGTGTTCGCGGTGATGATGTTGCCTGGGTCCACGAGGCGGAGACCGATGCGCCCGTTGATGGGGGATTGAATTGAACACCAGTCAAGCTGCAGCTGGGCCGCTTCAACGGCGGCTTTGTCAGCCTCGATGGCGCCCAGGTATTGGCCCTGCGTGGCCGCGTCCGTGTCCAGTGTCTCCTTGGAGGTAACGCCGGCGTCATAGAGCGCTTTGTAGCGAGCATATTGCGCCTGGGCATCCTTGAGCAAAGCTTCATCGTGCGCGAGGGCGCCATTGGCCTGGTCGAGAGCGGCTTTGTAGGGGCGCGGGTCGATCTGCATAATTGTTTGCCCCTGCTTGACCTGCTGGCCCTCAGTGAATTTGACGGGCAACAGTTCTCCGTTGACGCGTGCCTTCACCGTGACGGTCATGTATGGAGTGACTGTGCCAAGAGCAGTAAGGAAGATAGGCATCGGTTGCTGCTGAGCGGGCGTCACCTGCACGGGAACCGGGCGGCTTTGGAGCGCCGCAGCCTGGCTGACATTGTTTGCCGCAGCCTGCTTCTGATTCTGGTAAATTCGCCACACCACAACGCCTAAACAAACCACCCCAATGAGTCCAATAATGCGGAGCCAGGCTGTGTGGCGTGCAAGCGGCTGTTCAGAAGCGCCGACTGTTGGCAAATGTGGCTCTGGAATGCCTTCGATGGACATGATTTCGTTTCCCGTCGTTTTCATTTGTGTGCATGCCCAAATGGGCACCACATGCATTTAGGCCGGGCGGAGTTCAATCCACCCGTTTACGCTTCTATGGACGATGCAGTTTCAATAGAAGTTTCGCTCGCTCCCCCGTTGTCCAGGCGCTGATCTTCAAGTGTTTGAGACTTACACCCATATGGCATGCGAGCCGCAACCATTGTATGCGAAGAGGGCTTCCCCGGCGAGTGCCAGCCCGTGAGGCAACTAACTGCACAAGATATGCATCGTGGGGCAGGCGTTCCGTCACGAATCATCGGCAGAGTAGGCCAATTGTCAGCGGTCAAGCCTGGGTAAAGTGGACGAGTCAGCGGGGCTGTGACGCAGGAGAGCCGCCCGGAACCGGGGCCGCCTTATGGCGCGCATAAACAAGTCCCGCGGTTACGCCCATGAACTGGGCGCAGCCTCTTGCGGCAAGAAACACGGGGGAAAGAAGGCCGACGATTGGGTCTTTCCGGATGGCGCGAACCGCGAAAGGAAGAGTGCTGAGCAGAAAGGCAGCAAATACAAGGACCGACGATGGTACCGCCGGCCGAACAGCATAGTCGCATGCAATGGCAAGCAGCAGCGCTGGCGCGAGCAGCAGTTGCAACTTCATGATCTGCGGTGTGTGGCTGTCTTTCACTCCCTTGCTGGGATTCTTGCGCACTGCAAGGACGCGCCAAAATGCGAACTTGTACTTCTTCTTCAGGTATACCCAGAATCTGTCGGGATGTGTGTGGCAGACGACCGCATCCGGGACAAAGACCATCTTCCATCCCCGGGCAGACATGCGATAGGAGAGCTCGATGTCCTCAGCGCATGCCACCGGAAACGAGGTGTCATACCCTGACATCTCGAGGAAGCGGTCGCGTCGAAACGCAGCGGAGTAGGTGTCAACAAAGTCGATGCTGGCGAGGCCCGCCATCAAGCGATAGCGGTCTTCATATTCAATTTGCACAAAGCGGGCCATCAAACGATCTTGGCGGGTACGATATATTCCCTTTGCTGCAACGACTTCGGCATCGTTGAACGGCTCCAGCATGGCATTGAGCCAGCCCGGCATGGGCACACAGTCATCGTCGGTAAAGAGCAGGATCGCTCCCATGGCTTCCATTGCGCCTCGGTTTCGCGCTGCCCCGGGCCCGGCATTCGCCTGTGAGATAAGACGAACACGAGGAAGGCCCTCAACTACGTCCGCAGTATCGTCCAACGAGCCATCGTCGACCACCAGGATCTCAACGTCTCGCCCGTCAATCTGGTTCGAAAGCGCATCAAGGCACCTTCGGATGCGCGGAGCGCCATTGAAGGTTGGAATAACGATCGATATGGATTCGGGTTCGATGAGAGACTCCCACTACGACTGTGGAGACCGCGTGGTTACGCTGTTGCTCGCTGCGCTTTAACAGGAGCCGAGTTCGTCGCTTTTTCGTGACGACTGCCGCGCATCAGATACTTCGACAGAGTTACAAATCCCTTTAGGTTACGCTGCAGCTCGCGGCGATCTTTGATGGACTGCTTCAGCTTGTAGAGCAGATAAGATGGCGCGAGATAGAAGCTTCGCCGCGCGCGATCGCAGAAGCTGACCAATTGGTCGTGAGTGATGTTGGGCAAAGTTACGACGCTGTTGTGAAGGCCATCCTTGGTCAACCACGCGCCCCAATCTTCGATCTGAATGTAGTCCCGTTTTTTAGCTTCCTGATAGGCGACCGTGCCCGGATAGACCATGATGGGGAAAAACTGGGCCGTGTCTGGCCGCAGCTTCTTGGCGAAGCTCAGCGTCTTCTCCATGCTGGCGGGCGTCTCGTTGAGGTTGCCGACCATGAAGCAGCCGTGGACCATGATGCCCGAGTCCTGGCAGCGCCGGACAAACCGATGAGCCTCTTCGTGATACTTGGCATCGCGGCGGTCGTCGTTGTTCTTATGCATGCCGTTGATCACTTCAACATCGCCGCTCTCGAAGCCGACGCAGAACAGTCGGGCTCCCGCTTTGTGCAATGTCGAAAGCAGCTCATGCTCCGAGCCGATATCGGCGCGGCAGTTGGCATCGAATGGCAGCTTATTGCCGCGACGGATTAGTTCGCTGGCAAGCTCAAGCGTGCGCGGCTTGCTCACAATGAAGGTGTCATCTTCAAGCATGACGGTTTTGATTTCTGGCATTTCCCGAGCGACGAAATCGAACTCATCGGCGACGTTGGCCACCGAGCGGTAGCGCATGATATGGCCGCTAAAGGTCTGTGGATATACGCAGAATGAGCAGTGATAAGGGCATCCGCGGCTGGTATCGAACACCACCATGGGCCAGAGCGAGTGGCCATAGAAGTAGTCTGGCGTGTGCAGAAAGCGCTTGTACACCTCAGTGACGAAAGGCAACTCATCGAGATTGTGAATGGCGGCGCGCTGCTGGTTTGTGACGATCTCGCCATTCCTGCCGCGCCAAACCAGGCCATCGACCGCGGACAGGTCTGCACCGCAAGACTTTGCCGCGAGCCAGTCGCGCACGGTGTATTCGTACTCGCGCATGGCAACGGCCTGAAGGGAGGTGGACATGGCCAGCGTCTCTTTGGGGAGTGAGGAGACGTGGCGGCCTACCAGAAGCACATGAAGGGAGGGCCTTGCGGCGACCATCGACTCAACAACGCTCACGTCGTTGAGGATGCTTGGCGTGGAAGTATCGCAGACTACCGCTTCAATGTTCTTGGCTTGAATGCGGTGGATAACCGCCTGCACGGAGTAACCGCCGGCGGGAGCATCGACCAAGTCAACTTCATGGCCATTTTTAATGGCAACCCCAGCTGCTGTGGCAAGCCATTTTGGGTAGTACAGTGTTCCGCTTTTAGTTACCGCGGGGCTGCGTTGTTCGCGGGAATAGCGTGGGTGAAACGGCGGGTTGAGAAAGAGTACACGCATCTAATTTGGCCTCCGGAAAGCCTGATGCTAGCATGGCTATTTCTAACTAGAGGCCATGTTTCAGCTATACAAAAATGCTAGCCCGAAACGGGAAGTTATGTTCCCGACAATGCACGACAAGTCACGTCATTAGCTGACATGACGCCGCTCGCGGCATGGATCATGCTTGGGTTCCGCGCGACGGAGAACCTTCATCAGACTTGATGGGGGTGAAAGCCAATCCATGAGCGCCTGTGTTGGCCCCTTATACTTGACCCAGGGCATGTCAACACACCTCGACACAATTCTGGCCACGACACGGTCTGCTCTGAAGGCCGCGAAAGCGCGTACGCCATTCGCTGAGCTTGAGCGGTTGGCGAGGTTGCACAAGCCGCGTGGCTGGGCGAAGGCCTTGCGGCGGCAGGCGGAGATCGGTCCGGCGGTGATTGCGGAGGTTAAAAAGGCGTCGCCGTCGAAGGGTCTGATTCGCGCGGATTTTGACGTGGCGTGGCTTGCGGAGCGGTACAAGGCTGGAGGCGCGGCGGCCCTTTCGATTCTCACCGATGAGCCGTATTTCCAAGGCAGCCTGCGCAACCTTGAACTTGCTTCCCAAGCAGCTGCCCTCTCTTGTCTTCGCAAGGATTTCATGGTGGACGAGTATCAGGTGGTTGAGGCTCGGGCCCACTGTGGAGATGCGATTCTGCTGATTGCCGCGGCGCTGACCGATGCCGAGATGAAGCACCTGGCAGGTGTTGCCCGCGGGGTTGAGCTGGATGTGCTGGTTGAGGTGCATACGGCGGAGGAACTGGACCGGGTACTGAACACGTTGGGGGAGAGCGGCGCGGATGCGATCGGAGTGAACAATCGCAATCTGAAAACCTTTGACGTCAGGCTTGAGACTTCTCTTGAGTTGGTGGGGCGAATTCCGTCGAGATTAGTTCGTGTAGCCGAGAGCGGAATTGCTACATCGGATGATGTAGCTCGATTGCGCGATGCGGGGTTTGACGGCTTCCTGATTGGAGAAAGCCTGATGCGCCAGGCTGATCCGGGGGCGGCGCTGGCGGCGCTGCTGGCGGGGGTGAATGCGGCGGCATGAGCTTGTGGATCAAAATCTGCGGCAATACTTCGCTTGAAGATGTGCGGATTGCGGCGAAGCATGGCGCCGATGCGGTGGGGTTTGTGTTTGCGCCCAGCCCGCGACAGGTGACGGTGTCTGAAGTTGCAGCCATTGTGAAGCACCTGGCGGCGCCGGTGGAGAAGATTGGCGTTTTTGTGGATGCACCGCTGGACGAGGTCTACTCGGCTGTACGCGTTTGCGGGCTGACAGGGGTGCAAATCCACTCTGGAGCTGGGCCGGAGTTTCCGGCAAAACTGCGGCAAAGGCTGGGATCGGAGCTCCGGATTTTGCGCGTGGTGCATTTTGATAGCCGGCCAGCGGAGCAGATCACGGGCGAGATTGCGCAACACTCAACGAACCCCCATGTAGACGCGGTGCTGGTGGACTCGAGGACCGCAACGGCAGTCGGCGGCACCGGCATTGCCTTCGACTGGGTTGAGGCGCGGAGGACGGTTTTTGGCGACTCGGCAAAGTTCAAGCTGATTGCGGCGGGCGGGTTGAATCCGGAGAATGTGACGGAGGCGATTTCAATGTTGCGGCCTTGGGGCGTGGACGTGGCTTCAGGCGTGGAAGCTGCGCCGGGACGCAAGGACGCGGGCAAGGTGCGGGATTTTATTGCGCGGGCGCGGGCGGCGGAACCGGAATAGGCTCTTCGACGCGGATTCTTGCACCGGGAATCGCTGGTTGGGGGAACAAGTCGTCTCATATTGTGGTAATCTGGAGAGCGAGAAACGCGATCATTTGATTGAGTAAGTTATTTATTATGAATGTGTTGTCTTAAAAACAGTCGAAGGTTTTCGGAGTCCGATTCTTACGGCTCACGAGAAAATAGGGGGGAGGGGTATTTATTTTCTGGTAACTAGGGGCGGAGGCGGGATTTGTCCCCCTTATGCCAGACTGGGGCAGCGCACGAGCGGCCGAAGCCTGATCGATTTGCCCATTCGTCCTCTATAAACGATTGTGCGCCTATACGATGGAATCATCTGCAAATGAGGGGGAGATTTCCTGTTGGCCGAGAGTGGTGCGGAAAGCACCGGGTTTTATGTAACTTAGTGGTCTATTACGCATAATGCTCTCTATGGCACGAGAGCTAAATGAGCTGGTCTGCGTACTTGCATGAAAAGTTCGAGGCGAGGTTAAAGAGCTGTCAGAGGCGGTTCAGGACGGACTTGCCACCGCCCTCGCGCCGTCGCGGAGATTTGGACCAGGTTTGGGACGGCCTTTGGTAGATACGTTGAATGGATCGAGGTACGCGAACATGAAGGAACTTCCCCTTAGAGCCGATGGTGGCGTTTGGCGGGTCGCTTTCGCCTTCGATCCGCGACGAAATGCGATCTTACTCGTGGCCGGAGACAAATCGGGTGTGCGCGAAGCGAGATGTTTGGCGCCCCTGGGCTGTCGCACAGTTCCAAAACGGGGGAAATTGGCTACCACCCTTTCCGCAAAGAGCGCGGAAAGGACGGGGCACCTGTGATCTTTCAAGAGGTTGTCCATTCGATCCGAACCGGAGAAGCTGTTTGTGACGAGCAAGCAGTAACTCTGGAGACCGAATGGACTATCACAAGAATGCCCCATGGACGGCGATCAGTCGAGAGCGGCTGGCCCGGATGGTGATCGAGGGCGGCGCATCGGTGCAGGCGGCAGCGGCCCGGTTCGGCGTGAGTTGGAAAACAGCAGCCAAGTGGGTTGGCCGTTACCGGCTGTTGGGGGCTGCCGGCCTGGGTGATCGCAGTTCGCGTCCGCGCCGCAGCCCGCGTCAGACGGGTTCTTTATTAGTAGAAAAGGTACTTGCACTTCGTCACGGACACATGCCCGGCTACGAGATCGCGCGGCGCACTGGACTGAGTCCAGCTTCGGTCAGCCGCATCCTGCGCCGTGCCCGGCTGAGCCGGTGGCGCGATCTGAATCCGCCACCACCCGTACAGCGCTATGAGCATCCCCGGCCGGGCGACATGCTGCACCTTGATATCAAGGGAATGACGCGGTTTTCAGAAGTAAGTCTGCGTGGCGATGGACGGCTGCGCGGCAAGCAGAAGCATCCAGGCTTCCTGGCTCTGCATGTGGCCGTGGACGATCACTCGCGCATGGCCTTCACACAAATGCTGCCCGATCAGAAGGCTGAAACCACCATCGGCTTCCTGAACTCGGCCGTGGAGTTCTTCGCCAGCCACGGCATCGGCGTGCGCGCACTGCTCACCGACAACGGCTCCAGCTACCGCTCCAGCCAGTTCCGCCAGGCCTGCCACGCAATGCAGATCAAGCACCACCGCACGCGGCCCTACACTCCCAGAACCAACGGCAAAGCCGAGCGCTTCATCCAGACCGCGCTGCGCGAGTGGGCAAGAGCAAAACACTGGGCCGAATCCGACGAAAGAGACGCTCATCTTCAGCCCTGGACCGACTACTACAACCGTGAACGACCCCATGGTAGCCTCAACTACAAGCCGCCCATCAGCCGATCCGAGATCGGTACAACGTCTTGAGCATCTACAGGCACCCTGCGTTTTCCAGATAGTTACGGGGTAATTCTTCCCAAAGAAGCATTGATGCGCTCTGGGGATAGCATCTGACCCAATATCCGGGAATGATAGGGTGCGGGTTTTTGGCATGCGCTCTAGTAAACTGATGAGTCCCCGGTGTGGTGCCTTCGGAGTTCGTTGGCGAAGACAGACGGCGGAAATGCAGGTCCTTCGACTCCGCTGAAGAGCGCTTCGCTCAGGATGACCACTGCTTTCGGTGTTGCAGGTTAACAGCATTCATTACCAGCTTGTTGG
>Ga0302320_10011217_pt1 | contig 19014 bp, 19 predicted proteins | sample Bog_T0_3_FD_202130 | JGI IMG/M metagenome (GOLD analysis project Ga0302320, IMG submission 202130) | Peat permafrost microbial communities from Stordalen Mire near Abisko, Sweden - Bog_T0_3 | ecosystem: Environmental > Terrestrial > Soil > Wetlands > Peat | place: Sweden: Abisko, Stordalen Mire...
AACCGAAGGCTTTCGTGGTGCTGAAAGCAGGCGCGGAGATCGGCGACTTGGAGGCCGAGCTCAAGGAGCACGTCAAACAGCGCATCGGCAAATGGAAATATCCGCGCTGGATCGAATTCGTCTCGGAGCTGCCGAAGACCGCGACCGGCAAGATCCAGCGCTTCAAGCTGAAGGAGGGCTGAGTGGCTTTCGCGTGGCGCGATGGCGGCGCCGGCTTCGTGACTGTCGGCGACAAGCGCCTCGAAGCCATCAGCCATGGACCGCCGCCGGATCGCGCGCCGACGATCGTGATGCTGCACGAGGGCCTCGGCTGCGTCGCGCTGTGGCGAGACTTTCCCCAGCGCCTCGCCGCCGCGACCGGCTTCGGCGTGTTCGCCTTTTCGCGCGCGGGCTACGGCCAGTCCGATCCGGTGACGCTGCCGCGTCCGCTCGACTACAAAACGCGCGAGGCGCGCGAGATCCTGCCGGCCCTGCTCGACGCGACAGGCTTTCGTCGCGGCGTCTTGCTCGGCCATAGCGACGGCGCTTCGATCGCCGCGATCTACGCCGGCTCGGTCGAGGATTACCGCGTGCGCGGGCTCATTCTGATGGCGCCGCACTTCTTCACCGAGGCGAGCGGGCTGGCTTCCATAACGGCGGCGCGCGAGGCTTACGTGAGCGGCGATCTGAAGCGTCGGCTCGGGAAATATCACGCCGACGTCGACGTCGCGTTTCGCGGCTGGTGCGACGCCTGGCTCGATCCGGGCTTCAAGAGCTGGAACATCGCCGAATTCATCGACTACTGGCGCGTCCCCGCGCTCGCGATCCAGGGCGCGGGCGACGAATACGGCACGCTGGTGCAGATCCGCGAAATCGAAACGCGGACCTACTCGCCCGTGGATGTCGAGATATTCGCGGACTGCCGACACGCGCCGCATCTCGAACAGCCCGAGAAGACGCTGGCGGCGATCTCCGATTTTTGCGCGCGGCTCGAGCGCATCGAGCGTGAGGTCGTGGAGATCAGGTGAGGCCCGCCCCTTCTCCCCCTGCGGGACCCAGGGAAACGCAAGTGCGTTTTCCGGGGGGTGGCGCGAAGCGCCGGATGAGGGGTCGGCGCCGGATAAAGCGCCACATTCGCCGCCGCCTCAGCCAAGCCGAAAGAACCCCTCATCCCCGCTTCGCGGACCTTCTCCCGCAAGGGGAGAAGGGCGTTATGCATTATAATGCGCAAACTGAGCCGAGGATTACCCCTTGCTATCCGCCTAAAATGCATTATGATGCATATCACGGGAGAGAAACCTTGAGCCAGCGCATCGATTTCCAGACCGACCCCTCGCGCTACCGCCATTGGCGCGTCGCGTACGACGGCGCGGTGGCGACCTTGTTCATGGATGTCGACGAGGACGGAGGGTTGTTCGAGGGCTATCAGCTCAAGCTCAACTCATACGATCTCGGCGTCGACATCGAACTCGCCGACGTCGTGCAGCGCATGCGCTTCGAGCATCCGGAGATCGGCGCCGTGGTGCTGCGTTCAGGCAAGGATCGCGTGTTCTGCGCGGGCGCCAACATACGCATGCTCGGCGGCGCGGCGCATACGCACAAGGTCAACTTCTGCAAGTTCACCAACGAAACCCGCAACACGTTCGAGGCGGCGGGCGCGGAATCCGCTCAGTATTACATCTGCGCGGTCAAGGGCGCCTGCGCGGGCGGCGGTTATGAGCTCGCGCTCGCCTGCGACTACATCCTGCTCACCGACGACGGCTCGACCTCGGTCGCGCTGCCCGAGGTGCCGCTGCTCGCGGTGTTGCCTGGCACCGGCGGCCTCACGCGCGTCACCGACAAGCGCAAGGTGCGCCGCGATCTCGCCGACGTGTTCTGCTCGATAGAGGAGGGCGTGAAGGGCAAGCGCGCGCAGGAATGGCGCTTGGTTGACGAGGTCGTTCCCAACTCGAAGTTCGACGAAGCTGTCACGACGCGCGCGCGCGAATTCGCGGCCAAATCGAAAACGCCGGACGCGAAAGGAATCGCGCTGACGCCGCTTCAGCGCGTCTTCGGCGAGGACGGCTCGGTCCGTTATTCCTTGGTCGAAGTGACGATCGCGCGCGACAAGGGCGTCGCCACCATTCACATCTCCGGCCCGGACGGCGCGCCGCCCGTGTCGATCGCCGAGTTGCACGCGCAAGGCGCTTCGACCTGGATCTTGCGGCTCGCGCGCGAACTCGACGACGCGATCCTGCATCTGCGCCTCAACGAACTCGAGGCTGGCGTGATCGTGTTTACCTCGACCGGCGACGCCGAGGCGGTGCTCTCGCACGAGGCGCTGGTGAGCGAACACGCCACGACCGATTGGCTCGCGCGCGAAATTCAGCTCTACTGGAAGCGGGTGCTGAAGCGCGTCGATCTGACCTCGCGCTCGCTCGTGGGTTTGGTCGAGAACGGCTCTTGTTTCGCCGGCTTCCTCGCCGAAATCCTGTTCGCCTGCGACCGCAGCTATATGAAGGAAGGCGAGTTCGAGGGCGACAATCGCGCGCCCGCCGCGATCACGCTGAGCGCCGCGAATTTCGGCCCCTATCCGATGTCCAACGATCTGACGCGGCTCAAGACGCGCTTCCTCGGCGAGCCCTCGAAGATCGACGAACTCGCGCTTCGCCAAGGCGACGCGCTGGAGGCGGAGGAAGCGAACGCGCTCGGCCTCGTGACCTTCATCTTCGACGAAGTCGATTGGGACGACGAAGTGCGCATCTTCCTCGAGGAGCGCGCGAGCTTCTCGCCCGATGCGATGACCGGCATGGAAGCGAACCTGCGCTTCCCCGGTCCCGAGACGATGGAGACCCGCATCTTCGGGCGGCTCACCGCGTGGCAGAACTGGATTTTCCAGCGCCCCAACGCGGTCGGCGAGGTCGGCGCGCTGAAGCGCTACGGCACCGGCAAGCGCGGCGAATTCGATATGCGAAGAGTCTGATTGCCCCCTCTCCCGTTTACGGGAGAGGGCCGGGGTGCGGGTACGCCCCTCATCCGGCGCTTCGCGCCACCTTCTCCCGCGAGAGCGGGAGAAGGGAGTAACCAAACATCGGGAGCGAAAGATCATGAGCGAACTCCTCAACGTCAGTTACGACACCCTCATCCCCAACAATGTCGGCCTGTCCTCGGACAAGCGCGTGCTGAAAGCGTTGGAGAAGTGGCACCCTGGTTACATCAATTGGTGGAACGACCTCATTCCGCGCCAGTTTCAGGACAGCATGGTCTATCTGCGCACGGCGGTGAGCGTCGATCCCAAAGGCTGGGCGAAGTTCGATTACGTGAAGATGCCGGAATATCGCTGGGGCGTGCTGCTGGCGCCGCAGGTGGAGGACCGCCGGATTCCTTGCGGCGAGCACGCGGGCGAGAAGGCCTGGCAGGAAGTACCCGGCGAATATCGTTCGATGATGCGTCGGTTGATCGTCATTCAGGGCGACACCGAGCCGGCCTCGGTCGAGCAGCAGCGCTTCCTCGGCAACACCGCGCCTTCGCTCTACGACATGCGCAATCTGTTTCAGGTCAATGTCGAGGAGGGCCGCCATCTCTGGGCGATGGTCTATCTCCTGCACAAATATTTCGGCGCCGACGGCCGCGACGAGGCCGACGATCTGCTGCGCCGCAGTTCGGGCTCCGAGGAGGCGCCGCGCATGCTCGGCGCCTTCAATGAAGAGACGCCGGACTGGCTGTCGTTCTTCATGTTCACCTACTTCACCGATCGCGACGGCAAGATGCAATTGGAGAGCCTCGCGCAGTCCGGCTTCGATCCGTTGTCGCGCACCTGCCGCTTCATGCTGACGGAAGAAGCGCATCACATGTTCGTCGGCGAGACCGGCGTCGGGCGCACGATTCAGCGCACCTGCGAGGTGATGAAGCAGAACGGCATCGACGATCCCTTCGACGTCGCGCGGATTCGCGCGCTCGGAGTCATCGATCTGCCGACGATCCAGAAGAAGCTCAATCTGCACTACACGCTTTCGCTCGACCTGTTCGGCCAGGAAGTTTCGACCAACGCCGCCAACGCGTTCAATTCGGGCATCAAGGGCCGCTTCATGGAGCATCGGCTCGACGACGACCATCGCCTCGGCGGCGCGACCTATCCCGTCTGTCAATTGGTCGACGGCGAGATCCGCATCATCGAGGCGCCCGCGCTCACCGCGATCAATATGCGCCTACGCGACGACTACACGCGCGACGCCGCCGGCGGCGTCGGCCGTTGGAACAAGATCATCGAGTCCAACGGGATCAAGTTCGTCCTCAAGCTGCCGCACGAGGGCTTTCACCGGAAGATCGGCGTGTTCTCGGGCAAGACGATCAACCCCGACGGCAAGCTGATCAGCGGCAAGGCATGGGACGACAATGTCGCGAGTTGGCTGCCGAGCAAGGCCGACGGCGATTTCATCCAATCGCTGATGAAGCCGTGCCTCGAGGTCGGCAAGTTCGCCGGCTGGATCGCGCCGCCGAAGGTCGGTATCGACAACAAGGGCGGCGATTTCGAATATGTGAAGCTGCATATGGCGTGAGGAGAGGTTACGTCCGTCATTGCGAGCCCTGGGAAATGCTTTGCATTTCCCTTGGCGAAGCAATCCAGATCCACTGGATGGCTTCGTCGCTTCGCTCCTCGCCATGACGATGTCCGATCCCCGCGAGAGTGTCTGAAAATGAACAGTCCCGTCAAACAACATCTGATCGACCCGGAAATCTGCATTCGCTGCTACACCTGCGAATCCATGTGCACGGTCGGCGCGATCGAGCATGACGGGGTGAATGTCGTCGTCGATTTCGACAAGTGCAATTATTGCATGGACTGCATCGCGCCGTGCCCGACCGGCTCGATCGACGAATGGCGCGTGGTCGACAAACCCTTCTCGCTCGCCGAGCAATTCGCCTTCAGCGAGTTGCCGAAGCAGCAGGCGTTCGCGGAGACCGCGTCGGAGGCCGGCACGTCGATCGAGGCGCTCGACCCCGAGATCGCGGCCTTGCTCGCGCAAGCCCATGGCGGCGCCGGCGGCAAGGCCAAGGCGCCCGCCAGCGCGGCCAAGCCGACGATCAATCTCTATACCTTGTTGAAGCCCGCCGAGGCGATCGTGCAGGGCAATTATCGGCTCACCGCCGACGGCGCCGACAACGACGTGCGCCATATCATTCTCGATTTCGGCGGTCAGCCGATGCCGGTGCTGGAGGGGCAGAGTATCGGAATCATCCCGCCGGGCGTCGACGCGAACGGCAAGACCTATCTGCCGCGGCTCTATTCGCTGTCGAGCCCGCGCGACGGCGAGCGGCCGAATTTCAACAATCTGTCGCTGACCGTGAAGCGCGAGCCGAACGGCGTGTGCTCCAACTATGTCTGCGATCTGAAGAAGGGCGACAAGGTGCGCGTCACCGGCCCGTTCGGCGCGACCTTCCTGATGCCGAGCGACCCGAAGGCGAAGCTGTTGATGATTTGCACCGGCACCGGCTCGGCGCCGTTCCGCGCGTTCACGATGCACCGACAACGCGACGGCGCGGAGGACGCGGCCGGCATGACGCTGGTTTTCGGGGCCCGCACACCGGAATCGTTGCCTTATTTCGGGCCGTTGAAGAAGGTGCCCGAGCAGGTGCTGAAGAAGCATTTCGCCTTCAGCCGCGTCGCCGATCAACCCAAGCGCTACGTGCAAGACAAGCTGCGCGAGGAACAGGACGCGATCGCCCAGATCATCAACGATCCCGACGCCTATATCTACGTCTGCGGCCTGCGCGCGATGGAGCAGGGCGTCGAGGAGGCCTTCACCAACATCGCCGAGGCGACGGGGCAGCAATGGAGCGCGCTGCGCGACGCGATGCGGAGGGAAGGCCGCTATCACAGCGAGACCTATTGAGGGCGCGCGACGGATCGTCGCGACATCGTGAAGTATATTGCATCAACGTGAGCCGCGAATTAGAAGCGATATAATTCCGTTTCGGACGCTGGCATGAACGAAATCACCAATTTCCGCGGCGACGTCGTCGCCGGCCTCGGGCGGCCGGACGAGGTGGACGCTTTCATCGCGACGGTCGGCGCGCGCGTGCGCGAAGTGCGTCAGCGCAAGGGCATGGCGCGGCGGGTGTTGTCGGAATTGTCGGGCGTTTCGCAGCGCTATCTCGCGCAACTCGAGAACGGCGACGGCAACATCTCGATCGGCCTGTTGCAAAGGGTCGCCCAGGCGCTCGATCACAAGATCGAATGGCTCGTCGGCGCGGAGGACCCTTGGGGGTCCGAGACCGAAAAGTTCGCGCGGCTGTTCAGTTCCGCGTCTTCGGGTTTGCGGCGGACGGTGATGGAGACGCTGGTCGCCGCCGAGCCCGCGCAATGGCGGCGCCAGCGCATCGGCCTGATCGGCCTGCGCGGCGCCGGCAAATCGACTCTGGGGCGAAAGCTCGGCGCGGCGCTGTCGCTGCCGTTCATCGAACTCAACCGCGACATCGAGGAACAGAGCGGCATGCCGGTCGCCGACGTCATGGCGCTGTACGGCCAGGAGGGCTATCGCCGGCTGGAGCGGCAGGCGCTGGAGCGCGTCGTCGCGACCAGCGATTCCGTGGTGCTCGCGGTCGCCGGCGGCATCGTCTCCGAGCCCGAGACCTTCGCGTTCCTGCTGCGGCACTTTCACACCATCTGGCTGAAGGCGCCGCCGGAGCTTCACATGAGGCGCGTCGCCGAGCAGGGCGACGAGCGGCCGATGGCTGGTAATTCCAAGGCGATGGACGATCTCAAATCCATTCTCACCAGCCGCGAGGCGTTGTATGAAAAAGCCGAGGGCGTGATCGACACCGAAGGCAAGACGCCGGACGAGAGCGCGCGGGACCTGGTGGATGCGGTGAGAAGGCTCGGGGTGGTGTAGCAGTTCGTCGTCGCTTTTCTGCGAGCCGCCGCTCCGTGTGAAACCGCCGCATCCCTCGCTGGTTGACAGGGTGGGGGCGGGACAGGCTAATGCCGTGCAAATTCGAGACGTCCAAGGGAGAGACATATGGCCACGGGATTCTTCGGCGACATCGCACCCGTCCGCTACGAAGGCGCCCAGAGCGAAAATCCGCTCGCCTATCGTCACTACGACGCGACGCGCACGGTGCTGGGCAAAACGATGGCCGAGCATCTGAGGCCCGCCGTCTGCTATTGGCACAATTTCGCCTGGCCCGGCTCCGACATGTTCGGCGCGCCGACCTTCGAGCGCCCCTGGTTCGCCGAGACCATGGCGGCGGCGCGGCTGAAGGCCGATGTCGCGTTCGAGATGTTCAGCCTGCTCGGCGTGCCCTTCTTCGCGTTTCACGACAAGGACGTCGTCCCGGAGGGCGCGAACTTGAAGGAATTCGCGCGCAACCTCGAGTCGATCACCGAGTATTTCCACGACAAAATGAACGCCACCGGCGTCAAGTTGCTCTGGGGCACCGCCAACCTCTTCAGCCATCCGCGCTACATGAGCGGCGCGGCGACCAATCCCGATCCCGACGTGTTCGCCCATGCCGCGGCGCAAGTGAAGAACGCGATCGATTCCACGCATAAGCTCGGCGGCGCCAATTATGTGCTGTGGGGCGGCCGCGAGGGTTACGAGTCGTTGCTCAACACCGACATGAAGCGCGAACTGGATCAACTCGGGCGCTTCCTCTCGATGGTCGTCGACTACAAGCACAAGATCGGCTTCAAGGGCGTGTTGCTTGTCGAGCCGAAGCCGCAGGAGCCGACCAAACATCAATATGATTACGACGTTTCGACCGTGTACGGCTTCCTGCAGCGCTTCGGCCTGGAGAAAGAGGTCAAGGTCAACATCGAGGTCGGCCACGCCTTCCTCGCCAAGCACTCTTTCGAACACGAGATCGCGACCGCCGCCGCGCTCGGCATTCTCGGCTCCATCGACGCCAACCGCAACGATCTGCAATCGGGTTGGGACACCGACCAGTTCCCCAACAACGCGGCCGAATTGGTGCCGGCGCTCTATCACATCCTCAAGGCCGGCGGCCTGGGGGCCGGCGGGTTCAACTTCGACGCCAAGGTGCGCCGCCAGTCGACCGACCCCGCCGACCTGCTGCTCGGCCATATCGGCGGCCTCGACGTCTGCGCGAGGGCGCTGATCGGCGCGGCCAAGCTGATCGAGGACGGCAAATACGACGCGCATCTGGCCGAACGCTACGCCGGCTGGAACGCCGCCGAGGCGATGGCGATGCTGGCGCCCGGCGCCTCGCTCGACGCGATCGCCGCGCGCGTCGCCGAACACGACATCGATCCCAAGCCGCGCTCGGGGCGGCAGGAATATTGGGAGAATCTGGTCAATCGGTACATTTAGTTTTTGCTGGCCCGCTCCACCCCCCGACACCTCCCCGTGAAGGACGGGGAGGGGAGCGCCGCGGCCTGCTGATCTCCCCTCCCCGCTCTAGCGGGGAGGGGTAAGGGGTGGGGCAGGCCCCGCAACAGGAATTTCCATGATCGTCGTCTTCGGCTCGATCAACATCGATCTCGTCACCCGCGCGGCGAAAATCCCGGCGCCCGGCGAGACCGTGCTCGGCGGCGACTATGTCGCGATTCCCGGCGGCAAGGGCGCCAATCAGGCGCTAGCCGCGCGGCGCGCGGGCGCGAAGGTGGCCTTGGTGGGCGCTTATGGCGCGGACGAATTCGCGGACGCGGCGCTCGCGCTGTTGCGTCGCGACGGCGTAGATCTGGGAGCATCTCGCCAGGTCGACAAGCCGACCGGAGCGGCGTTCATCGTCGTCGATGAGCGCGGCGAGAACGCCATCGTCGTCGCCTCGGGCGCCAACGCGGACGCGCGCGCGACTCAACTCGACGACGTCGCGCTCGCCAAGGGCGACTGGGTGCTGCTGCAACGCGAGACGCCGATCGCCGAGGTCGAAGCGGCGGCGCGTGCGGCGCGGCGGCGCGGGGCCAAGGTGATGCTCAACGCGGCGCCGGCGGGGCCGCTGTCCGCCGAACTGATCGGCGCGATCGATTATCTCTGCGTCAATGAAAACGAAGCGCGCGTGGTGGGCGGGGCGCTCGGCGTCGCCTCGGACGAACCCGAGGCGATCATCGCCGAGATCGAGCGCGCGCATGCGGTGACGACGATCGTCACGCTCGGACCGGCGGGCGCGGTCGGCTTTCACGAGGGCCGGCGCTTCGCCGCGCCCGCGCCGGATGTCCAGGTCATCGACACCACCGGAGCCGGCGACACCTTCGTCGGCGCCTTCGCGGCGGCGTTGGATCGCGGCATGGGTTTCGAGGACGCGATGCGGCGCGGCCTCGCGGCCGGGAGCCTCGCGTGCTCAAAAGCGGGCGCGCAATCGAGCATGCCCCATGCCCACGAGATCGAGGCGCTGGCGGCGCGAGCCTAGGCCGCCTTGTCGTAAAGCGCGACGATCTCCGGCGGAGCCGACGTCGCTTCGTCGCGCAGGAACGTGAGCAAGCGCTTCTCGGCCTCGGTCAATTCGCCGCCCCGCGTGAGATGGGCGACGATCCATTGCGCCACGCCGGCGTCGATCTTTTCCGCCGCGTCGAGCCGGCTTTCGGTCTCGATGTTGCGGCGGAAATCGGCATCCTCTTCCTTAGCCTCGGTGCTCTCCAGGGCGTCGGCGACATCAGCGGACGACGGACCCCGCATCAGCGCGGAGAAGAAGGCGCCGAAGCCGGTCGGCTTGACGAGTTCGGCCTCGTGCGCGAGCACCTCGGACCTTTCGGGCGTGCCGATGAAGGCGACGCCCATGAGATAATTGCCGACCGCCTTGGCGAAGAAATCCGCGAATTCGGGGGCGTTGGCGGCGGTGGCGGTCGCGTGCGCGATATCGAACAGCGCCTCGGCCGTGGCCTTGCTCACATGCAGCGAATTGCCCCGTGTCGGCGCGAAAGCGACCAGCCGCAGCGCTTCGACATCCTCGGCGGTGACGATGCCGGGCTCGTGATCGGCGCCGCCCAGCGCATCGCGCCGGCCGGTCAGGATCGCCTTCTCGATTTCGCGCACCGCGAAGGCGGAAAGCGAAGCCGGCGCTTCGACGGCGTGGCTCAGCACGGAGGTTAGGATCGCGAATTCCGCCGGGCAGGAGAGGCCGCCGCCTTCGCTCAGGCGCGCGATCAGCCAAGCCGCGTCGGCCTCGCCGACATAGCCCTCGGGGTCGACCTGCTGAACGAAAACGTCCTCGGCGACCTCGGCGATCAGATGGCGAAACGCGGGGTCCGATCCCGCCTGGGGTCCGAGCGCGATCAGTTTTTCCAGATCGCTTCGCGAGGCGTCGCCCTCGCTATAAATAGCTTTGCGCATCGCGAGCACATCCGGGATGCCCCGCTCAAAAGCCGCCGACGCCATCACGCCCTCCACGCGGGACGAAACACGCGCCCCAGCGGCATGATGGCGGGAACCGCTTGCGTTTAGGTTAAAACTCGACCTCGAGCTCTTCGATCTCTTCCTTCTCCGCCAGCGCGGCCTCGCGCCATTCCTGCATCGCGGGAAGGTCCCAGATACGGTCGGCATAGGCTTGCAGATTGGCCGGCAGTTTCACGTCATAGGTGCGCAGGCGGCTGACGACGGGCGCGTACATCGCGTCGGCCATGGAGATCTCGCCGAAAAGGAAGGGGCCGCCGTAGTTCGAAAGACATTCGCCCCAGATCGCCTCGATGCGGTCGATGTCGGCGCGGGCCTTCGACCAGATCTTGAATTTCGAGAAGTGCGCCTTGATGTTCATCGGCAGCGCCTGGCGCAGCGACACGAAGCCGGAATGCATCTCGCCGCAAACCGAGCGGCAATGCGCGCGTTTCGCCTGATCCTTGGGCAGCAGGCCGGATTTTGGCGCGATTTCGTTCAGAAACTCGCCGATCGCCAGCGTATCCCATATCTTGGTTGTTTTATACGTCAGGCAGGGCACCAGGATCGAGGGCGACAACAGCAGGATTTCCGCGCGCGCGTCGGCGTCGTCCGGCGCCATGATAACTTCATCGAAATCAATTCCCGCCAGCTTGGTCATGAGCCAACCGCGCATCGACCAAGACGAATAGTTCTTGCTGCTCAGCGTCAGCGTCGTGCGCGGCATGGTGCGTTCCCCGGAATGAATCGTCCTCGACGAAATAGCTCCGACGGGACAGAGCAAACCCTATGCCATTGGCATATCGCTTGCTACTCTCCAATGTTTAAACGGCGGGCCGCGTAATGATGTATGATTCGTATCAAAAGATGGCCGACGCCGGCGACGTGGTGCGTCAATTCGCCGAAAACGCGAGAATGGTGCTCTCGGCCTGGTCGAACGGGCCGTTCACGTCGCCCCTGGCCCGCATGGCGGCCTATTACGAAGTGGTCGCGCTCGCCGGTTACACCCACGATCGGCCGGCTTTCAACATTCACGACGTCGAGGTGCGCGGCGAAAAGCGGGCGGTGAAGCAGAGCGACAGCTTGCGTACGCCGTTCTGCCAGTTGCTGCATTTCCAGAAGGAAGGCGGCGCCGACGATCCCAAGGTGCTGCTGGTGGCGCCCATGTCGGGCCATTTCGCCACGCTGCTGCGCGGCACGGTGAAAACCCTGTTGCGTGACCATCAAGTCTACATTACCGATTGGATCAATCCGCGCAACGTCAAGCTCGACGCGGGCAAATTCGGGCTGGAGGAATACACCCAGCACTTGATTGATTTCGTCAACCATATCGGCGAGGAATGTCATCTTGTCGCGGTCTGCCAGCCGACCGTCAGCGCGCTCGCCGCGACCGCCGTGATGGCGATGGACGGCGCCAATATTCAGCCCGCGAGCCTGACGCTGATGGCCGGCCCGATCGACGTGCGCATCGCGCCCAACAAGGTCAACCAACTCGCCAACGAGAAGCCTTACTCCTGGTTCCGCGACAATCTGATCGGCGTCGTGCCGTGGAAGTTCGAGGGCCGCGGTCGCCGCGTCTATCCCGGTTTTTTGCAGCTCTCGGCGTTCATGAGCATGAACTCCGAGCGCCATTCGAAGGCGTTCGTCGATCTCTACAATCTGCGTGTCGAGGGCGAGACCGAGAAGGCCGACGCGATCAAGGAGTTCTACAAGGAATATTTCGCGATCATGGACATGACCGCGGATTTCTATCTCGAGACCATCGATCAGGTGTTCCAGCGTTGTCTGTTGCCCAAGGGCGAGATGATGTTCAAGGGGCGGCCGATCGACATGCGCGCTATCCGCAAGACCTTCCTGCTCACCGTCGAGGGTGAGAAGGACGACATCTGCTCCGTCGGCCAGACGCTCGCCGCGCAGGACCTATGCTCGGGCCTGCGTCCTTATATGAAGGTCCATCATTTGCAGGCGGGCGTGGGACATTACGGCGTGTTCAACGGCAAGCGCTGGGACACGCAGGTGTATCCCGTGGTGCGTAACCACATCATGGCGAGCCGGTAAGGCGGGCGAATAGGCTATTTCAAGAAATCGCGCACGCGCGCGCGAACCGTCGATGTCTCTGTTTTCCCCAAGGTCCCCGCGACTCGCAGAATGCGGCTGGGCTCCAGACAAGCGATCTTGCTCGGGCGCACCAGCGAGGGGGAACTCAATCCCGCGCGACTTAGAGCGGCGATGACGAAATCATGGGGCTGCGAGGAGTTTTTCGCGCTCGTGATCATGACCACCCAGATCATGCCCGCGGCATGAAGTTGATCGTTCGACACCACGAGCGCCGGCCGCCGCTTCTGAGCAAGCCTATCGGAATAAGGAAACGGCACGACGATGACGTCGCCCGCGGCGTAGGAAGGACTAGAGGTCGCCATAGGCTTCATCGTCCGCCTCGCCCGCCCATTCCGAGAACGCGGCGAACGGTTCGTCGTCCTCGCGCACGGCTTCCTTTTCAATGCGTATTCCGTCGGCGTCGAAGACATAGCGCAAGCGGTCGCCGGGGCCGATGCGAAGACGCTCACGGACTTCGCGAGGCAGGACGGTCTGGCTTTTGACCGACACTTTCGAAAAGACGGCCTTGGTTTTCGCGTTTGACATGATGGACCTCACGTAAGTCAGTCTTACCGACTTACGTCGCGCATCGCAATAAGGTTCGCGCGCGACTTCCCTTTGTCGCATAAATCGCCGAAACGTGCGCGGGTCATGCGCGGAAGGAACCTCCATGAGCTACGCCGATCAGGTCATCCACCGTCTGCGCGAGGAAGAGTTGAAACTTCTCGACGCGCTGCGGCTGAAACGCCGCACCCGCGAGGAAAAAGTAGAGCAGGAATTCACAATCGGCGACCGTGTCGCCGATTGGGTCGCGGCGACCATGGGATCCTGGAACTTCATCATCATCCAGTCGATCCTGCTGATCATCTGGATCGTCCTCAACGTCACCGCCTATGTCCAGAACTGGGACCCCTATCCCTTCATCCTGCTCAACCTCGCGCTCTCGTTCCAGGCCGCATACGCCGCGCCGTTCATCATGATGAGCCAGAACCGGCAGGCGGCGATCGATCGCGCCGCCGCGCAGAGCGATTATCAGATCAACGCCAAGGCCGAGCTCGAGATCGAACTGCTGCATCAGAAGCTGGATCTCCTGCGCGAGACCGAGGTGTCCGAACTCATCCAGGTCATCCGCCGCCTGGAAGCGCGCCTGCCGCCCTCGGAGCGCGCCTTGCTCGGCGATCCCGCGAACTGAGAGGCGTCGCGATTACGGCGATTCATGCCAAGGCAAAAGCTCGGGAGTTCGTTCATGCGACGCAGACATTTTCTCACCGGCGCGGCGCTGATCGGCGGCGCCGCGGCGATTCCCGGATCGGCGCGGGCCGAGGCGGGAAGCGTCGTCGAACGCTTCGCTTCGGCGCTGAGCGCGCATGACATGAAGGCGTTCGGCGATTTGTTCGCCGACGACTACGTCAATCATCAGAACAGCGCCGCCGCGCCCGCGCCCTCCGGCAAATCGGCGAAGCAGGCGACGCTGGATTTCTTCCAGAATCGCGTCAATGCCATGTCGGACCTGCGCGTCTCCATCGAGACGTCGCTCGCCTCCGACGACAAGGCGGCGGCGAGCTTTCTCTACGAGGGCACGCACGATGGCCCGTATTTCGGCTTCCAACCGACGGGGCGCGCGCTACGCTTCACCTCATGCGACATCTTCCGCGTTCGCGACGGCCGTATCGCCGAGCATTGGGGCATGGGCGACATCGCGGGCGTGATCGCGCAACTGAAGCGGTGAGGGGGGCTCGTCGCCGACTTTTCCGTCATGCCCGGCCTTGTGCCGGGCATCCACGCCGGGAGGCTCGCGGAAGAACAGGCTCACCGTGACGTGGATGGCCGGGACAAGCCGCATAGGCGCTAAGATAAGCGCCGCGGCCTTGTCATGGCCGGGCTTGACCCGGCCATCCCGGAACAGAGCTTTGTTGAACGCGCGCGGTTTTTCGAGCGAATTTCGCGGCTGGATGGCCGGATCAAGTCCGGCCATGACGGCCAGCGTGTCCCTGAGCCCGGATTTGCCCCTTAACTTAGCGCCTATGGGGTCAAGCCCGGCCATGACGGCAAGGAACAACCTCACCGCACCTTCGCGTTCAACCAAGCGATCAAATCCGCGGTGACGTCGTCGCGGTTGGTCTCGTTCAGCGTTTCGTGGCGGGCGTCCGGGTAGATCTTCGTGGTCAGATCGAGCCCCGCCGCGCGGTAGACGTCGATCAGCCCTTGCAATTTCGCGCCCACGGGGTCGCGCGCGCCGCTGAAGACGTAGATCGGCAAGCTCTTGGGGATGCGCGCCGCCATCGCGGGCGACGCGAGGCCGCCGAGCGCGCCGACGATGTCGATCGCCAGTTGGTTGGTGACCTCGAAGCCGCAGAGCGGATCGGCGATGTATTTGTCGACCTCCGCCTCGTCGCGCGACAACCAATCGAACGGCGTCCGCGCCGGCTTGAACGGCTTGTTGAGTTCGCCGAAAAGAAGCTGCTGGATGATCGGGCTCTTGCCCTTGGCTCCGAGCCGCCAGCGCTCGAAACGCGCGATCACGCCCGCAACGCCGAGGATCGCCGGCGCCGGGCCGCTGGTGCCGGAAAGCACCGCGGCCGCGAGTTCGCCGCCATGCTCGGCGATGTAGGTCTGCCCCATGAACGAGCCCATGGAATGTCCGATGAAGACCCGCGGCAGCGCGGGAAAATCCGAGCCGATGCGCTTGGAGACGGCGTCGAGATCGTCGAGACAGGCGCGCCAGCCGTCGCTCGCCGCGAAGAAGCCGAGGTCCGCGGTCGGACAGTGCGGGCCATGGCCGCGATGGTCGCTCGCGATGACGACATAGCCGGCGCTGGTGAGCGCGAGCGCGAGCCTCTCATAGCGCGCGCCATGTTCGGCGAGGCCATGCGCGATCTGCACGCTCGCGCGCGGCGCGGTTTCCGGCGACCAACGGCGGACGAAGATGTCGCGGCCGGCGCTGGGAATGCTGAATGTCTCCGATTTCATGCGCGCCTGTCCCCCCGCTTTTTTGCCGAAGCTAGAGGTTGGCCGCCGTGAAGGCAAACAGCCGTTATCGGTGCGCCCGACCGGCGCTCAGCCATTCACCCAAACGGGCGGCCGCGAAAAATCCCACCGGCCTCAGCAGATAGAACAGCGCGGCCAGAAACATGACCTCCAAACCTTCGCCGAACGCCCACATCCCGCTCGACGCGTTTTGCTGGTCGATAATGACGTCGATCGGAACACCCGTGGTCCACGATTCTCGCGCGATCGTGAGGTCGCGCCAGATCACCATCGCCTGATAGGCGACGGTCCAGGCCCCGAGAAAGAAGGAGATTTCGAAAGTCGCGCGCGCGATCGGCCGCATCTCGGCGCACTTCGATGTCGGGTCGCCAAGCATGGCGAAGAGCGCCAATCCCAGCGGTCCCAAGATCGCCAGCGGCAGCCACCCGAAGGATCGGCCCTTGGCCTTGAGCATGAAAACGCCGCAGCTCAGCCAGAGGCCGCCATCCGCCACGACCGTCGCCAGCATGAGGAAACGCTTGGCCAGCATCAAGAGGCCGAAGTTGCGCACGTAGTCCGGATGCCCCGCCGCGATCTCCGGATTGATCGCGATGGCCGACGCTGTCCCCAGCATCGTAACCACGGGGATCAAAAGCAGCGCGACAATCGCGGAAAGATGATACCTTCGCATCATGGGATAAAGCGCCCGCGGGTTTCAGCCGAAATGCGAATGTCGCGGAAAAAGCCTTCAAGACCGTTGCGTTCGGTGGGAACTCGCGAGGATCAAGACGCATGGAACCCAAATGGGTCATTCTCTGCGGCCTCCTGGTTCTCCCCGCCGCGCTGACTATCGGCTTGATCTGGCTCGAGTCGCGAAACTTCCGTTTGCGTTCTTGGCGCCAAACTCATGGCCGCATCGTCGCCAGCGCGAGCGAGGCGCGTGACGTTCACAAGATCGAGTCCGAAACAGCGGGGTCGGACCAATCACGCCATTTCGTTTCGCAAGAGACGATGGTCACGCGCAATTTCGCCATGCTGCGCTACGAATTCGAGGCGAACGGCCGGACCTACAGCGGTTCGCGCGTCGATCTGGCCGCCGAGCATGGCGATTTCGAAGTGGCGGACACCTTGCGCCGCTACCCCGAGGGCAAGATTGTCGAGGTCTATTACGACCCCGAGAATCCCGAGCATTGCGTGCTGGAACGGCTCGATCGCTCGAAGTTGCGTGCGGGCTGCTTGGCCGTCGTCTTCCTCGTCGCGCTGATTTTCGGCGGCGTCTTCGGCGGCGACCGCATCGTCGCGGGACTTCGCGCCGGCGTGCCGCGCCCCGATAATGCTCCCTTCGTCGCCTTCCTCGGCTTTTTCGCGCTCGCGCTGCTGGGCTTCGCGCACGCCATCGCGAAGAAGGGGCGCGCGATGGCGACCTGGCCGAGCGCGCCCGGCGAGATCGTCAAATCCGAAGTCGCCACGACGATCCGCGAGGACAGCGGCCCGTCGCGCACCGAATATCAGACGATGTACGCGCCGCGGGTCGTGTTTTTCTATGTCGTCGATCGCGTCGCGTTTCAGGGCGACAATATCGGCGCGATCATAACGAGCGGCGATCCCGCGGGGCCGACGACGTTCATCACGCGTTTCCCGCTCGGGATGCGCGTCACGGTGTTCTACAATCCCGCCGACGCGGCGGAATCGACGCTCACAATCAAGGTCGGCTATTCGCCGATCGTGCTGCGCGTCCTCGCCGTGATGTTTGTGTTCGCGGCGACGGCGGTTGCCGGGTTCGTGCCCGGATTGTAGGCAGCAGTCCACGAGGCGTCGCCGCGAATGCGGATTGTGCGATGCTGACCGACTTGGTAAACGTGCAATCTTTCCCAATCCGTGGCGGGCGCCTCTCCGGCGCCCTTGGCCGCCTCCCCGCGGCAGGAACCCTCAATGTTCGACCCGCCTGGATCGCCGCGTTTCGCGGCCCCTTTGATTGACGATCGGCAGTACCGCCTGCTCGTCGATTCCATCACCGACTACGCCATCTACATGCTCGACCTCGACGGCCATATCGCCAGTTGGAACGCGGGCGCCGAGCGCTTCAAGGGCTACGCCGCGGCGGAGGTGATCGGACGACACTTCTCGCTGTTCTACTCCCCCGAGGACCAGGCCCGCGGCGAGCCTTCCCGGGCGCTGAACACCGCCCTGCGCGAGGGGCGCTTCGGCAGCGAAGGCTGGCGCATTCGCAAGGACGGCAGCCGCTTCTGGGCCAGCGTCGTGCTCGACCCCATTTTCGAGGGCGACAAGATCATCGGTTTCGCCAAGATCACGCGTGACATCTCGGAGCGCAAGGACGCCGAGCAACGGCTCATCGAGGCGAACGCGGCGCTGTTGCAATCGCAGAAGATGGAGGCCATGGGTCAACTCACGGGAGGGATCGGGCATGACTTCAACAATCTGCTCGCCGCCGTGCTGGGGAGCCTGGACCTGCTGCGAAAGCGACTGCCGAGCGATCCGAAGGCCGAGCGCCTGCTGGACAACGCCGTTCAGGCGGCTCGCCGCGGCTCCGCGCTGACGCGGCGACTGCTGGCTTTCGCCCGCAAGCAGGATCTGACGCCGGTCGCGGTCGATGTGTCCGCGCTGGTGCGGGGCATGACGGCGCTGATCGAGCCCGCGCTCGGCTTCACGGCGGTCATAGAGACCCGCCTGCCGCCCGATCTCGACCCGGTGCTCGCCGATTCCAATCAGCTCGAGATGGCGCTGCTGAATTTGACCGTCAACGCGCGCGACGCGATGCCTGACGGCGGCGCGATCGTCATAGAGGTTCGCGAGGCGCGATTGGCGCAGGGGCAAGTGAGTGACCTGCCCGACGGAACCTATATCTGCCTTTCCGTGACGGACTCCGGCGTCGGCATGAACGAGGAGACGCTGTCGCGCGCTATGGAGCCTTTCTACACGACCAAACAACCAGGGCAGGGGACAGGGCTCGGCCTTTCCATGGTGCACGGCATGGCGATGCAAGCCGGCGGCCGTCTGGTTCTGAAAAGCGAGTTGGAAAAGGGCACGATCGCGGAGCTATGGCTGCCTATCGACGCGGCTGGCGTCTCGGCGACGAACGCCGCCTCGGCGAGCCGCCCCGTCGCGCGGACGTCGCTGACGATCCTCGCCGTGGATGACGATCCGCTCGTCCTCTTGAACACGGTCACGATGCTGGAAGATCTCGGCCACGGGATGTTCGAGGCCAGCTCCGGCAAGAAGGCTCTCGAAGTGCTGGCGCGGGAGCCTTCGATTGAACTCGTCGTCACCGATATGGCGATGCCGCAAATGAATGGGTTGAAGCTGGTCGAATTCGCGCGCGCCCTCTATCCCAAGCTGCGCTTCGTGTTGGCGACAGGCTACGCGGAAGCGCCCGACGACGATCAACCCGAGTTGTTGCGGCTGAAAAAGCCGTTCTGGCAGGACGATCTGGCGAAGGCGGTGCGGAAGGCGGCGGAGGGGTGAGGGGAGGGGTGCGGCGTGCCGCGACCGCGATTTCCGTCCGCCTCCACGTTTTGGCCTGCAAGCGCAACGTGAGAATGTCCGATTTTAGCAACGTGAGAATGTCCTGTCGGGGAAAGGTTCCCCGGAGTGATTCTCATGTCGGACGGGATGTTGTCGATGAGCGTTTCGGAGCGGGAACGCG
>Ga0302320_10011218_pt1 | contig 19014 bp, 12 predicted proteins | sample Bog_T0_3_FD_202130 | JGI IMG/M metagenome (GOLD analysis project Ga0302320, IMG submission 202130) | Peat permafrost microbial communities from Stordalen Mire near Abisko, Sweden - Bog_T0_3 | ecosystem: Environmental > Terrestrial > Soil > Wetlands > Peat | place: Sweden: Abisko, Stordalen Mire...
ACAACCAAAAGCTTTATTGCTCACGAACCTTGGTAGTTATGCCTTGGACTACGCAGTCAGATTGAAAGTTCCAGGAACTCATTTAACGTATGGAGTTCTGAAGCAGCTGCCGCTTTTAGCTGCGAAGACTTACGAGCAAACCTGTCCTTGGAATAGTGGAGAGCATACACTTCGTGACTGGCTGTTACCGCGCGTTCTGGAACTGACCTACACGGCGTGGGACTTGGAGGCGTTCGCGCAGGATTGCGGCTGGTCCGGCCCGCCATTCCGTTGGGACGAGGATCGCCGCTTCCTGCTCCGCTGCGAGCTGGACGCCGCCTTCTTCCACCTTTATTTAGGGAGTGAGGCGGAATGGAGGGAGTCAGGAACCAGCGCAGCAACTGGATCCCTCGTTCCTCACTCGCTCACTCCCTCGCCCCTACTCACGGCCTTTCCCACACCGCGCCACGCTGTTGATTACATCCTGGACACCTTCCCCATCGTGAAGCGCAAAGACGAGGCCAAGTTCAACGGCGACTACCGCACCAAACGCACCATCCTCGAAATCTACGACGCCCTCGCCACCGCCATGCAAACTGGCCAGGCATATCAAACGCGTTTGAATCCTGCGCCGGCGGATGCGCGCTGCTGTCATCCACCGAAGGCGAATACATTGTGACGCGCCTTCAACAACTAGGAACAGACACACAATATGAGCCAAAACGCCAAAATTCTATTGACCGAAATACTCAAACAACAGCAGCAGACACTTGCCGCCGCATACTCTAACGACGAGTTCTATGAGCTGTTTACCGCAGAGCAAATCTTGAAGGACTATGACCTTTCTTACGATGAGCTAGAAGCCGGAATCACCGACGACGGCGGCGATGGAGGAATCGATTCGGCGTACCTCTTTTTGAATGGCGACCTGGTTCAATCCGACCCTACACCCGTCAGCACAGCCAAAAAACCAGAAATCGAGCTCGTCATTATTCAGTCCAAGACCTCCGACAGTTTCTCGGAAGGTGCCATTGAGAAATTGCAGGCATCCGCGTCCGATCTCTTTAATCTTGAGACCACCCTAGTTTCCCTTCGATCCGTCTATAATCAAGCCGTACTCGCCACGTTCCAGAGATTTCGAGACCTCTACACCAGCCACGCGGCCAAGTTCCCGATGCTCCGCCTGTCCTATTACTACGCCACCAAGGGCACTGAGCCAGATCCGAAAGTTAAGCGCAAGGTCGAGAAGCTAAAAAAAGAGATTGTCCGTCTCTTCCAGGATGCCCAGGTATCCTTCACCTTCTTGGGTGCGCGCGAGCTTCTGGACGTTTTTCGCAAGCAGCGCTCGTCCACATTCACCATCAAACTTGCTGAAAACGCGATTTCAACCGGCAAGGAAGCTTACATTTGTTTGGTCAAGCTGAAGGAGTTCTACCGCTTCATAAGCGATGGCACCGGCAAAGTCCGGCGGGGCCTGTTCGAGGCCAATGTCCGCGATTACCAGGGAAGGACGGAGGTCAACGAGCAGATCCAAGCGACCTTGAGCCACCCGACAGAAGAGGACTTCTGGTGGTTGAATAACGGAATCACCATCCTCGCGAAACAAGCCACCGTGAGCGGCAAGGACTTGCGGGTTGAAGAACCCCAGATTGTCAATGGGCTTCAAACCTCCACAGAAATTCACCACTACTTTAATCTCTCGCCCGGGGCCACGGACAAAAGGCACGTCCTCGTTCGCATTCTTAACACCGACAGCGAAGCCAGCAGAGATCGCGTCATCAAGGCGACGAACAGCCAGACCTCCATGCCGGCGGCATCCCTGAGGGCAACAGAGAAAATCCATCGCGACATCGAGGACTATTTCAAAGCCCGTGGCCTATTCTACGATCGCCGCAAGAATTTCTACAAGAACCTCGGTAAGCCCATTGCACAGATAGTAAGCATACCATACGCTGCGCAGGCCGTCCTGGCGGTCGCGCTGCAAGAGCCCGATAACGCCCGAGCCCGTCCCTCATCCCTTCTCAAAGACGACAACGACCATGCCCGCATATTCAACCCACAACACCCGCTGGATTTGTTTTTGAAGTGCTGCCTTCTGGTGCGTAAAGTCGAAAGATTCCTCAAAGACCACTCGCCCGAGCTGGATGCCAACACACGCAATAACCTCCGGTTTTACATCGCCATGGACGCGGCAGTGCATCACTGCAACGTCCCAAAACCACGCTTCGACCGTTTGGCTGCCTTGGATCCGAACCAGTTCACACCAGAGGTGCTTGAGAAAAGCCTCAAGCGCGTAAAGCGCATCTACGAGCGTCTCGGCGCCGATGATCAGGTTGCGAAGGGCAGTGTCCTTTTGCAAAGGTTGAAATCCGGATTCTTGCGGTCTTTCAAGCAGACCCAAATCTCCTGACCGATGATGACAGATTTCAATCAACCCTCCCGCGCCGCCGCCACTTTTCCGCTCGTGATGCGCAAGTACGAGGCCAAGTTCAACGGCGACTACCGCACCAAACGCGTACAAGACATCGAGAGATTCCTGGGCGAGACGGCTGAGCCTTCAGATGAATTACCCCTTGAGCCGGAGGCGCGACAATGAACCGCGACAGCACATTCCCCATCGTCAAACGGAAGGACGAGGCCAAGTTCAAGAGCCAAAAAAGACAAAACTATGAATGACACCAAACCTGAAGTTCCACCCAACTCAAACTCACAGCTGCCCCAAGGCAAAAGCAATGCGGACCTTGGCGACAAGTCGCCAACCTTGGCGATTCCATTTAATCAGTTTTTTGCCTCATTTGAAGAGGCCCAATGGGGCTTTGAATTAATTGCGCGCGCCCTCCGGAAGTTGGGCGTAAATCCTGAGGCTTTCGAAAAGGATCGCCGGATATGTCTCTCCCTCGCTGGCGATAGCAAACCCGGCGACCGGATGCGTCTCAACTTCGGCGATTGGGCAATTCTTACTTTCCGAAACCTATCCGCTGGAACCAAACGCATCGACTTCGTTTGCCGGAAGGACCGGGTTCCTATGGAATCCAGATTCGATGGTAAGCCATACGCTTTTGCTCATAAAGTCGATGGCCATGAATTTAGTTCAGGATTGTGTTCTTTGGCGAGCTTGCATGACGTTGACAGCGCTGAAAGCAAGGCTTTCGAGGAGACTTTGGGGCTTGCCGCGAAGCGTTTCTTAGAATGGAAAGGGAGCAGCTATTCCTCATCGCATCAACCCCAGGCCCTCCAGATGGTGTTTGATCACTCATTACGTCAAGAACTTCTAAAGGATGGCCTGGAAATCATGCCCGCTGAGAAATCCGGCTACTGGCTTTTTCAGGCCAAGCCCACGCAGTTCAATCTGATCGGCGCGCTCAACGCGGGGGCACTCGGCACTTGGCAGGTAAATCAGCATCGCAAGGAGATCCACTTGGGCGACCGCGTGGTGCTTTGGCTCTCGGGCGATGATGCCGGCGTTTATGGATTGGCCACCGTGACCAGTGAAGTAGGGGAAATTCTGGAAAGTCCGGCGGAAGCAGCCTTCCAGATCCCACCCGAGCAATCTACCGAACCATTTGTCGGCGTCACCCTCAAAGTGGATAGCAATCTCTCGGATAGCCCCATCCTGAAAGAGGAAATGCTCAAATATAAACACACCAAAGGCGCGCCCATAGGACGCCAGGGCACGAATTTCCCCCTGACCGAAAAGCAATTCAACGCCATCGCATCTATGACCCCAGCGAAGAACGACGGACGCCGGTATTGGCTCTATGCTCCGGGCGAGCACGCCCGGTTTTGGCAAGAGTGCCAGAACAAGAGCATCATGGTAATCGGGTATGATGAATTGGGCGAGTTTCAAAAATACAATTCCCAGGACGAAATCGAAAAAAAACTGAAACAACTTTGGAAGGTCAAACAACGTCCCTATAACCATTCACGTGCCGTCTGGGAGTTTGTCAAAGTGTTGCAACCTGGGGATGTTGTAATAGCCAAGAAAGGGCGCAATGAATATTTGGGCTACGGAATAGTTGATGGGCCATGCGAACGGGATGAGTCACGATCCGAATACAAAAATTTCCGCCGAGTCAAGTGGATCAAATCTGGCAATTGGAGCGCCGACTTTAAACTCGTCGTAAAAGCGCTGACGGACGTGACCAAATACCCCGATTATGTCGTAAAGCTCACAAAACTCATCGGCATCACAACCGACAATCTTTCCGCCCCAACACCCCAATCACCAAAAATTCTTCCGGCTCTCAATATCATCCTTTACGGCCCACCCGGCACGGGCAAGACCTACCGGTTGCGTAATCATTACATGGAATTGTTTACCGACCGGCAGGCGGTCCTCGGTGTCGAAGAGCGGGCATCCGCACTGGTGAAAGATTTGGCGTGGTGGGAGGTGGTCGCCCTTGCACTGCTGGATTCCAAGGGGAATAGCGGAACGGTGCCGCAGATATTGACTCATCCATTTATCACCGCACGCCACAAAAATTCAAACAATAAGAAGCCTCAAACTGTGTTGTGGGGAGTTCTGCAAGCCCATACTAAGACGGATTGTCCGAATGTAAAATACGCTTCCCGGATGGATCCCCTCATTTTCTCGAAGGATGAATCTTCCGTCTGGTCGGTGGATGCCAAACTGACCGAGACTGAGGCTCCCGAACTGCGTGCCATTCTTCAGTCATTTCGTAATCCGCCCAAGGAGGAACCTGTGGTCAACCGCTGGAAATTCACCACGTTCCACCAGTCGTTCAGCTACGAGGACTTTGTCGAGGGCATCAAACCACAAATGGAAGACCGGGATGACGGACAACTCGCCTACGAGGTTCGTCCCGGCATCTTCAAAGCAATTTGTGCAGATGCCGAAGCCAATCCGGGCAAGCCCTATGCCCTGTTCATTGACGAAATCAATCGCGGCAATGTCGCCAGCATCTTTGGCGAACTCATAACCCTCATTGAGGAAGACAAGCGGCTCTACGCTGACAACGCCCTGACGCCAGAGCTTCCGTATTCCCGTAAAACCTTTGGCGTGCCGCCGAATCTCTACATCATCGGCACGATGAATACGGCCGATCGGAGTGTGGAGGCCCTCGACACCGCGTTGCGCCGCCGGTTCACGTTTGTGGAAATGCGTCCGGACCCGTCCGTCATCAAATATCCAGCGTCGCTCAACGTGGATTTGCCGAAACTCTTGACGGTGATAAATGACCGGATCGAGCAGCTTCTCGACCACGACCATTGCATCGGCCATGCCTACTTCATGGGCATCAAAAACCTCGCGGATATCCGCTCGGTTTTTGCCAACAAGATAATCCCCCTCTTGCGTGAATATTTTTACGGGAATCCGGCCAAGGTCGGCATGGTCCTCGGGGAACGCTTCGTGTCCCGCAAATCAGCCAAGACCCCGTTTGCCGTTGGATCATGGGGTGCCGACGAGCTGGACGAAAAAGAAGTGTTCACGTTTCCCGACACGTCCAAATTAACGGCGGAGGATTTCCAGACCATCTATGTCGAACCGAGTCCAGGTGTTTGAACACGGCACGTTGGCCGTCGGAGAGCAGGGATTTAATGCCCGGCAATTTGCTGCGTTGGTGCATTACAACGATCGGCATGGGTGTGCCTACTTCAACGTCGGCCACAACCGGCTGCACTTTTGCAGTTTCGTGGGCGTTGTTCAGGTCGGCGATCTGGCCATTGAGATACTTCCCAAACTCGATAGCGAATCTTCCCCCGACAAGGGCAAATGGCAGCGCGCCTTGCTCCAGATGTTGCGCCAGTCCGGCCTGCTGACTGTTGAATCGGCGCCCGAGACCGACCTCCATCTCCGCCCGTCTCCGCTCGTGGACGTTTATTTGGATGCGTTCCTTGCCGAGGTCGAACATCTGGCTCACGCAGGCTTGGCCAAACGGTATCGCCTGACCGATGGGAACCTCTATAAACTCAAGGGGCGAATTCTGTTTGCCCAGCAAATGCGCCGTAATTTGCTTCACCGGGAGCGCATGTTCACGGCCCACCAGATTTACGATCGCGACAACGCGCTTAACCGTGTTCTGAAATGCGCCCTCGCCATCGTGGAACGCCTCACCGTGCGCCCCTCTCTGGCTGCCCGCGCGTCGGCTTCCCTTCTTTGGTTTGAGGATGTTGCCAATGCACGCATTACCGCCGAGACCTTCGAACGACTGACTTACGATCGCAGCACCGAGCGTTACCGCCGCGCCGTCCAGTTGGCTCGCCTGATCATCCTCAACTACTCACCCGACTTGCGCGGCGGCCAGGAACACGTGGTCGCCATCTTGTTCGACATGAACAAGCTCTTTGAGCGATTTATCTTCGTCCAACTGCGCCGGGCTGAGCCGCGCTATGCCACCCTTGGATTGAAACTCTCCGGGCAGGTGTCGAAACGGTTTTGGTCCACTAAAACCATTCGCCCCGACGTGGTGGCGGCAATTCAGAATGCCGACAAAACCGCCTCGGTGATTCTCGATACAAAATGGAAAGTGCCAAAGGACGGCCAGCCGGCAGACGATGATTTGAAACAAATGTATGCCTACAATGTCCACCTTGGCGGGCATCGCAGCGTCCTGGTCTATCCCATGGCGGGAGTTCACCAGGTCGGCACCGAGCGTCCCTACGCCCAATCGGTAGCATTGGCCGCCGGACACCGGCATGGTTGCGCCACGTTCTATGTGAACCTGTTCGATTCAGAAAACAAATTGCGCAAAGACATCGGCACTGAACTCATCAACAAAGCCATCTTGAGTGGCTCAGATCCTGGATGAACCTCGAAAATGTCAGGCAGGGATTGTCGGTATACCACATCGCGCATCCAGGGCGAATCGGCGTCCTGACTGGACGGACGTTAGATGCGCTCTTTCCTATGGCTGAAGTCCATTGGGGCGGGAACGCGGAATTTGTCGATGTCTCCAAGCTCGCCGTCTTTGACCCAAACACACCCCGAGACCCGGACACGAACGTCAGAAAGGGCGTTTACGGCACGATTGACGACCTGCGACGGCGTATAACCTTCGAGAAATTACGCGGCTTACTCACGGATGTCTTCTATTCGATGAAGACCTCGGAAATTGATTTCTATCCTCACCAATATAAGCCGGTGCTCCGGTTCATTGAGTCACCCACGAATCGTCTGCTCATCGCGGATGAAGTTGGCTTGGGCAAAACCATCGAGTCGGGACTCATCTGGACAGAATGGCAGGCGCGACACAAAGCTCGCCGCTTGCTTGTGGTTTGCACGCCGACGCTCTGTCCCAAATGGGCGCGCGAGTTGCAGGACCGTTTCCAACTCCCAGCCGAATATGCCGATGCGGCGAAATTGGTTGAGTTGATGGATCGCTTCGACCGGCAAGGGCCGGGACTTGGCTTTGTTGCTATCACTTCGTATCACACGTTGCGCCCGTTCCAATCCGAGCGCGCCCTGCTCGACGCACTTCGGGAATCCGGTGGCGCTATGGACGAAAGTGAATTCCGCAAACTGCCGCCGCGTGTGCGTTTGCTCTGGCGCTTGGAGGAATGGAGCGCAGCAGAGCGCTTTATTGACATGGTAGTCTTCGACGAAGCCACCGCGATGAAAAGCACCGCCTCCGCCTCTTATGTCGTCGGCGAAGTGCTGTCCGCCTCTGCCAGTGCGGCGCTTTGTCTGTCCGCCACGCCAATTCACAACCAGAGCCGCGACCTTTACGCGCTGCTCCGCCTAATTGACCCAGAGGTATTTCGTGACCAGTTCGTGTTCGATCGGTTGCGCGAACAGAATTTACCTGTGATTCGTTTACACAACCTCCTCAGCCAGCCAAAGTGGGACATTGAGGAGGCACGCCAGTTAGCCAACGAGCTGTCCGACCCGGAACAACGACAAAAATTCGGCGAGCGGCTGGCCGCATACACCGGAACTCACCGCGAGCGCGTTGAAATGCGCTATCAGGTTGAACGCATGAATCTCCTCAGCGGCTTCATCAATCGCACCCGGAAGCGCGACATCCTCAGCAATCGGGTCATTCGTCAGCCGGTGACGTTGCCTGTTTCGCTGGCTCCCCAGGAAGCCGCCTTTTATCGGTCTGTCCTCGCGCTGGTCCGCTCCGAAGTCCGCCGCCGCGGCGACCGGGTCACGAGCTTCCACTTGATCCATCCGGCGTTGCGGATGGCAAGCTGCCTTCCGGTGATCGCCAACGAAGTGCGGTCAGGCAAATGGGGCGGCTTTGAAGAACTCTCAGCGCTGGCAGAAGACCTCGATTTCGAGTTCAACCCCGAGAATCTCGAAATCACTCCGGTCACGACCGACTTGGCTCGCTTAGCAGATTTCGACTTTGAACACAACGATTCAAAGTACGCCGCGCTACGTCATGCGATGCGTCTCATCTCGACCGGACGTGGCTTGAAGTCGGATGCTGGTGAAAAAATTCAAGTGGAGGCGAAGGAGAAGATCATCATCTTTGCCTTCTTCAAGGCGACAATCGCCTATTTGCAGCGGCGACTTGAATTCGATGGTTTCAGTACCGTGGCTATCACCGGCGACATCCACGACAAGAACGAACGCGATCAGATGTTTCGCCAGTTTGCCGACGACGAGAATCGCGTTCTACTCTGCTCGGAAGTTGGCGCTGAAGGGGTTGACCTCCAGTTTTGCCGCATTGTCGTCAATTATGACCTCCCCTGGAATCCCATGCGGGTTGAGCAACGGATAGGTCGTGTGGATCGTATAGGTCAGCAGTCACCCACCATAACCGTTGTGAACTTTCATGTGCGCGACACGATTGACGGCAGCATTTTCTCCCATCTCTACTCAAAAATTGGCGTTTTCGAGCATACCATCGGCGCACTGGAAGGAATTCTCGGTGAAGAAGTCGCTAAATTGACATCGCAGATATTCCGTGAAGACCTCACGCCGCAGCAGGCAGCCGAACAAGCTGAGCAAACGGCGCTCGCCGTGCTGGCGCGGGCCAGACAGGAACAGGAACTTGAACAGTCAACCGGGGCGCTGCTGGCTTTCCAAGAAATATTGTCAGAAAATATTGGCGAGAGTCAACGCCTCGGTCGCTTCATTAAACCTGCCGAGCTTCGTCTTCATGCGCAGGATTTTCTCTCCGCACGTTTTGTCGGCACCGATGCCTGCATGCTGGCTTGGGGCAATCCGGCGCCCGGATGCCTTGAACTGAAATTAAGTTTCCGCGCCCTCACAAGCTTTGAGGATTTCTGTCGGATCAACGACTATGCCTGGCCGGACGGCTTCACTCGCACCTCACGCATTGCCACCTTGGTCTTTGACCCGGGCATCCACGAACGTCTGAAACGCCAGCATCGCCAACTGACACTCGTCACGCACCTTCACCCCTTCTTCCGTTGGATTACGAAGGAGAATGAGTCAGCGACGAATGACTGGCATCAGGTTTCAGCGATTCGTTTGGCGTCCACGGAGCTGCCACCCGGCAAGTATTTCTACCTCATTTACCGCATGACGATGGAAGGCATCACGCGAAAAGACGCCTTCCACTATGCGCTGAAAAATATCCAGAGCGGTGAGGCATTCATCGGCACCGTAGTTGAAAGCCTCATTAACCAGGCGCTCGATTGCGGTGAAAGCGCATTCCCCGGCGCGGTCTCAGATCATACCGATGCCCTCCTGGACCTGCGGCGCGAGTTGGCCGATGAGCTCAGGCTTGTTCAGCGCACCTTCCGCGATGACCAGGCACAGAAGCTGTCCATTCGTCGCCAACAAGTGACGTCACATTTCGACCGGCGTATTCAGGCTCAACAGCGAAGAATCGAAACACTGGAGAATGCACCCGAGCCGCGTCGCCGCGGTTTGGCCGGCTTTCGTCAGCAACTCGCCAACTTGCAGGAAGACCGCCGCAAGCAGCTCTCCGATTTGGAAACCCGGGCCGCGGGCCTGAAGGAAACCTTCGCAGAAGTGGCGTGCGGCTTGATCCAACTGACCTCCCCATAACCAGCGTATGCCAAGACACTTCATCGTCGCGGGATTCGATTTCGGCACCAGCTACTCCAAAGTCGTGCTTCGCGAGCAGAACACCGAGCGTGCCGTGGTTGTCCGATTCAACGGCTACGCCGACGGCCTGCTGCCCAGCCTCGTTGGCTATGATGGAGCAAACCTCCTGCCACCATCGGCAGATTATGAGGGCTATCAAATTCCTTACCTGAAAATGCTTGCGGCTCATGTGGCCGCAGGAACTTCTCTGTCAGACGCCTCTGTCCGGCTTTCCCCCGCCGCGCTCGCTCGCGCAGGCGACAGCGGTACCGCATTTATCCGCGAGCTGCTCGCATTTTATTTTGCTCATGTCTTTGCGGGTATTCGTCATTTTGTCAGCATCGCGTCTCCCTGGAGAGACTTTAACTTCACACCCGGCAACACGGAGGATCATCTTATCTTTCAAATGGCCGTCCCCACGGGCTTGCTTGCTTCCGATGGCAAAGCTGAACAATTTTTTCGGGAAGCACTCGTCTTGGGTCACGAACTTAGCGGGCACGCAGACCCCATGCTCGCGAAGTCCATTCCAGCGTCCACATGGTCGGAACACGTCAAACGAGTTGATCCACTTTCGTCCGATAAAATGCGCAAACGCTACCAATGGCAATGCCTCATCTATCCGGAGGTTGCAGCGGCCGTTCAGACCATTTTTCGCTCACGTAATGCACGAGACGGTCTTTACATTACCATGGATGTTGGCGCGGGCACGGTGGACATGAATGCGTTCCACAGACATACCGGCCAACACTTGGAAACCCATGCCAACGCTCCGCACGACCACATGCTCCGTTATTACGCGGCGTCCGTTGAGCCGCTTGGTGTTCACAACTTGGATGACCCTCACCATGCAGTTACGCTCACGAGCGTGGACAATCTTGCCACGGACGTGAAACAAGCCATCTGGGTTCTTTATCTTCGCGCATTAAAATTCCAGCCCAATCATGGCAATCAGCTAGGCCAGCGGACATGGGATCGCGCCACCTTGTTACTTTTTGGCGGTGGGGCATTGCATTGGGTTTACCCACAGTCGTTCCGCCGTGGTCTCGAGGACGGGGGCATAAATGATCCACAAATTACTCACTTGCCTACCCCAGACCATCTGGATTATCCGCCCGAAACAGACGTCGGCAGATTCTTCGTTGCTTACGGCATGTCTTTTCCAAGATTCAATTTGGATGAAGTTCAATTGCCGCATGAGCTTCGGACCTTTGATGAGTTGTTTCCACTCGAACCGGAAAATCCGAACACCCAAGCTGAAGCGATTGAAGGAATGTGTCGCGCTGATAGTTGCACCCATAAAGCAATGCCCGGTGAGTTTTACTGCTATGACCACATGTGATCTTCACTGCCAAGCGATGAATCCCTGAAAGTCAATATGTCCAAGACCCTAAAACCGCAAGCCTTCAGCCGCCCGCCAGAGGAAAACAGATTGCGGTTAAGTTAAAACGCCAACCATCATGCCACCATTCCACCAGCCCAGACTCTCCAAGTCCACCTTCCTCATGGGCCGGCAATGCTCGAAGCTGCTGTGGTTTCGCTACAACGCCAAAGACCAGATTCCCGCCCCAGACGAAAGCCAGCAGTCTGTTTTTGACCAAGGGAAGGAAGTCGGCGAATTGGCGCAGCAGCTTTTCCCCGGAGGCATCGTGGTCGCGCCCGGCATTGTCAACCCGAGCGAAGTGATCGCTGCCACCCAAAAGGCGATTTTGTTGCGCCAGCCGCTGTATGAAGCTGCCTTTTCTTATCACGGCGGCTACGCCAGGACCGACATCCTCGCGCCGGTCGCCGCTAATTCCTGGGATTTGGTCGAAGTCAAATCCACCACCTGCCTCAAGGAGGAAGTCCATCAGCCCGATATTGCATTTCAGGCGTTCGTGCTTACCGGCGCGGGCATCAAGCTCCGCAAATGTTTTCTCGCCCACATTAACAACGAATTTGTCCGGCAAAGCCCGATTGACCCGCAGAAATTCTTCATCCTGGAAGATGTCACCAAGCCAGTCTCGGGCTTGAGCCGCGACATCGAGAACCAGATTGACGCCATGCAGCGCGTCATCGGCGCGAAGTCGCATCCCGATATTCAGATCGGCCCGCACTGTGATAATCCCTACACCTGTCCGTTGCACGACCGCTGCTGGTCGTTCCTGCCCGAGGCCAGCGTCTTCACGCTTTACCGGGGTGGTGCGAAATGTTTCTCGCTGCTCCAGCAGGGCATCCAGAAATTGGCGGACATTCCCGCTACCGTCACGCTCACCGATAATCAGGCCATCCAGCGCACCACCTTGCTCGCCGGCCAAGCGCACATTGACCGCCTTGCGCTCACCGCATTTCTCAGCCAGCTCGAATATCCCGTCAGCTACTTGGATTTCGAGACCATCGGCACCGCCATCCCGCTATTTGACGGAGTCAACCCCTACCAGCAAGTGCCATTTCAGTATTCACTGCATATTCTCCGCTCTGCCAACGCCAAACCCGAGCATTGCTCGTTCTTGGCTGAGGGCACGGCAGACCCGCGCCCGGAATTCATGTGTCATCTCCGTGCCGACCTGCCGGAAACCGGTTCAGTGGTGACCTACAACGCCAGCTTTGAAACCAGCCGCCTGAGAGAATGTTGCGAACTGCTGTCGGAATACAAACCGTGGTTGCGGAAAGTGACGCCGCGCATCGTGGATTTACTGCTGCCGTTCCGCGGCTTTCGCTACCACCACCCGGACCAAAACGGCAGCAACTCAATGAAAGCCGTCCTGCCCGCGCTCACTGGCAAAGGCTACGAACAATTGGTGATCCAAGAAGGCGGCGCGGCCAGCCGCGAATTCCTCCGCGTGACCTTCGGACAAGTGCCCGCCGCCGAGCGCCGCCGTGTGCGCAAGGCACTCGAAGAATACTGTGCGCTCGACACGCTCGGCATGGTTCAAATTGTAGGCCAGCTTGTCCGGCTAACGTCGTGACGATTCGCTTATGCAATTGATTCCAAAAATCGCCTATCCAGACGACGAGAAGCCAAAGCTGGTCTTGCTAGAGAATTTGTTTCGTGATTGGCATCAGCATTTCGCCAATCCCGGTTCGGGATTGGATAGGGAGGTGGCCGATGGCATGGTGTTTGATGGATTTTACCCTCACTATTTTAGACAGAATAAACGGATACTCTTCATCGGCAGGGAAGCTTTGGAAATTGCCGACTTGAATTACCTTGAGGTGCTTTATGAATGCTATCGCGGTAAAGAAAAACGCATCGGCAATCAGCCTCTCAATAAGCACAAGTTTCACGCCCGGATGATTCATATCGCATACGGCATTGTGCATGATAAGCCGTTATGGCAGGACATTCCTTATGCGAGTGAAATCGGCGACACGTTTGGCATGCCTAGTGGCCTCAGTTTCGCCTTCATGAACATCTCTAAATTAAGCAATGAGAGTGGCGGTTGGGCTGCGGACTGGGGGCTTATCAATACCGCATTCCGCCTTTCCACGGAGGGGCGGAATTTCATTCAGGAGGAAATCGCGATTTTAGATCCGCACATCATCATCACCATGGGACTCGGAGACAAGATTACAGCACTTGGCCGGTTGACAAATTTTCATGCCTCGGAAAAAACGAAAGCTTACTGGCTAGATCACAGCGGCCGTCGCGCCTTGCTCATCGATACCTGGCATTTTTCAGCGCCGAGAAAAAAGGCTGTTACGGACTACTATGATCCGATACTCGATGCCATACAACGAAGCGAGGCGGCTGGCCACCCCCCGCTGCCATGAGCCAGACCGAATCATTCCGGGCCAGCCGCGAGGCGCTGGTGCTCCGCTTGCGGGACCAGGAAAAACTGACCTTCCAGCAAATCGGCGACCGGTTCGACCGCTCCGCTTGTCGGGCCGCGCAAATTTATCAGGCCGCCCACCGCAAAATCCAATGCCCTCCCAACGGCCTATCCAATCGGATCAATCGCCTTCTAACCAGGTCCGGTTTTACCGTCGATAAAACCGCCATCGCTATCGCTCTCCGTGCCGGCAAACTCTATCCAGGTCTCCTGCCCCTCAACTATGGACTATACGCGCACCGTGACGTCTGTCGCTGGGCTGGCGTTGAACCCGCGTCCCTGCCGTATCCCAGCCACCATTACGAACGGTTTCCCGACAACGGCCTTTCCTACCGGACGAACAACTTCCTTAAATTTGCCGGCATCACCGCCACGAAAGCAGCCGTCCTCGAATCCCTCAAAAATGGCAGCCTGACACCGACCAAACGCCCCATCGGCTATGGCAAGATGACACACGCCGAACTCTGCCGGTGGGTTGGAGTAACCCCGCACCTATTCCGAGGCAGTTGATGGTTGATAGTTGAGGGTTGATAACTCAGGCGAGTTCGAACAGCGGGAGACCGGCGAACAGGTTGATGTCGTCGCCCTGAACGTCCAAAGTGCGGATTTCGGAGTGCGGAGCGCGGAGTGGAACGTGGAACCGGGAAGGGGCGTCGGGAACGACTGGCGAGACGCCAGTCGAACTCGCAGGCGAGACGCCTGCGCTACTATCGAAGTCCAGTGCGACGGGGGCGTTGGCGGGGATGCCGATCAACTCCAGTCCCTTGTGACGCCATGCGCGGGCGCCGACACTGAGTTCGGAGCGTAGGGTGGGCCATTCCTTTTCCAGTTCCTTCTCGTCCACAAATGGACTTTCCCCACGACCCTCATCTGGCCTGCGGCCACCTTCTCCCGCTCCTGCGGGCGAAGGACTATTGAATTCCTTCTTGGCGATTTCCAGCAACTCCGCGAGATTGACTTCGGTGGACTGCTCGCCGATGAGGCGGCCGTCGAGGACCAGTTCGGAGGCGTCGCCCTTCTCCTGAATCATGGCCTCCAACTTGCGGTCAATGGAGCGGTCACAGATGATGGGATAGACGTTGACGTTCCAGAGGGAGTTGATCCGGTGCGCGCGGTTGATGGCCTGCTCGAACTTGTCGTAGGCCCACGAGTAGCACATGAGGATGACATTGTTGCACATGGGGTAGCTGTGGCCTTCGGCCATGGACTCGACGCCGGCCAGCATGACCTGGTAGGGCGCGCGGCCGGGGCCGAGCTTGAACTGCGCGGAGAGCTGGCCGCGGCGCTTCTGGCTGGCGCGTCCGTCGGCCACGCAATGCGCGACGCCGGCCTCGGTGAGCCGGGCGCTCAACACGTCCAGTGAATCGTTGAACGCGCTGAACACGATGGTTTGCTCGCCCCGGGCGAGGCACTGCTGGATGAGCTTGAGCGCGCTGTGGAGCTTGGGGATGTAGGTATTCTTGGCGCGCGGTTCGCCCTTGGTCTTGTAGTCGCCATCCGGACGCTCCAGGAGTTCGCTGGCGGGATTGGCGGCGGCGACACGGAGGGCTTGCAACTGCGCGCCGATGGCGGGACCGCCGTTCTTGTCCCGGTATTTGGCTTCGAGGTGGAAGGCATACACGGCGGCTTGCTCCTTGCCCATTGGGGCGCGCACGACGTGGCGGGTCTTGGTGACGATGTCCTCGCCAAAGTCGGCCTTGCGGCGGCGGAGGATGATGGGGGCGAACATTTTCCAGAGGCGATGCACGTTGCAGACCTGCGGCGTGAGCTTCTTGAAGCGCCGGGAGGACTCGCTGCTGCGTTCCTTGGTCAGGTTGCGCTCGCTGACCAGGAAGGTGTTGGCGAACTGTTCGCGGGCGGCGGCTTCGTCGGGGTAGGGGAAGCGCGCATGGGCCTTGGGGCGCGCGCCGGTGGCCCACCACGCGAGGCGGAACACATCGGGCAAACGATTCTTGATTTATGCCGTTACCGGCATAAATAAAGTTATGCCGCAAGCCGTTTTATGCCGCAAGGCTTGCAATTCGGCCCGGTTTTGCAGGCAAAACCGCTTCCCTGATACGGCATAAAAAAGTGTGGATGGATGGATGGTTGATACAGGATGGAAGGGATGAAAACACCAAAATCAATTATCCTGCCACTCAACTGGCAACCACGACGATCAATCAAGTCACCGCTTTACGAAGCGGATGACCCTAATATTGCCAACCGACAAGACCGCTTCGCCTTCGACTATGCAGCGCGTGCGCTTAAGCGTGCTGCCGGCGCGTTTGGCCCGCTGGCTCCCTATGTTTATCCTCACGTTATTCAAATAAATAAAGAGCGATTCAATATCATAACCATTCGCGAACATGTTCGCATCCTGAAGCAATTTGGCCGCTGGCTTCAGCATCACGGTCGGCGCGTCCAAGATATTGACGAGGCTGTGGGCGACACTTTCTTGCGCGGTGTAAGGCAGAGCTATCAAACCATTGCGAATGCGACTCTGCGGCGGCATTTCGAAATGCTTCGGCAGTTTGGTGTGATACCTGAAACTGCAACGCAGCCAAACCAGTTCGCGCAAATATTGGGTGATTACGAAGTCTTTTTGCATAAAGAACGCAATTTGGCTTTGGGAACGGTTGCCGCTTTGCGCCATTTTGCTAACCTATTCCTGTCTGGAATATTTGGTTCGAGACCATTGGATTTGTCCAAATTGCACGCGCAAGATATAACCGCGTTTATCCAGCAGCAGGCGCCCCGCTACTCTTCATCCGCCAACACCCTCGTCGGCGGGACGCGATCCGTTTTGCGTTATCTGTTTTACAAGGGGCAGATTCAGACCGATCTCTCGCTTGTTGTTCCCAAGGTGGCGCAATGGTCTCGTGCGACTTTGCCAAAACATCTTACAGCCAGCCAAGTGAGGGAATTGCTGCGGCATTGCGACCGGAGCAATCCGGTGGGGCGACGGGATTATGCCATCTTGCTTATAATGGCACGATTGGGATTGCGGGCGGGCGAAACCGTCCGGCTCAGACTGGAAGACATTGACTGGGAAAATGCACGCGTGGGGATTCGGGGCAAAGCCCAGCGATGGGCGCAAATGCCGCTGCCTGCGGATGTTGCCCGGGCTATTGCTGATTATTTGCGCCGGGACCGCCCCGGCAGCAAATGCCGACAAGTGTTTATTCGTCATTATTCGCCATTCGAAAGCTTATGTAGCAGCTCAACTGCAAATATTGTGCGGCATGCGCTGGCCAGGGCCGGGATCCATTCAGCCCGGCATGGCGCCCACCTGTTGCGCCACAGCTTGGCGACGGAAATGCTTCGCAAGGGGGCTTCGCTGGACGAGGTTGGCGAAGTGCTTCGCCACAGTTGCCAGGAAAGCACTATTATTTATGCCAAAGTGGATTTTAATACACTCCGTGCATTGGCCATGCCCTGGCCGGGAGGTGCCCGATGAAATCACTCGATCAGGCGGTCGAGGACTATCTCGTCCTTCGGCGTGGTCTTGGATTTAAGCTCAGTGATTCCGGTCCTTGTTTGCACCAGTTCGTTTCATTTTTGAAAAAGCGAAAATTTGGCCATATCACCACCAAGTTGGCCCTGAAATACGCCACAAAAAAGCAGGACAACAAACCGGTCACCTGGAGACGCGAACTCGGAATCATCCGTGCTTTCGCACGCTATCGCCTTGGGGCCGACGCCAGGACTGAAATCCCTCCGACTGAATTGCTTCGGTGCCGTTCACAACGCGCGAAACCGTATCTATATAGTCAGGACGAAATCCGCCGCCTGTTACAAGCCGCCCTGGATATGAAATCTCGTTTCGGGCGCGATTTGAAACAGCAGACCCATTATTGCCTGTTTGCATTGCTGTCCGTAACCGGCATGCGAATAGGGGAGGCCATTAATCTCCAGCCTGAAGACGTGAATTTGACTGACGGCATACTGACGATCCGCCAGACAAAATTTAGGAAGTCGCGTTGCATCCCCTTGCATCCATCCACATGTATTGCGTTGCGCAATTATGCCAAAGTTCGGGACACAGTCCTTGCGGACCGCGCAATCACACGCTTCTTCATGAGCAACCGGGGAAGAAAACTGGACCGGGCTCATGTGACCGAAGTGTTTCATGAGTTGTCCCGGCAAATTGGCATTCGCAAGCCTGATGAGCATCATGGGCCACGGCTTCATGATTTTCGGCACCGATTTGCCATTTTGACGCTTTTGAACTGGTACAAAAGGGGTGAGGATGCCGACCGCCTCCTGCCGGTTCTATCAACGTATCTTGGCCATGGACAGGTGAGTTGCACCTATTGGTATCTTGGCAGCACACCGGAGTTGCTTGCGGCTGCGAGCAGCCGAATTGAAGACCGGTGGAAAGGAGTCCTATGAAATCTTCCACGGATTTTGCTCCGCTGTGTCAGGCGTTTTTCGCGCAGCGGTTGATTGCACAACGGCAGGCAAGCCAGCATACCATTTCCGCATACTCGCATACTTTCCGTCTGCTGATCGCCTACGCGGAAAAACGCTTGCATGTTTCGCCATCGAAATTAACGCTGGCCCAACTGAACGCTTCATTCATCTCAAAATTTTTGGATGACTTGGAAGCCAATCGTGACAATAGCGTGCGCAGCCGCAATGCCCGGCTTGCCGCGCTTCGCTCCTTCTACCGTTTTGCCGCCTTGGAGGCACCTCGGGACGCAGGATTGATTCAGCAAGCATTGGCTGTTCCGTATAAACGGATGACGCGGCGGGTGGTCACGTATCTGACCCAACCGGAAGTGAAAGCCATTCTTGCCAGCGTTGATAAAACCGCATGGGTGGGGCGGCGCAACCATGCGCTGCTAATGGTCGCGGTGCAAACTGGCTTGCGACTCTCTGAACTCTCTGGCTTGCGGCAAAAGGATGTCATGCTGTCCACCGGTGCCCATGTTCGCTGTGAAGGCAAGGGACGCAAGGAACGATGCACCCCTTTGGCCAAACCAACAGTAGCGGTGTTGAAAGCATGGATCACGGAACAGGGGGAAGATGACACACGTTTCCTTTTTCCCAGCAGCAACGGGGAGCGACTCAGTGCTGACGCCGTGCAATATGCACTGGCCAAGCAGGTCAAGATGGCGCAAAAATCTTGTCCTTCCCTTGCCCAAAAGCGGGTGACACCCCATGTTTTGAGGCATACCGCTGCGATGGAATTACTCCAGGCTGGCGTGGATCGATCCCTGATTGCCATATGGCTTGGCCATGAGTCGCTTGAATCCA
>Ga0302320_10011221_pt1 | contig 19011 bp, 15 predicted proteins | sample Bog_T0_3_FD_202130 | JGI IMG/M metagenome (GOLD analysis project Ga0302320, IMG submission 202130) | Peat permafrost microbial communities from Stordalen Mire near Abisko, Sweden - Bog_T0_3 | ecosystem: Environmental > Terrestrial > Soil > Wetlands > Peat | place: Sweden: Abisko, Stordalen Mire...
AAAGGTGATCGGCAAGAGTCTTAGCTTTGGATCCCATGGCATGTAACCCCCACAGGATGTTTTGCCATAGTTGTCATGAAAGTACAATCCCTCATGCCTGATTTCTGATGTCATACTGTATTTCAAAAAATCACAAGGTTAACGACCGCTGGGGTCATGATTTGTACATGCGTTTGCCCTGCCCTCTGATCAACGTCAGGAACCTGGAATCTAGGAATCAAAGTTTTGGAAAACATACATAAGTTATTGTTCTGCGGTTGCTCGATGGAACCTCGGCTGAAAGCCATATGTCGCCTTTCAAGCCCCAAGACCTGTTGGATGGTGTCCCAAAGTACCCTGCCATTGTATGGCTTCTGGAGCAATGCATCGGGCATTGAATCCGTTGCAAACTGATCTATGTAATAGCTGCAGAGAATTATCTTAGAGGAAGGGTCTATTCCCCGGATTTTCTTTGTTGCATCTATGCCATCCAAACTGGGGAACAAAATATCCATGATTACTAAGGAGATACCGTCATGATGAATAGTGTATTTCTCTATGGCTTCTAGCTCGTTACCCGCTTGAATGACAGCAAACCCAAGTCTTTCAAGTAATCCAGATATACCAGCCCTTTGGGCGGCATCATCGTCAACTACCAGTATTGCTCCAACAAGTGCCTTTGCGCCCACGGTTACTTCTCTGCACAGAATTTGAATTATAATAATCCAATAGGGAAAATCACGATGAGTCCGTAAGTTGACACCTCAACCTCGCCCACACGCAACCATCGGTTAATTCCAAGTGGTGTGCAAGGGGTAATTGATTATTTCAAGTCTATGAAGAAGTCAAGGGTTCGGTCAATGGCGGCTTCAACCCTTTGGTTCGGGAAAGGCAACCCAAATCTCCATTGCCTTTAGCAACTCCTGAAGGATGGGTGCAGACGGGTCGGACAGCTCTGATCCATGGTCCCTTGCAACCCCTCGGACAGGTCCGGGGATGGTCCAGCGGATTAGAATATTCTTATCACTCCCCAGGAACGATCTACTATACCCGTTGGCCCTCTGGCCTCGATTGTCCGCTCCTATGGCCTCCGGGACTCTCTCGCGGAACCTGTAAGCATGGTTGGGGAATTGGCACCACTGGGCCGGGATAGATTCGAAGACCCAGTCAACCCGGGCGCTCACTTCATCAGGGGCCTAGAGGACAATTGCCTTGAGCTTTTTCTCCATCTCTCGACCTTGACGCCTTTCTTGAAAACCTCTACATTTCCCCTATCGGGTATATACACCTCCCGTCCGGGCAGTACGGCCTCAAGATAGTCATTCGCCCATGAGGAACCGTCACGCGTAAAGGCCCCCGAAAGGGGGCCACGTTGGTTCATGTGGCTTAAGGACTTACAGGCTCCATACCCCGTTCGGAAATATTCTTTTCGGCCGGGGAACCTCCTCCGTCCTGGCGGCATCCTGAAGACGGAGTGGGAAGTTCCCCCAGCAACCCGCCGAGGTTGTTCGATTGGCTCCCGGACATCCAGTAGGCAGGACCGCATGGAACAGAACAGTGGCGAAGCAGAAGGCCCCCGCGAACACGGGGCCTTTTTATGTCCGGTGGGTAGGTTCAGCCAATTACTTCGCCGCGTCTTGAAAGTGGACCACTTCTGTTTGCCAAAAGTGGACCAGGCTTGAATCCAGGATGGGAGGCTGGGAATGGCGCTTCTCTTCTCTCCCCCATAGGGGGCAGGTGGACTGGGTCCGTCTTCGTGGCTGTTCTTCACGAACATCGCCAGATCTTGCCAAAACGCAAGCAGGGCTGCATCTGCAGATGGTTTCTAAATCTTGTCGCGCGACAAGGTTGCCTCCAGACCGAAAGTCCAAGACCGTCAAGTCCCTTTTTCGGAACTGGGGGAGGAAACGTTCAGAGCCCGGCAAACCAAGTCTCGTGTGCCCCAAGCGGGTGGGTCACTTCTGGCAAACAAAGGTGGGTCACTTTTGGAAAATGTCGAAGCAATTAGCAGATATCTAGACCGCCTAGGTCACGGCGGCCAGCAGTTACCTGTTACATCACAGAGGTCAGGTGCTCTATTTGTAACGATGTCCGGTCGGAGGTTGGGGCAGTGAAGGCAAAAATGAGGATCTTGTGGCATACATCTTGGCCGTTCAAATTAAATTGACAAGGATTTCATAATGATCATCTCAATTCTTGCCCGAATGTTTTAAATTGCGTAAGTATGTTATTAAATTGCATTTACCATGTGGTCCGATTGATGCTCATTCCCATGTCCAACCGGTCCAATCTTGATCCGACCGAAAGTCGGGAGTTTCCATGACCACCTTAGCAATAGAAACCATCAACGGTAGCCCACTCCTGGTAGTGAAGGGGGAGCGGTGCGAGGTTTATCAGGTGGCTCCGGAATTTCGGGACACTGCCTTCCTACAATCCAGGCAATGGTTTGTGGAAAACTGTGGCTTGGGCCTTCTTCACTTTATGAGTATCCACATCACCTATTAGAAGTTCGCTGCAGCGCGACCAAGTCCAGATATGATCCAGCGGTCAGGCTGACATCCAGAAGACGTTCAAGGCCCAATCCTTATCTTTGGCTAACATGGTCATTTCTAACATCTAGATGTTATGACTACTTGTAGGGAAATATAATCAAATTGAAGCTTCAGCCATTCGATATGAAAGATTTTCCCGGTGTCAGTTCGACGCGTCAAAAATGCAATTACATATAAATAGTAAGCTTATTTGATTGGCCCTAGATTTGCTTGACGAAAGTGATGTGTAGGAAGCAACAAATGAAAAATCTCTGCGCTTGGTGTAAGAAACCCCTACACCAAATGAGTGAATGTCACCTTTCCCCTATTTCGAGAGGCCCCATGACCGCAAAGAGGAAGAACCGATCCATAGGCGAAAAAGTGCTAGGTCTTGCTTCAGTTATTACCTTTATGGTTCTCATGGCCCTTTTTCTGATCAGTTTTTTCTGGCAACGCCAATTGGCCACGGAGAGGATCGACCTGGCGGGGAAGAATGTTGCGGGGATGCTTTCCTTGGCTATGGACGGCACTATGCTCAGGGGAGACGTGGATGAAATGCGCGGTGTCTTCAGGAAGGCGAGGGATCTCAACAAGGCCCTCACTTTGTATCTCACCGACAAGGATGGAAAGGTGAAATTTACCACCCGCGATGGAACGCCAGAATCAGGTCTGGTATCGATGGAAGCCTCCGAAGACCTTCGGCAGATGGTAGGTGAGGCAGTTCGGAAGGACACCGATGTCTCCAGCCTTATCCAATTGGGTGGAAGGCGCAGCTTCGTCCAGGTCAAGACAATCCGTAACGAGGCCCGGTGCTATGGCTGCCATGACCCCAATCAGGCCATCAACGGCAGCATGGTGACGGTGCAGGATGTGAGCAAAGACTGGGGCACCATGAATTTTCAGAATGCCATTACCGCAGGTCTCTCCATTACTGGCCTGGTCATCCTGATGTTCGGCCTTGGAGTCGTGATTCGCACCCAAGTCACTCAGCCACTTACCGGATTTGGCCAGATGATGGAATGCGCTGCAAAAGGAGATCTGCGGACCGCGTTCCCCGAGTCCGCAAGTGCCGAAATCGCATCAGTGGGGTTGGCACTCAACAGTATGTTGAGCCAATTCCGGACCATCGTGCAGGGCATCCACCAAAACAGCGGCGACATCGCCAATTCGGCCAAGCAACTTGCGGTCTCGACCTCTGAGATTGCCTTAGCCTCTCAGGAGATCGCACGAAGCGCCGAGGTGCAGCAGACGGCGGACGAACGGTTGTCCTCAGCCACCACGGAATTATCCGCCTCCATCGAAGAGGTGGCCCAGCAGGTCCACAATTGTGAAACCAAGGCTATGGACACTGTGGCCGCCACAAACGCAGGTGAGCAGGCGGGAAGCGCGACAGTGGAAGCCATGGTGCAGATCCGGGAATCCAGCCAAGCCATGGCCACTGCTGTGCATGTCATCCAGGAGATCGCACGGCAGACCAATCTGCTTAGCTTGAACGCGGCCATCGAAGCGGCCAAGGCAGGGACAATGGGCAAGGGCTTCGCTGTGGTGGCAGATGAGGTCCGGAAGCTGGCAGAGCGTTCATCAAGCGCTGCCAAGGAAATCGGCCAACTCATCGAAACAAGCCAGCTTTCGGTGAGTCATGGCACCTCCAAGGTACAGGCAACCTCCGATGCCCTGCGCCACATCCGTGAGCAGACCCTTGCATTGCGGGAAATGCTAGCCGCCATTAGCCATGCAACTCAGGAACAGGCTCGAACCGGTCATGAAGCTGCGAAACAAGTGGAGCAGAGCGCATCAGAGGCCGCCCGGAATGCCAGCGCCAGTGCGGAGATGTCAGCTACGAGCCTTGAGATTGAACGTGCGGTTGAGCATCTGGAGGCGATCGCAGTAACCCTGGTCAACGCGGTGGATAAATTCAGGATCTAGGCAATGGGTAAAGGAGAGAATCCGAGGTTACAGATGGCGAGGATTCTAGTCATTGATGACAGCAACTTTATGCGCCGCATCGAGCGGCAATTTTTGGAAAGCGCAGGTCATGAAGTTGAAGACTGGATGCCTCTCTCCGCCATGGAGATTCCGGAGCGTCTTGTCGCCAACCCGGTAGACCTCATCATTACAGATTTAAACATGCCCGGCGTAAACGGCATGACCGTGGCCAAGCTGGCCATGAAATCCGCACCAGATATCCCTGTGGTCGTGCTCACCGCTCTGCGGAACACCGAAATAGAAGCTCAATTGGCGAAGTTCAAAGTTCGCCGCGTTCTGCATAAACCAATCTCGGAGGAGGATCTTCAAGCTGCTATCAATGAAATTTTGGGGACCTGAGCGGATTCCCATCCCTCGGGGGTGAATAACAAATAAACCTCCAAAAAACCGGTGGCACTCCGTACCAATAGCCAATTCCTCTGTATGCCTAGTTGTGGAATGGCCTCAATGCATTCTGCGGCCTCCAGGAGCGTCCCCTTCAGATATCAGATTGCCGGTGCCTGATCCATTAGCTGTAGGCAACGTCCATGGTATTGGCCTCTGCAATGGAATCTATTTTCCTATCGGATGGCTGTGAATGGAAATCGAATTTGAAGGCTTTCCAACGGTAAGCCCCTAATGGAAAATCCAAGTCGTTAGGATGCTTCGGCCTCAGTTTTCTTCATTAAAGTTTCGAGGATTTCAGCGTGGAGTTCCCGGCCTAGGTCAGCCTTCTCTTGGCAGGTTGCCTCATCCACATTGGATGAGAAGGCGTCTGCGCAGAAGAGAGAGGCCTGTTCAATGGCTTGCCTGATACTGGGGATGGTTAGCTCCTCCGGAAAAGCAGTTCGGTAGCCTCTCAAGGAATTGTTGAAGGCCTTGTTTGTAGCCGTCCGTGGACCCCTGAGATTTTTGCCCTCTTCATGGTCATCTACCAACCCATGAAATGCACAAAGACCGGCACTTGCAGCAATTAGTAATTGCCAAGCCTTCTCTTCCCCAAGAGTTTCCTCCGGATATTCGGCGGCAAATGCAGCCTTAAGCTCATCTATCTGAGGTTGCAGCCTCAGACGCTGAGCACGTTCTTCACACGGGCCACATGCCTGCATGGCTTGGTAAGCCTGTCGCTCATCTCCGAGAACACGGTAAAGACGCGTGAGGTAGTTGCTGGCCTGGACAACCTGGGCCGTCCAGATATCTACTGTTTGGGTTAGGGAGGAAGTGGGCATTTGAGGTGAAGCCATTATGCTTCATTTCAATGACCAAGAGGAAGGAATTGGGTTGAAACCTTCAAGAAAAGCCAGCACAATTGAAAAACCTTCACCACCAGCCTGTCTATTTTCGAGAGCCCCCAGTGGAGTGTGTGCATTATTCCATATTAATACTTCAACCAGAAATCCACCCTTCGAATAGGAGATTCCAATGGCACTCATTACGTGGGACGCAAGGCTAGAAACCAAGAACGCAAAGATTGACGAGCAGCACAAGGCCCTAATCCAGGCATTCAACGAACTCCACTTGGCCATGAAGCAGGGCAAGGGCAAGGATGAAGTCGGGCGCACCCTTACCTTCCTGAAGGATTACACAGTGACCCACTTCAAAATGGAAGAAAACCTGATGGCCATTAACGCCTACCCCATGGCATTACGCCACCAGGAACTTCATCGTGATTTCGTCAAGAAGGCACAGGACCTCGTCGATCAGTTCAATCAGGGCAAGGCCATGATTACCCTGCCAGTCATGAACTTCATCGAGGGTTGGCTCGTTGAACACATCCAGGGCGAGGATTTCCGCTTAGCGGAATACCTCCGAAAAAAGGGCTGATGCCCTTCTTCGCCACGAACTGTGGCAGGTAAATTAATGTTATGGCTAGTGGCTCTGGTTGTCCTGAAAGGTGAGTATAATGTCAATTTTTGAATGGAATCCAGCCTGGGAAACAGGGAACCCACTGATTGATCGTCAGCATATACAATTGTTCCAGCAACTGGAGCGTTTGTACATTGCAGTCGCGGAAGGTAAAGAAGTTGGCGAGACAGAAAAAGCACTCATGCTTTTAGGGGAATACGTTGAGACTCACTTCAGGGACGAAGAAAGCCTCATGTGGCAGTCAGGATACGGTGACATCGTCCACCATAAGGAAATCCATGACGATTTGAGGAAGCAGGTGAATGGCCTTATCGCCGCATTCCTGAATGACCTCCAACCCATCCCAGCGGCTGTAATGGACTTCCTTGTCACCTGGCTCAAAAATCACCTTGCCGGAGAAGATCAAATATTGGCCAAACACTTGCGTAAATGTTCAAAATAGGAAACAATACCTTGAAATTAGGAGTTTCAAGACCGAGGCACCATCACGAATCATCCGAAGAGCTAAAGTCATGTTTTCGGGGCTGGGCCATCGGGACCATCTACCTTTGGCTGGATTCATGGGTGAACTCCGCCAACTTGGCCTGGATCTCATCTATGGTGAAGGGCTTGGAGATGACGCTCACATAGGGACGTCTGAATTCAACCCATTCGGCGAGGCCAGATTGCCCTGAAGAAATGAGAATCGGGATTTCAGGGTGCATGTGTCGGATCAATTCCAAGGTCTGGACCCCATTCATTCCGGGCATGTTCTGATCTAGGATGACGAGGTCGGGGCACTCTCCTGAATGGAGGTATTGAATGGCAGCCTCGCCTCCGGTGAAGGTCTTCACCTGACGTACCCCGCCTTTCTTGAGTACACGCGTCATTAGGAATCCAACATCTTCGTCATCATCCACCAGGAGCACTTTCTTCGGCAGAAATCCACGCCTGTGGGTATGGTCGGGCAAGTTCCTAGGGCCATAGGGATTCCTCGGATTGACGGAAACACTTTTTGGCAGGTGTTCCTGGAACAGGGGCAATACGTCCGACAGTTGGCGGAAGGCCAGGATCCCCAGGGATGGGTCTAGTTCCAGCCCCATCCTCACGGCTGGGCCTCCAACCAGGATATGCCTTGGTGGTCCGGACAATTTCTTAACCCGCTTTGCCACCTCCTGGACCTGGTCCATTTGGGATGCCATGGCCACCGAGAATCCCACGGACCAGAGTTGATGGCGCTCCAGCAGGTCCATTACCTCCTCGATGGGCAGCCCCGGCACCACTGTGATGGTGGGAACGCCATTTGCAACGAAGAAAGGCTCAGCCATTCTCAACCCGAGGACATGGCGATTGCCCTCGGCGGTGAGCAAGAGCAGCTTCGGCGATTCCGGCCTGGGGTCTTGTCTGAATCCCCTGCGGACATGGGCTAAGAGATCGCCTACCAGGTCGCTGAAGCGATGCTCCATGGATACTGTGACCTGCCCGGAGGCCCAGAGTTCCCCGATTTCCACCAATAGCGGCTGGAGCATTCCGAGGAGGAGATCCATTGGGCGAATGTGGTGGCGGCTGCTTTCCTCCAGCATAAGGCCCACATCCATCGGTTGTCCTGATCGAGCGACCATCTGCATGGAGTGGAAAAACGCCCTCAGATCCTGGAATGCCTTTGGGGCCGGGGGCGTTGATGCCGTCACCTTTTTGAAACAGGCATCGCAGACTCCGTGGCTGATCTGGTAGTCATCCCAGGGTTCGCACTCAGAAATGAAATGGAGGCAGTAGGAACACCATTTGATCACCGACCACCTCTCAATCCGGGAGGGTGAAGAAAAATGTCGCACCTTTTCCCACCTCTGCCTCCGCCCAGACCCGTCCGCCATGCCTGCTAATGATGCGCTGGACGATGGCCAGACCGATGCCTGTTCCTTCGAAGTCTGAGGTCGAATGCAGACGCTGGAAGGCGTTGAAGAGTTTGTAGGCGTGGGCCATGTCGAAGCCTGCTCCGTTATCCCGGATGAAGAAGGTCCTCTCCTCACCAGGGGAAGCGATCTGACCAACCTCGATCCTCGGTGCTTGGCATTTGGATGTGAACTTCCAGGCATTGCCGAGGAGGTTATCAAGAACCACCTGCATCAGGTGATGGTCTGCCTGCACCATCATCCCCGGCTGAATGGTAATTTCAACCTTGCGGGGCGCGTTGGCCATGCTGAGACCATTTGCGATCTCACCGCTGAGCCTGGAAAGGTCACAATCCGCTAGAACCATTTCGCTGCGGCTAGTTTTGGACAATTTCAGAAGGTCAGCAATGAGAGTACCCATACGTTGAGTACCGGCCCGGATTCGCCGCAGGTAGTGTTTACCGGTTTCATCCACTTGGTTCTGATAATCCTCCAACAAGACTTGGCAAAACCCGTCAATGCTCCTAAGCGGTGCGCGGAGGTCATGGGACACGGAATAGCTGAATGCCTCCATCTCCTTGTTTGCACTTTCGAGCTGGGCCGTACGCTCCTTCACCCGTTCCTCCAGATCCATGTTCAAACGGCGGATCTGCTCCTGGACATTGCGTTGTTCCGTGATGTCATGGTTCAGACCGATCATCCGGACAGGTTTCCCATGCTGATCCCGCAAGACTACGGCATTTGCCTTGATCCACAGGATGTTTCCGTTCCTATGTTTCACTCGGAATTCAGTGTCGAATGGGGCCTCACCCTTGATCGCAGCTTCGCATTCAGCGATGGCGCGATCCAGGTCTTCAGGGTGCAAACCATCCTTCCAGTCCTGGACAGTGCCTTGGATCTCTCCGTGGCTGGCTCCATAGAGTTCGAACATCCGGTCGTCCCAGATCATGGAGCCTGACAGAAGGTCCCAATCCCACACGCCCATGCTGGAGGATGTCATGGCTAACTCAAGACGCTGCAAGGTATCCTGGAGGAGGTCCTCGTTTTCCCGCTGCTGAGTGATGTCTTCAAAAACCGTGGCGAACTGTCCTGGGTTGGTAGAGAACACAGAAATACGGAAGTGCTTGCCTAAAGGCGGGAAAAAGGTCTCGAAGGCGTAGGGTTCTCCGGTAAGCGCAACCCTGGTGTATTCCTCTAGGTAGGGGGGCACCGGAGCGCCATATAGTTCTGAGGCAAGTCTCCCCCGTGCACTGACTGGATCGAGTCCAGTGTGCCGTTGGAATGATTGGTTCGCATCGAGAATACGATAATCCTGTATCTCTCCGTTACCATTTTCTACCAGTTCATGAAGGACCACTCCCTCCGTCATGGTTTCAAAGAGGCTCCGATATTTACGTTCGTTTACTTTTAGCAATTCTTCGTCCTGGTTGTGCTGGGCCTCAAGTCCATAATGACCGAGGGCAAAGGAAATATCCCCTGCAATTTCTTCAAGTAGCTTGGTTTCCAGGACACCGAAGTAATCTTTCTCTGTTGCATACATCACCAACGCCCCACAGACTTTGCCTCCCTTCCGGATGGGGATGGAGGCAGAGGATGCAATTCCAGCCCGGATTGCAGCATCATGCCAGGGAGATGCAGATGGTGAACCCAGGAGGTCGTTCACTACACAAGGATGCCCTTCGCGTATGGCGGTACCGGTTCCGCCTCGTCCCAGAGCCGTTTCATCGCTGCGCACAAGCAGACTATCAAGGTCTCCATTTTTATCACCAAACTGGCTTATCACCCCAACCTCTTGCGTTTCAGAGTCATTCCAGGCAATCCAGGCTATAGCGAATTTCCCGAATTCAACCATCACCTTACAGATCTTGTCGAGCAGAGCCTCCTTCGTGGGAGACCTTACAATGGCTTGGTTTACTTGGCTCAAGGCTGAGTAGAGTTCCGTCAGACGGTCCACTTTTCTGGACTGAACCCGGTGTTCAGTGATGTCATCGAAGTTCACCAGTACGCCGCCTCCTTGGAGGCGTTCGGCGGACACTTCAAGCCAGAGAATGCTGCCATCCTCCCGGTTCCACCCAATAGTCTTCCGGCGAAGGGGCATTCCGGTCCTCAGAACGATCAGGCCGGGGAAAGCCTCAGGGGCAAGCGCCGACCCATCGGCCGCAGACAGGTTTGACCAGGGTTCAGGCAGGCTGCAGGACAGGAGCGTTTCCCGGTCCATGCCCAGGATTCGCGCTGCAACCGGATTCACCTCAAGGTATCGACCCCTTGCATTAACCAGTATCACCCCCTGGGGCAAGGCATTCATGAGGGGAGTCCATCCTAGGCGAGAAGCCCCGCCTTGTGTTTCCAGGGGATCGGATAGATTGGAAGTCATGGATCCACCCGATAGAAGGTGTCGCATTGTGGCTGGTTGCGCTGGAATTTATCATAGGCCCAACCGGTCTACACGAAAATTGTAGATAGAAATGTCGGCAATTGCGGACGATGGTCCTGGCAGGTCTGACCGGAGGGAGGACGAGGCCGCTCCAGAACACCCTCGAATGCAGGTTGGAGGCCATGACTGGCCATAGGGAATCGGCTATTGGCCTGTAATGGTTCCATCGGCGAACTGCGCCAACTTGTCCTGGATCTCATCCATGGTGAAGGGCTTGGAGATGACAGCAACCTTGGGTTGCTTGTAGCAATCCCACTCTTCAATGTCAGGTTGCCCGGATGAAATGAGGATTGGCATATCCGGATGCCGACAACGGATCCGTTCCATGGTCTGAGTCCCATTCATCCCAGGCATGTTCTGGTCCAGGATAATGAGGTCGGGGCGTTCTCCAGAACGAAGGCATTCAAGAACTTTTTCGCCCCCAGAGAAGGTCTTCGGCTGACGCACCCCAGCCTGCTTGAGCATCCGGGTCATGAGGAATCTCACATCTTCGTCATCGTCCACCAGGAATACCTTCATGGACGCCAGGGACGGTGCAGGAGCTTCGAAGGGTCCAGGTTCGCTCTGGGTTGGAGCATGGATCCGAGGAAACCGGAGTTTCACGGTAGTGCCCTGACCTGGTTGGCTGGCAATGTCGATGGTGCCGCCGTGGGCCTTGACCACGCCATAGGTCATGCTTAGACCCAGCCCAGTCCCTTTACCTACCTCCTTGGTGGTATAGAAGGGTTCCAGCGCATGGGCGAGGACCTCTGGGGTCATGCCGCAGCCATCATCCTCAATGGAAACTTCCACTAGTTGTTCTTTCAGGATGGTCGTCCGGAGCGTGAGCGTTCCCCCACTGGGCATGGCACCCAGGGAATTGAGGCAGAGGTTCAGCATGACCTGATTGAGGCTCCCGGTATCCCCAAGGATCCACAAAGGCTCCCCCGCATAGACTTCAGAGATGTTGATGGTATTCCTGGTTGTGTTTTCCAGGAGGACGCGCATTTCCTGGATGACTGTGTGCAACTCTAAGGGTGCCATGATCGAAAGGGTGGGCTCGGCAAAGTGAAGCATGGACTTCACTACATCCCTCCCTCGCGTACATGCCTTGGTTATGAACTGGTAGGCTACCCTGTCCACAGGATCAGGGGTTGTCCGTTCACGTAAGGACGCGTTGCCCATGATGATGGCCAGAATGTTGTTGAGGTTGTGAGCGACACCTGCGGACAAGGTCCCTAAGCTCTCCAGCTTATGGGCTTCCTGCAACTTAGCTTCGAGTCGGCGTTCGTGTTCTTCTGTCTGTTTGAGTTCAGTGATATCGGATGTAAAACCCAAGAACCGTTCAGGCGATATGCTCACGGCCTCAACAGACCAATAGCCCAGACGGCCACTTTTGTGCTTGAACGCGAAGTCTCCGAAACAATGACCAGTTTCAAGCAACTTTTGGAATAGACCAAGAGCGAAATCCTTCGACTCAGGTGGAAGAATGTCAGGGATGCTTAGTTCCAATAATTCCTCAGCAGTATAGCCGGTAATTTTGGACGCCGCTGGGTTTACTTGCAGGTAGCGTCCCTTCTGATTACATTCGAAAATGCCGATGGGCGATATTTCTATATATCTTCGAAACTTAGCTTCGCTTTCCCGTAGGGATTCCTCCATCTGCTTGCGCTCCGAGAGGTCACGGCAGATAGTAAGGAGGCAACGCTCACCTTGAATCTCAACCAAGGAAGAGGAAAGGAGGGCGCTGAAGACATCCCCGCCCTTGCGGCGCATGGGTACCTCCAATCCAAACACCTCACCACACTCTTTGAGCTTAGCTATGAATCGTTCCCGATCATCCTTTTTCAGCCACATGTTTAGGTCTTCAGGAAGCGCGGTATGGCCGATGAGTTCTTCTCTGGTATAACCAAACATTTTTTCATGGGCCGGATTGACTTCCATCTGGACCCCTGTTTCCAGGTGGGTGAGATCGATGGCGTCCGGGCTTAGGTTGTAAATTTTGGTGAACTTCTCATTAGAAGCGCATAGGGCATCCTCAGCAAGCTTGCGATCAGTGATGTCCCGGACCATCCCGATCACTCCGATGATCTCGCCTCTTTGGTTTTGCAAAGGACTATTTATGTCAGTTGCCCACCCTGAAAGTCCGGTTGACGGAACATGAAAGGGAAAATCACGGGGGCCAACCGGTTCTCCAGCCAAAACCTTCTCCAGTTGCTCAATGACACCCCCATCCTTCAGAAATGGAAATAACTCCAAGGGGTGCTTGCCCAACACCTCGCTTGCAGGAATTCCTGTAAACCGCTCCATGAAGGAATTCCAGACCTGGTACCGCAGATCGGGTCCGTAAACAATAATTCCTTCCTGCGCACTTTGGATGATTTGGTTATTTAGTTGCCGAGCCTCTCCCAGTGCATGCTCGGCAAGAGTTCTCTGAACGTTCTCCTTTTTCTTACTCATGAGACGTCCCCACAATGTGAATCATTTGCCAATACCCGTTCCGGAATGGCGAAGAAGAAGGTCGCCCCTTCTCCCGGCTTCGCTTCTGCCCAGACCCGTCCTCCATGCCGGTGGATGATGCGCTGAACAATGGCAAGGCCGATGCCCGTTCCCTCGTATTCAGTAGCTGAATGAAGGCGCTGGAAGGCGTTGAACAGCTTGTCTGCGTATGCCATGTCAAAGCCAGCGCCGTTGTCACGGACGAAGAAAATCCGTTCCCCGCTGGGGGAGACCTTCTCACCCACCTCAATCCTGGGGTCTTGACATTTAGAAGTGAATTTCCAGGCATTGCCCAGCAGGTTCTCAAGAACCACCTGTATCAGGCGATGGTCAGCCTGCACCATTAGGTCTGGCTGAATGATAATTTCGACCTTGCGCTCTGAATTGAGGTTGGCTAAATCAACCGCGACTCGGCTGCAGAGCCTGGACAGTTCACACTCCGATAGTGTTAGTTCGCTACGGTTGGTTTTCGACAGCTTTAAGAGATCGTCTATGAGCAGTCCCATGCGTTGCGCCCCTTGCCGGATTCGCTGGAGGTAATGCGTACCGGCGTCATCCATCTGGTTCGAGTAGTCCTCCAGCAAGACCTGGCTAAATCCGTCAATGCTCCGGAGAGGGGCGCGGAGGTCATGGGACACGGAATAGCTGAATGCCTCCAACTCCTTGTTGGCGGATTCAAGCTGAACCGTGCGCTCCTTCACCCGCCGCTCCAAATTCTTGTTCAGGTCGTGGATTTCTCCCTCTGCCCTTTTGCGTTTGGTGACTTCATGGATGATCCCGATAACTCCAATGATTTCCCCCTTTGAATTGTGGAGAGGGGCATGGGTGTCTTTTGTCCAACCCGATTTATCACTGTTCGGAATTTGATAAAGAACGTCTTTTGAATTAATTGACTCTCCCTTGAGTGCCTTTTGCATATGATCAACAAGTCCATTCCTATGCACAAATGGGAATAATTCCCAGGGATACTTCCCTAATACTTCACTGGCGATCATGCCCGTCAATTGTTCCATGAATGGATTCCATACTATGTACCTTAGATTGAGGTCATAAACAATAATCCCCACCTGGGCGCTCTGGAGGATTTGTGCATTAAATTCGTTTGCCTCCTGCAAATCCTCCTCTGCCTGCTTACGCTTAGTTATGTCCATGAATGAGACCAGCACCTTATCGAGAGTAGCTTCGTGCCCCGGCACAATGGCTAGGTGAAGGAGAAGGTGAAGCAGATTACCCCCGAACTCCTGGTTCGTGATTTCGCATTCAAAGGTGGTTCGACCCTCGAACAGGGCGGCCATCTCCTCGCGGAAGGTGGGATAGGAGGACTCGGGAAGCAAGCGTGGAAGGGACTGGGTGAGTTCATCCTTACTGGTAGCCCCAAGCATGGCCAAGCCAGAAGGGTTCGCATCAAGGATCCGGACACGGGACGCCAATTCAAGCAATTCCTCAAGGTTGGATTCAAGATAGCCGCGCAGGTCTGTGACACCGGCACTTCGAAGTTCATTGAATCGTCCCTGTACGCCGGAAAAGTCTTCCTCCAGGATGGGTTGGGGAGCAGCCTCGAAAAAGGTACGAAACCTTGCCTCGGAATTTTGCAGTTCCGTCTCAGCTAGAGCTAGCAGAGACGTCACAGCAGGACTGGATAGAGGATCCTTGATTTTCTGTTTTCGTTTTTGAGTGTCATCTTTCTGCTTTGCCACGCGGTGCCACCGTTCTTAGTGGAAAAAAATGAAATACCAATGGCCAATTCGAAAATCTGCAGCCGAGGTGCTGGAGTTGACGCCTAATTTCAAGAAATCCTTCGCAGGTGAACGTAGGCCACCGAAAAGATTGCCTTGCTCAAATAATCCATATAGCTGCTTGGCACGTTACCCGGCCTGGGGTCCCTCTCCTCCACACTCGCTAGGATTGGACAATTAATTATAGATCGCTGCTTTTCCTAATTCTATGTTTTTGTTGGAATATTCATAAAGGTTCCAACCCTTGCTGTTTCCGTTGCCTGACTGCACTGGATTGGCTTAGGCAGTTACCCATCTTCGTGGGCAGTGGGTTGGGAGTGGATGGCGTTTTTGGAAACTGACTACCTGGGAACTTTTGTGGAGATTCATTCTCTGCGCCTAAGCCACTTTGCAAGGACCACTACCGCAAAGTCCCAGGCTGATGGGGCTGAGGCCCATTGGCGATCCAGCATCAAGTCGGAAGTCGCCACTGCGCATCGTTTTTATTAATTAAATTTATTAATTATGAAATCGTTTCGAACCACTTCCAGGCTCAACTTTTTGAAGCAGCCCCCCAAAGCACCCCTGGCCCCATTTTCGTGGGACTCCAAAAATGTTAAGCCTACCCTTTCAAAACGCGGTCCCTTGCCCACGGCCATGGCAGCCCCGGCGGGAGGGAAGCCCCTTGTCTCTGGGGATTCCGAGATCATGCCGGTGCTGGAGCCGATCGCCATCCTGCCATAGAATCTTCAGGGAACCGTCCACAGATTAGGTCGCTGTAATGATTCCCGGATGCCTCCCGGCCCCCTGCCATCAGAAGCCGGGGCAGCGGAGTTGGGCCAGTCCCTGCCAAGGCAGACCCGGCCGGAGGCATCAACCAGTGACGAGCAGAGGCCCCCGCGAACAGGGGGCCTTCTGCATCATTTTCAGGTTGGACCTGGGCTTCCAGGACACTGGGACCAACCATGCGGAGAAACTAAACAAGGCGATCCATGGGTTCCCCCTCGGCTCAACGCTCCTTCTTCGTCGGCGGCGGATTTTGCGGGACGGCCCAATCGCCCCGCATGGGGTAGGTATCTCCCGGTTGGGCAAGCATTGCTAAGACATGGCCGGGACGGATAGCGGAGACTCGGAGCAAGCCGATGCTTCGGTCATCGTCATCCCGCCGCACCTCCAGCAGGGAGCCAATGCTCAAGTGCCGGTAGTCCCTCCCCTCGAGCCTGTAAAGCCGTTCGTTATCTTCGTAAGGGGGCAGGCCCTGCCGCTCCACAGCTGCAATCTGGAACAGTGGACCCGCCCACCCTAGGGTGCCCATGAGCAGAATCAAACCCAGCAGACGCAAGGACACTCTCTCAGGAATCCGCAGCGCAATCATTTAGTGGGACACCGGAACGACCGATATGGTTATGCGATGGGGGGCTTCATAGCCGGTCGTGAAGTCATGGGGGGCTTCATGACCGGTTGCGAAGTCATGGGGGGCTTCATGACCGGTTGCGAAGTCGCTCCCCCCTGGGTAGAGCATGTCCGACTTGGTGTCGATAGGGCCAACCATTTCTACGGACTTGTCCACGCCATTCACCCTGAGGAGGATGCCACGATAGCCAACTGCAATGGGACGGGCGAAGGTCCGCCTTAGCCCGACCGAATCAGGACCGATACTAATGAACCTGATATTCCCACCCGAAGTATTTGCAGCCACGTTTTCAGCCAACATCGCATTAAGCCGAGTCAGGTTCATGCCCCCAGCAATACCAGTGTGAAGGCCATCGATGTATTCCTTGTTCCGAGCCAAGCCGAAGACGACATCAAGGCTTCGGACCATGTAGACTTCCGTAATCAGTTTAACATAATAATTTACACTTTTATGGTACGGGGCGGCTTGGTCTCTGACAATTCGCACAGCCGAGCCACCGGTAGTCATGGGGAAATTGTCAATCATGGCGCTTTGAAAATCCGGATTGGTGCGCATCTGTTTAGCAAAGCTCTGGTGCATCACGTTCACGGGAAGTCCATAGCTTTCAGCCATGCTTGCGCTGATGGAGATGTTTCGCGGTTCCATCCTGGATTCCATCCAGAAAAAATTAACGATCTCTGGGGGAACAAAATTCATGATTTCCGCTGGGGAAAAGTCCTGGTTGATATTGGCAGAGGCGAAGGCAGGAAAAGATACCAGACGAGCGAGTCTCCGGTCGTAGCCACCTTCCTCATGGTCTCCGAAGTAAGATTTGTCTAAATAGCCCCCGGTTTTTTTATAGGATGAAGTTTCCGGGAAGAGCAAACGCGTTTGATAGAATTTGGATATTTCTTCAGTGATATCCAAGTTGGCCATCCAAAGGTCCAGATTGATATGACCGCGCCGATTCAAGGACTCGTTCTCTTCATCCGACTGAATCGAACTCATGTAGATGTCCCCAACCTGCACATCCTCGCGGATGGGGAAGATCGGTTGGATCCCGGTACGCCGGATTGATTCGCTCCACTGCCGCTGAAGATCCGGTCCCTGGATCTGGGCGTGGGTTTGCACTTTGCAGCCGATCAGACAAGTAAGCAAAGGAAGGGCCATTGCGGCCAAAGCCTGCAATCTCATAATAATCTCCCGGTAATAGCGGTTCATTATGGGTATCGGATCAAACCTCCGTTCTCTTGAACCCCTCAATATTTTATTTAGCCTATTTTGGACAAATGCCTCATAAGGCCCGTGTTATCAGTGGTAAAAATGCCATGGTCTGACGAGGCGGCCCGATGTCCAATTCAAGAGGCGTTCATTCCCACCCGATAGAATGATTGTGGCTACTAACTATTAATTTGCCTTGCCATGTAAGTGATTGAACGATCAAGAGGTCCTATGCGAACTCTGTCTAAGGTTATGCAATTGGTAGCCCTCTGCACCTTGGCCGTATCTCTGGCCTGCGGTGGTGGAGGGAGCAGCAGTGGGGGCAGTTCCACAACATCCTCGGCCCCATCCATCACCAGCTTTGCAGCCAAACCTCCCATCCTCTCTGCGGGTGGCTCAGCCAACTTCCTGGGCATCTTCTCCAATGGAACAGGGGTGATAACTCCGGGGGACCTCCCCGCCACCAGTGGGACAGCGGTCAACGTCACCCCTACGGCTACCACTACCTATACGCTTACGGTGACCAGTTCCTCTGGCGCGGAGGTAAACCAGACCGCCACGGTCACCGTAGTTCCTCCACCCGTCATCCAGTCCTTCTCGACAGCTTCAGCCACTATCACTGTTGGCAGCGCGACAACCCTTACCGCCTCCTTTGGTGGAGGGACTGGATCCATTGATCAGGGCATCGGTGCGGTCACTTCAGGTGTTGCCGTTTCCACCGGGAACCTTGCTGCAAATACGACCTTCACCCTGACGGTTACCAACGCCGTGGGGACCAGCGTGACGTCCGAAGTTACCGTGAACGTATTAATCCTTGCCCCCATTACCCCGGTCATCACCACGCCAGCCAACGTTACCGCTGGAGCGACAGGTCTTACTGCCTCCGTAGCAGTTCAGACGGGTTGCACGTACGCCTGGACCATCGCTGGGGGCACCATCACGGCCGGGGGGAAATCGAACAAGATCACCTTCACGGCCGGTGGTTCCGGGTCAGTTCAACTGGCCTGTGCCGTCACCAATGCGGCAGGCGTGGCAAGCACTCAGGGAACAGCATCAAGCACCATCGCGGCTACACCGGTAATTTCAGCCTTTACAGCAGCCTCCATGAGCATTTCCCAAGGGAGTGGCACAATCCTGTCATTCAGCTTTTCGGGAGGAACGGGGGTTATCACGCCTGGAAATGCCACCGCAACCAGCGGTGGGACCCTGAACATCAACCCTTCAACTACGACCACCTATACTCTGACCATCACCAACGCAGCAAGCCTCTCTGTCCCGGCTTCGGTCACCATTCAGGTTGTTCCAACACCTACCATCACCAGTTTCCTGGCCAATCCAACGACCATCACCGCCGGTGGATCTGCTGCGCTTACGGGGACCTTCGCCAATGGCACTGGAGTCATCAGCCCCGGAAACTACGCCGTCACCAGCGGGACTGCGGTCAATGTTATACCTACCGCCGGCTGCGTAAAATTTCTTCTGTAAGTTAGCCCCCCGGGCCGCCACAGGCGGCCGGATAGCAAAGGGGCCATTGGTTCCAGTAGGTTTGAAGTTGCGA
>Ga0302320_10011228_pt1 | contig 19003 bp, 16 predicted proteins | sample Bog_T0_3_FD_202130 | JGI IMG/M metagenome (GOLD analysis project Ga0302320, IMG submission 202130) | Peat permafrost microbial communities from Stordalen Mire near Abisko, Sweden - Bog_T0_3 | ecosystem: Environmental > Terrestrial > Soil > Wetlands > Peat | place: Sweden: Abisko, Stordalen Mire...
CCGCGGTCATGGATAAACTGCTCGAGGCCAACCCGATCGAAGTCCCGAATTCGCTGATCGAGGCCCAGGTGCGCGAGATGCAGATCGAGGCGATGCGCCGCGCGGGCACGAAAGACCCGTCCCAGGCGCCCCCGGGACAGCCGTTCGTCGAGCCGGCCCGGCGCCGGGCGGCGCTCGGTTTGATCCTCGCCGACATCATCAAGCGCCTGGCTCTGCGCGTCGATCCGGCCCGAGCCAATGCGCGTCTCGACGAAATGGTCGGGGGCTACGGCGATGCGGACGCGATGAAGCGGGCCTACCTGCAAAATCCCGAGGCGATGCGTCAGGTGGAAAATCTCGCAATGGAGGACCAAGTCGTGGACTGGATCCTCGCGCATGCTAAGGTGCGTGCGGTAAGCTCGACGTTCAAAGAGTTGATGAAATTCGAAGCTTGAGGTGTCGGGAGGTCTCCTGGCGGTTGCGGTTATCCTTGAATTGCGCTTAGGGGCCCTCACTACGAAGCGTGTGCCCCGCTGGCGATAACACATTAAGGCGATCTATGACGACACGTGCACTCAATTTGGTTCCAATGGTCGTCGAGCAGACCGCTCGCGGCGAACGCGCCTACGACATCTACTCACGCCTCCTCAAGGAGCGCGTCATTTTCATCGTCGGTCCCGTCGAGGACTACATGGCGAATCTCGTCGTGGCTCAGCTGCTCTTTCTGGAATCGGAAAACCCCGAAAAGGACATCGCGCTCTACATCAATTCGCCGGGCGGATCGGTGAGCGCCGGCCTCGCGATTTACGACACCATGCAATTCATCAAGCCCGACGTCAGCACGATCTGCGTGGGCCTCGCGGCGTCGATGGGCGCGGTTTTGCTGGCGGGGGGCGCCGCCGGCAAGCGGTATTCGCTGCCGAACTCCAAAATCATGATCCACCAGCCGTCCGCCGGTTTTCAGGGTCAGGCCTCGGACATCGACATCCATGCCCGCGACGTGCTCGAGACGCGGGAGCGCCTGAACGGCATTTTGGCCAAACACACGGGCCAAACCGTCGAAAGGATCAAGCAGGACAGCGATCGGGACAACTTTATGTCCGCGGAAACGGCCCGAAGCTACGGTTTGATCGATTCCATGCTTGAGAAACGCGGAGAACTACCGACAAAGGCATGAGTGCGTCAGGAACGGAATCGAGAATCGCCCCCGGGGTGCCGCGTTGCGGCCAGGGGCCTCAAGGCGCTCGACGACCATCTTTTGCGTCCGGTCGCCGGGGTGCTATATAGTCGGTACATGAGGAAAGCATGAGCGAAGACTCTCGCGGTAAACATGACGATGGCAAGCTGTTGTATTGCTCCTTCTGCGGGAAGAGCCAGCACGAGGTACGCAAGCTCATCGCCGGACCCTCGGTGTTCGTGTGCGACGAATGCGTCGAACTGTGTAATGACATAATCCGCGAGGAGCTCGAAGAGCGGGCGGAACGCACGCGCGACAAGCTGCCCAAACCTCAGGAAATCAAAAAGGTCCTCGAAGAGTATGTGATCGGTCAGGAGCGCGCGAAACGCGTGTTGTCCGTGGCCGTTTACAATCACTATAAGCGCCTGCAAACCCGAGGCGGGGAGGGCGTGCGCTCCCGCGATGAGGTCGAACTCGCGAAGAGCAACATCCTGCTGATCGGTCCGACGGGGTCCGGCAAGACGCTGCTTGCCGAAACGCTCGCGCGCCTGCTGAACGTGCCCTTCACGATCGCCGATGCGACGACCTTGACGGAGGCCGGCTACGTCGGCGAAGACGTCGAGAACATCATCCAGAAGCTGCTGCAGAAGTGCGATTACGACGTCGAAAAAGCCCAGACCGGCATCGTCTACATTGACGAGATCGACAAGATTTCACGCAAGTCCGACAATCCGTCGATCACGCGCGACGTGTCGGGCGAGGGCGTCCAGCAGGCGCTGCTCAAATTGATCGAGGGTACGATCGCCTCGGTCCCGCCTCAGGGCGGCCGCAAGCACCCCCAGCAGGAATTCCTGCAGGTCGACACGACCAACATCTTGTTCATTTGCGGCGGTGCATTCGCGGGCCTCGAGAAGATCATCATGAATCGCACCCACAAGAGCGGCATCGGCTTCGTGGCCGAAGTGCGCGAACAGAACGCGAGGCCCCACGGCAACGACGTCTTCCACGACACCGAACCGGAGGATTTGATCAAATACGGCCTCATTCCGGAGTTCGTCGGTCGTCTGCCGGTCGTCGCGACGCTCGAAGAGCTCGATGAGGACGCGCTGATCTCGATCCTCATGCAGCCCAAGAATGCGCTGACCAAGCAGTACCGAAAGCTGTTCGACATGGAGGGCGTGGAGCTCGATTTCCGCGAGGACGCGCTGCGATCTGTCGCGCGCAAGGCCATGCAGCGCAAGACCGGCGCCCGCGGTCTGCGCACGATCCTCGAAAATGTCCTGCTCGACACCATGTACGACCTGCCGTCGCTGCGCAACGTGCAGAAGGTCGTCGTCGACGAGAGCGTGATCGAAGGGACGAACAAGCCGTATATCGTCCATCGCACCGAGGAGACCCGCCTGGTCGCACCCGTGGCCGATCAGCGGCGGCCGACCGGATCCGATCACCTTTGAATCGATTGCGCGCGGCCCCGCGGCGGGGCTGCGCCTTGAAACTCGACCCAGCTACCCGCATCTCCTGTCGATGGCGTTATCTTTTACGTCCCGCCACTCAAGAAGGCTAGCTCCGTGACCGAAGAACAAATTCTAGATCCCCCGGCCGCTGCAACTCCCGCGAGCGGTATGCCGGTGCTTCCCCTGCGCGACGTGGTCGTTTATCCCCATATGGTGATCCCGCTGTTCGTCGGCCGGGAAAAATCCATCGTCGCGCTGGATCGCGCCATGAAGGCCGACAAGCGCATCCTGCTGGTCGCCCAGAAGCAGGCGGATGTCGACGATCCGAAGGCGAGCGATCTTTATTCGGTCGGGACGGTCGCGACGATCCTGCAGCTCCTCAAGCTGCCGGACGGCACGGTCAAGGTGCTGGTCGAGGGGGTCGATCGGGCGAACATCGATGCGCTCACGGAGGGCGAATTCTTCCTGGCCCAGGTGACGCCCCTGCCTGACATCGAGCGGTACGAAGAGCGCGAAATGGACGTGCTCACGCGGTCGGTGATCACCCAGTTCGAGCAATATGTCAAACTGAACAAAAAGGTGCCCCCCGAGATCCTGACCTCGCTCGCCGGCATCGAGCAGGCCGGCCGGCTCGCCGACACGGTCGCGGCGCACATGTCGCTCAAGCTCTCCGAGAAGCAGAAGGTTCTCGAGATTCCGGACGTCCGCAAGCGGCTCGAACACATGCTCGCCGTGATCGAGGGCGAGATGGACGTCCTGCAGATCGAAAAGCGCATTCGCGGCCGCGTCAAGCAGCAAATGGAAAAGAGCCAGCGCGAGTACTACCTCAACGAACAGATGAAGGCGATCCAGAAGGAGCTCGGTGAACTCGACGACGCGCCGAACGAGATCGGCGAGCTCGAAAAGCGCATCAAGGCGGCGGGGATGCCCAAGGAGGCCCGCACCAAGGCGAATTCCGAACTCGCGAAATTGAAGCTCATGTCGCCGATGTCGGCCGAGGCCACGGTGGTGCGCAACTACATCGACTGGCTCGTGAAGTCGCCGTGGAAGAAGCGCAGCAAGGTGCACCTCGACATCGCCGCGGCCGAAAAGGTGCTCGAGGCCGATCATTACGGGCTCGAGAAGGTCAAGGAGCGCATCGTCGAATACCTCGCCGTGCAGCAGCGCGTCAAGAATCTGCGCGGCCCGATCCTCTGTCTCGTCGGTCCTCCGGGCGTCGGCAAGACGTCGCTCGGCCAGAGCATCGCGCGTTCCACGAACCGCAAGTTCGTGCGCATGTCCTTGGGTGGCGTGCGCGACGAGGCCGAAATACGCGGCCATCGTCGTACCTACATTGGCTCGATGCCCGGCAAGATCATCCAGAATCTCGCCAAGTGCGGTGTGCGAAATCCCTTGTTCCTGCTCGACGAGATCGACAAGATGTCGACCGATTTTCGCGGGGACCCGTCCTCCGCCCTGCTCGAGGTGCTCGATCCGGAGCAAAACAGCACGTTCAACGATCACTACCTCGAGGTCGACTTCGACCTGTCCGAGGTCATGTTCGTCTGCACGGCGAACAGCCTGAACATCCCCGCGCCGCTTCTCGATCGCATGGAAGTGATTCGCATCCCCGGCTATACCGAGGATGAAAAGGCCAACATCGCGCGGCGCTATCTGCTGCCGAAGCAGGTCAAACAGAACGGTCTCAAGGTCGATGAACTGGTCGTCGCGGATCTCGCGATCCAGGACATGATTCGCTACTACACGCGCGAGGCCGGTGTCCGCAACCTCGAACGGGAGCTCTCGAAGATCGGCCGCAAGGCCGTCAAGCAGCTGCTGCTCAATCCGACCGAGAAGACCGTGACGGTCGACTCGGAGAACCTCGACGACTACCTCGGCGTGCGCCGGTTCCGCTATGGCAAGGCCGAGGAGAGCGATCGGATCGGTCAGGTCACGGGACTCGCGTGGACCGAGGTCGGCGGCGAGTTGCTCACGATCGAGGCCGCCGTGGTTGCCGGCAAGGGCAAGCTCACGCACACCGGCCAGCTCGGCGAGGTGATGCAGGAATCGATTCAAGCCGCGATGACCGTCGTACGGAGCCGTTCGGCGGTCTTGGGGCTCGACGTCGACTTCTATCAAAAAGCGGACGTACACATCCACGTGCCCGAGGGCGCCACGCCGAAGGACGGACCGAGCGCCGGCATCGGGATGTGTACGGCCCTGATTTCGGCGCTCACGAAGATTCCGGTTCGCTCCGATGTCGCGATGACCGGCGAGATCACGCTGCGCGGGGAGGTCCTGCCGATCGGCGGCCTCAAGGAGAAGCTCCTGGCAGCGCATCGCGGCGGCATCACGACCGTGCTGATCCCCGACGACAACGTCAAGGACCTCGCCGAGATTCCCGACAACATCAAGGAGAAGCTCGACATTCGTTCGGTCAAATGGATCGACGAGGTTCTGCAGGTCGCGTTGACGCACATTCCCGCGCCGCTTGCCGCCGTCGCGCCGAAGCCGCCCGACGCGATCGCGGGCGACAAGCGCCGGCGCAAGCCGCCGCGCGCCAAGAGCCAGGTGCGCGCCCACTGAGCGCGCACCCGCCGGCTCGCTTCAGACGGACGCGGCGGTCATTTAGGACTAGCAAACGCCGGCGTGCTCGCGTAGACTTTCGCGCCTCTTCCAGGGGTGCTTAGCTCAGCTGGTAGAGCGTCGCCTTTACACGGCGAATGTCGGGGGTTCGATCCCCTCAGCACCCACCAGCAGCATGCGGAGTGGTAGTTCAGCTGGTTAGAATACCGGCCTGTCACGCCGGGGGTCGCGGGTTCGAGTCCCGTCCACTCCGCCAATCCTGTCGAAGAGTCGCGCGCGTGCCTGTAAGGCCGCGCCGTGGGGGATCATTCGGGGACGAAATTTATGCTGCAGAATATTCACGATAAGTTGAAGGGTTGGGTCGCCTACGTGGTTTTGGGGGCGATCGCTGCATCGTTCGTCCTGTGGGGCATCAACTGGACCATGGCCGCGCCGAGCTACGCGGCCAAGGTCAACGGTCACGAGATCGCTCTCGGCGAGGTGCGTCAAAGCTACCAGCAGCAACTCGCCCAATTCGAGCGCCGCGCGAACGGTGCCATCGATGACCAGCAGCGCAACCTGCTGAAGAAACAGGTGCTCGATCAATATATCGGCAGCGAGGCATTGATCTCGCGCGTCGAGGATTTCGGCTATCGCGTCAGCGATGACGATCTGATCAAGGCGATGGCGAAAATCCCCGCGTTCCAGGTCGACGGCAAGTTCGACGAAGCGCATGCGGTCGCCGTGCTGAGGGCCCAGGGACGCTCGGTGGCGGAGATCGAGCGGCTGGTCCGCCGGCAGACACAGCTCGAACAGCTCGATGCCGCCATGCGCGCCTCGAGCTTTGCGACACCCGCGGAAATCCGGCAGTTGAAAGCCTTGTCGCATCAACAGCGCGAACTCGCCTGGGTCGTGGTGCCGGCGGCGCGATTTGCCGAGACCGCGACGCCCGACGATGCCGCCGTCAAGGAGTATTACGACAAACACAAGACGGAGTACATGACGTCGGAGACCGTGAACCTGCGGTACGTCGAAATCAGTCTCGCCGGACTCGAATCGAAGGTGCCCGTCGGCGATGCGGAACTCAGGGCGTTTTACGAAGAGCAAAAGGCGAAGTCGCCCGAGAGCTTCAGCCAGCCCGAACAGCGGCGGGTGAGCCACATCCTGTTGCAGGTCTCCGATGCGAAGGACGATCCCGCGGTGAAGGCGAAGGCCGAGGAATTGCTCAAGCGCGCCCAGGGCGGCGAGGACTTCGCGAAACTGGCGAAGCAGTTCTCCCAGGATCCGGGCTCCGCACAGCAGGGCGGCGACCTCGGTTGGTCGGAGCGCAAGGTATGGGTCGCAGCGTTCGCGGACGCCGCTTTCAGCATGAAGGTCGGTGAGATCAAGGGCCCCGTGAAGACCCAATTCGGCTACCACGTGCTCAAGCTCGACGGTATCCGGGATGCGAGCGTCAAGACGTTCGAACAGAGCCGGCCGGACCTCGAAACCGAGTACCGGCGCAGCGAGGCCGAGCGCAAATTCGGCGCTCTCCAGGATCAGCTCGCGGATGCTGCGCTGCAAAGCGCGACCGACATCGATGCGGTCGCCCGCAAGGCGGGTCTCGCCGTCACCGAGGTCCCCGATTTCAGCCGTACCGACGGCGGCGGGGCGCTTGCCAAGTCCGCGAAGGCCATCGAGGCGGCTTTCAGCCCCGATGTGCTCGACGGCCGCGTCAGTCCGATCGTCGAAATCGACAAGGGTCGTGGGATCGTGCTGAAGGCCACCGACCACAAGCTCCCACAGCAAAAGCCGCTCGACGCCGTGAGAACGGAGGTCGTGGCGGCCTGGAAGAAGCAGCGCGGCATCGAACTCGCGGCGGCGGCCGCAACCGATGCCGAGAAGCGGCTCACGGCCGGTGAATCCTGGGACGCCGTCGCCAAGTCCTTGGGCGCGCCGCTGCAGGCGCCGCACTTCGTCGCGCGCACGGACGCTGCGGCGCCCGTGCCGATCCGCCGCGCCGCCTTCGACCTGCCCAAGCCCGCGGCGAAACCGGAGTTCGATTCGGTGAAGCTCGATAACGGCGATTCGGCCGTATTCGGCCTATCGGCCGTGCGGGAGGATCCGAGTGCGCCGCCGCAACAGGAGGCGCAGGACAAGCGCCAATTCGCGCAAAGCTTCGCAAGTGCGGAGGCTCAGGCTTATGCGTCGGCGGCGCGTGCGGATGCGAAAGTCATCGTCAATCCCCAGGCCATCGACTAGCCAGACAGGCTCTTCGTGGCGCTTTTCCTGCAGCAGTTTTCGGACTGGTATCTCGCCGCATTGAGCCGCGGTGGGTATCCGCTGATCGCGCTCTTGATGGCGCTCGAGAGCACGGTGGTTCCGCTGCCGAGCGAACTGATCATTCCGCCGGCCGCGTATCTCGCCGAATCGACCGGCATGCTGTCGATTTACGGCATCGTCGGCGCGGGTACGACGGGTTCCTGGATCGGCGCCACCCTCATGTACTGGGGTGCTCGCGGATTGGGACGCCCGTTGGCATTGCGGCTCGGACCTTACGTCGGACTCGCGGCACGCAAGATCGAAGGCGCGGAACGCTGGGCTGCCCGATATGGCTGGGGCGGGGTGTTCTTCTCACGTCTGTTGCCGGTGATCCGGCACCTGATCGGCATACCCGCGGGTATCGTGCGGCTCGACTTCCGGTGGTATTCACTGGCGACCCTCGCCGGATCGCTCACCTGGTGCTCCGTGCTCGCCTGGCTCGGTGTCACGGTCGGCCGCAACCGCGAACTCTTGGCGGGATCCTTACACCGATTCTTCCTGCTCGTCGCCGCGGTCGCTGCGCTGCTCGCGGCGCTCTACTACCTGTTCGTCCACCGACCCTCAGGTCGAGGCACGGCCCGAAGCCCCTGAGCCTGGTGCGCCCGGCGCGGCCAGCACGGGAAACTTCGTGAAAATCGCGGCCGCCGCTGCGTTGATCTTCAATTCCGCATTCGGTCCCGTCAGTCCGACCACGTTCTGACTGACCGAGGCGTGCCAAATCGCCGCGCGGGTGCGCGCATCGAATAAATCCACGGTGATCCGGCCCTCGTCGTGGATATACGGGTAATCGAAGCCGTAGCCGTAGCCGAAGCCATGGCGCCAGCCGTAGTACCCACCATACCCCCAACCCGGGTACGGATCGGCCGCGACGCGTGACCCGATCGCGTAGCCGACCACGCAATCAGCCGCGGCCCGATCGGCCGCGAGGCGAATGCCGCGGGCTGACAGATTCCCCTCGATGGCCGCGCGCAAACGATCGGCATTCAACGGGTTGCCGAAGGCGCCCGGTTCGCCGGCATTGACGACGTGCTCTTGCGCCCAGGCGTACGTGTGGCAGCTGGCAACGCTTGCATTGGGATTCGAATCGGTCGTGACCGGCAGCGTCGAGCAGGCCCCAAGCCCGCAGGCTGCGCCGGCGGCCACCACCGCGTGTACCAGACGATTCACGGACTTCATGACGGACTCCTCGAAAGTCGTAGGCTCCAACCCCATTCTCACCCATTTCGACGCCGCCGGCGCCCGAAAAGTTCGCGTACTCGCGCGTGGATTGCAGCGCCGCGAGGAGATGTTAGCCGACGCCGCGGTCGCCGGGCTGTCAAGAACGGCAAAGTCGCCGCGCCGCGAACGCCCGCCCAGGCCGACCCCTCACGGCGGTCCGGCTCAGTTCATTCGCCATCCTCGGTCGGAAAACTCATGCCAACCGTCCGATAACCCCCGTCGACATAGAGCACTTCGCCGGTGACGCCGGATGCGAGATCGGAGCACAGAAAGGCGGCGGCCTTGCCGACGTCCTCGATCGTGACATTGCGCTTGAGCGGCGAGGTCGCGGCGACGTGCGCGAGCATCTTACGCAGACCCGGGATGCCGGCCGCCGACAGGGTCTTGATCGGTCCGGCGGAAATGCCGTTGATCCGAATGCCGAGCGGTCCCAGATCGGCGGCGAGAAAGCGTACGTTCGCCTCGAGGCTCGCCTTGGCGAGTCCCATGACGTTGTAATTAGGCACCGAGCGGACCGCGCCAAGATAACTCAAGGTGACGATCGAGCCTTCACGTCCTTGCAGGAATGGCAGCGACGCCCGGGCGAGTGCGGTCAGGCTGTAGCTGGAAACGTCGTGGGCGATGCGAAACCCCTCGCGCGTCGTCGCATCGATGAATCGTCCGGTCAGGGCTTCGCGCGGCGCAAATGCGACGGCGTGCACGAGGATGTCGAATCCGCTCCAGTGCGGCTCGAGGGCCGCAAAGCCCTTCGCAATGTCCTCGTCGCTCGCGACGTCCATCGGAAACGTGATCTCCGACCCGAGTTGCCTGGCAAGCGGCACGACGCGATCGGCCATTCGCTCGAGGTAGGAAAAGGCGAGTTCCGCGCCCTGGGCATGCATCGCCTGGGCGATGCCCCAGGCGATGGAACGGTCGGTCGCAAGACCCACGATCAAGACGCGTTTGCCCGCTAGAAAACCCATGCTGTGCCTCTAACCCTGTGTACGATTCGGCTGGACGTACATCACCAGATGTTGCCCGGCCCGGATCCGGTGGCGCTTGTTCAAGCCGTTCCAGCTCTTCAATTGCGCCACCGAGACTTGAAATTGATGCGATATGCTTGAAACGGTATCGCCCTTGCGCACCGTGTAGAGCAGGCGGTGGCCGGACTCCGTGCCCTCGTCGCGGTAGCGTTTGCTGCTCGTCTTGATCACGAGCCGCTGACCGCGGCTGACCGCGTCGCCGACGCTCATGCCGTTCAAGCGTGCGAGCGTACCCTGGGAGACGCCGTGGCGCTGCGCGATCTTGGCAAGCGTATCGCCGCGGCGTACGCGATAAACGATCTGGTGCTGCCTGCGACCCGCAGGATCGGCCGCCTCCGGTCGGTCGACGCGCGATGCGGCGAGGAGCACCTTGTCGGGCAGCTGCTCGCTCGCCTGCGGAATGCGCAGCAGCGTGCCCGGCGTGAGCCGTTTGCCCTTGATGTCGTTGACCTTCGTGAGGATGGCAACGGTCGTGCCATATTGCCGCGCGATCGTCAGGGCCGTCTCGCGCCGACCGACCTCGTGCGTCACGTAGTGCACGCGTTCGGCCGCAGGAATCGTCTTGAGGGCGGCCTCGAACGCATCCGCATTGTCGATCGGTACGAGCAGGCGGTGCGGGCCCTCCGGATCGGTGGCCCAGCGGTTGTAGCCCGGATTGAGCGCGGCCACTTCGTCGTAGCTCGTACCCGCGAGTTTCGCAGCGATCTTCAGGTCGATTTGCGACTCGGTGTCGATCACGGCGAAATAAGGTTCATTCGGCAGCGGCGCGAAATCCAGGCCGTAGCGCTCGGGCTCCGCCATCAGGCGCTTCATCGCGAGCAGCTTGGGGACGTAAGCGCGCGTCTCCGCGGGCAGTCGCAGATGCCAGAAATCCACGGCCAGTCCGCTGGCGCGGTTGCGGTCGATCTCCCGCTGCACGGTGAGTTCACCGACGTTGTAGGCCGCTATCGCGAGCAGCCAGTCCCCGTCGAATTGGTCGTGCAGCGCCTGCAGGTAGTCGAGTGCGGCGCGCGTCGATTCGACCACGTCGCGCCGGCCGTCGTACCACCAATCCTGCTTCAAGCCGAAACGCACGCCGGTGCCCGGAATGAACTGCCAAAGACCCGCCGCACGGCTGTGCGAATACGCGAAGGGTTCATAAGCGCTTTCGACGACCGGCAGCAGCGCGAATTCCAGCGGCATGCCGCGCGCCTCGACCTCGGTCACGATGTGGTACATGTAGCGCTGCGCGCGCTGAAACGTGCGCTCGAGGTAATCCGGGTTGTGCTCGAACCAGCTCAATTGCTGATCGATGGCGGGCTCCTGAGTCTCTTCGAGCACGAAGCCTGCGCGCATGCGATCGAACAAGTCGTCGTAGTCCTCGCCGTTGTGATGCTGCCATTCCTGTGGCATTGCGACCGACGGCGGCGTCGCAGCCGCCGGATTGAGCGCCGCGGCGCCCGCGCTCCCGACGTCGGGCGAGGCCCCGGGCATGGCGGCGACGGGTTCGGGCGCCGGCAGGGTGCTTGAGCGCGCGCCGGGCTTCACGGGCTGCGGCGCGCAGGCGGCGAGCCAGGAGGCCATTACGAACACGGCCATCGCCGCAGGGCGCCGCGCGTTCATGCGCGAAAGCCGTCCTTCCAGCTGCGCAGGGCCGCGAAAACCGCCGTCCCGTCCGGAAGATCGCGGCCGGCATGGCGTGCCGCGGCGGCCCTCACGGCGGGATATTCGCAGCGCAAGAACGGGTTGACGCGGGTTTCGATGTCGAGGGTCGAAGGCAGGGAGGGCTGGTCCCGGGAACGCAGGGCCTCGACCTGCATGCGATAGGCATCGGCCGCCGCGTTGTCGGGCTCCGCCTGCGACGCGAATTTCAAATTGGCGGCCGTGTACTCATGGCCTGCAAAAACGCGCGTGGCGCCCGGCAGCTCGCTCAAGCGCGTCAGCGAAGCGCGCATCTGGGCGGCCGATCCCTCGAACAGCCGCCCGCAGCCCGCGCTGAACAAGGTATCGCCGCAGAACAGCGCGCCGTGGCCGAAGAACGCGATATGGCTGGCCGTGTGGCCGGGAACGTGCAGGCTTTGAAATGCCACCCCGAGATCGGGCAGCTCGAGCATTTCCGAGTCGGCCATCCGGCGCGTCAGATGCCCGATCCGAGCATCATCGGGCCCGATCACGGGTATCGGACCGGGGCCTGAGGCGAGCAGGTCCGCCACACCGCCGATGTGGTCGGGATGATGGTGAGTCAGCAAAATCGCGGCTAAGCTTGCGCCGTGGCGCCGCAACTCGGCGATGACGGGCGCGGCGTCGCCCGGATCGACGACGAGCACCCGACCCGGGGCGCGCGGGGCGTCGATCAGCCATATATAGTTATCGGCGAATGCGCGCACGGCGCGCACCGAGAGTGGGAATTCATGGGTTGTCATTTTGCCGCGTATTTAACCTGTAACATTGGAACTTCGCCAGTGTTTCGATGAAGGAGCAACGCGTGGAAACAGGGCGCAACAAGGCCCCGGCCGATTGGTTCGAGAGTCCCTTGGGCGCGCGCGTGCTGCGCGATGAAACGGCGCTCGCGCGCTTGGCCCTCGACGACGTCTTCGGCTTCGAACTGCTGCAGATGGGAACATGGGGTCCGGGGCGTCCGCTGCTTGCCGCTGCGCGTACCCAGCACACGACGCTCGTGGCGCCGCGCCTCGCGCCGGGCGTCACGCTGTGCGCCCCGCTGGCCTCATTGCCGTTCGCGTCGGACACCATCGATGCCATCGTGCTGCCGCACACCCTCGAGCTCGTCGAAGATCCCTATGCGGTGCTCCGCGAGGCGGAGCGCGTCTTGTGTGCCGAAGGCTGCCTGCTGATCGGCGGATTCAATCCCTGGAGCGGCTGGGGCGTGCGCCGGCTGTTTGCGCGGGGTCTCGGCCGCCCGACGTTTCCGCCCGGTACGCGGCGCCTGCTCTCCGAACGTCGGCTGCGCGACTGGGTTGCGTTGCTCGGCTTCGACGTGGCGTGCGTCTACGGCTATATGGGCTTGCTGCCGCTCGCATCGGCCGCCGGCCGCGGAGAATTCACTCCACATGCGGCCTGGCGCTCGGGCGCCTACCTTCTCAAGGTGCGCAAACGCGTGCAGACGCTGACGATGGTGCGGCCGCTGCGCCGGGCGCGCAAACGCGTGCTCGTCGCCGTCGCCGAACCGACCACCAAATTGGGTCCATGAGCTCGTACCCGGTTGCCGCCGTGGATATCTATACCGATGGGGCGTGCCGGGGCAATCCCGGTCCGGGCGGTTGGGCGGCGCTGCTGATCGCCGGCGAGACGCGCAAGGAAGTTTCCGGCGCCGAGACGGAGACGACCAACAATCGCATGGAGCTCATGGCCGCGATCCAGGGTTTGGGTGCGCTGAAACGGCGTTGCAAGGTCAGGCTCTATACGGACTCGAAATACGTGTTGCAGGGCGCGACCGAATGGCTGCCCGCCTGGAAGGCCCGCGGCTGGCGAACTGCGGCGCGCGCACCCGTCAAGAACCAGGATCTGTGGGAACTGCTCGACGCGGCCCTCCTGACTCAGGACATCGACTGGCACTGGGTGCGCGGACACTCGGGCGACGCAGGCAACGAGTGGGTCGACGAGCTCGCGAACCGCGCGATCGATCGCCTGCTGGCCGGGCACTGACACGTGCGCCAGGTCGTCCTCGACACGGAAACCACGGGTCTCGAGGTCGAGCTGCAACACCGCGTCATCGAGATCGGCTGCGTCGAACTGGTCAATCGCCGCCTCACCGGACGCGTCCTGCATCGCTACCTGAATCCGGAGCGCGACATCGACGCGGGCGCGCAGGAAGTCCATGGGATCACCCGGGCGCAGTTGCAAAACGAGCCGAAATTCGCGGACATCGCCTTGGAATTCCTCGATTTCATCGCCGACGCCGAACTGGTCATTCACAACGCGCCGTTCGACGTCGCCTTTTTGAACGCCGAGCTGAAGCGCCTCGCCCTGCCGCAGCGGCCGATCGGCGATGTCTGCCGCGTGCTCGACACGCTCGCTTTGGCCCGGCAGATGCATCCCGGACAACGCAACAATCTCGATGCGCTCTGCAAGCGCTACGCCGTCGACAACACCCACCGGGAATTCCACGGCGCGCTGCTCGACGCACGCATCCTCGCCGAGGTCTATCTCGCCATGACGGGCGGACAGGCCATGCTCACGCTCGGCTCCGGCGCCGAAGGCGCCGGCGAAGCGGCGCGGGCGGCCGAGGCCCTGCAGCGCCGGCGCGGCGCGGCGCGGCGCCTCCAGATCGTGCTCGCGACGGACGCGGAACTTGCGGCCCATGAGCATGCGCTCGACCTGCTCGACAAGGCGTCCGGCGGCAAGACGGTGTGGCTCCGGTCATGAAGTTTCTCGTCACCGGGGCCGCCGGGTTCATCGGTTTTCACGCCGCCCGCGCCCTGCTCGAGCGCGGCGACGAGGTGTTCGGACTCGACAATCTCAATGCGTATTACGATCCGGGATTGAAGGCCGCGCGCCTCTCGATCCTGGCGCGATTCGCGAATTTTCGCTTCGAGAGAATCGATCTCGTCGATCGTGAAGCGATCGAACGCGTGTTCGAGCGTGAACGGTTCCCGCGCGTCGTGCACCTGGCCGCGCAGGCCGGGGTGCGCTACTCGACCGAGCATCCCCACTTGTACGTCCAGAGCAACGTCACGGGCTTTCTGCACGTGATCGAAGCCTGCCGCCGGACCGGCGTCGAGCATCTGGTGTACGCATCGACGAGTTCGGTTTACGGGGCAAACACGCGCATGCCCTTCGTGGAATCGCAAAACACCGACCATCCTCTGACGCTCTATGCGGCCACGAAAAAAGCCAACGAGCTCATGGCGCACAGCTACTCGTCGCTCTACGGACTGCCGACCACGGGTTTGCGATTCTTCACGGTCTACGGGCCATGGGGTCGTCCCGACATGGCGCTGTTCCTGTTCACGAAGAACATCCTCGCCGGCCGCCCGATCGACGTGTTCAATCACGGCAGGCACCAGCGCGACTTCACGTACGTGGACGACATCGTGCAAGGCGTCATCGCCGCGGCCGACCACGTTGCGGCGCCCGATCCGGCCTGGGACTCCGCGGCGCCGAATCCCGGCACGAGCAGCGCACCGTATAGAATTTACAACATCGGCAATCAGCAGCCCGTCGCGCTCACCCGCTACATCGAAGTGCTCGAGCTATGTCTCGGCCGCAACGCGGAGAAGAACTACCTGCCGATGCAGTTGGGCGACGTGCCGAACACCTGGGCCGACGTCGACGCACTCGCCCGCGACGTCGGGTACCGGCCCCGCACCGACTTGTCCACGGGTGTCAGGCGTTTCGTCGAATGGTATCTTGAGTACTATTGCCAGCGGGCAGCCTGAGCACGAACCCATGAAAGCTTTGAACTCCTCGACGCCGGCCTGGAACCGACTCAAGGCGCATGCCGCCGAGCTGGGGCGCACCGAGATCAAGGATCTGTTCGCGTCCGACGGCGAACGCTGGCGCCATTTGCACGTCGAAGCCGGCGATTGGCTGCTCGACGTATCGCGTCAGCGCATCACGCGGGCGACCCTGCCGATGCTCACGGAGCTCGCGCGCAGCCTGGATTTATCGGCGCGGATCGAAGCGATGTTCCGCGGTGAGCCGATCAACTCCACGGAGGGCCGCGCGGTCCTGCATACGGCGCTGCGTTCGGATTTCGCGGGTCCTCCGGGGGTTCGCGCCGAAGTCGCCGAGTCGCGTGCGAAACTCTCCGCCTTCACGGGAGCGGTGCGCCGGGGCGAGCAGCGCGGCGCGACGGGCCTGCCGTTCAAGCACGTCGTCAACATCGGCATCGGCGGTTCGGATCTTGGACCGCTGCTCGTCTGCGATGCGTTGCGGCACGAGTGGAGCGGCGGGATCACGCCGCATTTCGTGTCGAACGTCGATCGCACGCAGCTCGATGACCTCGTCCACAGCCTGGATCCCGCCGAAACCCTGGTGATCATTTGCTCCAAGACCTTCACGACCCAGGAGACCCAGGCGAACGGCCGGGCGGCGCGGAACTGGATCGTGGGAGCGCTCGGCGAGCGGGCTGCCGGCGACCACTTCGTCGCCGTGTCGACGAATGCGGCGGCGATGGATGCCTTCGGGATCGCGCCGACACGACGTTTCACGATGTGGGACTGGGTCGGGGGCCGCTATTCGGTCTGGTCGGCGGTGGGTCTCGCCGCTGAACTCACGCTCGGCAGCGAGCGTTTCGAAGCCTTTCTCGCGGGGGCGAGCGAAATCGACCGCCATTTCCTGAATACGCCGTTCGAGCGCAACCTGCCGGTCATTCTGGGTTTGCTCGGTGCCTGGAACCGGACGTTCCTCGACCTGCCGACGCTGGCGGTGCTGCCCTACGACCAGCGCCTCGCGCAGCTCCCCGCGTATTTGCAGCAGCTCGAGATGGAGAGCAACGGCAAATCCGTGACGCTCGCGGGCGAGCACGTCGATTACCCGACGGCGCCCGTGGTCTGGGGTGCGGCCGGCTCGAATGCCCAGCACTCGTTCTTTCAGATGCTGCATCAGGGCACGCCAACGGCCGCGCTCGATTTTCTCGCACCCTTGAAAGGATCCTGGGGTGATACGGAGCCCCAGGATCTCGCGCTCGAGAACTGTTTCGCGCAAAGCCAGGCGTTCGCCTTCGGCTACACCCTCGCCGAGGCGGAAGCCGCGATGCGCGCCGCGGGGGTCGCCGGCGCCGACATCGCGCGCGTCGCGCCGCACCGTGTGCACGCGGGCAATCGACCGAGCTCGCTGCTGCTGTATCCGCAGACGACGGCGCGCACGCTCGGCAACCTGCTTGCCTTGTACGAGCACAGCGTGTTCGTCCAGGGGGTCGTCTGGGGCATCAACTCCTTCGATCAGTACGGCGTCGAACTCGGCAAGAAGCTCGCCGCGAAGCTTTCCTTTCACGGCGGCCATGCGCCGGGCGAGGGCGCGGCGGGCATCGGCTCGCTCATCGCTTACGTCAATGCCAAGCGCGGATAGGCGGTCGGCGCGCCGCTGCGCGTCGCGCGCACGCTGCCGCCGGACTAGACTTAAGCTGGCCGGGGGCCTGACTTGGTCACACTCCCGGCCATGATTGCGCTGCTGCCGGCCGCGACCGTGTACCCTATAATGGCGGACTGTTCAACCCACGGGCGGGATCTTGTCGAAACCACGTAAAGGCATCATTTTGGCGGGCGGTGCGGGGACGCGACTGCATCCGATCACCTTGTCGCAGAGCAAGCAACTCCTGCCTGTGTACGACAAGCCCATGATCTATTACCCGCTCGCAACGCTCATGTCGGCGAAGATTCGCGACTTCATGATCATCACGACGCCGCGGGACCAGGTCGCATTTCGTGACCTCTTGGGCACGGGCGAGCAATGGGGCGTCCGGTTCGAATACGCCACCCAGCCGCTGCCCAACGGCATCGCCCAGGCGCTGATCATCGCGGAGGAGTTTCTGGACGGTGCGCCTTCCGCCCTGATTCTCGGCGACAATATTTTCTACGGCTCGAATCTTTCCGAGGCGCTGCAGTCGGCTTCCGCCCGCACGGCCGGCGCGACGGTGTTCGGTTATTACGTCCAGGATCCCGAGCGGTACGGCGTCGTGGAATTCGACGCTGCGGGCGGCGTCATCGATCTGCTCGAGAAGCCGCCGAAACCGCCGTCCAATTACGCGGTGACCGGGATCTACTTCTACGACGAGCGCGCCCCGGCGATTGCCCGATCGATCAAGCCTTCTGCGCGGGGCGAACTGGAGATCACGGATTTGAACCGCGCGTATCTGCAGGAGGGCAAGCTCAGCGTCGAGCGCCTGAGCCGCGGAACGGCCTGGCTCGACACCGGCACGCACCAGTCGCTGCTCGATGCGGGCCTGTTCGTGCGGATACTCGAGGAGCGCCAGGGACTGAAAGTAGCCTGCGTCGAGGAGATCGCCTGGCGCATGGGCTTCATCGACGCCGCCCAGGTCGAAAGCCTCGCGCAACCGCTGAAGAAAAGCGGTTACGGCGAGTACCTGCTGCGCATCGTGCGCGATGAGCGCAACCCATGAAAGTGCATGCCACGCCGATTGCCGACGTCAAGCTCATCGAACCGCGCGTCTTCGGCGACACCCGCGGGTTCTTCATGGAGACCTGGCAGGCCTTCAAGTTCACGGAAGCCGGCATCAATGCAGCGTTTCTCCAGGACAATCAGAGCCGCTCGACGCAGTGGACGCTGCGCGGCATGCACCTGCAGGTCGAACACACGCAGGGCAAGCTGGTGCGGGTCACGGCGGGCTCGGTCTTCGATGCCGTCGTCGACCTGCGCCGCCGCTCGCCGACGTTCGGTCGATGGTGGGGCACGGAACTCAACGACCAGAATCACCACATGCTTTGGGTGCCTCCGGGTCTTGCGCATGGAATCCTGATCACCTCGCCCACGGCGGATTTCCTCTACAAGTGCACGGATGTCTACAGTCCGCCGCACGAACGGACCCTCGCCTGGAACGATCCCGCCGTCGGCATCGAGTGGCCGCTGCCCGCAGGTATTGCGCCGCAATTGTCGGCGAAGGACCAGCGCGGCGAGAGCTTCGCGGACGTCCACAAGTTTCCATGAGTTGCACCACCGGCGCGGCGCGCGGGTCCGCATGAAAGTGCTCGTCGTCGGCGCGGCCGGGCAAGTCGGCCGCGCGATCGCTCATACGGCACCGCCCGAAGCGGAGCTGATCCTGCGCACCCGCGCGCAGCTGGATATCGGCGACGCGGCTGCCGTTGCGGCGGCGCTCGCGCAAACGCCGGTCGATTGGATCGTCAATGCGGCCGCCTACACGGCGGTGGACCGCGCCGAGACGGACGCGGCGGCGGCGCACGCCACGAACGATCTGGCGGTTGGCGTGCTCGCCCGAGCCGCCGCCGCCGCAGGCAGTCGCCTGCTGCATCTGTCGACCGACTTCGTGTTCGACGGCAAGGCGAATACTGCTTATCTGCCTTCCGATCCGGTCAATCCGCTCAGCGTCTATGGGGTCTCGAAACTCGGCGGCGAGCGCCAGGTGACGGGCGGCGCCGGTGGCATCGTGCTGCGTACGGCGTGGGTTTACGACTCGAGCGGCAAGAATTTCGCGCTCACGATGCTGCGCCTGATGCGCGAGAAGCCCGAGGTGCGGGTCGTCTGCGACCAGATCGGCAGCCCGAGTTGGGCGCCCGGCATCGCGCGCGCAATTTGGGGGTTCATCGAGGCTGCCGCCCCGGCCGGAACGTATCACTGGACCGATCTCGGCGTCGCCAGCTGGTACGATTTCGCGGTCGCGATCCAGGACGAGG
>Ga0302320_10011233_pt1 | contig 18998 bp, 19 predicted proteins | sample Bog_T0_3_FD_202130 | JGI IMG/M metagenome (GOLD analysis project Ga0302320, IMG submission 202130) | Peat permafrost microbial communities from Stordalen Mire near Abisko, Sweden - Bog_T0_3 | ecosystem: Environmental > Terrestrial > Soil > Wetlands > Peat | place: Sweden: Abisko, Stordalen Mire...
CAGGAGTAATTACTTTATGGAGAGGGTGGAAACGACTCGCCGATTTAGCTGACGGATGGAGCTACGCTACTGCTGAACCGACTTATGGGTAATAGAAAGACTACAATTCGAGAAGACCCCAAAACCGAAATTGAGCGCGTTGGTGTAGAGATTATGAAGGTCTAAGAGAAACCCAGACCGGGATTCTGATAAAATCCGAGTCGTCCAGGTTGGTTCGGACAACTTCGAACCCGGAAGGTCAATCAGGGTGGCAATATTTTCCAAGATGGGTCGTAGTCCAACCGTCTTTTCAATCTTTCTCAGATTTGAAATTGAACCTTCAATCGTCGCGTCAGTCCTGGGAGGCGCTGCGAGATGGCCAATTTCAATCCCCCCAGCTCTTACAAACGCAAGGTGCTCAGACCAACTCTCTGGTTCCAAATAGCCAATGACACGAGCCAATTTTTCAAGCCTTTTCTGACAAACTGGGATCGAACTCGCTAGCCCAAGGGTTACTCCATGATAAATGACAGGAACTTGCTTCCCTAATGTGAGAAGAGATCGCAGTTTTAGTAACGGCGCCTCAAAGTAGTCGTCAAGAATCACCTCGACTAAATCAATCCTATCCAAGTTGGACAATATGGAGGCAGAGAGTTCAGAACGCCAACCTAACCCAATACGATCTCCCGTTATCATCAGCTTCCACACCCCCCACAGCCCCCTCCACAACTGCTTCCGTAATTTGGAAATATCTTGCGAACAAATGGAAAAGTATCAGTAGATAATGCCCCTACACCAAATACAGCCACCAATAAGGCTACCTCATTGGTTTCACCTCCAGCCTTAAGCAAGTAGGCATGGTCCTTTAATCGAGTGAGTAACCCCCTTAAATCCTTTAGCACCTGATCGCCTAAATAAGTTCTAGGACGAGTATAATTAATCAGGGCATAAAGCACGAAGAGCCCGGTTAGAATCACCAGGAAAGCCACATTTAGCCTCCCCCCTATAAAGGGCTAAACCGATCTTAACTCTAGAAATTCCAATCAAAATAAAAACACGGAGAACAAAAATCGGTTGCCTAAGCTCATAAGTTTCGTTCGTGGCTACCAAGTGGCGCTCACCAAGCGAGTTCTGATAGTCTTCACAATATCCCTGCAATGATTCGTCATCAAAAAGATGCGTCGAACTTTGCGGTCTGCGAAATTTAATAAGAATCCCTTTTTCAATGGGTCGCAGAGCATACTCAAGCCCGTCTGAAAATCGACTCGCAATTTGCCCTTCTTCGGCATCGTATTTTAAAAGTCCTCGGTCGATTAATGAAATAGCTGCGACTCTCAGAGCTTCACTTTTTCCTCCACGAAGATACGCAATCTCGTAAGGATCGGTCATATCAAGTTTGGGTATTGGAGCCCGAGTCTCCAGCCGTTTAGACCACACTCGAGTGTGCCCATAGAACCACGACCGCCACTCCCGAAAAAAAGATTAAAAACTCTGGCCCTCTGAGATCAAAAGGGTTGAAAGTTGTCATCTACTGCCTCATGCTCTGAATATATTCAAACATTGCATCTAACAGCTCGAGTAATCCACACACAGTGGCAACTCCTTCGTCTTTTTTCATTTCCCTTTCTTCGCGAGCAATTGAAAGATGAGATAAAATATTATCCCAGTTCTTTTGGGGCAATTTCTTAGCTAACATCAGCAGAGCTTCCTTCGGAGAAGCAGCTACTTTACCCTCAAGACGTAAAATCGTGTCGGCACACGCACGAATTGGTCCAGTAAGGTCGGCAATCACTTTGACCAACTGTTCTTCCCTAAGGCTCACCATTGCATATCTTTCTCGGAGTCGAAGCTTGATGTTCATCATTACCTGCTCTAAACAATCAAGCGTTGTACTTTTAGAGATATTTAGCCCACTAAAAATCTCGGGACCAAAAAGTGTCTTGTGACGGTTCAAAATATCCGTAAACTTGACGGCAAAGACTTGAGTTGCGCTGAGAATTTCGGATTCTTGAATAAACATGACGTTTAAATTAATTGCAGCATGACAGAACCTTAACTTTTCTCGCAAATTATCTAAAAGAATCACCTGAAATTTCTATAGCACCAAAATTATATTTACATCGGAAGTGGGCCGTAAATGCCCCTCAGCCGCAGACCCATAAAGCACAATGGACACCAGCGTTGGACCCAAAGCCACTTTGGCCGATTCTACAAAATCCAGGAGTATTGTTTTTACGTTTTCAGGCAGATCCTCCAAACGATCTATCATTCTAATCTCCTCTTCCTTTTTGCTTTTTTAAAGATGATAGCCTATACACACGACACCCACCTATGAAGTTGATTGACGATCTTAGTTGTCTCGTCTTAGATAATCAAACCCAGGACATTCTCAGATACTTGGACCCATGCTTTTGCTTTTTTTATACATAGTTTTAAATTAGATCAATATCTTTAATTTCTAATCGACCCTTGAGGTGGAACCACTGGTACTTTTGTCGATGACTGCAAAATCAAAGTTAGTTTGGGGGCTCTGCTTCTGAGATTCTAACGTCAACTTGATGAATGCCTGGGTATCTTCCTCAGTATTTGGACCCCTATCCATATACTGAACCGTTTCTAAATGACTCGCGTAAACATGAACTGTAGCCCAATCTGAATCTTTAAATTCTCGAAAAGTTGCTCGTATGGATTCTGGGTATTTCATTTTATTAGCTCCAAATGATCTTCTTGAATATGCAGCCTATTTCGTTAGGAATCACATTCATCTTGATCTCCGTCTGGAACAAGTCCCTCGATTTTCTCTTTGGACACCCCTGTACATAGAACATCCTTCTTCGGAGATGCCTCACCTCGAATCAGGGTCAACCGGGAATGGGCCGTATCCAAGCTCTCTTTAAGAAATCGCAAAAGTTCCTCATTTGCCCGCCCATCCACCGGAGGAGCCGCTATCTTGATCTTTAACCGAGGAGGATCTCCGTAAGGGCCCACCACTTGATTTTTTGAGGCTTTGGGCTGAGCCTTAATGTGAATGACGATCCCCTTCGGAGTTTCTTCAAACCAGTTCAACTGTCGGCCTCCTTACTGAGATTGGAAAATAATGAAATGCTTCTTGAAAGCGCATTCCTGGCGATCGAATGGACTTTGATGATTGCCTCTAGCGTATTTGTCCGCTAGATATTTGCCGATATGTCTTCTCAAATTCACCGATCTTATGTCACTACACCACTTTATTATGTGAATGCTCGCCCTCATTTAGGACACTCCTATACTACAATACTGGCAGATGTATTCAAGCGACATCGCTCTCAGCGCGGAGAGAAAGTGACCTTTCTCTCCGGAACCGATGAACATGGTGAAAAAATAGAACAAATGGCGAAATCTCAGGGAAAAGATTGTTTAGAATTTGCCAATGAGATAGCGCAAGATTTCCTCTGCACCTGGGAGAAAATGGGTATCTCTTTTGATATCTTTTACAGAACCACTGATTCAAATCATGCCCTTGCGGTACAACATGCCCTTCAAACTCTAAAAGATCGTGGGGAAATTGTCTTCCGTGAGTATGAAGGAAAGTATTGTGTCGGTTGTGAGCGTTTCTTAAATGATTCAGAACTGAACGATCAAGGCTTTTGCCCCGACCATCTTAAGAAGCCGGAACCACGAAAAGAAGCGAATTATTTTTTCTTAATGAGCAAATATCAGAATGCTCTCATCGAACACATGGAAAAAAATCCTCAATCCATTCGCCCTGAGCACTATCGACAGGAAATGCTCTCTTTTTTGAAGCAGCCACTCACGGACCTTTGCATTTCACGTCCCAAGGAACGTTTAAAATGGGGGATTGAACTCCCTTTTGATTCAAAATTTGTCACTTACGTCTGGTTTGATGCCCTTCTCAATTACCTGGTAGCAACAGGATGGCCAGGAAAAAATTGGGATAAGGAGCTTTGGGAAAGTGTAAACCATCTAATTGCTAAAGACATACTCAAGGCGCACTCAATCTATTGGACTTCCATGCTCCTTGCTTTAGGAGTTAAGCCAGCCAAAGAACTTCATGTCAGTGGATACTGGTTGGTAGACGGTACAAAAATGAGTAAAAGCCTTGGAAACGTCATTCGACCTATTGAAGTTGAAGAAAAGTTTGGCCGGGATACACTTCGATTCTATCTTCTCCGAGAAATGAGTTATGGGCTAGATTCAACTTTCACGCTCGAAGGATATATTAATTGTATCAACGCTTACCTAGCCAATGGCATTGGAAATTTTGTTTCGCGAGTCTACACAATAGCTAAAAAGAACTTAGGCACAGTGAGCTTCAAAGAAAATGAACTCACAGAGACTGACCGTAATTTGCTGTCATTGCGGACAAAGACTCGAGATGCTTGGGATGCAGGATTCACAGAGTTAAAATATCAAAACGCCATCAAAGCCTGGTCTGAATTGGTGACGTCTTGCGATCTCTATGTCAATGAAATGAAACCTTGGGCTTTGGCTAAAGATCCATCTCAGACTCAACGCCTTCACGTTGTCATGGGCGTCTGCCTACGTATGATCCAATCATTGGGTGCTCTCATTGCTCCGGTACTCCCAAACACTGCGAAGGCAATTGCAATTGCCCTGAATCTTGAAGAACGCGCGTTTGAACAGATAAAAAATGGTTTCGAAGATCGGACCTATTTTACCCTGACGGAAGATGTCCCAAGGTTATTTCCAAGAGTTCAAATACCTGCCCCTGAAACTGACTAGTTTAAACTTTTTCAGATGTTTTTAAATTGAAAACACTAAAAATATTTATTAAATAATAGAAATGAATTTATCGCAATTACCCGATAGAGAACTTCTGGATAAAACCAAACAGTTAGTTTCGCAAGAACGCAAAATGACCGTAGAGGTTCTTTGGCATTTGAAGGCGATTGAGACCAGACGGCTTTATGCAGTTTGTGGATATAGTTCACTGTTTGAATACGCCGTGAAGGAGCTGCTGGAGTCGATGAAAAACAAGTCAGCTCGGGAGTGTGAGAAAATCCTACTGGCTAAATCCCCCGCTTCCACCATTCCTACTGAAAAGCAAAAGCCGGTGTCACTGACTCAGACAGAACTCAGGATGGTCATCTCGGATGAGACGTTAAAAAATTTAGAAAGAGTCCGTGAACTGTTGAGCCACCAGAATCCTGAGGGTTCTAATGGCAAACTACTGGAACTCCTTTTAAAAATGGCTTTAGAGAAACTGGACCCCCTGCAGAAAGAAGCAAGAGCCCAAAAAAGAGAAATGCGAAAAGAACATAAACGAATGCAAGAGTCAGAACCCTCCCAGAAAACGCAACCCCAGCCAACTCCGACGTCGCCGTCGGAGCAGGGTCGTTCTGCTGAGAAAACCCCTCTAAAAAGGGAGCCTATTTCTGCTCATTTGCGGCGTCAGGTTTTAAAACGAGCATCAGATTCGATGCACTTATATTGATCCACATAGTAAAAGACGTTGTGAGGCCAGGCATTTGCTTCAGATAGATCACCGAGTGCCCGTTGCGTTGGGTGGGAAGTCTGAGCTCAGCAATTTGAGAATTTTGTGCCGCCCGCATAATTTAAGCGAAGCGGTGCGAGTCTTGGGGCAAGCCACTATGGCACCCTATTTGGTAGTTCAAGGGAGTTCAGGCGCTGACTCACTGAGAGTAAGGTAGCCTGAATGGAAGAAGGAATTACTGGACCTATCAGAGACTTATGTGGCATTTCACGTAAATGAAACCAAAAAAATTAAAACTTATTCAAGCGTATCATGCTGGCCCTGATGTATTCCGAGATCATGCTTTCGATTTCTTATTAGAAAGGGTAAATAATGCGAAACAATTCGGAATAGACTTAATAATTCCTATCGAAACGGAAAGTAATTCAAAGACTCTCACAGCCAAAAGTATTTTTGATAATAATGTCGAGAAAATTAAGTCCTGCGATATTGTGATCGCGAACTTATCCCCATTCCGAGGTCCAAGCGCAGATCCAGGAACCGTATGGGAAATCGCTTATGCAAAGGCATTGGGGAAAAAAGTTTACGGTTTTTCCACTCACCCGAAGGACTATCTTACCAAAGTCAAACAACTGAAAATAGAAGACCCAGAATATCCACTGATTGAAGACTTTGGATTAAAAGACAACCTCATGATTTTTTATGGTGTGGACTTCTGGTTTGATAGCTTTCATGAAGTGCTTCAACAGTTCTCCATCGACTAGAAATAAATACCTAATCGCAAAGATAGTGCCTGCGGCATGCCATAGGTATTGGAATTGAGAAGAAATGCTGCCCGGAAACCTAAATCGAGACTCACAGCAGCAGAATGAAGCATTTCAACCCCAGCTCCTAACCCTAAAATAAATCCACCCACCAAAGATCCACTGGTCAGACTGCCTCCATCGGCCTTCCCGATCCCTCCCCCAAAATCTGCACTCAAATAAGGAGCAAAATCGGTTCGAGTCAGACAGTAACTCCCCCCCAATCCAGCGTTGACAAACAATGCGCTTCCAGCAATATCGCCTTCACCTAAAACCTTAATTCGAAATTGATCAATCGCCCAAGAATACGCAACTCCCAAACTAAAACCCACAGAGGTATTGTTGAGATTAGAAAAATTGGACGCCCCAAAACCCAGGTAAGTGGACTTGTGCTCCTCATGCCGGTTTCCCCCATCCATCGCTTTCTCAGCAGCGGCCAAACCTGCTTCTTTCAGGCCTTCTGCTCTCAGCTCAGAAGTGACCAACAGGAAAGACCCCAATACGAGTAAACCACGCACCGTGCTATTCAAAAAAGACCGCATAAGTTCCCCTTTTTCAAAAAAAAATCAAAAATAACAGATCATGTTATATCTCTTCTGATGATGCATTGGAATGATGGGATCAGCAATCCCCTTGTTTTTGAATCCCTTCTTTTTTTGATTTCTATCAGCGCTGGCGTTTTTGGCTCTATCGTGGGAATGGGAGGCGGAATCATTATTGTTCCTGCGCTTACTCTCATTTTTGGCGTCTCCATGCAGCACGCGGTCGGTGCAAGCTTAGTAGCAGCCATTGCAACCTCCTCGGGCGCAGCTGCTACCTATGTACGCGACCACATGACCAATGTAAGATTAGCCTTATTTTTAGAAGTTGCGACAACCCTAGGTGCACTGCTCGGGGTTTTTCTTTCTCCTTGGATTCCTACTTCTGGGCTCTTTTTCGCTTTTTCCCTGATCTTACTTTTTTCTGCAGGAATGATGATGAAACCTAGAAAATCGGAAGCTCTGAGCCCAACCCTGTCCCATCCTTGGGCAAAAACGCTGAAACTTGACTCCAGTTACCCAGAAAAAAACGAGAGGATTCATTATGGAGTGGCTCACGTTCCCCTGGCTTTTTTCTTGATGATCGCAGCTGGTATTCTTTCTGCCCTCCTAGGAATTGGGAGCGGAACCTTAAAGGTTCCCGCCATGGATTCTGCTATGAAACTTCCCATGAAAGTCTCCTCTGCTACCTCAAACTTCATGATCGGTGTTACGGCTGCGGCAAGCGCTGGGGCTTATTACATGAAAGGAAATATTTTACCCATCTTGGCTGCTCCTGTAGCATTGGGAGTCCTATGCGGAGCCACTTTAGGAACAAAAATCATGATCCATCTACCATCTCAATCTATTAGAAAACTATTTGTAGTGATTCTTTTACTTATATCTATTCAAATGGGACTTAAATCTTTCGGAATCCAGCTCCAATGACATCACCTCAACTGAATCGAAAACTCTATAAACCCGAATCAGTTTTAGGATCGCGTTTACAAACGGAATTGGCCATTTCAATACTCCTGCGATGGGGCGTTTTCACCTGCTCACTGAGCATCGCAGCTGGATTCATCCTGCAAATTCTCCAAGTACCAGCTCTTTCCAATGACCTCATTAAGGCAGGACTAGTGCTTCTCATTAGCTTACCCATCATTCGGGTCGGCATGACAGTGCTACTGTTCCTGATAGAGCGAGACTGGGTTTTTATGTTCATTACCCTTTTTGTTCTTATGGTTTTGCTGGGCAGTATCTTTTACGGAAAATTGAACTAACTTTTTAAAATCTGATAAGGTCGGCAAATGACACAAAATCAAAGGACGTTGCAACTTTTGGACGCACTAGACAATAGAATTTTAGTCCTCGATGGTGCTATGGGAACTGCTATCCAAGGGAAGAACTTAGTCGCCCAAGACTTTGGAGGACCTGATCTGGAAGGTTGCAACGAGTACTTAGTCTGTACCCGCGGAAATATCATCCAAGATATTCATGAAGCCTACTTAAAGGCCGGTTGTGACATTATTGAAACCAACACTTTTGGTGGAACCCCCCTTGTCTTAGATGAATATGGCCTGGGAAAAAGGACGTTTGAAATCAATCTTCTCGCAGCTCAAATTGCACGTAAGGCTGCTGAGAAATACTCCACTGCCACACACCCTCGGTTTGTCGCTGGCTCCATTGGACCTACCACCAAAGCCATTTCAGTGACTGGGGGCGTGGACTTTAAAACCTTGCAAGAAAACTTCTACCTTCAAGCCAAAGCACTCTTTCAAGGCGGTGTCGATTACTTTCTTTTAGAAACCTGCCAAGATACCAGAAATATTAAGGCTGGAATTTTAGCGATGGAGCGCCTTTTTTCCGATCTAGATCAGCGGATTCCGGTAGCTATCTCAGTTACGATTGAGCCTACGGGTACCATGTTGGCAGGCCAGTCCATTGAAGCATTACTCGCCTCCGTGGCTCATTTAGATCTCCTTTATTTAGGATTGAATTGCGCGACGGGTCCTGAATTTATGACGGATCCGATTCGCTCTTTAGCGAAGCTTTGTCCTTTCCGAGTGGCCTGCGTTCCTAACGCAGGACTTCCTGATGAAAATGGCTGCTATTTAGAAAATCCGGATATGGTTGCCAATGTCCTGCGACGCTTTATTAGCCAGGGGTGGATCAATGTTTTGGGTGGATGTTGTGGCACCCATTCTGGCCATATCGCAGCCCTGGCTCAAATTGCAGCTCAGGGAAAACCGCGGGTGCCCTCCCCTCCCAAACGCTCCTATCTCTCTGGCATCGATTACTTGGAAATCACAGATGAAATGCGACCCGTGATTGTGGGCGAACGCACAAACGTTATTGGCAGCAAAAAATTTAAGACTCTGATTTGTGAAGAAAAATTTGAGGAAGCTGCTGAAGTAGGCCGCTCACAAATTAAAAACGGAGCCCAAATTGTAGACATTTGCCTAGCCAATCCTGACCGAGATGAGCTTCAAGATATGCAAAGGTTTCTTGAAATTGCCGTCAAGAAAATCCGTGCGCCTATCATGATCGACTCAACCGATGCGAAGGTCATTGAGCTGGCTCTCACGTACTGCCAAGGCAAGGCAATCATTAATTCTATCAATTTGGAAGATGGCGAAGAGAGGTTTGAACAAGTCTTACCCCTGGCAAAAAAATATGGAGCCGCCCTAGTTGTAGGAACTATCGATGACGATCCTGAACAGGGCATGGGAATTTCCAGACAGAGAAAATTAGCCATCGCAGAGAGATCTTATACTCTACTGACTGAGAAATATGGCATCCCGCCAGAGGATATTTACTGGGACCCACTGGTTTTCCCTTGTGCCACAGGAGATGCTCAATACGTGGGTTCAGCAGTAGAAACCATCGAAGGGATTCGTCTGATTAAACAGCGTTTTCCTGCAACCAAATGTATTTTAGGAATTTCCAACGTGAGCTTTGGTTTGCCCGCCTCAGGGCGTGAAGTGCTCAATTCCGTTTTTCTCTATCACTGTGTTCAAGCAGGATTAGACTTGGCCATTGTGAATTCGGAAAAACTAGAAAGGTATGCGAGCATCGCTGAGGAGGAAAAAAGGCTTGCTGAAAACCTTCTTTACCACCGGAAGCCTTCAAACTCTGGGAATTCTGGACCCGGCAGCGACCCGATTGCAGAATTTGCTGCTCATTTTAGAAACCGTCAAGTCACCCAAAAAAGTCAGGAAAAACTTCCCCTTATGGAGCGCCTCCCTCGCTACATCATTGAGGGATCCAAAGAAGGTTTAAAAGAAGATCTCACGGAAGCCCTGCAAACGCTCAAGCCATTAGAAATCATCAACGGCCCCCTGATGAAAGGCATGGATGAAGTGGGCCGACTTTTTAATGCCAACCAGCTGATTGTTGCTGAAGTTTTGCAATCAGCAGAAGCCATGAAAGCAGCGGTAGGACACCTGGAACCTTTCATGGAAAAATCAGAAAGTTCCACTCGGGGAAAAGTTCTGCTTGCCACTGTCAAAGGGGACGTTCACGATATTGGAAAAAATCTGGTGGAAATCATCCTAGCTAATAATGGATTTCACGTTTTGAACTTAGGGATCAAAGTCCCACCTGAGCAGTTGATTCAAGCCGTACGGGAACATCAACCGGATATTGTCGGTCTGTCAGGACTTTTAGTAAAGTCGGCTCAGCAAATGGTGGTGACGGCTGAAGACTTCTCCCGAGCAGGCGTTTCAACCCCTGTTTTGGTCGGAGGAGCAGCACTTTCTTCTAATTTTGTCGATAAGCAAATTGCCAAGGCTTATACCACTGGAACCGTTGCCTATGCTCAAGATGCTATGAACGGACTTGACCTTGCTAAGATCATTGTCGATCCCCAACGATTTGAAAAATTAAAAGAAGACCTTCAGCAAAAGCGCTCCAAAATTCAAACTCAAACTCTCCCTTCCCAAAAAACCAGCGTTACCATCGAAGCAAAAAGGTCTTCTCTGGTCTCCCTGCTTTCAGAAACCCCACCCCCCCCCGACCTGCAGCGGCACGTCCTACGCAACACAGCGATTGATCAAATTTGGCAATTTATTAACCCTTTAATGCTCTATGGTCGACACCTTGGCGTGCGTGGAAGTTCGGTAAAACTCCTCAAGCAAGCAGCGCAGGATCCTCTCGTCCGAAAAGAAGTTGCTGAGAAAGACCCCAAGGCATTGAAAATTTGGGAAACAGTCATGCAAGTAAAAGAGGAATATCGTGGTACCGAAGTGATGAAACCTTCGGCCATCTACCAGTTTTTTCGTGCTTCGAGCCAAGACAATCAACTTTGCATTTATAACCCAAAGGGCCAACGCCTTGCCCAATTTGAGTTTCAGAGACAGAAAAAACAAGACGGACTTTGCCTAGCAGACTACACTCAACCTTTGACAGCGGATGGAACGCCTACAGACACGGTGGCATTTTTTGTGGTGACGGTAGGCAACGGCATCCGGCAATTAGCCGAACTCCTAAAAAACCGAGGAGACTACCTCAAGAGCCACATTGTTCAAGCCTTAGCTTTGGAATCGGCCGAAGGCTATGCTGAAATGCTTCACTCTCAACTTCGAAAGGCTTGGGGATTTCCAGACTCTCCGGAAATGACTATGATGGATCGCTTTCAAGCCAAATATCAAGGAAAACGCTATTCCTTTGGTTATCCTGCGTGCCCTAAACTGGACGATCAGGCTACACTTTGGACCTTGCTCCAGCCAACAGAAATCGGGATACACTTGACAGAAGGGTTCATGATGGATCCAGAGGCAAGCGTATCAGCACTCGTTTTTCATCACCCTGGGGCTACTTACTTCTCAGTTGGGCACTCCCCTGGAGAAAACAGTCATGACGACAACCGATTTTAATCACCGACATCAACGCTACGCAGACCCGGAAACTCTTCAAGTCAGCTTAATTATTCCAGCAAGAGATGGATCAGCATCTCTCAACACAACCGTTCGAGAAGCTTATGCCTTTCTTTCAAAACACTATCCAAACTCTTTTGAAATCATCTTAGTACCTAATAATAGCGTACCCAATAATAGTCCTTTATTAAAAGACCCAACTCAACAAGTAGCCGAACAGCTCGCCGCAAGCATTCCCGAAGTCCAGGTAATCCCCCATCTTCCCCCGCTTCCGCCAGGAAAAGGGGCTGCCCTGCGAACAGGATTTCTCGCTTCCCGCGGAAAGTGGATCTTTTTTACCGATGCGGACCTACCCTACGACTTAGAGTTTTTTTGTCGTGCTGCTGACCACCTCCAATCGGGCACTGACCTTGTCACTGGCAATCGACGGCTTGCAGAAAGTCATTTTAATATCCCCGTAGACCTCCTCAAATTGGCTTATCGAAGGCACTGTCTAGGACTTGCCTACAACCGACTGGTGCGATGTTTTTTGCCCATTCGCACGACAGACACTCAAGCAGGCATCAAGGCGTTTTCCAGGCGTTTGGCGACCCAAGCTTTTGAACGTCAGATTTGTCCGGGGTTTCTTTTCGATCTTGAAGTTTTTCTCACGGCTATGGGATTTGGGTATCGGCAAGTCGAGTTGCCTGTCACTCTTTATCTGAATAGCGAAAAGAGCACGGTTCGCATTGTCAGAGAGTGCGCCATGGTGGCAATTTGGCTGACGCGAATCACCTGGAAGTACTTACGAAAAGGTTATAAGAATTGAGAACCATGAAAACCATTCCCTCCAGATACAAGAGCATTCCGCTCTCCACGCGATTCTTTTTAAAAGCTCGGTGGAAACTCACTCCCTACTCCCAAATGGTTTCCAGGCTTCCATTGCAGGGACGGATTTTAGACTTGGGTTGCGGGCATGGACTTTTTGCATTGGCAGCAGCCCTTCACGGTCCTGAGCGAACCGTCCTTGGCATTGACCATGACCCCAACCGTATCGCTCTAGGAGTTTGTGCTGCCCAGGACATACCTAATATCCAGCTGGAAACAGGAAGCCTGCTCCAGGCATATAAAAAACCTGAATCTTATTCAGCTGTTGCAATGATTGATGTGATGCATTACTTTAACCCTGAAATTCAAGAAAAATTGATTCGCCAAGCTTATACTCTCTTACCCTCTGGAGGGACTCTATTGGTTCGAGAGGTGGATCCTCAGGGAGGGATCCCTTCTGTTTGGAATCGTCTTTATGAAAAGGTAGCAACTACCGTTGGCTTTACCCGAATAGAAAAATCCACTCACCATTTTCGAACTCGCCACGATTGGGAAGCGCTTTTGCAAAAAAACGGTTTTAAAGTACAGGCAGAGCGTTGCAGTAGTTTTCTATTTGCGGATATTCTGTACATCTGTGAACGCACCTCACTTTAGTCAGCAAATGAAGCTTCGGATTAAAATCTTTCTAGGATTCACCCTTTTCCTAGCTGTGGGGGTGGTCCTTCCCCTTTACGCATTCAAAGTGAGTCAAAAGCAAGACTACACCGACTTTGAAGTTTACTACCGCGCAGCAGTCCGAATCAAATCCCAGCAGTGGCTTCAGGTCTATGATTTGAAAGATGGAGCTTCTCCCTTTCGTTATGCTCCGTTGTTTCTCCCTTTTTTCTTACCATTAGCTGAACTCAGTCGAGACCAAGCCCAATTGCTCTGGTTTTTTATTCAGTACTTTTGTTTTAGCTTAGGCTTTTTTTTCATTTACCGGACGCTATGCCATCTCACTCGAGATCGCCTGTGGGCAGGCTGCATTACAGGACTCACCCTGCTTTTCACACTGAGGTTTTGTTTAGATACGTTTACCATCGGACAAGTCTCCAGTCTGATGTTTTTAGGATTTTGTATCAGCTTTATGGGCTGGAGTACCCGAAAGCCTAGACTCAGTGTCCTGGGGCTTCTCATCCCAACTTTATTCAAAATTGGCCCAGGCGTTGTCTACGGCGTTTTCTTATCAGGACGAAAGCCTGACCTAAAAAAAGGCCTCCAAACGGGTGTAGTTTCTGTTTTGATCCTCAGCTTCATCAGCCTGGCTTGGACGGGATCCTTTGCCTTATGGAAGCAACTTTGGCAAGGCTGGTCTGTCATAGTAGCTCAGGACTCTTCCTATTACGATTCTTCCCACTATGGCAGCCAATCCATCAATAGCTTCCTCCTGCGAGGAGTAAAATCCAGCCTAATCACCTTATCCCAGGCTAATGCAATTCATGGGATCTCTGCGGTTTTCATCTGTGTTTGTTTGGCTTTATTTTGGTTTTTTAGACGTCCTAAGTCTATCTATGGTCGATGTTTATTTTTCTCTCTGGGCTTATTTCCTTATTTTTGGGTGATGCCGGAAACTTTTAAATACTCACTCACTCCCCTGGCCATTCCCATGGCACTTATTTTTTTTAACCCAAAAAAAGGACTCCTGGGCTGGTTTTCATTGACGTTTGGCATTCTCACCCTCTCGATTGCAGGAAAAGATATCGTGGGTGATTGGCTTTTCTTTGGACTTCAAAATCATTCTGTCCCTCTTTTGGCCACCTTTTTTATCGCTTTAGCGATGGTGGCAGAAGCATGGAACAATTCAAGGCCCTCTTTCTTATGGCGATCCATTGCAAAAATACTATTTCTAGAAAAGACAACTTTAGGCCCCTGGGACCAACTCCCTCAAAAAGATCGAGACCTGGAAATCAGTGTCCTCATTGCAGTTCCCTTTTTCAAATCCTCACTGCTCGCTCCTCAGCTTATCAGAAAAAACCTGTCGGAACTTCACTTCTTGTTTCCATCTTCTGAAATATTACTCCTGTTATTTGGAGACCGGACAAGTGAATTCCATCCTGTTTATCAAGAACTACTCAAACTCCAAAAAGAGTTCCCTTCCATTCGTATCCTCACCCATCCTGAGAACCATGGCCCTTGTTTGAGACTAGGCTTTCTTGCTTCCCGGGGAAGAAAAATATTCATTTATAATTTAGAGCAGCCCTGCCATCCCCATTTTTTTGAGCAGGCACTGAAATTATTAAACCAAGGAGTACAGCTCGTCCGAGCAAACCGCAGGCTTCCTAAAACTCGATTTGAATTGCCTGTACGACTTTTAAAGCTCGTTTACGGAAGGCATCGATTGGGAGTCTGGTACAGCTCGTTGATTCGATGGATTTTACCTATTCAAACGACAGATGCCCATTCAGGAACTGCAGCCCTTTGTCTTCCATTAGCCATGGATTTTTTTGCACTTCAAAGCTGTCCTGATTCCCTATTTGATCTTGAACTGAGCCTCACTTGCGTTGCAAGGCATTACCATGAACAAGACCTTCCTGTTTCCTTCTCTTTAGAAAAAGAAAAATCTCTCCAAAGAGTGGGGCTAGAAACCCTTCAAATTTTTCGAAGACTTCCGGCACTCGCGTGGCGCTACCGAAAAGGATCCTATGCGCAGCTACAGAAAATACCTACCAAAATATCTGCGGATGACTGGGGTTTATCTCCGGCTGTGAATCAGGGGATTTTGCACCTGGCTCAGGGAGGAGTGATCAAGCGCGTGTCGCTGATGGCCAATACGCGATACCTCCAGCAGGGACTGAGTGAACTCACAGCCATTCCAGGGATCGAGCTTGGAATTCATTTCAATTTGACTTATGGAAAACCTTGCCAACCCCATCCACCTGCTATCCATCCCCTGCTATTAAATTCTTGCTTTCTACCCTCTCCTTTTGTTTTCCTCATGCGGTGGTTAAACCCACGTTCACAGCGGGCCCAAAAAGGTACGTTTGTCCGTGCCGAACTTCAAAGTCAGTTAGAAATTTTAAAAAATCTGGGAATTAGACCAAAATACTTAGATGGGCATCACCACATTCATTTGGTACCTGGCCTGATCGATGCGATCGCTGAAATCATCCAAAATTTTGAAATTCATCAAGTAAGACTTCCCACGCATCCTCGTTTGTGGCTTTCCTCCAAGCTGCCTTTAGCGCTCATGGCCTGGTGGGCAAAAGGAAAATTCGACCGATACGGATTTCAATTTCATCCATTCCTTTATCCCAGTGCCTCTGATTTCATGGACCAAGGAGTCCTACGAGCCAAGCTAGCCCAAAACCCTCAGGCTGAAATCATCGTTCATCCCGCACAGAAGGCGGATAGAGATATGCTCGAGTTCCCCGAACCCTACATGGAGGGACGAGTAACTGAATTTAAAGCACTCCAAATGCTTGGAAAGCTTTCAGAGGAATTATGAAAACCCTAGAATCTTCAAGAGAGATCAAAACTACGATCTCCAAAACCTGGATCGTTTTCCTTTTTGTTACCCTCCTGGTTGGCCTGCTTCTTCGCGTCTTATTTGTCGAAGATATGGAGTACAAGGAAGATGAGGAATATAATTTCACACAAAGTCAAGCCATTGGAAACACCCTGCCTTGGCCTTGGTTTGGAATTCCTTCCGGCGTCTACCTCGTCAACCCAGGTATGAGCATTTGGGTTTTTGCTTTCTTGGCTAAGATGTTTGGAATTCATCAACCCACTGCTTTAGCAAATGCAGTCCAGCTTTTTGCTTTTGTTGGTATGAGTTTAATTATTCCTTTCGTACTCAAGGTGGTGGAAAAAGAAGATCGCAAGGACTGGCTCTGGGCGCTAGCTTTGGCCATGGTTAATCCATTTCTTGTATTTTACCAACGCAAACTTTGGCCCGAGCCTTTCCTGCCTTTTTTTACCATGCTGACGCTCCTAGGTTGGTGGCGGAAGGAAACACGCTGGGGAGCATTCCTGTGGGGAATGGTGGGCGCTTGGCTAGGGCAAATCCATATGAGTGGATTTTTCTTTTCTTTTGCTCTTTTTCTTTGGACAGGCTGGATCTGGCTTCGTTCCCCCCGACCACAGACACTGGGTTATTGGAATTTTTGGTTCTTGGGATCAGTCGTAGGTGCCTTACCCCTGATCCCTTGGTTGATTTACGTAATTCAACACCCCTTTGGCCAATCCATGAGTACGGGATGGGAGGAGATCATCCAACTGAAGTACTGGGCTTTTTGGTTTACAGATCCTCTGGGTCTTCATTTAGGAAATCCATTAGGATTGCTTCGAGGACAAAGCCACTTAAGCCAAATTTCGGATTTTATCAGATACCCAATTTTTGGGGGCACACCCACTTATTTAAATGGCCTGGCTCACTTCATCACTCTGGTTTGCGCAGCGGTGATTTTTAGTAGAGCCTGCAAAGGCCTTTGGGAAGAATTCTGGATACATCGATCTCATATGTCTTCGAAGATCTGGTCTAAGATCCTGGGATCCTCGTCTAACACAGCACTGGTTCAAAACTCTGCTCTTTTTGGCTGCGGTATCCTGCTCACTCTGACTGGAGTCATGATTCGCAGGTATTATATGAATGTCACATTCCCTTTAGAATTCATCTTCCTGGTACGGATGGCCCAATCCCAAACCAAATGGGGTTCTAGGTTACTTGCCACTTTATGGGTATGTGAACTGTTTATTTCTATCAATTTTGTTGGCTATATCCATGTCAACGAGGGCGCCATCCAAGGAGACTATGGGCGAGCCTATCATTTGATACAAAAAGACTTGATACGAAAAAACCAGAAGCAATAACATTTGCTCTGAACGTTATGGACGTTCATGAAATCAATATGCACTTTTTAGAGGAACTGAGAGACTTCCAGGACGCAAGGGAAAGCTAGCAAGGACCCAGTATCGTTTTACTCCTATTTCATACTTGGTTTGCAAATGTTTTCCCAAAACAAAAATTGGAAATTATCTGCAAATCCACTTTTGACGTTGGATACTGCACAGCAATGGATTTAGAGACTTTTCTCATGGATGAAAACTTTTAGCCTCAATTTAACTTTCCATCAGTTTCAAAATCGACTATAGGTGTCGCGGTGGTTTTGGGCTTTACCTGAGGGGGGTGAAGGTATGGAACGGATTCACTGGACTTTTGTCTTGTGCTTGAGGCGCGCTGGCTTTTTTTGTGGAAGCGTCTTCTACCCCCTGTTGTGTTTTTCAGATCAGAAAATAAATCCAGTCGTTACTTATGACCAGCTTTTTCCACTGTATGCCCAGCCTTGTGCACTCACACAAATCAAAAAAACGGGAAAATCTGCAGGAGGAAGCCCAGGCCATGCTGTTCTTTATATTAAAGGCATGTGTCGAGATAAAAATGCGCCCTACCCACGAGTTGAGCCCTGTCAAAAGGGAATCGATCTGACTGATCCCAACTCGGGAGTCCTCATTAGCGTGAATAAAAACTTTCAGAATATCAATTGGATCGCATTCGAAGGAAAAACCTTAAGCTTTCACGGAGGAATCCCTCCCTATGCACCGATCAATACAGAAACAAAAAATCAGGCCATCCAAAATGCCATTGAATCTGGGGCCTTTCGAGGAGTGCGGCTTCTTGATCATTGGGAAAAAACGCGACCCCAGGGCATGACACTGGAAGAATCCATTGCAAGAATGGGGCTTGCTACTGACTACGCCTTGGACTTTGGACGAAAGTCGTATTGCAACCGCATTCCCATTTCTCCAGCTCAGCTCAAGGATATGTCTGAATACCTCAACAAACTCAATGCTCCTTTTATCCAAGGTAAACAAGCCTATCACTGGAATGGAGTTACTAATAATTGCGCTCATGTGGTCAAAAACACCCTAGCTGCCGCTGGAATTCGATCTGCCAAATCGACTGAGCACTTTCTCTTAGGGGGACTGTTAGACCCAGTGGTTCCCTCCAATCTGATTCTAACCACCGCTGAAAAAACCATCCTAAAAACTATTCCAGAGGTAACCGAGTACTACCGCAATCCTAAGATTTATAACACCTTAGTAAAGTACGGAAACACTCCTATTCCTTATGGAGTGATATTTGAAACACTTCCAATGCACACTCAAAATAACACTCTTTATGAATTGAGAGATACGCTCTTTACCTTAGACCTACCACTACTGCACCCAAGAAAAAGTAAAATGGCTCAATTGCCGTCCATGCCCAGTCACTCAGACCTTGAAACAAACTTAAACATTTATCGAGAAATCTATTCCGAAGCTCTGAAATCACTGAAGCCTCTCAAAGCACTCATTCAAGAAAATCCAGAATTAGATGAAAAAGGTTTTTCCGTTTTCTATGATCACTATCTTAACTGGTTGAAAAATTCCTTAGTTGATATTTCTGGAAAAATCCAACTCTTAAAAATAAAAGACTCTTTAAAAAGCAATTCGTTCCAAGGAAGCATCTTCTATTTTTGACCAATCGACTGGAAAAACTCGCCTCTGCTGATCACAATGAATCCATTTTTGCCACTCTGAA